>Ga0181516_10002344_pt1 | contig 13556 bp, 12 predicted proteins | sample PEATcosm2014_Bin_25_FD_121104 | JGI IMG/M metagenome (GOLD analysis project Ga0181516, IMG submission 121104) | Peatland microbial communities from MTU Mesocosm Facility, Houghton, MI, USA - PEATcosm2014_Bin01_10_metaG | ecosystem: Environmental > Terrestrial > Soil > Wetlands > Peat | place... | reverse complement strand
TTGCCGCTGCGGTCTTTGCGGTCCTGGGTTGGGCAGTTATCGCCAGTGTCCGGGTTTTGCCCCACGAGGCAGCTGTGCCCTCGGTAACTGTTCTCGATATCGGTAACGCACTCGTCGGCCGCTATGTGTTGCCGCTTGAAATCGTCGCGCTCCTGCTCACCGCCGCGACCATCGGCGCGGTCATTGTGGCCATGCACGATAAAGAGAGGGCCAAATGACCCCGCTCACTGGGTATCTTCTGGTCGCCGCCATGCTCTTCGCCATCGGCCTTGCCGGAGCGCTCACGCGCCGCAATGCCATCCTGGTGCTGATCGGCATCGAGCTGATGCTGAACGCCGCCAATCTGAACTTTATTGCCTTCTGGCGTTACGGCCCGCATCCGGAAGCGCTTACCGGCATGATGTTTGCCATATTCTCCATCGCAGTGGCGGCGGCCGAGGCGGCGGTAGGTTTGGGGCTGGTGATCCACATTCATCGCCACGCTAAAACGACGGACCTTGACCAGATGAACAGGATGAAGGGGTGAGCGGATGATGCAAGAAATGTCAGTTCCCTTTCAGCCTCAGTTTGTCGATGGTGGTGTGTCTACTGCGGCGAACCTTCTGTGGCTTATTCCCGCAGCTCCAGTCCTGGCTTCAGCCGTGATTGCGCTGCTCAAACAGCCGCGCCGCAAAACCTCAGCCATTCTGGCCATCGGTTCCCTGAGCTTCTCCTTGCTGATCTCACTATTCGCGTTCTCTTATGTCGTTGCCGATTGGGCGAGCGGAGCCCCGACTCGCGAAACCGTCAACTTCACATGGATTACCGTCGGCACATCGCACGTCGATCTCGGCTGGGTACTCGATCCGCTCTCCGCCATCATGCTGGTCATGGTCTGCTTTGTCGGCCTGCTGATCTTCATCTATTCCGTCGGCTACATGGCCCACGACGACAACTTCACACGCTTCTTCTGCTTTCTCTCGCTCTTCGCCGGTGGCATGCTCGGCGTTGTGATCTCAAACAGCATCCTGCTCCTCTTCATGAGCTGGGAGATCGTGGGACTCACGTCTTACTTGCTAATCGGCTTCTGGTACCAGAAGCCCTCGGCGGCCGCGGCGGCAAAGAAAGCCTTCCTCACTACGCGCTTCGGCGATGTCTTTTTTCTTCTTGGAATGGTTTGGCTGTTCTCGCAGACAGGCACGCTGCTCTTCTATAACAACGGCGCGGGCTCCATGGAAGCCGGCGCTCTTGCGGCCTTGCTGGCACAGCCTGCGGCGCTCGGCCTCACTGCCGCTGGCGCAATCAGCCTGCTGATCTTTTGCGGCGCGGCTGGCAAGAGCGGCCAGCTTCCACTCCATGTCTGGCTGCCCGATGCCATGGAAGGCCCAACGCCAGTCTCCGCATTGATTCACGCCGCAACTATGGTCGCGGCGGGCGTCTACCTCGTCGCGCGCGTTTACCCGCTTATGCAGGCCGGCGCCCTGGCCGGCGGAACCACCACTTCTCTCACCGTGGTCACCTGGGTCGGCGCTTCAACAGCGGTTTTCGCCGCGCTTATCGCCGTCGCGCAAAACGATATCAAGCGCATTCTCGCTTATTCCACCGTCTCGCAACTCGGCTACATGATGGCCGGCCTGGGCATGGGCGGCGTGGCCGTAGGCATGTTTCACCTGATGACGCATGCCTTCTTTAAAGCGCTGCTATTCCTCGGAGCAGGCTCGGTAATTCACGGCTGCCACGACGAGCAGGATATCCGCAAAATGGGCGGCCTTAAGGCCGACATGCCATTGACTTTCGTCACCTACGGCATCGGCATGCTGGCGCTGTGCGGATTTCCGCTCCTCTTCTCGGGATTCTGGAGCAAAGATGGAATCCTTGAAGCAGCGCAGCATTGGTCGGTTGCGAAGACCCCGTTTTACATGCTCGTCTTCGGCGCATTGCTCACTGCGTTCTACATGACGCGCCAGGTGGCCTACGTCTTCTTCGGCTACTGGCGAGGCCACAAGCCCGCGCACGAAGGTCCGATGGTGATGACTGCGCCGCTTGCCATACTGGCATTCTTCGCCATAGCGCTCGGTTTCATCGGTACCCCTGCCTGGCCATGGTTCCATGCCTTCCTTGATGGCCGCTCGGCAAGCTTTAGCCTGAATGGCTTCGCTGAGCCGGGCCTCATGGCGCTGATGGGAGCATCAACAATTGTGGTTTTCATTGGCCTTGGCCTCGGCGCCTGGCTCTACGGCAACAAGTCACCCAAGCCCGAAGATCCCGATGTTCTTGAGAAAGCCACTCCCCTCATCTGGGGCTGGCTGCGCGACCGCCTCTATGTCGATGAGTTCTACAGCCTCACCTTCATTGCCTTCTATGCCTGGTGGGCGCGGGTTGCCGATTGGCTCGACCGCAAGGTCTGGGGCGGGCTGGTTTCTGGCGTTGCATGGGTCTTCCGCGGCTGGGCGCAGTTGAATCGGCTGCTCGATATCCATTGGGTCGATGGCGGCTTCGACAAAAGCTGCGAAGAGCTCTCCACAAGCGGTGGACTTCTTTCGCGCGTCCAGACCGGTCGCGTGCAAACTTACCTGAGAATCCTTGCTGCTGCCGTGGTGTTGCTTGCAGCAATTCTGATCTGGAGCAGCCGGGCATGAGCGGACTGGGAATACTGACGCTGCTGACCGTACTGCCTCTCGCCGGGGCGGCGATTGCGTTATTTTCGGGCAAGCACGCACGCCTCGTGGCGCTGATCTCGACTCTTATCAGTCTGGCCCTTACGCTGGCGGTGTGGGCGCGCATCCCTGCCAACGGAAGCATCGGTCTGATCGAGCGCATGGTGTGGGCGCCATCGCTTGGCATCGAATACCACCTCGGAGTCGATGGCCTCGGCGCACTGATGCTTGTTCTCTCCGCGATCGTGACGCTCATGTCCGTGGATGCGGCCCACCGCGTGCATCACTCACCCGGACTTTACTTTGGACTGGTCCTGGTGCTCGAGGCTGGACTCTTTGGTTCTTTCACGGCGTTGAATTTCTTCCACTGGTTTCTCTTCTGGGAATTGAGCTTGATTCCAGCGTTCTTCCTCATCAAACTCTGGGGCGGACCCAGGCGCGGACCTGCGGCGACCCAGTTCTTCATCTACACGATGGCCGGCAGCGTCGCGCTGCTGCTTGCGTTCCTGGCAGTATATCTTTCAACGGGAAGCATGGACTTTGGACGCCTCACAGATTTAGCCTCGACCGGCGAACTGGAACAGATGGTAACGGCGCATCTTGGCCCGGGAATGCTGGGTTACCCGGTTGCGCTTTGGCTCGCTCTCGGCGTGCTGGCCGGGTTTGCAGTGAAGGTGCCGATGTTTCCCTTTCACACCTGGCTGCCAGCGGCATACTCTGAAGCTCCAACGCCCGTGACCATGCTGCTGACCGGCGCAATGTCGAAGATGGGCGTCTACGGATTGCTGCGCATTGCGATTCCGCTCTTCGGCGCACAGATCGCGCAGATTCGCACGCCTCTGCTCGTGCTCGCCGTGGCGACGGTGGTGATGGGCGCATGGGCCGCAGTGGCGCAGAAAGACTTGAAGCGCGTCTTCGCTTACTCCTCGGTGAATCATCTGGGCTATTGCCTGCTGGGTATCTTCGCATTGGCAATTCCAGCCGCAGGTGATGCGGTCAAGGCAAGCCAGGCCGCCGCGCTCAACGGTGTCATCCTGCAGATGTTCAACCACGGGCTCACTGCCGCGGCACTCTTCTGGTTTATCACCATGATCCAGTTGCGCTCGGGCGGCGGACGGGACATCGACCAATTTGGCGGACTGCGGAAGCCTGCGCCGGTTCTTGCCGGGCTCATGGGCATTGCGCTTTTCTCGTCGCTGGGGCTGCCGGGGCTGAATGGATTCGTCGGCGAGTTTCTCATCTTCCGCGGCGTCTTTCCACTCGCATGGGTCGCGGCGACGGTTTCGATTCTCGGCCTGCTGGTAACGGCAGCCGTAATCCTCACCGTAATCCAAAAAGTTTTTTCCGGACCGCTGCCTGAACATTGTGCCGGATTCCAGGACATGCACCACGGCGAGCGCATGGCGATGGCGCCGGTGATTGGATTGATGCTCTTGCTCGGACTTCTGCCGCAGATCATTGTGGACAGCGTGAACCCAACGGTTCAAAACCTGCTGGCGCACTGGAGATTTTAGATGTTGGCGTGGACGATCTATATCTCATTCGCCGGAGCGTTGCTCCAGGTACTCTTGCCCAAAGGCAAGAACGATCTGGCACGCTGGCTGGCGTTGGCTTGCGCGGTTGCCGGGCTGGCGATTGCAGTCGCTGGATTTGCAGCCGGCATGGGTCAGGGGCGTCTGGTCATTATCGATCTGCCCTGGGTTCCGTCCATGGGCATTCACTTCTTGCTCGCGGCTGACGGCATCAACCGCGTTCTCGTCTTGCTCACTGGACTGGCCGCGGTCTGCGGAATCCTTTTCAGTTGGAACATCGAGCTGCGGACCAATGAATTCTTCGCCTTCTTTCTCGCCCTCATCGGCGGCGTCTACGGTGTCTTCTTAAGCTTCGATCTGTTCCTCCTTTTTGTCTTTTACGAAATCGCCATCGTGCCCAAGTACTTCCTGATCGCCATCTGGGGATCCACCCGGCGCGAGTACGCAGCCATGAAACTGGCGCTCTACTCCTTCGTCGGCTCGGCGATGGTGCTCATCGGATTGCTGGCCGCTTATGCCACGGCAGGCAGCCATTCGACGGGACTGGTGGCGCTAGCCCACGCCAATCTTCCCGTCACCTTTCAGATGTGGTGCTTCCCGCTGGTCTTTACCGGGTTTGCGATTCTGGCCGGCATGTGGCCATTTCACACCTGGGCGCCTACGGGCCATGTGGCCGCGCCGACGGCTGCTTCCATGCTGCTGGCCGGCGTAGTGATGAAGCTCGGAGCCTACGGATGCTTAAGGGTCGGCATTGGGCTCTTTCCACACGGCCTTGACCCATGGGGATTCTCTGTTGCCGGCATCGGGTCATGGCGTGATGTGTTTGCCGTTCTCGCTGTCGTCGGCATTGTATACGGCGCACTGGTCGCCCTGGCGCAAACCGATTTCAAATTTGTCATCGGCTACTCGAGCGTCAGCCATATGGGCTTTGTGCTGCTGGGCTTGATGACGCTGAACCAGATCGGCGTCACCGGCGCGGTGTTGCAGATGTTCTCTCACGGCATTATTGCCGGGCTGCTCTTCGCCATCGTCGGCCGCATCGTTTACGAGCGGACCCACACGCGGCAATTGGCAGAGTTGGAAACCATGCACCTGGCCAAACGCCTGCCCTTCGCGGCATGGGCGTTTGTTATTGCCGGCATGGCTTCAATGGGCCTGCCAGGCTTCTCCGGCTTCGTTGCCGAGTTGCAGGTGCTGGTCGGCGCGTGGGTTGCGAACCCGTGGTGGACCGCGGCCGCAGGCATTGGAATCATTGTCGGCGTGGCATACACATGGCGCGCGTTGCAAATGGCATTCTTCTCCGACATTCTTCCCGGCGCGCACACGCTTGAGCGTGAACACGTAAATCCATTCGCGGCCATCACATGGCCGGAGGTCACCGGGACGGTACTGCTCGCCGGCGTCAGCCTGTTCGTCGGACTTTACCCGCGAATTCTTCTCGACACGATTGAGCCGGCCGTGAAGGCGCTGCTCGCGGGAGGCGCACAATGAACTACGCCGACCTGTTCCGCGTAACGCTGCCAGAAACTGCGCTTGAAGTTGCCGCGCTGGTCGTGTTGATTGTGGACCTCGGCTTTCTGCGCCGGACCGCGCTCACGGTGCGCGTGACCGTTGCTGCTTTGCTTGGGGTTGCAGGCTGCTGTGCGGCTCTGTGGATGGTCTTGACCTGGGGCGGAGCCTCGTTGAGCGCTGGAAGTGAGTTGCTGCTTGCCGGAGGCGGCTCGGCAAGCGTGGCGCAAGCGGCAATCCTGGCACTTACTGCGCTCACCTTGCTGCTTCTGATCGATTCAGTCTTCACACGGCATGTCGGCGAATACGTGGCTGTAGTGTTGATGTCCGCAGCGGGTGGGTTGCTGATCGCATCCGCGCAGGATCTGCTGGTGATCTTCATCGGACTCGAATTGCTGAGTCTCGGACTCTACATCCTGACAGCCTTCAACAAGAGCTCCGGCAAAAGCGCTGAAGCTGCGCTGAAGTATTACCTCTTCGGCGGAATGTCCGCCGCGTTTCTGCTCTTTGGATTCAGTTATCTGTATGGGATGACGGGCTCGACGAGCTTGCAAAAGGTCACGGAGCGCGCGTACTTCCAAAGCGTCCTCGGCGGTGCTCCACTGCTCGGCGTTGCGCTGGTCATGATCGCCGTGGGCCTCGGATTCAAAATCGGCGCCGTGCCCTTCCATCTTTGGGCGCCCGATACGTATGAGGGAGCACCCGCTCCTGCGGCAGCATTCATCGCGTCGGTTTCAAAGGTTGCGAGTTTCGCGCTTTTGATATCCATCGGCTCTGCGACGCTCCGTATTTCTGGCCTGTACGTGTTTGGACAATTTGCCGTTGAGGTCACACAGCGCGCCGCTAGCCGGGCTGGAATTGGGGGCTCATGGTGGTTGCTTCTTGCCTTGCTCTCCACTGCTTCGATGATCGTCGGCAACCTTGCTGCTCTGGCGCAAACGAGTGTACGCCGCCTGCTCGCATATTCCGCCATTTCCCACGCCGGCTACATTCTGATAGGCCTCGCATTCCTCTCTCGTTTGGATGTGAGCGCCAAAGCCATTCTCTACTACATCCTCACCTACGGCCTCACCACCATCGGCGCTTTCGGCGTGGTTGGCGTGGTGGAACGCGCCACGGGCAGCGACCGGCTCGACTCTTTCCTAGGCCTGCACAAGCGCAATCCTCTGCTTGCTGCGGTGCTGCTGGTTCTCTTCCTCTCGCTGGCCGGGATTCCGCCGCTGGTCGGTTTCTGGGCCAAGTTCAATCTTTTCGCGGCCGTCCTCGGCGTCTCCGCGGGACCGATACCCTTTGCACTGGTCGCGCTGGCTGTGGCCATGAGCGCGGTATCGCTCTACTACTACCTGCAGGTGCTCAAACGGGCTTACGTGATGCCGACGGTCGATGAGGCTCCAATCACGGCGCATCCGGTGACGATGGCTGTCCTGCTAGTGATCGCGGCAGCAGTCGTGGTGATGGGATGCTTCCCAACCCTGCTGAGCAACTGGATCAACAGCTTCTATCCGGTCCTTTAAGCCGCGCGTAAGCCGAATCCGTTCAAGCTATTTCTTTGGTTCGCCTCGACAAGATCGGCGCGCTCGATCTCCACGCGAGGCGAAGTGTCCAAGATAGGTTACTTTAGGTTACCGAGGGATAAAGGACGTTTATTACCGACGGCCCGGACTCATACCACTGATTGAGGAGTTTCTCCCGATGTACCCTGGGCTATATTTGCACGTATCCAAGATCAAGATTCCAGGGGATAAAGACTCCCCGAGGAAGAACGAATTCGGGCAAGGATTCTGAAAATCTACCCGCCGATCCGGCAGAAAGCTGCCTATGTCGAAGCTTAGAGAGTTCCTTTGCGGATGCTTTGGCAATATTGCCGCGCTGTTTCTGATGGTCTCGGTCACCACAATCCCCCTGGGGATCCATTTCCTTCAGACAGTGCGAGTTGCGAATCCGGATCAGCCTCATGTGCTGCCGCCGGAACTGCTTACGCCGACCCTGGTGCTGCTCTTCGCACAGCCGCTCATCGTCGGCCTTTTGTACGGCATGGCGTGGTGGAAGGTCAGGAGCGGTGCGCCATCGGGCCGGGGTTGGGCGATTGCGGCAAGCGTGACAATGCTGCTGAATTTCATTCCGATGGGACTACAGACCTATTCCGCGTACTCGCAGGGTCACGTGCTCGAGTGGAGAGGGTTCCTGCTTATCGATGCGGTTGTGCTGCTGGTGGGCATTCCCGGCCTGGTGGCGTTCCTTCCGCGCAATGCAATGGCTACGGCGGGGTCGGCCAGTTCTCCCCGGATCGCCGGGGATGGTACGAGTCAACTGCTTGACATGGCAGCCTGGGCGGTGCAGCTAGCCGGATACTTCGTGGGCATGGGGTGGTGGCACCAATGGAGCCAGGACCGCGGACTGCCACAGCCTGCTGGATTTGCATATTGGATTCAGGTTGGCGCAGCGATCTTCGTGACGATTGTGCTGCATGAGTTGGGTCACGCAGCAGTGGGTCAGGCGCTGGGCATGAAGCTGCGTGCATTTATTGCCGGTCCGTTTCAGTGGCAGATTCAAGATGGTCGATGGAAGTTCAAGTTTGTGGTCTCGCGCATCTTCTCGATGGGGGGCGCGGCGGGGCTTGTTCCCGCGGAAGTGAAGCCGAACCGGCGGAAAGAAATCTCGATGATCGCCGGCGGTCCTGGAATCAACCTGGTGACCGGGATGCTGGCGCTGAGCTTTGCGTTGGCGGCCAAGGGAACGGCATGGGAGAGGAATTGGGAGTTCCTCGCGCTGCTTTCGACCTTTTCAATTCTGTCGTTCGCGGCCAACCTGATCCCCTTCCGTCCCGGTGCGGTCTATTCAGATGGGGCAAGAATCTACCAGCTGCTACGAGGCGGTCCCTTGGTGGATCTGCAACGGGCATTTTTGCTGGCCGGTTCGACGCAGGTGACCGGGATTCGGCCCAGGGACTACGACATTGAGGCCATTGTTCGGGCCGCGCAGACGTTTACGAAGGGCCGTTACGGGCTGGCACTGCGGCTGATGGCCTCAGAGCACTTTCTGGACAAAGGCAAATTTCAGCAGTGTCGCGCATGGGTTGCGGAAGCAGAGAAGGTTTATAGCGAGTCGCCGAAAGATGTGCCCGCTCAGTGGCACACAGCTTTTGTGTATTGTCATGCGTTGCTGGGCGGCGATGTGACGGGAGCGCGGCTGTGGTGGGAACGGCTGGAGGGTTGCAAACAGGTGGAGCGGGACATGAACTATTGGATGGCCCGCAGCGCCTGCCTGTGGATTGAAGGCCGGGAGGACGAGGCACTCAAAGCGCGCGAGCTCGGGGACCAGATGGTGCGGAAAGCTGCGCCGCACGGCGGCATCAGATTCTCTCGATATCGGATGGGTCTTTTGCGTACGGCAATGGAAGTTCCGCAGTTGGCTCTGGCGTCGTAAAACCAGCCACTTGCCGAAATTCACTCCGCGCGGGCTTCTTCAAAGGCAGGCGTGAAGCCGAGCTGGCGCCAGAAACGATCTACAAGAGCAATAGCATCCGGAGCAGTGCGCGGGGTGGTGCGCAGCAGGATTCGAGCGTCTGCACCGGCCGCGAGAGTTGCAGCCTCCGTAACGATGGCGACGCATTTCTCGGGGCGGTATGTGCATCCAGCCAGGTCCGCAATCGACAGGCGCGTGGTGGGAGTCGCGAACACGGTGCGCGGCGGCGCCATGCGGTCAAGGAGCCAAAGGATTTCGAGCTTCGACTCAAGCTCGTCAGGAACACAATCGATGACCAGGTCGGCTTCGCGGACGGCATCCTCTATGGTGGAAACGAAGCTTACCATGGGCAAGGCGGCTGCATTCAATTCCGAACGCAACTCTTCACGGGCATGATGCAGATTGGCAGGCATCACGTCTTCAAGCATGACGCTAAACCCGGCGCGCGCCGCGCTCAGGGCGAGCCTGCGGCCCAGCGGGCCGGCTCCGATGATGGCAACCATGGTCAAACGATGACTACTTGCCAGTCAGCGCCTGGGTCACGTCGTCTGCATTTGGCCGGGCCAGGAGCATATGCTCGGCGACGCGGGCACGCTCCTCTGCTGTGAGAGTAGGGATGGTGGCCAGCACCCGGCGCAGGGTCACGGCAACGTCGTCAATGTAATTCATTAGGCGGATAGCTTCTCCGGATAGTGGCATGGTTCCCTCGTCGAACTGATTTCCACTATCCATTGTAGGGGATGGCCTGGACCCTATGTTCTTCGCGGAGCTTCTTCGCAGATCCGGGGACCCGCCATACAACTTGCCCATTGAATGCGCAATCAAAGACAAAGGGCTGCCAGATTTAGTTTGAGGCTGAGTCTGCCTCCCGCAGCACTTCAATTATTCCTATGGGGTTTCCCCATGGAGAAAGAGGACACAGGATGATTTCTTCCCCCAGGTATCTCCAGTGCGCCCTTGCCACACTTTGCGTAGCGGCAATCCTTGCCGGCTGCGAATCGAAGATGCAGAAAGATATCGATCAGGCAAAGGTCCAGGCGGTGAAAACCGGCCAGCCGCAGCAGGTCGATGCGAAGGACTCCGAAGGCAATACGATAACCACCTTTGTGGCTCCGCCTGCCCCAGGTCAGAAGGAACCCGTGGTCACTACAACCGTAACGCCTCCGGGAACTCCGCCGCCTCCGCCGCTTAATCCCGAAACTGCCGGCTCTCAAGCCGGAACCGCGCAGACCCCGCCGCCTCCAGTCGATATTGCCGCGGGAACTCCGCTCACCATTCGCATCGATCAGCGCATCAGTGTGAAGACGAGCCATGCCGGAGACACGTTTACTGGTGAAGTGGTCGATCCGGTCGTGGATGTCAACAGTCAAGTCGCCATCCCAAAAGGCACGGCGGTCACCGGCGTGATCGATGCGTCGCATCGCCGCGGGCACTTTAAAGGCGCTTCCCTGCTTGAACTGAGACTCACCTCGCTCACGCTGAATGGAACAAAGTATCCATTGCAGACGCGCGATTTGACGGAGCGAAAGAAGGGTAAGGGCAAGCGTACCGCGGCCTTTATCGGAGGCGGCAGCGGGCTGGGCATGCTTGTGGGCGGCGTTGCGACTGGCGGAGTTGGCCTGCTCGTCGGCGGTCTTGCCGGGGCTGGAGCGGGAACGGCCGGCGCGGGATTAACCGGCAATCGCGATTTGGACATCCCGGCCGAGTCCGTTGTCCGCTTCAAACTTGCGGACGAATTGACGCTACAGTCTTCGTAGCCTTTGTGGCAACTTCCTTTGCCTGCATTCTGGTTATTATTACTGGGATGGCAAATGCAGGCGGTCAGTCTGGAAGCGTCGCCGAGAGCGTTCGCGCTCCGCACGATATCGATGCGGACACAGACCCCAGCTCAGCATTCTGGCGCGAGGCTCCGGCGGTCTTCGCGGCGCGGGACTACGTGGGCAATGTGGTGCCCGCGTACCGCATGGAGGTTCGTTCGCGATGGACGGCGGAGAATATCTACTTCCTCTTCGTCTGTCCTTATGAAGAGCTCGACCTGAAGCCTGATCCGCAGACGAATGTTGAAACCAACGAGCTTTGGAATTGGGCCGTGGCAGAGGCGTTTATTGGGTCGGATTTCGAGAATATCCGCCGCTACAATGAGTTTGAGGTTTCGCCGCAGGCTGAGTGGGTCGATCTGGAGATCGATCTCGATACGCCGTATCCCGCCGCTGGCTGGGTATGGAAGTCAGGGATGAAGGCTGCCGCTCGCATCGATTCGAAGACGCGAACCTGGTATGCGTTTATGCGCATCCCGTACTCGTCGATCGATGCGCGGGCCGCCGCAGCCGGCAATCTTCTGCGGGCCAACTTCTATCTCTCGGAAGGCGCGCCGCCGAATCACCAGCAGATCGCATGGCAGCCAACAGGCACCCCTACCTTTCATACCCCGGAGGCATTCGGTACACTGCGGCTGGTGGACGGTGGCTATCAGACTGGCGCTGGATCATTCGGGTAGGCTGGTTGTTGGCGAGGAGATGAGATGGCGCGTGTAGCGATCGTCGGCGTGGGAGCAATTGGCGGAGCGCTGGCCGGCCATTTGGCTCGAACTGGACGGCACCAGATTACTCTGTGCAGGCGACGTCCTGTCGATGCGGCTGATGGTGCGTTGCTGGTGCATTTGCCCGAAGGCGATGTGCTGGTTAAGGGGCTGAGTGTCTCCGATCCGGCGCAGGCCCCGCCGGTTGTCTGGGTTATTGTGACCACCAAGACATACGACGCCGAGGGCGCGGCCAAATGGTTTCCCCGGCTCGGCGCGGAAGGCGCACGGGTTGCCGTGGTTCAAAATGGCGTCGAGCATCGCGAACGATTCGCACCTTATCTCAGCGCTGACCGGTTGCTGCCGGTGGTCATCGATTGCCCGACCGAACGGAAGCGGGATGGCAGCATCAACGTGCGTGGCGGAACGCTGATGAAGGTGGAAGACGAGGCGATGGGCCAGGAATTCGCCAAACTGTTTGAAGGCAGCGCCGTGAAGATGGACCTGGTGGCTGACTTTACTACCGCGGCGTGGTGGAAACTGTGCATCAACGCTCCGGGTGCGCTCAACGCGTTGACGCTTAAGCCGGCCAGCGTGCTTTGGACGGACGAGATGAGCCGCGTTGCCATAGCTATGGTGGACGAGTGCGTTGCGGTTGGCCGCGCGGAGGGCGCGAAGCTCGATGATGGCATGGGCGAATTCGTGATGAGCCTCTACCGTAAACACCCTGCGGACTCGATCAACTCAATTCTCGCCGACCGGATGGCGGGAAGGCAGATGGAAACCGATGCGCGCAACGGCGCCATCGTGCGCAAAGGCGAAAAGCACGGCATCGCGACGCCGTTGAACCGGATGGCGGTGGCGCTGCTGAACGCTGTTTAGAGGGTTGGATGATTCCCAGGTCTCAGAAGCGAGACCTGGGGCACCCGGATTCCACGTGGAACGAATGCGTATGAATGAACCGGCAAAATCTGTGGCACACACATTTGTCGACACCATCAACCGGCACGATGTAAACGCGCTCGCCGAGCTGATGACGGCGGAACACCGGTTCATCGATGCGCTGGGATGCGTGGTCGAAGGCCGGGAGAAGATGCGAGCGGCGTGGACTGCGTACTTCAGGATGGTTCCAGACTACACACTTGCAATTGACGAATCGCTGAGCGACGGCCCCGTGGTTGCGATGCTGGGCTCGGCTGGAGGCACGTTTACGAAGGATGGCGAGTTGAAGCCGGAGAACCGGTGGAAGACGCCGGCTGCGATTCGCGCATTTATTGAAAATGGCAAAGTGGCCGAATGGCGGGTTTACGCGGACAATGAGCCTATGAGGAAGATCATGGAGAAGAACGGCTGAGGCTCACTGTGTATTGAGAGCCGTGGTATCCCACCCTGGTAAATTTTTCCAGTACCCCCCCACCCGTATTTTGAAAATAACTTGAGTAGTTTCAGTGGATTACGGGCCGAATTCCGCCGTAACCCACTCTAGAAATTGCAGTTATCCACAAAATTCCGCCTGTCAACAGGTTACGGGTACTTTCTTAAAGTAACTGTCCCGAATTGTCGTACACCATCTTGGATCGCGGCACAAAGGCCTTGGCCGGGCGAGGATTCACACTGCGAAACAGGCGCCCGAATCCGAGCGCCGGAGGGCTTGCGGGCTGCTTCCTCGGTCCTCTATTTACGATTGTGCGCTTTTTGGAGAAATAATCTGCAAGCACCTGCGGTGCGGCCAACTCCGCTTGCGCGGGGTGAGGTCTGTGGTTTCCCACCCTTGCGACGGAGAGATGTCGCAAGGATTGATGGGATAAGGTCGAAGGCTTCAGCGATCCGTTAGTCTTTGGTTTATCGAGGACCATGGCTTTGGATCAAGGAGAAGCCTTCTATGAAGATTGTAGG
>Ga0181516_10002343_pt1 | contig 13556 bp, 10 predicted proteins | sample PEATcosm2014_Bin_25_FD_121104 | JGI IMG/M metagenome (GOLD analysis project Ga0181516, IMG submission 121104) | Peatland microbial communities from MTU Mesocosm Facility, Houghton, MI, USA - PEATcosm2014_Bin01_10_metaG | ecosystem: Environmental > Terrestrial > Soil > Wetlands > Peat | place... | reverse complement strand
GTTCTCGTACACCTTGCAGTCTTCGTACGGGCCGGGGCCGAAACCCTTCACCGAGGCGACGATCATGCGCGGATTAAGCTTGTGGATATGCTCGAAGGTGAGCCCCATGCGGTCGAGCGCGCCGGGCGCGAAATTCTCCACCAGCACATCGCAAATTTTCACCAGCCGCTCGAGGATTTCCTTGCCTTTGGCGTGCTTGGAATCGATCGTGATCGAGCGCTTCGAGCCATTGAGCATGGTGAAATACAGACTGTCGGCGCCCTTCACGTCGCGCAGTTGGCCGCGGGTGATGTCGCCGATGCCCGGCCGTTCCACCTTGATGACGTCGGCCCCCATGTAAGCGAGGAGCTGCGTACAAGTCGGACCCGACTGGACGTGGGTGAAATCGAGGATACGCACGCCATCGAGCGCCCTGCCCGCTTGTCCCCAAGGTTTTGCGCTCGGCCGCGGCAATCCGTTGCCGGCATGCGCTTTCTCCGCCGGTTTTTTTACGGCGAACTTGACGACTTTCTTGGTCTTCGCCTTTACGGCCGCCTTGGATTTGATCTTGGTCGCTTTTTTCCGCGTTGCCATTGTTTCCTCTCCTAAACTTAGTTCGTCATCCCGGAGTCGCGCGAAGCGGGTTCCTTACTTCTTGCGAAGCTTGCTTTGCGGATTGAGGTTGCCGATTCTGCCGCTCTCGCTGCCGGCTGCCGGGTCGATGACCGCGTTGATGAGGGTCGGTTTGCCGGAGTCCATGGCGGTGTCGACCGCGCGTTTGAGTTCATCGGGGGTCGTCACACTGACGCCGACGCCGCCGAATGCTTCGATCATCTTGTCGTAGCGTGAGTCCTTGACGAAGACCGTCGTCGCCGGGTCCGAGCCGCCGGCGGAATTGACGTCGGTGCCGCGATAAATGCCGCTATTGTTGAAGACGACAATGCAGACCGGCAGCTTGTAGCGGCAGATCGTCTCGACCTCCATGCCGGAAAAGCCGAAGGCGCTGTCGCCTTCGACCGCGAGCACGGCTTTGCCGGTCTCGACCGCGGCGCCGACTGCAAAACCCATGCCGATGCCCATGACGCCCCAGGTGCCGACGTCGAGGCGCTTGCGCGGCTGATACATGTCGATGGCGCCGCGCGCGAGATCGAGCGTGTTGGCGCCTTCGTTGACGAGGATGGCATCCGGCCGCTCTTTGATCACGGTGCGCAGCGCACCGAGCGCGCCGTGAAAATCCATCGGCGCCGAGTTCTTCATCAGCCGCGGCGCCATCTTGGCGATGTTCTCGTCTCTTTTCGCCCTGACGGCACCGGTCCAGTCGGCCGGCGCGGCCGGCCATTTGCCATCGATGCCTTCGAGAAGAGCCGAGACGCAGGAGCCGATGTCGCCGACCACCGGAGCGACGATCTCGACGTTCGAGTCCATCTCTTTGGGCTCGATGTCGATCTGGATGAATTTTTTCGGTGTTTCGCCCCAGGTCTTGCCCTTGCCATGCGACAATAGCCAGTTCAGGCGCGCGCCGATCAACATGACGACGTCGGACTCTTTCAGTACCGTCGAGCGCGCGGCACCAGCGCATTGCGGATGCGTGTCGGGCAGGAGACCCTTGGCCATGCTCATCGGCAGGAAAGGAATGCCGCTCTTTTCGACCAAGGCGCGGATCGCATCATCGGCCTGCGCGTAGGCCGCGCCCTTGCCGAGGATGATCAGCGGACGTTTGGCGCTCTTGAGGACATCGAGCGCGCGCTTGACCGCGGCCGGAGCCGGAAGCTGGGCCGGCGCCGCGTCGATGACCTTGACGAGCGATTTCGCTCCCGCCTCTGCGTCCATCACCTGCGAGAACAGCTTGGCCGGCAGATCGAGATAGACGCCGCCCGGCCGGCCGGAGACGGCGGCGCGGATGGCGCGCGCCACGCCGATGCCGATGTCGGCTGCATGCAGCACGCGGAACGCCGCCTTGCAGAGCGGCTTGGCGATCGCGAGCTGGTCCATCTCTTCATAGTCGCCCTGCTGCAAGTCGACGATCTCGCGCTCGGACGAGCCCGAGAGCAGGATCATCGGGAAGCAGTTGGTCGTGGCATTGGCCAGCGCGGTGAGGCCGTTGAGAAAGCCGGGCGCCGACACCGTGAGGCAGATGCCGGGCTTTTTGGTCAGGAAGCCGGCGATGGCGGCCGCGTTGCCGGCGTGCTGCTCATGCCGGAATGAGAGCACGCGAATGCCCGCGGCTTGCGCCATGCGGCCGAAATCCGTGATCGGAATGCCGGGCACCCCGTAGATCGTCCGGATGCCGTTGAGCTTGAGCGCATCGATGACGAGGTGAAAACCGTCCGTCAGCTCCGGCTCCGCGTCGGTTGCGCCGGCGGTTTCGCTTTTCTCTTTCATAGCCGCATCAGCCATGGGAATCTCCCTGTATCCTGCGTGTTGAGCCGCTGCTCATCTCAGTCCAAATAATCCGCATATTTATCGACGTGCTCGGCGAGGCCGAGCGCATGGTCGCGAACAAGCTTCTCGGCGCGCACCGTGTCGCGCGCTTCCAAAGCTTCGATGATGTGCATGTGATCGCGGATCGAACGGTCGGCGCGGTCTTTCTCGCCGATCGTCTTGCGCCGGATCATCCGCATATGGGTGAACAGATTCTCGGCGAGCTGGACCAGGACCGAATTGCGGCTCAACCGAATGATCATCTGGTGGAATTCGATATTCACCTCGGAATATTCGTCGAGATGGGCGCGCAGCGCGCCGTTGTCGAAGGTGGCGAACATCTTGCGCAAAGACGCGATCTCGTCGTCGCTGGCATTCGCGGTGATGAGCCGTGCCGCCATGCTTTCGAGCGCGGCCCAAGCGGTGATCAACTCGATCACTTCGCGTTTGGTCTTGCGCACCACATAGACGCCGCGCCGCGGCACCGAGCGGACAAAACCCTCGCGCTCGAGCTGCGCCATGGCCTCGCGCACCGGCGTGCGGCTGATGCCGAATTCCTGCGCCAGCGTGCGCTCATCGAGCCGGATATCGTCACGGCTGCCGTAGACGTCCATGCCGACAATGACGGATTTCAGCGCGGCATAGGCTTTGTTCTTGAAGCTGAAGGAGGTGTCGATCGGCGCCACGCGCGGCCGCTCGATGGTCGCGACATCACTCGCCGGGTCGGAAAATCGGTGCACGCCGGAAGACATCAAAGACGCTCGCTACCCTGACCCGACGCGATCTCAGGCCGCGTTCAGAGCAAACCCATAGCGCACCGTAATACATTATGCCAGAGCCGAAATGCCGCATTTTATGGGCTAACGAGCGAGCCTGAGCAACGCCCAGATTCTGCCTGCGCGATCCGGGCCAGCGGCCAAATGAAACGGGCGCGGGATTGCTCCCACGCCCGTCATAGTCCCGGCAGTCAGCGGTCTCACCCGCGATTCATCGCCCTTTGCCGCATCGGCTTGAGGACGAACAACGCCAGCCCCACCACGATGAAATTCATCAGCGCGGTGACCGCGAACACCATGTGCCAGGAGCCGGTAGAAGCTTTGATCAGGTTGGCGACCGGCACCAGGAACGCCGAGGTCCCCTTGGCGGTGTACAGCAGGCTTAGATTCACAGTGGCGAATTTTGCACCGAACGTATCGGTGCAAGTGGACGGGAACAGGCTGAAAATTTCGCCCCAGGTCAAAAAGATCAGGGCCGCGAAGAGTACGAAGGCCCACGGTGCGGTGCCGGCCGAACCGAGCAGCCAATAGGCAACCCCACCCAGCCCGAACGCGATCGCCATCGTGGCCTCTCGGCCGATATTGTCCGAGATCCATCCGAACAGCGGGCGCGCCGCACCATTGGCGAGATTGTCGATGATCAGCGCCGCCGTCAGCGTGGTCGCACCCCAGAACACGATCTGATTGCCGACATTGAAGTCGGAGGCGATCGGGGCGATCTGCGCGGTCGCCATCAGGCCCGACGCCGACACCATCACAAACATGATGTAGAGCAGCCAGAAGATCGGCGACATCAATACTTCCCGCGGCGAGAAGCTTCTGGCCGATTGCGCCACCTTGGGCGCAGGGGCGCTTGCCATTTCACCCGGATCCGGCCCACGCAACAGCATGGCGAGCACGAAGACGACGGCACCCTGGATGATGCCGAACCAAAGGAACGCGGTGTTGTAACCGTAGTTGGCGATCACATACTGGATCGGGATAACGGTGAGCGCGGCGCCCGCGCCGTAGCCCGCCGCGGTCAGGCCGACCGCCAATCCGCGCCGGTCAGGGAACCATTTGACGGCCATGCCGACGCAGGTCGCGTAGATGGCGCCGCCGCCGATGCCGGAAATGACCGCGCCGAGATAGAGCATCGACAGCGAGCCGGCGTAAGCATTGATGACCCAGCCGGCGCCGACCATGATGCCGCCGAAGCCGACCATGAGCTTCGGTCCGCGTTGCGGACCGAGTATGTCGACGATCCAGCCCTCGATCGGCGTGAGCCAGGTTTCAAGCGCTATGAAGATTGCGAAGGCGAATTGAATCGAAGCGATCGACCAACCGTTCGCTTTGTTGATCGGATTGACGAACAGCGTCCAGCCGTATTGCAGGTTCGCGATCATCACCATGCAGATGATGCAGATCGCGAGATAGCCCCAGCGCGCCCTTGCCGACGCCGCCGCCCGAGATTCGGCGGTTGTCGTTATGACCGTCATGGCGTTCCGTCCCAAATCTTTGTTTACGTCTAAAGCGCAAGATATTTGCCGTGTATTCATAAACTTGTCATGGACAATTTTTGCTGGCGTGGCTAATCGCCGCAACCGGCGCCAAACGGCGCACAAAAATCCACGGTTGCGGTGCAGCAAAAGCCGATTGGACCTATTTGGTCGGTCGCGCGTTCGCTTCGAGGAAACTCGTATTCGTAATCCCTTGCCTTACACAGGGAGCGGTGCATGCTTGCCCGGCTTTTGATCCCGCCGTTTGCGGCTATAGCGGTCTTTCTCGGCAGCGCCGGCGCCTTCGCCCAAACCGTGGGCGCCGACGAGGCAATCAATCAAAGTGGAATCGTAGCGCGGAAACTGGTGCTCAGTGATGCGCAGAAGAGCGCGATCTACAATGCCGTACTGCAGCAAGGAGTGCGCACCTCGACAGTCGCAATTCCGGCCGCCGTCGGCGCGCCGGTGCCGCCGGCCATTGCACTCTCCGACCTGCCGGGCCAAGCGACGGGTGACGAGCCTTGGGCCGATCTCCTCAAATACGCCATGGTCGGGGACGATGTGGTGGTCGTCGACCCGATCGCCATGCGCGTTGTCGACATCATTCACGGTAGCGCCAGACCATAAGCCGCAAGGCGCAGCAGCCGCGACACGGCATTGACGGCTAGATCAAGAGCGATGTCCCCCAAAACCGCGGCCAAATCCACGGCGCTGACGTTCCCTGCCGAGATGCCGGCCGAGGCGGCATTCACCATCACCGCGACCGAAGCCGCCCGGCCGCCGCGCACGCTGAAATATGGCGACACTTTCGTGGTGCTCGACAGCCGCGGCGACATCGGCACGGCCTCCGGCGATTCCGGCGGCCTGTTTCACCAAGACACGCGGCATCTGTCGCGCCTCGAATTGCTGGTCAACGACGAGCCGCCACTGCTGCTGGGTTCCAACCTGCGCGACGATAATTCGGCATTCTTCGTCGATCTGACCAATCCGGATCTGATGGACGGCCAGCGTATCGTCATGGAGAAGGACCGCGTCCATATTCTGCGGACGCTCTTCTTGTGGAAGGGCACCGCCTATCAACGGCTTGGTGTGCGCAATTACGGCGACCAAGCGATCGCGCTCCGCCTCGCGATCCTGTTCGAGAACGACTTTGCCGATCTGTTCGAAGTGCGCGGCACGCATCGCGACCGGCGCGGCACAGCCACGGCCAAGCTGCACGGCGACGACCGGGTGATGTTGGTCTATCAGGGCCTCGACGACAAAGTGCGCCGTACCGCGCTCAACTTCAATCCGCCGCCGGACCGGCTGACCACGAAGTCCGCCGTCTATAATCTGCATCTTAAGCCCGGCGAGATGCGACCGATTTTTCTTGCCGTGAGCTGCGACCGAACCGATTCGCCGCCGCTGCCGTTCTTGCGCGGGCTGCTCGCCGCGCGCCGCGACATGCGCGAGCAAACTCGTGAACGCACTTCGGTCGAAACGTCGAACGATCGCTTCAATGAGATTCTGTGCCGTTCGGCCGCCGATCTCGCGATGCTGATGACGGATACGCCGCAGGGCCGTTATCCTTATGCCGGCATTCCCTGGTATTCGACGACATTCGGCCGCGACGGACTCATCACCGCCTTGCAGATGTTGTGGTGGAGCCCGGAAGTGGCACGCGGCGTGTTGCGCCGCTTGGCCGCCTATCAGGCGACGACGACCGATCCGCTGGCCGACTCCCAGCCCGGGAAAATTCTGCACGAGATGCGCGGCGGCGAAATGGCGGCGCTGCACGAAGTGCCGTTCGGCCTGTATTACGGCAGCGTCGATTCGACGCCGCTGTTCGTGCTGCTCGCCGGGCTCTATGCCGAGCGCACCGGCGACACCGAAACCATCGTCGAGCTGTGGCCCGCGATCGAAGCCGCCTTGGCCTGGATCGACGGGCCCGGCGATCCGGACGGCGACGGCTTCGTCGAATACGAGCGTGCCAGCGAACAAGGGCTCGCCAATCAGGGCTGGAAAGATTCCCACGACGCTATTTTTCATGCCGACGGTCAGCTTGCCGAAGGGGCGATCGCGCTGGTCGAGGTGCAAGGCTATGTCTATGCGGCCAAGCGCATGGCGGCGCGGTGCGCGCGCCGGCTCGGACGCGACGCCGCCGCGGAAAGGCTCGATGCGCAAGCGAGCCGCCTTGCCGAACGCTTCGAGGCGGCATTCTGGTGCCCGGAGCTCGATACCTATGCGCTCGCGCTCGACGGTGCGAAAAAGCCGTGCCGGGTGCGCACGTCGAATGCCGGTCAGGTGCTGTTCACCGGCATCGCCGCGCCCGATCGCGCCGCGCGCGTCGCCAAGGAATTATTGCGGCCGCACTTCTTCTCCGGCTGGGGGATTCGCACCGTGGCGCTCGGCGAAGCGCGCTTTAATCCGATGTCTTATCATAACGGGTCGGTCTGGCCGCACGACAATGCGCTGATCGCGCTCGGCCTCGCGCGCTACGAATGCAAGCGCTCGGTCGAGGCGCTGTTCGGCGGCCTGTTCGGCGCCGCCACCTATATGGATCACCGCCGCCTGCCGGAGCTGTTCTGCGGCTTCCGGCATCAGCGCGGCAAAGGGCCGACGCTCTATCCGGTCGCCTGCGCTCCGCAGGCCTGGGCCAGCGCCGCGCCATTCACGTTACTTGAAGCTTCGCTCGGTCTCGAATTCGACCCGTTCCAGGGCGAGATCCGGCTACGCAATCCGCGCCTGCCCGAGTTCCTCGACGAAGTGACGTTGCGGGATTTGCGGCTTTCGTCATCGAGCGTCGATCTGCGGGTGCGCCGTCACGGTGACACCGTTTCGCTCGATACGCCCCGGATCAGCGGCAATATCCGGGTGTCCATCGTGTTTTCGTCCTGACCGGACGCGACGCGCGGGCAATGGGCCACGAGGTCATGGCGAAGGCTATCGAAGTCGAGACGGTTCGACAGAAGAACCGGCGCAACAAATGATTCGCGACGCGCCGCAGCCAAGCGCCGTCTTCGCATCATGATACCGGGCTTGCCTGGAACCAGCCGGGTTGCCGCGGCTTAGTGCCTTGAGTTCCATTATGCGGAGTTCCATTGGGCGGAACTCCATCGGACCTCCCGGAGCCAAGATGCGCGCAAAAAGCTTGATGGCGATAGTCGCTTTGGCGGCGGCAGCGGCGTTATCGCCCACTGCCGGTGTCGTTTTCGCGGAAAACGTCCAAGCGCCGGGCGGAAGCGACCCGCCCGCGGATCATCCGGCAACGGCGCCGGACGTGCCGCCTTCGGTGACCATCCTCAACAACCACGAGGTCGAAGGCATTCTCGGCCGCGAGGTGGTGAGCGCCGCCGACGAGAATATGGGCCGCATCGTCGACGTGGTCGTCGAGCATAGCGGACAGGTGCGGGCCGCGATCATCGATTTCGGCGGCTTCCTCGGCGTCGGCAGCCGCAAAATCGCGGTCGACTGGAGCGCGCTGCATTTTCCGCCGCCGGGCCAGGCCGACGCCAAGGTGACGCTCGAGCTTACGCGCGACCAAGTGAAAGCAGCCCCTGAATATGCGGAAGGAAAACCGGTCGTCGTCCTCGGTGCGCTCGGCAAGCTCGAGCCACTGCCGTTTGAATAGCGCGCGACTTTCGTAAAGCGCGCCAACTCTCACGACTGTGTCGGAGACGTATCCTGCCCGCAAATCCATTACGCCGCTTAGGCGACCGGCCGGATCCGCACGGTGGGAGCGAGACCGCGTCCGCGCCGCCGCCAACGGACCAGCCGCAAGGAACCGAGCCGCCATTGCTGCCGTCGCGGCAGAGCTTGCGCGGGCTCGATTGGTTCATTTTCTTTGTCGCCGACGTTCAGACCGGCTTCGGCCCATTCGTGTCGGTCTATCTCACCACGCAAAGATGGACGCAGGTCGATATCGGGCTGGTGTTGTCGGCGACCGGCTTCGTTTCACTGATCGGACAAATGCCCGGCGGCGCGCTGGTCGACGCCGCGCGTTCGGAGCGTTTCGTTGCCGGCGTTGCGGTGGCGGCCATCTGCGTGAGCGCCCTGTTCTACGCGGCGGTGCCGATCTTTCCGTTGGTACTGGCGGGGTCGGTGCTGCATGCGCTGGCGAGTTGCGTGCTCGGCCCGGCCATCGCCGCGATCAGTCTCGGTCTCGTCGGCCACGTCGCGATCGGCGAGCGGCTCGGCCGCAATGCGCGCTTCGCCTCGGTGGGCAACGGCTTGGCCGCCGCGGCGATGGGCGCCTGCGGGTATCTGATTTCGGCGCGCGCCGTGTTCATCGTCACGGTGCTGTTGCTCATCCCGGCGCTCTGGTCGCTGCGCACGATCGTCGGAGCCGAGATCGATCCGGAACGGGCGCACGGTGCACCACCGCGCCGCCTCGTCAAGAAACCGCCGATCAGACCGGGCACGCTGATGCAAAATCGGCCGCTGCTCATTTTCGCCGGATGCCTGCTGCTGTTTCATTTGGCCAATTCGGCCATGCTGCCGTTGATGGGCAGCGTCGTCACCATGCGCTCGGCGGATTGGGCGACGGTCATCATCGCGGCGTGTATCGTCGTGCCGCAGCTTGTGGTGGCGGCATTGTCGCCTTGGGTGGGCAGGCGCGCGGAAATCTGGGGACGCCGGCCGCTGCTGCTGATCGGTTTCGCCGCGCTGCCGATCCGCGGCTTGTTGTTTGCCTCGGTGACCGATCCTTCGCTCCTTCTCGCGGTGCAGCTTTTGGACGGCATCACGGCTGCGGTATTCGCCGTCATGGTGCCGCTCGTGGTCGCCGATCTCACGCGCGGCACCGGCCATTTCAACCTCGGCCAGGGCATTCTCGGCACGGCGACCGGCATCGGCGCCGCATTGAGCGCGACGCTCGCCGGCTATGTGACCGACCACTTCGGCAGCCGGCCGGCCTTCGCGGCACTCGCCGTCATCGCCGTCGTGGGGTTTACCGTGCTGTGGTTCCTAATGCCGGAAACACGGCCGATGGAACAGGTATCGCAGAGTTAGCCGCCAAGCGGCGTAACCCACCAACGGCCTTGCGGTGGGTTTCGCTGACGTTCGCAACCCACCCTACCGAGCTCACAACGCCGGGGCGTCGTCGGCGACGAGACGCAGATGCGGCGTGGCGCTGTCCATCATGCTGCGGTAGGCGGCAAGGTAATCCTGCGCCATGCGGCGCGCGGTGAAGCGCTCCTCGAAGCGCCGCCGAATCTTGCCGCGTGACAGATGATCGAGCCGATCGATGGCGCCGATCGCGCCTTCGATATCCTCGACGACAAACCCGGTGAGACCGTCTTCGATGATCTCCGAAACCGAGCCGCGGTTGAACGCGATCACCGGAGTGCCGCAGGCCATGGCCTCGATCATCACCAGGCCGAACGGTTCCGGCCAATCGATGGGGAACAAAAGCGCGATGGCGCCGCTCAAGAATTCTGGCTTTTCCTTGTCGCCGATCTCGCCGATGAACTCGACATTGCCGAACTGCAGCAGCGGCTTGATCTGCTCATCGTAATAATCCTTGTCCGCCTTATCGACCTTGGCCGCCACTTTAAGCGGCACGCCGCAATGTTGCGCGATACGGATGGCGCGATCGATGCCCTTCTCCGGCGCGATGCGGCCGAGGAACGCGAAATAGCTCGGCTTGACCGGCTTCGGCTCGAGCAGCCGGGCCGGCAGGCCGTGATGAACCGTGCGCACCCAATTGGCCTGCGGTAGCGGCCGCCGCTGCGAATCCGAGATCGATACCACCGGAACCGTGGAGAATGTGTCGAATACCGGCTGGTGCTCCGGCAAATCGAGCCGGCCGTGCAGCGTCGTCAGGAACGGCGTCGGCTGGCGCGAGAACAACGAGAACGGATAATAGTCGAGATGAAAGTGCAGAAAGTCGAAGTCGCCGGCGCGCCGATAGACCCGCTCCAGCATCATCATGTGCAGCGCGTTGGGATCGCGCACCGCGCCGTCGAGCCGTAACGCGCGCGGCCATGCCGCTTCCAGCTTCGCCGAGGTAATCGAGTCGCCGCTTGCGAACAGCGTCACCTCGTGCCCGAGCGCGATCAGTTCCTCCGTCAGCCAGGACACCACCCGCTCAGTGCCGCCGTAAAGCTTGGGCGGGATGGCCTCGGTCAGCGGCGCAACTTGTGCGATGTGCATCGAAATCCCTCTATATTGTGGTTTGAAGTTCTCGCCCGGCGACAACCGACAACGTTGCAACCGCGAAATACGTCGGGTTGCGGCGGGAACTTAATTTTCCGCGGCGCATGGAACTTTTTCGCGGCTGCCGCGTCGACATCGATGTCCGTGCGTGCGGGCTTCGGCAAACGATCGGCTGCTGACGACGACGTAACAGACGTTTGACGAATGTGATGGGTGCGCGCCGCGCGGCGCGGAACACGGCGGGCGCCGGCTCGTTCCCTTCATGGCTCCTTGGCACGGTTTCCCGAAGCTTGCAGAAGGGGCCGGCGGCTTCCGGTGGAGATGAATACGCGCATGGCCGAACTGACGGGTTACGCCGGCTCTCCCCTCGCCTTCATCTTTCGCTACATCCGGATGCGGCCGGTCGCGCATGCGGTGATCCTCGCCGCAGTGCTCGGCGCCGTCATCTGCTCCGTCGGCACGCAATATGGGGTCAAATTTCTGGTCGACACGCTTTCGAGGGGCGCCAACGCGGCGGTATGGACCGCGTTCTGCCTCCTTGGCACGCTGATCGTTGCCGACAATCTGCTTTGGCGCATTGCGTCGTGGATCGCCAATTATGCCTTCGTCGCCGTCAGCGGCGATCTAAGGCGCGATCTGTTTCGGCATCTGATGGGCCATTCGCCGACTTATTTCGCCGACCGCCTGCCCGGCATGTTGACAAGCCGCGTCACCGCCACCTCGAACGCCGTCTTCACCGCGGAGAACATGTTCATCTGGAACGTGCTGCCGCCGGTCGTGGCGACGATCGCGGCGATTGCGCTGGTGTTCACCATCAGCGTGCCGATGGCCTGCGCGCTGGCCTGCGTCGCCGGAATCATGGTGCTCTTGATGTTCCGGCTGGCGGCGGCGGGCCGGCCGCTGCATCACGACTTCGCCAACAAGGCGGCGACCGTGGACGGCGAGATGGTCGACGTCGTCAGCAATATGCCGCTGGTGCGCGCGTTCGGCGGTATTTTCCGCGAGCACCGCCGCTTCGAGGCAACCGTCGATCGCGAAATGGACGCGCGGCGCAGGAGCCTGTTCTATCTCGAGAAGCTGCGCATCTTTCATGCCGTGGTCACGGTGATCTTGACGCTCGGCTTGCTGTTCTGGGCGATCATGCTGTGGCAGCAAGGCGCGGCGACGACCGGCGACGTGGTGCTGGCCTGCACGCTGGCGATCTCGGTGCTCAGCGCGACCCGCGATCTGGCGGTGGCCCTGGTCGACATCACCCAGCATATCGCGCGGCTTGCGGAAGCCGTGGCGACGCTGCTGGTGCCGCATGACCTGCGCGATCACCCCGAAGCCGAGCCGCTGGTGCGGCGCGGCGCCAGCGTCAAGTTCGAGCACGTCGATTTCCGCTATGCCGACGGCCAGCGTATTTTCGAGGACTTTTCGCTGACCTTTCGGCCGGGCGAGCGCGTCGGCCTGGTCGGCCATTCCGGCGGCGGCAAGTCGACGCTGTTCGCGCTGTTGCAACGTTTCTACGATGTGCAGTTCGGCCGCATCTTGATCGACGGCCAGGACATCGCGCGGGTCACGCAAGAGAGCTTGCGCGACGCCATCGGCGTCGTGCCGCAGGACATTTCGATGTTCCACCGCCCGGTCATGGAGAACATCCGCTATGGCCGCCCGGAGGCGACCGACGACGAAGTGCTCGGCGCGGCATTCGCGGCGCGCTGCGACTTCATCGAGAATCTGCCGCAAGGCATGCGCACCATCGTCGGCGAGCGCGGCGTGAAACTGTCCGGCGGCCAGCGCCAGCGCATCGCGATCGCGCGGGCGTTTCTCAGGGACGCGCCGCTGTTGTTGCTAGACGAGGCAACCTCGGCGCTCGACGGCGAATCCGAAGAAGCGATCCGCGAAGCCTTGGGCCGGCTGATGAACGGCCGTACCGTCATCGCCATCGCGCACCGGCTTTCCACGGTGCGCAATTTCGACCGCATCGTCGTGTTGCAGGCCGGCAAGGTCATGCAGGACGGCGCACCGGATCTGCTGATGCGCCGCGAGGGGCTCTACCAGCAGCTCGTGCAGCGCGAGATGGGCCGCCTTACGCAAGTGGCCGCGTAGCGGCGCAAAATCCCATTGCGGCATAAAACATTCTTTCCCGGCGGGACCGCTCGGCGGTGAATTCATTCGTCCAATACTTCGCCGATCAAACAAGACTCTCTTATTTTTGTTGGCTGCATTGACTTTCCGCCCCGCGATGGCGAGATCGATTATCCGGTCAGGTCAAGTTTTTTCATGGGCGGAAGAGAAAAAATGTCAGACTTCACGCATCACTCCGACTTGAGCCGGGAACTGCGCACAGAATTGCGCGCGGCGCCCGAACCGCTGTTGGCGGTCGAGAAAAAGCTGATCGGCTGGAGCCTTGGCATCGGGCTCACGCTTCTCGCTGTGCTGGCCGCGATCAGTCACGTCTTCCCGGCGGGGTCGTAGGGCCGCACCCGTTGCCATTGCGTAATTGCTTGAGGGGTAGGCTCTGAACATTTCTGCCGCGGCAACGCCGCTTGCCGAGCCCTCTTTTCGGTTCGTTCGCCGGACCTCCGCGACAAACTCAAAAGGGCCCCTTACGGGGCCCTTTTGAGTTTGGTTGCGGGGGTAGGATTTGAACCTACGACCTTCAGGTTATGAGAACGAAAATGCACGCTTACGGAGTTGCCTCGGCTTTCCTCAACTCCGATTTAAACTTGCTTTTCAAATATTTAGCGCGCTGGTGGTTCCTGGCGTTGCCGGTGATTTCCGT
>Ga0181516_10002342_pt1 | contig 13561 bp, 8 predicted proteins | sample PEATcosm2014_Bin_25_FD_121104 | JGI IMG/M metagenome (GOLD analysis project Ga0181516, IMG submission 121104) | Peatland microbial communities from MTU Mesocosm Facility, Houghton, MI, USA - PEATcosm2014_Bin01_10_metaG | ecosystem: Environmental > Terrestrial > Soil > Wetlands > Peat | place... | reverse complement strand
GGGTGCGCTGGCGGAGCGGGCGGAGAAGATTGCGCAGGGACTCGTCGATTCGGTCACGCTGGGCACCGGGCAATTTTGCACCAAGCCGGGCATCGTGATTGGGGTTGCGGGGGCGGACTTCGATCGCTTTCGCGCGGCGGTGCAGACGAGTGTGGAGACCAAGGCGCCGACCACCATGCTCAACTCCGGCATTCATCGCGCCTATTGCCATGGAGCTGCGGAGTGGGGCAAAGACAGTGGGGTGCGCGCGGTGTCGAGCGGGAGCGCGCCGACGGGAGCCAACGCAGGCCAGCCGATGGTCTTCAGCACGACGGCGCAGCATTTTCTGGCGACGCCTGCATTGCTGGAGGAAGTCTTTGGGCCGGCGGCTATGCTGATTGAATGCGGCAGCACGGACGAGCTTGTCGCGATTGCTAGGTACATCAACGGGCAACTGACGGCGACGCTGCATCTCGCCGAATCGGACACGGAGCTGGCGCGCACGCTGGTGCCGCTGCTGGAGCGCAAGGCAGGCCGGGTGCTGGTGAATGGATTTCCAACCGGAGTTGAGGTGGCGTATGCGATGGTGCACGGCGGGCCGTCGCCGGCGACGTCGGACAGCCGTGCGACCTCAGTCGGAGCCATGTCCATCGAGCGATTTCTGCGGCCGGTGTGCTACCAGGATTTTCCAGCGGAATTGTTACCGGAAGCGTTACAAGATGCCAACCCGCTGCACCTGTGGCGATTGGTGGAAGGCAAGTTGCAGCAGGCGTAGCGCAGTATCGGGCAGTATCCGTACGAGGTAATTTGCATGACGAGCGAAGTGAAGACGCGTCCCCTGTATGTGCAGGTCCACCCGCAGGATACTGTGGCGATCCTGGTGAATGAGGGCGGCCTGCGCTCCGGCACGCAGTTCGATTCGGGTCTGACGCTGCTGGAGGACGTGCCGGAGGCGCACAAGGTCGCGCTGGTGGACATTGCGGCGGGAGAGCCGATCCTGCGCTATGGATCGGTCATCGGCTATGCGGAATGCGACATCAAGCGCGGGTATTGGGTGCATGAGGACCGCATGCGCCTGCCGCTTGTACCTTCGCTGGAGAGCTTGCCGCTGGCGACGGCCGTGCCGCCGCAGATGCCGCCGCTGGAGGGCTACACGTTTGAGGGCTTCCTGAACGACGACGGCACGGTCGGCACCAAGAACATTCTGGGCATTGCGACGACGGTGCAGTGTGTGGCGGCCACGGTGGACTTTGCGGTGCGGCGCATCAAGGCGGAGCTGCTGCCGCGCTATCCCAACGTGGACGACGTGATAGCGCTGACGCACAACTACGGCTGCGGCGTTGCGATTGATGCGCCAGGCGCAGAGATTCCCATCCGCACGCTGCGCAACCTGAGCCTGAATCCCAACCTGGGCGGCATGCCCATGGTGGTGAGCCTGGGCTGCGAGAAGCTGCAGCCAGTGCGGCTGATGCCGTCGACGACTTTGCCGATTCTCGCGTCCGGCCCATACATTGTGCGCATGCAGGACGAGCAGCACGAGAGCTTCGGCGATATTGTGGCCGGCATTATGCAGCTCGCGGAGCAGCGGCTGGCGCAACTGAACGCGCGGCGACGGGTGACGCGGCCGGCGAGCGACCTGGTGGTGGGCCTGCAATGCGGCGGCAGCGACGCCTTCTCCGGCGTGACGGCGAACCCGGCGGTGGGCTATGCATCGGATCTGCTGGTGCGCGCGGGAGCGACAGTGATGTTCTCTGAGGTGACCGAGGTGCGCGACGCGATCCATCTGCTGACGGCGCGCGCGGCGGATGAGAACGTGGCGCGCGAGTTGATCCGCGAGATGGCGTGGTATGACGCGTATCTGGAACGCGGCGGCGTGGACCGCAGCGCGAACCCGAGTCCGGGAAACAAGCGCGGCGGCCTGACTAACATTGTGGAGAAGGCGCTGGGTTCCATTGCGAAGGCTGGCACGGCGGCGATTGCGGGCGTCTCCGGCCCGGGGGAGCGCGTGATCGCGAAGGGGCTGATCTTTGCGGCGACTCCGGCGAGCGACTTCGTCTGCGGGACGCTGCAACTGGCCGCGGCGATGAACATGCACATCTTCACCACCGGACGCGGAACGCCGTATGGGCTGGCGATGGTCCCGGTGATCAAGGTAGCGTCGCGGACTTCGCTGAGCAGGCGCTGGAAGGATCTGATCGATGTGGACGCCGGCAGCATTGCGACGGGCGATGCGACCATCGAGCAGGTGGGGATGCAGATCTTCCAGATGGTGCTGGATGTGGCCAGCGGCCGCAAGCAGACCTGGGCGGATCATTGGGGGCTGCACAACGAACTGGCGCTGTTCAATCCGTCGCCGGTGACGTAGCGGCGAGGTGGCTGAGAGCGGCCCGCATCCGCCGCGCTGTCAATACGGGAACTGTTTGACAGTTGAACCGAGCGCCGTGTATCAAGAGTACGCGACTCACTCGAGGAAAATCCGATGTCATTCCAAATGCCCGTAATGGACCGGAGAACAGCGCTTAAGACGCTGGGATCGGCTGCCGCCGCTGCAGCGCTCTCGAAGTTCAGCCTTGCCGCGAGTTTGAAGGGTGGTGCAATCAAGCCGCTCAGTGGGCTGTTCCCCATTGCGTCCAGTCCGTTTACGCAGGACAACAAGCTCGATCTGGATTGCCTGAACGCGGAGGTTGCGTTCTGCAATCGCGGCGGCGTGCCGGGCATCATCTGGCCTCAGATTGCCAGCGGCTGGTCAACCTTGAGTACGGAGGAGCGGTTTGCAGGGGCCGAGTCCATGATCGCCGCGGGCAAGGGCGGCAAGACCGCGATTGTGATTGGAGTGCAGACGCAGGGCAAGGACCTGGCGGGCGCGGTGGCATTTGCCAAACACGCGGCGAAGAATGGTGCGGACGCCATCTGCTCGCTGCCCCCGGATGGCGATAGCGCCGCGATCAAGGAGTACTACACGGCGATTGGCAGCGCGACCGATCTGCCGCTGTTTATCCAGACCATCGGGGACATGCCGGTAGACCTGGTGGTGGACATGTTCCGGTCGATTCCCACGGTGAAGGTGGTGAAGGACGAGGCGGGCGATCCGCTGGCCCGCGTGACCGAACTGCGCGCGAAGACGGATGGCAAGCTGGCAGTATTTGCCGGCAAGGGCGTCCGCCAGATGATGGACGAGATGCGGCTCGGGTTTACTGGATTCTGCCCCGTGGTCGGGATGGCAGACGTCTTCCAACAAGCGTGGGAGCTGTACAAAGCGGGAAAGATTCGCGAGTCCTACGACATGTTTGGGCGCATCCAGGCTTTCTCGACAATCAATGGCGCGGATTCGTATCTGATGGTGGCGCGCGGCATCTTCAAAGAGACAACCAAGTCGCGGCCGATGCCGGGCATGGGTAGCGGCGGTGCGGGCGGTGCGGGCGGCGGAGGCGGCGCAGTCCGCAGCGGACCGCTGACCGACGCCGACAAGAAGAACGTGCGCGACGCACTGACGACGTACCTGAAACCTTATCTGCGCGGCTAGGGGCTGGACCCTGGCGAGCGCGCCGACCGCATGACTTCTGGAGCTGGTTCCATGATCTCGAAGACCGAGTCGCATACTTGGCGACTGTCCGCTGCAATCGCCGGTACGGTCCTTGCCGCGATGCTGCTCAGCGGAGGAGCGCCTCTGGCTTGCGCGCAGATGCAGGAGGCGCCGGCAATCTACAACCGCACCTGCAGCCTGTGCCATGGATCGGACGCCAGGGGAACGGACCGCGCGCCGACCCTGGCGAACTCGCCGCTGCTGCGGGCGATGCCGGATAGCGATATCGCGACGATCATCACCAAGGGCAAGGGCAAGATGCCGGGCTTCCCATTGCCGCAGCCGGACGCAGCACTGCTGGTCCGGTACATCCGGTCGCTCAATACGACGGTCTCGGCCGCATCGGTCCCGGGCGACCCGAAGGCGGGTGAGCAGGTGTTCTATGGGACCGGGATATGTTTTGCGTGCCACACAGTGCGCGGGCGCGGCGGATCGGTGGGCCCCGACCTGTCCGCGGTGGCCAGGCGCTTGTCGTTGCCGCAGATGACGGTAGCGTTGACCAACCCGGGTGCGCGCGTGCCGGTTGGGTACGATTCCGTGATCGTTACGATGAAGAATGGCGCCAAGCTGGCCGGCTTCGCGCGTGCCCTGGGCAGTCACGATGTGGTGGTGCAATCCAGCGACGGCAAGCTGCACCCGCTGGTTGACACCGAGTACCGCTCCATTGTGCAGGACAAGACCCCGGCGATGCCCGCGTTCCAGGGGACGGCGGAGCAGCAGGCGGACGTGCTTGCGTTTCTGAGCACACTGAACGGCACGGGCGTGGGCGCGATCCAGGCGGATGTGCCTGCAGTCGCTCCAGCGGATGTGGATGCAGTGCTGCATCCGGCGAAGGGGAACTGGCCCAACTACAACGGCACGCTCGACGGCAACCGCCATAGCCCTCTGCAACTCATCGACGAGGCCAACGTGGCGAAGCTGCAATTGCAGTGGACGTACACCATCAACTTTAACGGGCTGGAGACGACGCCGGTGGTGTTGGACGGCGTGATGTATGTGACCGGGAACAACCAGGTATTTGCGCTGAGTGCGCGGACCGGGCGCGAGATATGGCGCTATGAGCGGCCGAAGTCTGCCGGGTCGACGATCTCCGGCGACGCCGCCATTGGCGTCAATCGCGGCGTGGCTGCGCTGGGCGACCGCATCTTCTATCTGACCGACGATGCGCACTTGATTGCATTGAACCGCGTCACCGGCGGTCTGCTGTGGGATGTTGCTACGCCGGAGGGCGCGGCGGGACAATTCGGAGGGACGGCTGCTCCTCTCGTTGTCGGCGATCTGGTGGTGACCGGCGTAAGCGGCGGCGACAATGGCATTCGCGGTTTTGTTGCGGCGTACAAAGCGACGACCGGCGAACTCGCGTGGAAGCTGATGACGATTCCCAAGCCGGGAGACACCGGGCCGGCGGCGGATACTTGGAAAGGATCGGCGCTGGCGCTGGGCGGCGGCGCCACGTGGACAACGGGCAGCGCGGAGGCGGATGGCAGCGTCATTTATTGGCCCGTGGGCAATCCGCATCCGGACACGGATGGAGATGAGCGGGCGGGGAGCAATCTGTATACGAACAGCGATCTGGCCATCGATGCGAAGACCGGCAAGCTGCTTTGGTATTACCAGTTCACGCCGCACGACCTGCACGACTGGGACGCCAACCAGCCGATTGTGCTGGTGAATGTGAAGTGGAAGGGGCAGGATCGCAAGCTGCTATTGCACGCCAACCGCAACGGCTTCCTGTACGTGCTGGACCGGACCAGCGGCAAGCCGCTGCTCGCCACGAAGATGGTGGACAAGCTGACCTGGGCCAGTGAAATCGACCCCGCAACGTGGACGCCGACGCTCCTGCCGGCCAACGAGACGGACGAGAAGGGCGTAGTGACATGCCCGGCCGTGCGCGGCGCCACCAACTGGTACTCCACGGCGTACAATCCCGCCACCCGGCTGTACTACGTGATGACGGTGGAGGATTGCACGACGTATCGCAAGGCAGAGGACGGCGGGTACGGCAGATACTACAATCCGGCAGACCCGGCGAAGAAGATCCTTCGTGCGTTCAATATTGAGACCGGGAAGGCAGTGTGGCAGATCGACCTGCCCGGACCGGTGCAGTCGAACTACGCGGGTGTGCTGTCGACCGCTGGCGGTCTGGTTTTTTTTGGCGAGAGCAGCGGAGGCTTTGCTGCGGTCGATGCTGCGACCGGCAAGTATCTTTGGCACTTTGAGACGAACCATCCGATCAAGGCCTCGCCCATGACGTACATGGCGGGCGGCAGGCAGTATGTTGCAGTTGCGTCCGGCAGCAATTTGCTGTCGTTCGCTTTGCCGGAGGCGATGCTGTCGTCGCCGGTTGCAGGTATCGGCAAACAGAAGAATCCGTAACGCCGTTGGAGCAGGATGGGCAAGGAGAAACTCGAATGAAACAAGAAGTATCGCGTCGCAACTTTCTTGGAGCTTCCGCTGGATTCGCCGCAGCCGGTCTGTCGGCAGTTGCCAATCCTATTGCAGCCGCAGCGCAGTCCGTGGGGGTCAAACCGGCGGACCTGCCCGACCTCACAATCAAGGAGGTTAAGGTTTACGTGACGGACATCAGCCAGGTGCATAAGCTGAACAGTCCGGAGACGGGCGAGCTGCTGTCCGTCGTCACCAACGGCGGCATTGAGGGGAACTACACCCTCGGCGACCGCAATGCGACTCCAGGATGGCTGGCATGGGCCAAGACGGCGCTGGTGGGCAAGAACATCATGGACCTGCTGCCGACGCTGACCTCGACCAGCGGCATGAAGGGACCTGGCGGATACGACGGGGCCCCGGCGCGGCGCGGTGGCGGGGGAGGAGCATTTGTGGCGCCGGGATTCGGCGCGGCGGCGGCCAATCCGGGCAGCCACTCGGCGTTTGAAGGGCCGCAACTCACCGGCTCGGGACTGTCCACGCGCGGCGGCGGGACCTGGCCGAACTACTACACCGCGGCCGCCGATGTCTGCCTGTGGGACATTCTGGGCAAGGCCGTCAACCGCCCGATCTATAAGATCCTCTCCGGCGGCATGCCGACGAAGGACCGCCTCATGGCCTATGCCAGCTCGCAGCATCTGCCGACTGTTGAGGACTATGTGCCCGATGTGCTGAAGGCGAAGGCGCAGGGCTTCCGCGCGTACAAGATCCATCCCGGCGGCGGTCAGCACGCCACCGGGCCTGCCATCCCCAGTTACATCGGACACATGGAAGAGATCCGTGAGGTGCGCAAAGCCGTCGGAGATGAGTTCGTGCTGATGCACGACCCGGTGCAGCGTTACAACCGCCAGGAGGCGATGACCGTCGGGCGGCTGCTGGACGAGTTGAACTACGCGTGGTTCGAGGACCCCATCCGCACCACGGACCAGGAGGGGCTGATCCAGCTCTGCGCAGCGCTGAATCTGCCGATCCACGTGGGCGAGTTCATCTACTCCATTGCGGACTTTGCCGACTACATCAAGAAAGACGCGCTGGATGTGGTGCGCCTGATCGCGGATAACGTGGGCGGAATCTCCGGAGCCATGCGCGTGGGTCTGCTGGCCGATGCGCACGGGCTGGAGTGTACGCCGCACAACTGGGGCAACGTGCCGGACATGGCGCTGCACTTCCACGTGGAGCTGGCGCTGCCCAACTCGTGGTGGTTCGAGATGCCTTTCCCGGCGGAGTATGCGGACCGTCCGGAGTATAAGGACAAGTTCCGCGTGAACGAAGAGGGCTACGTACTGGCGCCGACGGAGCCGGGGCTCGGGTATCCGATCGACCGCGATGTCCTGGACAAGATCACGAAGCGAATCGATCGCTAACGCCCGCAGTGGCGGCGCGAAGATGAGGAAGTGCGCGATGTCTCGATACCGACTGGCTCTGTGCTGCCTTCTTCTGGTGTTCTTTCCGGCCAGCGCGTTGGAGAGGCCGGAGGTCACGTTCAAGATCTTTCAGTTCCCGCCCAATATGATTCCGCGGATCGATGGCAATGCGGATGACTGGGCGATGGTACCGGACAGCTATGCCATTGGCATGGATCAGTTGGAGGATACGGAGGCGCCCGGAGGCCACGGGACCAATCGCGATCCGAACGAGATGGACGTGAAGGTGAAGGTTGGCTGGGTGAAGGGTTTGAATCGGCTGTACTTTTTGTACCAGGCGTACAAAGGCTACTGGGATTTTTCGCGACCCGACCTGCACAACGACATCTTCGAGGTGGTGGTGGATGGGGACCTCTCCGGCGGCCCGCTGATCGACATGTACCATCGCGATGTGTGGACCCCCGAGGCAGTGGGGCAGATGTCCGCGCTCGACCCGCGCATCAGCAGTTCCGATGCATACTATGCGCAGCAGGGTGCGCAGGCACAGAACTACCACATCTTTACGCCTGCGGAGAACAAGGACTGGGCCATGGACTGGGGATGCGCGCAGTACACAAAGGAGCTTCCGTATGCCAACCATGCGCAGAGCTACAGCTTCAAACCCGGGCAGTCCGGCAAGTACACTCTGGAGTTCTACATCACTCCCTTCGATTATGCGGGCTGCGAAGGGCCGGAACGCGCGGTGGAGAGCGTGTTGACGGAGAACAAGCTGATCGGCCTGTCGTGGGCCGTGATCGACTACAACGGTCCAACGTCGAACCAGCGCAAATTCTGGAATCTCTCGCACAAGCAGACGTTCTTCGGCAACGCCTCCGAGTTGGTGGGCTTCCGCCTGATGCCGCTGGAGCCGCAGTTCCGCAAGCCGCTGGATGCGCACTGGTCGTTCAAGGTGGCGGACGCGGAGCGGAGGATCGTACTGTTCCGGGACGAGTCGCAGGGAGAGATTACAAGGTGGAGTTGGAACTTCGGCGACGGAACAACATCTACCGAGCAGAACCCGACGCATCAGTACAAGGACAGACCGGGCAAAGAAGGGATCTACACGGTGATTCTTACCGTCGCCGGCCCCGCCGGGACGTCGCATTTTGCGCGGGTATGGGATGTGCATGTGAGGGGCTCGTCGCCTCCTACAGGGGTGCAATAGGAGGATGGAGTGAATGTGCAGGAGATCGAAATAAGTTCGACTACAAACCGCGGGGCGGCGCTGCCGATCCGCTATGTGCTGGTGCTGTGGCTGGGCGTGCTGAGCGCTGTCGCGTATCTGGACCGCACCAACGTTTCGATCGCCGGCATCGAAATTTGTAAGGAATTTGCGATCAGCAAGATCCGGCTGGGCTGGATCGCGAGCGCATTTCTCGTCGGCTACGCCGGATTTCAGATTCCCGCGGGCCTGCTGGCCAGACGGCTTGGCCCGCGTCGCACCCTGGCTTGGCTGGGCGCGTGGTGGGCATTCTTCCTGGCGTTGATCGCACTGATTCCGCGAGGGATTGGAAACGCTTTGCCGATCTTCATTTTGGTGCGATTCGCGCTGGGTGCTGGGGAAGCCACAATGTATCCAGCGGCTAGCCAGTTTGTGGAGCGATGGTTTCCGGTGCGTGAGCGCGGCAAGGCGAACTCTATCATCTTCGCCGGCGTAGGCATGGGCTCTGTGGCGAGTTTTCCGCTTGTCACCACTATTGTTCTGCACCATGGATGGCGAGCGTCTTTCGGATTCACCGCGTGCATGGGTGCAGCTGCTGGCCTCATCTGGTATCTCGCGGCTCGCGACACCCCGGAGCAGCACGCATTGGTCGGCGGTGCGGAGCGCGCGCTCATCGTAAGTGAGCGGCGCGTGTCTAGTGCAGCCGCAGATGAAGACGATCCTGCCCACTACGGCAAACATGCTGTTCCGTGGGCGAAGATCTTTCGCAGCAAGAATATCTTCGCGCTGACAGTCAGTTATTTCTCGTTCGCCTATGTTGCCTGGATGTTCTTCGCGTGGATTTACATCTACATGGCACAGGTGCGCGGGTTGAATTTGAAGACCAGTGCAATCTACTCGATGTTTCCCTTCATCGCCATGACGGTGGGCTGCCTGCTGGGCGGCGTTGTCAGCGACTGGATTACCGCTCGCTTTGGCTTGCGCATGGGCCGGTGCCTTCTGCCGGGCATCGCGCTGGCGCTGACTGCGCTGCTACTGCTGCTGGGTTCCCGTGCGCACAACTCGCAGACCGCGGCGCTGGTCCTGGCCTCGGCGGTCGGCGTCCTGTACCTGGCGCAGAGCAACTTCTGGGCGGTCTCCGCCGACATCGCAGGCGAGTACACGGGCATCGTCTCCGGAATGATGAATATGGGCGGGCAGATCGGCGGAGCATGTACGGCCTCGCTCACCCCCTGGATCGCGGCGCACTATGGATGGAACGTGGCTTTCGTGGTCGCCGCATCGCTGGTTGTCATCGGCTCACTGGCATGGATTGTGATCGATCCCAATCGGCTGCTCATCTTGCCCACGGCAGCGGAGGAAAGATAGCTGGGCCAGAGCTATGGTTTTTCGTCTTGCTGTTTGGCGGCGAGTTGCTCCAACTGGCGCCGCCAGTCCAGCTCCTCCACAAACCCGCGGTTAGATCGCCACTCCTCCTGGACCTTGACGAAGAGTTCCAGGAAGACGCGGGTCCCCAGCAGGCTTTCGATATCCTTGCGCGCGGCGGTGCCGATCTGCTTCAGCATCGTTCCCTGCTTGCCGATCAGGATCGCCTTCTGCCCGGTACGTTCGCAGTAAATGGCTGCGGCAATCTTCGTGACTGGGAGGCGCCCGTCCTTCATCTTCTTCGTGGAGACGGGCTCTTCGAACTTCTCGATGACCACGGCCGTTGCGTAGGGCACCTCTTCGCCGGTCAGCATCAGAATCTTCTCGCGGATGAGCTCCGCCACCAGGAAACGTTCCGGCTGGTCGGTCACCTGGTCGCGCGGGAAGTAGCGTTGGCCCTCGGGCAGCAGGGCGACAATCTTCTCCAGCAGCAGCGCGAGGCCTTCCTTCTTGCGCGCGGAGATGGGAACGACATCGGCAAAGGTGTGCTGCGCGCTCCAGTGCGCAATCAGCGGCAGCAGCTCTTCCTTGCGCACGGCATCGATCTTGTTCAGCACCAGAATGACGGGGCAGTCCAGCCGCTTCACCAGCGAGAGTGCGAAATCATCCTCCGCCGCGCTCATGGCCATGCGGCCCGTGATCTTTGACCCAGCGGGCTTCGATGCTTCCGTGGTCTTCGCGTCCTTATCGGCTGGCCTGGCCAGGCGATGGGTCACATCGACGAGGAATAGCACTGCATCGCGCGACTCCAGCGCATCCTGCACCTCCTGCATCATGCGGCGGTCGAGCTGCGTCTCCGGCTTGTGTACGCCGGGCGTATCCACCAGCACCACCTGCGCCGCTGGATGGCCGGGATCGCCTTTGGTCTTCTTCTTGAGCGGCAGCTCCAGCACGCCGTGAATGCGGGTCCGCGTGGTCTGCGGCTTGTGGGTCACAATGGCGAGCTTCTGGCCCAGCAGGGCATTCAGCAGCGTCGATTTGCCGGCGTTAGGACGGCCGACGATAGAGACGAATCCGGAGCGAAGAGGCATCTCTCGATTATCTCCCGCCGCGCTGCTCGGCTGTCGCTGGTTGCGGCGTTGCAGCAAATAAAGCGCCGGCCCAAACCAAGAGCACTGGGAAGAACTCCAGGGTATAGCGTGGCTCCGAATTGTCCAGCGTCAGCAACAGCAGGGCTCGCAGCAGCAGGCTGGCCGCCATGGCAAAGGCGAGTGCGCCGTAGCTCTGCCGGCTGACCGAGCGCCACCCGCGCCGCCGCCAGGCGACGAGGCCCGCGATTCCCACTGCGATGTAAGCGAAGTTGAGCGCTGCATAGGTTGCGGCGAAGGCGGAGTCCTTGGGGTCATCGCGCCAGCGCCACCACTCTGCCGGGATATCCATCATCTCCGTGCGTGGACGAAGGGTCATATCCAGCAGGCGGGCAACGGGGAGGCCGAAGTAGTAGAGGACCGGGTGAGCGTGGATGCGCTCAGCGGCAAGCGCTCCAAAACGCGCGTCGATCTGGGGCGTGCCAACGGGGTTGGCGTTGTAGTCGCGAATCAGCGCCTTGGTGCGGGTGCGCAGGCTGTCGGAGTCGGAATCGGTCCCGACGCGGAAGGCGCGGTCCGGCAGCTCGTCGAACTGGATGGTATCGCCGTAGTAGGGCCAGTAGACATCCTCGTTGGAGGCGAACTCGAAGGCCCAGGTGCGGTACCAGCGGCCAAAGCCGACGGGAGACAGCTCGCCGGGATCGTTGGCATACTTGGGCACCAGCGGCTGGACGATGTGGAAGGTTCGCCAGTTGCGCACCGTCCACGGCACCAGCGGAAATAAAGCACACAGCGCGACCGCCAGTGCCGGCGACGCCGCCAGCAGTGTGTGGCGTCGTCCGCCACCCGCTCGGATCGATGCCCAGAGCATGGGGGATACCACCGCTGCTGCGAACAGCCCCTGCTCCGGCCGCAGCAGGATGGACGCCGCCAGCGCAGCGGCCACCAGCCACAGCCAGCGGCTGAACCCCAGGCCCGCGTCCTGCCAGCGAGCGAATCCGTACAGCGTGGTCGCGATGGACGCGAGCACCAGCGTCTCCGTCAGCGGGATGGCGACATAGTTTGCGGTGAAGGGACACAGGGCGGCAATCCACAGGACGACGAGCGCGGCGCGTGTGCCGAAGAGACGTCCCGCCAGGGCGCTGGCCAGCCAGCAGGTGAGCAGGTCCACGGCAACCTGGACGTACATGACTGCGTGGTAGTGCTCCATGCCGAAGAGTCGGAAGCACAGGGCGAGGAACAGCGGGTAGCCCGGCAGCCGAATGGTGGTGGGGAGAACCTGGACTGGACCGTTCACGGCGTCGCCGAGGTTGTAGCCATAGACGCCGTGCAGGAGCCAGTTCTTGGCGATACCGCCGTAGATCAAGCTGTCTCCGGCGACCACTGCCAGGTGGGTGACGAACCAGAGACGCAGCAGCAATCCGGCTGCCAGGGCCGCACCTGCGAATACGCAGAACCGAAGTCTTTCCCGCTTCATCTAGCAGCATCATACTGGAAGGGCTGCAGCATTCCGGCGGCGCGTTGACTATGTTTCGAGGGGTGCATACGATGGCGCAGGGGCAGCTTTCCGGAGACGTCAAGCCTGCACCGGGCGTGGTGCGTGCTGAAGGAACCTGCGCCAGTGCCAGGTGCAGGTGCAATTTCCGCCGGAATGCCCTCCAACATCCAACGACACGGAACGGCATTTAGGGAACCATGACCAAGCAGGTATTCTTCGACCCACAACGCAAACGCTGGAAGCGGCTGCGCCGCATCTTCGACATTGTTGCCGTGGTGGGCGTGTTGGTCGGTGTCGTTTTTATCATTGGCCTGGTCGAGATGACCCCGCTGCCCGAACTGCTGGTGGAGACGCCGCCCCGCCACTTCAGCCCATTGCAGACGGAGGCGACCCCGGCACGCGGAGGCGCCAAGCCGATGCGTTCCGCGCATCGTAAGACCGATCTGAAGCCGTCGGACGTGACCCTGAACTCCGGCGAAGGGCTGCGGGCCGCGTACTACGTGGAGGACGATCCGGCGAGCTACTCCTCCCTGAAGCAACATATCCGGCAGATCGATCTGCTGTTTCCAGAGTGGCTCCATGTGATGTCCGCCGATGGCAAGCTGACCTCGTATAGTCAGGACAACCGCTCGTTCGCGGTGGTGGATGCAACCGGCGTCCATGGCGTGGACCATGAGAACCGGGTCGCCAAGACGATTGCTGCGGCCTCTGGCGACACCACGCCCGCAGAGGTGTTTCCGCAGGTGAGCAACTACGATCCTGTCCAGGGCATCTACAGTTCGACGATCGGGGACTTTCTGGCCAGCCCCGCGGCGCGCGGCTATTTTCTGAAGCAGATCGATCAGTTCATGGTGGCGAATCCAAGCTACCGCGGCATCTCGCTGGACTTTGAGGTGATTCCCGTGGAAGCGCAGCAGAGCTACATGGCGCTGCTCGCATTGCTGTACCAGGACTTTCAGGCGCGTCATCTGAAGCTCTTTGTCAACGCTCCCGTGGCCGATTCCGAATACGATCTGAAGTACATGGCCGACCACTCCG
>Ga0181516_10002341_pt1 | contig 13563 bp, 11 predicted proteins | sample PEATcosm2014_Bin_25_FD_121104 | JGI IMG/M metagenome (GOLD analysis project Ga0181516, IMG submission 121104) | Peatland microbial communities from MTU Mesocosm Facility, Houghton, MI, USA - PEATcosm2014_Bin01_10_metaG | ecosystem: Environmental > Terrestrial > Soil > Wetlands > Peat | place... | reverse complement strand
GCCCAGAAGCCGTTGGAGGTGTCCGCGTCCGTGGCTACGATGAGGCGCTCGGCCGGGAGCCACTGCAGGTATTTCTTCTGGACCGCGTCGGCGTCGGCGGTGTCGGCGAGGATGACCAGCTTGACTCCGGACGGGAGGTTGGAGGCGATGGTCTTGCGCAGGTTGGCGACCTCGTCGCCCTCCTCGAACTCGCTCATGAGCACGTAGGCGAAGCTGGCGGTGTCCTCGACCGGGCGCTGGGGGGTCTTGGCCGCCTTGAGGATGTCCTTGAGGTGATACCTGGCGTTGCTCTCATCGGCCTTCTTGATCTCGGCGGGGGTGGCGTCGTGGGAGAAATTATGGGCCGGGCGCGGGGTCTGCGGCCGGTTGACGGCGCTGCCGGCCACGTCCGGGGCGGCGGCGGCGGCGGCCTGGGCTTGGGTCCAAGCGGCCTGGGCGTCGACGCTGTCGTCGGCGAAGGACACCGAGTCGGCGGCGTGGGCCCTGGGGGTCAGCGAGAGGAGGGCGGCCAGCGTCAAAGAGAAGATGCTCATGGGTGTATCATAGCATCTCAAGACACGGCCGAAGCAAGAGCCGAAATCCCGTCGCGTCTACGGTCGGAGGGAGCCCGAGGCGGGAACCTCGGCCCCGTCCGGCCCCAGACGCCCCAGAGCCCGCTTGAGACGGATCGCCTTGAACTCCTTGCCGTGGCTGGCCTCAAGCCCCTTCATCTCCTGGGCCACGACAACGGGCGCCTGGCCCCCCATCTGCGGCGCATAGATCTTGTCCTGCGCCTTGGCCAGACGATCCTCCCCGACGGCAAAAGCCCCCGCCCTGATCGCCTTGTGAGCCAGCCTCAGGTCCACGGCCGCGGCGTCGCCGTACGCCTTGGCCGTGCCCTCATGAAGCCGCCTCTCCCCGCCCCTCGCCAGCAAGGCGGCCAACCGCGACTCGAAGAGGCTGCCAAAGAATATGAGCGCAAACGCCAACCCGATAAAAACAGGGAAGCAGCGGGAGAAAAGATCATCGAACGACCGGGGCCGCCGGGATGCTTCGAAAATGCGGCCTTTCCTCATGGCTTGGCCGACTCCTGGATCAACCGGTTGACGATGACCGGATTGGCCTTGCCGCGCGAGAGCTTCATCACCGCCCCCACCAAAGCCCCCGCCGCCCTCGCCTGCCCCGACTTGAGATCGCCCGCCGCCTTCGCATTGGCGGCCAAAGCCTCGGCGACCCAAGCGGCCAACTGCGCCTCATCCGACACTTGGGCCAAGCCCAGCTTTTCCACCACCTCGCCGGCCCCGCAGCCCCCCTCCCACATCGCCAAAAAAGCCGCCTTGGCCCCCTTGCTCGACAAAGTCCCGTCCTCCACCAGCGCGGCCAGCGCGCCCAGCTCCCCAGCCGCGATGCGCGCTGCGCCCGCGGAGAGCCCCTCGGCGTTGAGCCGGGCCAGAAGCTCGGTGGCGATCAGGTTGGCCAACGTCTTGGCCGCAGTGCGCCCCTTGGCCGCCGCGTCGAAATAGTCAGCCAGCTCGCGCGAGGAGGTCAGCAATTCCGCGTCCACCGCGCCCAGCCCGTATTGCGAGACGAAGCGCTCCCGCCGCGCCGCGGGCAGCTCCGGCAGACGCGCCTTGAGCTCATCGAGCCAGCGCGCCTCGGCCACCAGCGGCGGCAGGTCGGGGTCCGGGAAGTAGCGGTAGTCCTCGGCCTCCTCCTTGGAGCGCATGGCCTGCGTCACGCCCCTCTGCGGGTCCCAGAGCCGCGTCTCCTGGACGACTTTCCCGCCCGAGGCGAGCAGCTCGGTCTGGCGCCGATATTCGAAGTCCAGAGCGTCCTTGACCGCCCGCAGCGAGTTGAGGTTCTTGATCTCCGTGCGCGTGCCGAACTCCGCCTGCCCGGCCGGCCGCACGGACACGTTGGCGTCGCAGCGCAGTTCGCCTTTTTCCATGTCGCAGCGGCTCACCCCGATGTACTGGATGACCTCCCTTAAGGACTTCAGATAGGCCACGGCCTCCTCGGCCGAGCGCATGTCCGCCTCGCTGACCACCTCGATGAGCGGCACGCCGCCGCGGTTGAAGTCGATGAGCGAATGGTCCAGCTCCCGCGAGCCCACCGCGTGCAGGAGCTTGCCCGCGTCCTCTTCGAGATGGATGCGGTGGATGCGGATGTGCTTCAGCCCCCCGTCCGGCAAACGGATGTCCAGCCAGCCGTCCGTGGAGAAAGGCTTCTCGTACTGGGAGATCTGGTAGGCCTTGGGCAGGTCCGGGTAGAAATAGTTCTTGCGCGCGAACACCGAGGAGGCCGCGATGCGGCAGTTGAGCGCCATGGCGGCCTGGAAAGCCAGCTCGACGGCCGCGCGGTTGAGCACCGGCAGCACGCCCGGCTGGCCCGTGCACAGCGGGCAGACCCGCGAGTTGGCCGGCGCGCCGAAGCCGTCGTTGGAGCAGGCGCAGAAGAGCTTGGTGCGCGTGGCCAGCTGGACGTGCACCTCCAAGCCCACCACCATCTCGAAGCCCGCGCTCACGCCCGCCTCCGCTTTTGATAGGCCTCGAAGAGCTCGACGTCGCTGGGATAGATGATTCGCTTGCGCGCCGCGGCCAAGCCGGCCCAGCGCACGGCCAGGATCTCCTCGGGATCGCGCCGGCCGACTTTCTGGAGCGGCGCCATGAGATACCACTGGACCTGCTTGGCCACCTCGCGGCCCTTGCGGAAGAAATGGTAGCGCGCGGTGGTCAAAGGCTCCCGGATGCGGCAGGCCCAGCCGGTCTCCTCCTGCACCTCGCGCAGGGCCGCCTGCCGCGCCGTCTCGCCGGGCTCAAGATGCCCCTTGGGGAAGGTCCAGCGGATGACGCCTTCCAGGTTCTCCACCTGGACCATCAGAACCTTGCCCTCGCGCACCACCAGGCCGCCCGCCGATTTTTCTTTACGCATGGCTGGGCTCCGGCGGCGCGGCCCAGGGCTTGGCCCGCTCGTAGGCCGCGGCCGCGCGCAGCAAGGTCCCCTCGCAGAAAGAGTCCGCGATGAGCTGCAGCCCCACGGGCAGTCCGGCCTTGGTCCGGCCGCAGGGCAGAGAGAGACTGGCGTTGCCCGCCATGCTCGACGGGATGGTGAACACGTCGGAAAGATACATCGCCACCGGGTCGGCCGATTTCTCGCCCAAACGGAAGGCCGCCGTAGGCGCGGTGGGCGCGGCGATCACGTCGACCTGCTGGAAGGCCGCGGAGAAATCCCCCTTGATGAGCGTGCGCGCGCGCTGGGCCTTGCCGTAGTAGGCGTCGTAGTAGCCCGCGCTCAGGGCGTAGGTGCCCAGCATGATGCGGCGCTTGACCTCGGGGCCGAAGCCCTCGGCGCGCGAGAGCTCGTAGAGCTCCTCCAAGGTCCTGGCCTTCGCGCTGCGCCGGCCGTAGCGCACGCCGTCGAAGCGGGCCAGGTTCGAGCTGGCCTCCGAAGGAGCGAGTATGTAGTAGGCGCTGACCGCATAGCGGGTGTGGGGCAAGGAGACCTCGCGCACTTCGGCGCCCAGTCTGCCCAGCTCGGCTACGGCCGCGCGCACCGCCGCTTCCACCTCCGGGTCCAGGCCCGCCACGAAATATTCCTTGGGCAGGCCCACGCGCAGGCCCTTGACCCCGGCTCCCAGCGACTGGAGATAGTCCGGCACCGGCATGCTGGCGCAGGTCGAGTCCATGGGATCTGCCCCGGCGATGACCGAGAGCGCCAGAGCCGCGTCCTCGACGCTGCGGGCCAGAGGCCCGATCTGGTCCAAGGACGAGGCGAAGGCGATGAGGCCGTGGCGCGAGACCCGGCCGTAGGTGGGCTTAAGGCCCACCGCGCCGCAGAAAGAGGCCGGCTGGCGGATCGAGCCGCCGGTATCGGAGCCCAGGGCCAGGCTGCAGAGCCCGGCCGCCACGGCGGCAGCCGATCCCCCGGAAGAGCCGCCGGGCACGCGCTCGGAGTCCCAGGGATTGCGCGTCAGTTGGAAAGCCGAGTTCTCGGTTGAAGAGCCCATGGCGAACTCGTCCATGTTGGTCTGGCCGACGAGAACCGCGTCCGCGTCGAGCAGACGGCGCACCGCGGTGGCGTCGTAGGCCGCGACATGGCCCTGCAGCACGCGCGAGCCGGCCGTGGTCTCCAGGCCCCGCACCAGCATGTTGTCCTTGACCGCCACGGGCACGCCCGCCAAGCGTCCCAGCTTCTCGCCCCGGGCGCGCTTGGCGTCGACGGCCCGCGCTTGGGCCAAAGCCTGCGGCCCGAGGACCCTCAGATAGGCGCCCAGCTTGGGCTCCCAGACGCGCAGGCGCGCCACGTGCTCCTGCAGGACTTCCTCGGCCGAGGCCTTGCCTCCGGCCACGTCGCTGGCGAGGGCGGCGGCGGTCCTCATTGGATCAGAAGGGTGTCTTCCTGGCCGGCGCTGCTCTCGCCGGGGTTCCTGGCCGGAGCCTGGGCCGGCGCGGAGTCCTTGCCCAACGGCTGGGGAGCATCCTCATCCAAGGCGGTCGGATTCTGGGCTTTGGCCGGCTTGGGCTTCTTTCTGGGGCCGGGCGCGGGCTTGGCGTCGTCCGGGCCGTTGCCCAGCACATCCGCGTCCGCGCCGGAGGACGGAGCGGCCGAGACGTCGTCAAGGCGCCCCAAGCCCGAAGTCCTTCCCCGCGCCGGCACCGCCGGCGCGGAGGCAGGCCCCTGCGCCTCAGGCGCTGGGGCCGCGGGCGCACGTGCCGCAGGCGCAGGTGCCCCGCCCTCACCGATCGCTTCCGGCAAAGAGTCGTCGTCGAGCGTCGCGGACTTGCGCGCCGGGCGCCGCGGGGCGCGGCCTTCCTCGCTGTTGACGAAAGCGGGCTCGGATGATCCCGTGGCGGGCGCGGCCGCACCCACGTCCGGGCGGTCCTCAGGGAGGGCGTCGGCTGTCCGGGCCGGGGCGCGCGGCTCGGAAGACTCGATGCCGTCTATGACGGCTTGGATCTTGGCGCGCTTGTCCGGCAGAAGCTCCATGGCTCTCTTGAGATCGGCCAGGGCTCCCAGCCGGTCGCCCAACTGGGCGCGCACCTGGCCGCGGTTGGAGTACGCGAGGCCCCGCTTGGGGTCCAGAGAAACGACGGTGCTGAGGTCGGATTCCGCGCCCGGGTAGTCTCCCAGCAGGAAGCGGAGGTTGGAGCGCAGATAGACCGCCTCCACGAAGTCCGGGTGCTGCGAGATGAACTCGTCGAAATCCGCCAAGGCCTCGCGGTAGTCCTTGACCTCGCGGCGGCACTTGCCCCGGTAGAATCGCGCCCAGGAAAAGCGGGGGTTGATCTCCAGCACGCGGTCGAAGTCGTGGATGGCGGACGCGTAGTCCTTGCGCCGCTCCTGCACGGTGCCCCTGACCAAGAAGGCCGCCGCGAAATCGTTGTTGATGCGCACGGCCTCGCCCAGGCTCTGCAGGGCCCGGCCCAGTTCTCCCTTGGCGCTGGCCACGCTGCCCCGGCCGAAATGCGCCTCAGCCGCCTCCGGCGCGAGCTTGAGCGCCTGCGTGAAGTCCGCCTCGGCGGCCTGATAGTCCTTGAGCACGAAGCGCGCCAGGCCGCGGGAGATGAAGGACGCCGGGTCGTTGGGCCTGAGCTGGGCGGCGATGAGGGCGTCCTGGTCCGCGCCCACCCGGTCGCCCATGTTCCAGCGGCAGACCGAGCGGTTGCCCAGGGCGATCTTCCAGCCGTCGAAGAGTCCCAGGGCCCGGTTGAACCCGGCCAGGGCGCCTTCGAAATCGGCCCGGTCGTAGAGCACGATGGCGGTGGACAGAGCCTTCTGCGCCTCGCGGCTGGGCTGGCGGCCCGCGGCTCGGGCGTGACGCTGGCGCGGCGCGTGACTCGGCGCGGGATCGGCCCAGGCGCGGCCGGGCTGGACGGCCAGCAGCCCGGCCAGCAGGCAGGCCTTCATGCCAGGACCCTCTTGACCTTGTAGTAGCCGTCCTCGCTCTCCGGGGCCATATCCAGCAGCCGCTGCGGCTCGGCGAAGGGCTGGGGCGCGTCGTCGCGCATCACGTTGGAGAAGGCCAGCACGCTCGCCGTGGCCGCGGTCTGCGCGGTGTCCAGGGCGGAAAGCTCGGCGACCAGCTCCAGGATGCGTCCGAACTGCCTTTCGTAGAGCGCGGCTTCCTCGTCGGAGAGCCGCAGGCGGGCCAAAGCGGCGATGCGGCGCACATCCGCGGCGGTGATGGCCACCTACTCCCTCTCCAGAGGCGCGTAGCGCGCCAGGAATTTCGCGGAGTGGCCCGTGTCGAACATGACCCCCACCTTCAGGGTGTCGCCCGAACCCGCGGCGTCGACGACCCGGCCGCCGCCGAAATCCGGATGGGTCACGCGCATGCCCACCTTGGCCCCGCAGGAAGAGAGCCGGCGGGAGAGGGGCTTGGCGACAGGCGCAGCGAGGCTGGCGGCCGCAGGCGATGCCGGCGTGCCCTGGAAGAGCAGCTGGGCCTCGACGATGAAGCGCGAGGGCAGGTTGGCGTAGACCTGGCCGAAGATGCGGCGCGTGGAGGCGTAGGTGATGTGCAAAAGCTCACGGGCCCGGGTGATGCCCACGTAGCAGAGCCGCCGTTCCTCTTCGAGCTCCTCGACGGAGGAGCCGGTCGAGCCGATGGGAAAAAGCCCCTCCTCCAGGCCGGTCAGGAAGACGGCCGGGTACTCCAGGCCCTTGGCCAGGTGCACGGTCATCAAAGTGACGGCGGGGTTGTTGGGGTCGTAGGCGTCGAGATCGGTCTGCAACGACACGGATTCCAGATAATGGGAAAGGTCCAGGGCCGCGTCCTTCGGCGCTTTCTCCTCGTATTCCTTGGAGGAGTTGATGAGCTCCTGCAGGTTCTCCAGGCGGCCGGCCGCCTCCGGGTCCGTGGCCACCTGGGCTTCGAGCCAGGCCCAGTAGCCGGTCTGCTCCAGGATCAAGGCGATGGCCCGGGAGGCGGTCACGCCCGCGGCGTCGGCGCGCAGCTTCTCCACCACGTGGACCAGCTCGGCCGCGGCGCGGCGGCAGGAAGCGGTCAGGTTGGGGATCTGGGCCTGGCGGGTGAAGGCCTCCCAGAGGTTGATGCCCTGCGCCTCGGCGAAGCTGGCGATGCGGTCGAGACTCGTCTTGCCGATGCCCCGGGCCGGCACGTTGATGACGCGCTGCAGGCTCGTGGAATCCGCGCAGTTGAGGATGAGCCGGGCGTAGGCCAGAGCGTCCTTGACCTCCTTGCGCTCGTAGAAGCGCATGGCGCCGACGATGACGTAGGGCAGGCCGCCGCGGCGCAGGGCTTCCTCGAAGGAGCGGCTCTGCGCGTTGGTGCGGTAGAAGATGGCGGTCTCGCGCAGGGAGCGGCCTTGGTTCAAGAGCCCCTGGATGCGGCGCACCACCCAGGCCGCCTCCTCCATCTCGCTGGGCAGTTCCTGGACCACCACGGACTCGCCCGCGGGCTTGGTGGTCCAGAGGGTCTTGGCCTTGCGCGTCTTGTTGTGCCGGATGACCCGGCCCGCGGCCTCGAGGATGCGCGAGGAGGACCGGTAGTTCTGCTCCAGCGTGACGACCTTGGCGTCGGGGAAATCGTTCTCGAACTCGAGGATGTTGCGCACGTTGGCCCCGCGCCAGGAGTAGATGCCCTGGTCGTCGTCGCCGACGACGCAGATGTTGCGGTGCTGGGCGGCCAAGGTCTTGGTGATGATGTACTGGCCGTGGTTGGTGTCCTGATATTCGTCGACGAGCATGTGCTCGAAGAACTTCTGATAGTGGGTGCGCACGGCCTCCTGGTCGCGCAGCAGCTCGCAGGCCTTGAGCATCAGGTCGCCGAAGTCCAGGGCCCCGGCCGCGTCGAGCTTGCGCTGGTAGGCCAGGTAGATGTCGGCGGCCGTCTTGCGGGCCGGGTCGCCGGTGGTCATGGCGTGGATGGAGTAGGACTGGGCGTCCAAGAGGTCGTCCTTGGCGCGCGAGATGATGCTCACGTACATGGACGCCTTCTTGTCCTGGTCCTGCAGGCCCACGGCCTTCATGGCCTCGGCCACCAGGCGCTTCTGGTCGGACTGGTCGTAGATGGTGAAATGGCGCGAGAGCTTGAGCAGGTCGCAGTGGCGGCGCACCAGGCGCGCGGCGAAGGCGTGGAAGGTGTGGGTCCAGACCAAGGCGCCCTTGCCGGGGGAGAGCTCCTCGATGCGGCGGCGCATCTCGCCGGCGGCCTTATTGGTGAAGGTGACGGCCAGGATGCGATCCGGCGCCACGCCCTGGCTGATGAGATGAGCGATGCGGTAGGTGATGACGCGGGTCTTGCCCGTGCCCGCGCCGGCCAGTATGAGCAGCGGCCCGCTGGGATGGAGCACTCCCTCTTTCTGCTGGGGGTTGAGTGAGTTGAGGTCCAAGGCGGGGCAGGTTTCCACTCGGGATATTTTACCTTATCCGGCCCGCGCGCGGCCCGCTTAGAGCACCCGCGACAACGAGTAGCCTTGCGCCTTGAGCTGCGCGGCCCGGACCGCCGCCTCCCGGGCCGCGGGCGCGAAACCCTGGCGCGCCAGCGCCCCGGAGAGCACCACGAAGGCGGCGGCGCATTCCGGGTCGATGGCGACCGCGAAGCGGCAGCCCAGGCCGGCCAAGGCCGGCTGGCCGCGGGAGAGCATGCGCGAGGACAAGCCGGTCAGGCCCACGCTGTAGAACTCCCGGCTGGCGCTGGAGTTGACCGCCTGCCGCCAGGGCACCTGCTGCAGCCCGCCGTGCGCCGCGGCCGCGAAGGCCTGGAGGCCCTGGGACGGCTCGCCCTCCTGCAGGCAGAGCAGCGCCTCCACTAGCAGGGGCCAGGGGCTCTGCGGATCGAGGGCCAGGGCGCGGCCGATCTCGCGGCGCGCCGCCGGCGCCATGCCCGCGACCGCGTAGGTGTGGGCCAGCCACTCGTGCGCGGCCGCGTCGTCGGTGATGTCGTAGACGAAGATGGTGTGGCCGATGCGGGCCTCGGGCTCGCGTTCCTTGAGCCAGGTCATGCCGCCCTCGCCCAGCACATGGGTGAGGTAGACTCCCTGCAGGTTGGTGACGCTGACCGCCAGGAGCTCCCGCTTCGGCTCCGGCGAGTTGAGGTGGTTCTTCTCGCCGTAGAGTCCGAACGAGAAGAGGTCCTGGAACGGGAAGCCCACCGCCTCGGGCAGGCCCGAGCCGTAGTAGGAAAGCACCACGTCGCTGGCGCCGCGCTGCTCGACGTAGCGGCGCAGCCCCTTGAGGTCCTGTCCCCAGTCCATGCTGGCGTCGACCATGTAGCGCCAGCCGCCGGCCGGGCCGCCCGCGAGCTGGTTGAAATAGGCCAGGTAATGCGGGTGCACGAGCGCGGAGTCGACGGCCAGCCAGGGCAGGGCGAGGCACAGCGCCCAGCGCCAGAGCGGCAGGACGGCGAGGCTGCCGGCCGCGACGAAGAGGAAAGGATAGATGGGCAGGAGATGACGATGGCCGGTCTGCAGCGGGACCAGAGAGGCCGCCGTCATTATGGCCAGCACGGGCACGAGCAGGGCCAGCCGCCGCAAGTCCCAGAAGCCTTCGCGCCTGAGCAAAGCGGCCATGGACAAGGCGAGCACGGGCAAGGAGGTCTTCACGAGGAAAGCGGCGAGATGATAGTACCAGAAGCCTTCGGCGCCGTAGCGGCCGTGGAAGAAGGCCATCTGGCTGTTCTGCATGGAGCCCCAGGTCAGCGCCAGCCCGTCGAAATACTCTCCGACGTGCGCGAAGCGGAAGACGATGAGGAAGGCCGCGACCAGCGCGGCCAATCCCGCCAGGAAGGGGCGGGCCTTATCGCGCCACCAGGAGCCCCGCCAGCCTCCGGCGGCCAGCACCAGCGCCGCGCAGACCGGCAGGGCGATGAGGCCCGCGTTCTTGCTGAGCAGGGACGCGGCCAGCGCGGCGCCGAAGGCCAGGCCGGCCCCGGGGCCGGGCTCTTCGATGAGCCGCGTCAAGGCGAAGACGGCCGCGAACAAGGACGCGGCCAGGAACATGTCCTCGGTGGCCAGGCCCGCGTGCGCGATCATGTTGGGACACAGCGTGAAGAAGGCCAGGGCGCAGAGCCCGGCGAGGTCTCCGTGCAGGCGCCGAGCCATGAGGAAGACCAGCACGCCCAGCAAGAGCGCCGCGGCCAGCGGCGCCAGGCGCGCCCGCAGCAGGATGGAGTCGGCGGGGATCCTGTTCTTGTAAAGGTAGCGCAGGGAGAAGCCCCAGGGCGGGCGCCAGGGCCGGCCGGTGCCCCATCTGGCCGCATCGGCGTCGCGCCATTGGGGCTCGTCGCGGGTGAAGGCGGCGCCCGAGCCCAGCAGCGGCGCGCCGACGAGGTAGCCGGAGAGCACGGACTTGTCCTTGCGCAGGCGGAAGTCCCCGGTCTTCAGTGTGGCGTAGCCGAAGCTGATCAGGTAGGGCTCATCATAGGTCGCTGACTGCGCCCGGATCTCCATGAGCGTCCGCACCGCGAAGGCAGCCAGCAGCAGGGCGGCCAGAATCAAAGTCAGCCGAGCCCCGGGTCTGCGCATACCCGCAGATGATAGCAATTCAGGCCTATTGGTGATGCTTTAATGCGATACTAGTAGTATTGAAATGACTTTGGCGGCTTGTTATAATCTGACCTGCCGGATGCCTATTCCTGAAGAGCAGCTGAAATCCTGGTCCCAGCAGGGCCCCACGACCGCGGCCCAGCGCACTTTCGAATCCATCGGCGACGCCTTGCGCACCGATATCCGCTCCTTGGTCCGGGACCAGAAGGTGGACCTCTTCATGCACGGCGCTTATCAGAACGGGACCAACCTCCGTTCCGACGAGCCTCTCGACATCGCGGCCGTGCTCACCTCCGCCTGGTCCCAAGACGCCGTCCTAGCCGGCCCCAGCCGGCAGGACCTGCGCCAGCTTTTGGAAACCTGGCAGAATTTCCGGCTCGACGTGCTGGGCTCGCTGCGCGCCAACTACGGGCTGGCCAACGTGGAGGACCAGCCCCATCGCCTGCGCGTCGATGGCGCCGCGGACCGCCTGCCGGTCAACGTCGTCGTGGGCCTGCAGCACCGGGCCTACCTCAGCTTCGGCGCGGGCTCCGGCCGGCAGTACCAGGAAGGGCTCAGCTTCTGGACCCCGGAGAACCTGCAGGTCGTGAGCTACCCCAAGATCCACTTCGAGAACGGCCGGGCCAAGGACGGGGAGTCCGGGACCAAGGGCTGGTTCAAGCCCGTGGTGCGCATGTTCAAGGGCGCGCGCGACTTCATGGTCGGGCGGGAGGTCATAGACGAGAAACTCGCGCCCCCCTACTTCATCGAGTGCCTGGTCTACAACGCCCCCAACCAGAACTTCGGCTGGTCCTGCCAGACTTCCTTCGCCGCCGTGCTCAAGTGGCTGACCCAGGGGAGCCTGGCCGGGCTCAAAGCCCAGAGCGGCATCGAGCCGCTCTTCGGCTCCGGGCCGACCCAGTGGTCCGACAAGCACGCCCGGATATTCATCGACACCTTGGTCCGCGTCTGGAACGATTGGGCCCGGACCGTCGCGGCTCAGTAGCGGCGGGACGGCGGCTCAGGCCTGGCCGAGCAGGGTGTGGACCTTGGCCAGCAGCGACTGCAGATTGATCGGTTTGAGGATGTAATCGTTGGCGCCGGCCTGGAACGCCTCCTCGACTTCCTTAGTGAGGCTCACCGACGTGCAGATCAGGACTTTGAGCCCTTTGAGCTTGGCGTCGCAGCGCAGGATGGTCAAGGTCATGATGCCGTCGGTCATGGGCATGTTGCGGTCGAGGACCATGAGATCGAAGGGCTTCTTGCGGGCCAAGGCCACGGCTTCGAGGCCGTTGGCGGCCTGGTCCACGGCATGGCCGTCCATCACCAGTAGGTCGGTTATGAACTGGCGGACCGTTTCCTCATCGTCTACGACCAGGATGCGTGCCATGAGGTAATTACTAGCATATTTATGCCGGTATGCGCCGACGGTAGCAAAAATTCCGCTGGTGCCGGGACCATAGGCCGCCGGGAGCCCGTCCGCAGGCTTCGCCGGAGGAGCCGCCCCGGGCCCGCGCCCCGCAGCAAAGCGGACAGCGAGGTCTGAAGGTCTAGCGGCGCTTACAGCAAGGCGGTCAAAGCGGGCAGGTCCAACGGCTTGGACAGGAATGGCCCGAGGTTGGCTGCTTTGACGCGGTCCGCGACGCCGGGCGCGCCGCTGATCATGACGATCCGGAGGTCTTGCTGCAACGCCTTGAGCCTCCGGGCCAGCTCGATGCCGTCCATCCCATGAGGCAGCAGCACATCGGCCAGGAGCAGGTGGAACTTGTCCGCTTCGAATATGCGCATGGCCTCCACCGCGTCTTCGACGGCGACCACCTCCCATCCCGCCTTGTTGATGTAATGGGACAGGAGCTCCCGGACGGCGGGCTCGTCTTCCACGAGCAAAACGCAATTGGGCTTGCCCGGCGCTGAGTCCTCGTCGCGGTGCGCGCGATGGCGCTCCAGCAAGGCGGCGAGCGTGCCCGGGTCTATCGGCTTGGGCAGCAGCGCCCCGAGACCGGCTTCCTTGACCCGGTCCGCGTAGGTGCAGTCGCCGCTCATCATGACGACCCGGAGCCGGGGCTCCGATTCCCGGAGCTTTCTTACGGCTTCGATGCCGTCCATCGCGGCGTTGAGATTTATGTCCGATAGGACCAGACTGAAATGGCCGACCTTGAAGAGCCCCAGTGCCTCTGGGCCGCTGCTCGCGCCGGCCGCTTCCCAGCCTAGAACGCCGGCGAAGCGGATCAAGAACCTGCGGACATCGGCGTCGTCCTCGATGATCAGGATTCGGTCTTTCTTGGTGGTCATGATGGGCCTCGGGGATTCGGGGCGGCCTAGAACGGAAGTTTAGGTCCAGTATCCCCTTTTGTCAAGCCCGCGCGGGGCGGCGCCGGCCGGCGCCTACCTCAAGAGTCTGGAAAATGGTGCGCTCGATAGGAATCGAACCTATATACCAAGCTTCGCAGGAAGGTAACGCCTGCGGATGCCCTCTCCGTCGAGGGCTCGCCACTTGTGCGCCAGAATAAGCGTCGAGTATTGTAAGGTGATTCGCTACGCCCATACTCGGTCCTTCGGGGGATAGCATACCAAATCCGGGAAGCCCGAATGATAAGAGCGCTGGACCGGCTGGCCCCAATTCCGGGCGATCACAAACGCGCCCCGATTCTCTAGTCGTCGTTATGGTCAGCGTGACCCGTAGATTTGGTGCCCACGGTCAATCCATACAACCTGAAATATATTCTCGGCGTCGAAGAATCCAAAGAGGCGACAAATATCAAACGCCTTGAATTGAAAGGCGGGAGCTTCCCTCATCTGCTGCGGCAAGTGCGTGAAGCCTTTTTGCTCCTTAGTGCTGCACCAAGTCACCTCATGCGCATGAAAATGCGCACGATTTTTCTCAACCTCGCTCCATGGCATACCCGACGCATGCTTCAGCCCACGCACTATCCACTGCCATTCTTTGACGGAGGTGATGCATTTCGCAGAATACCGAGGATGGTCATCGTGGAAATACCTAAAAGAAAATCGGGGATACTCACTGTCATATGGTGCTCGTGCAGGAGGTGCAAATCCGAACTTGGTTTTTTCAGGTTGGGGCCGAACGAACTCCGGG
>Ga0181516_10002340_pt1 | contig 13568 bp, 8 predicted proteins | sample PEATcosm2014_Bin_25_FD_121104 | JGI IMG/M metagenome (GOLD analysis project Ga0181516, IMG submission 121104) | Peatland microbial communities from MTU Mesocosm Facility, Houghton, MI, USA - PEATcosm2014_Bin01_10_metaG | ecosystem: Environmental > Terrestrial > Soil > Wetlands > Peat | place... | reverse complement strand
TCGTATCCGGCGGTGAAAAAGAATTCAGATGGCTCGGGAAATAGCATCTTCAGGGGAAAGATAGCATGAAAGTAGGGAGAAATGCGCGTTTCTTGCGGGGTTGCGGGACTGTTGCGCGCAATGAAAAGCGCGAGTAACGAAAAAGCGCGAGCCCATGGGGCCCGCGCTTGTGGGGCTGCGATTCGTACGAGCTATTGAGGCTGTGACATCGCAGGCGCCTGCTGGTTGGCCTGAAGTTCTCCGACGCCATTCTTCAACAACGTGACTTCTACGCGGCTGCCGTGTGCGGACTTGGCCGAGGTGTCATCCGAAGCCGTCTGCACCTTGGCGTTGCCGAGGCCGAGTTCATAAATCCGGTACACCGGAATCTGGTGATTGATCACAAGGTAGCGCACCACGGCATCCGCCAAGTGCTGCGACTGCTGGATGGAGGCTACGCCGTGTCCGGGGGTGAAGCCCTGGATCTCAACGAGATAACCCTTCTGGTCCTTCATGGTTTCGGCAAGCTGATCGAGCGCTTCCATGGAGTTCTTGCTCAACTTGGTGGCACCGGGACGGAAGCGAATTTCAACCTGGCTGGCGCTCTGGTACTGGTCGAGGTTCTGAACAACCTGCGAAACGGATTGCAGATGAGTGCTGGCCTGCTGTGCCGTCTGGTTGGCGGCCTGAGCGCGGTTTGCGGCGTCCATGGCGTGCTGATCGGCAAGGCTGGCGTGCTGGTCGGCGCGCTGGATTCCTGCGGTGGCGCGGGCGTCAACGTCTTTCAACATACGCGAGTTGTTGGCCGTCAGCTCGTCGAGCTCATTGGCGCGATCGCGGATCGGTTGAAGGTGCTTCTGCACATACTTTTTGCGCGCAAACGGATTGAGGTGTCCCCAGAACCCTTCGCGGCTATCCGGCGTGAGCGGTTCGAGCTGCTTGTCGGTGGTGGCATTGGCCATTTGCGGGTTTGAATCGGGAGCCGGCTGAGACTGCGCGGCGGGCTGCTGGTCTGGCGTCGGACTGCTCTGCTGAGCAAGGGCTCCAACTGGCAGAGCAAGCGAGGCGACCAAGGGTAAAGCAAACAAGAAACGATTTTTCATTCCATCCTCCGGCGGGGGAGATCCGCTCTTCGGTGTTATCTAGTACAGTTCAGATGCCAAACCGAGGCCAATCGTAACTCGTTTATTTTCAGTGTGAATGTAGGGTTCCAGAATGGGCGTGAGCGGTAGGAATGGCGCGTTGGGTAGAAATTACAGGGTCGGAGACGGGCAGAAAACGAAGGCAGGGTGACGTGAGCCGTACTATCTGGCCGCCACCCGTGCAATCAACTTTCTGTGCAGGTCGAGGATGTAGTTGTCGGTCATGCCTGCAATGTAGTCGCAAATGACGCGCGCCGGAGTCTCGGTTTCCAACTTACGCTGGTAGCTTGCGGGCAAGGCCGCAGGGTCGTCGATCCAGTGGCGGAAGAGATCGGAAACGATCTTCTCTCCATCGGCCTTTTGCGGTCGCAGAGTGGCACTCTGATAAAGGTTGCGGTTGAGAAACTGCTTGGCCTCGGCGCGCTGCTGATCGGTGGCGGGGCTGAAGGCGGCGAGGCGCTCGGGATGGAGGCGAATGTCTTCCACGCTCCGGACTCCTGAGCTTTGAACACGGTGCGCGGTGTGAGTGATGAGGTCGGTGACCAGGTGATTCAACATGCGCTTGAGCGCTTCGTTGAATTTGAGCTTGTCGCGGACGCCGGGGAACTCGCGCTCGGCTTGGCGGAAGTAGTGTTCGAAGAGGGAGACTCCGCTGCGGATGTCATCGAGCTTCAGCAGTCCGGCTTCGTAGCCGTCATCGAGGTCGGCGGTGTTGTATGCGATCTCATCAGTGTGATCGATGAGCTGGGCTTCGAGCGGTGGGCGCTGATCGAGCAAGTACTCGGCGAGCTCGGGGTAGTCGGCAGGCGCGTAGTCGTGCGAATGCTTGATGATGCCCTCGCGAACCTCGAAAGTCAGGTTCAGTCCGGGATGCGAGGCGTAACGCTGTTCAAAATATTCGACGATGCGCAGTGCGTGCAGATTGTGGTCAAAGCTCTCGCCCTGCTGCTGCATGGCCAAGTTCAGCGCGCTCTCGCCGGAGTGTCCGAAGGGAGGATGGCCAATGTCATGCACTAGCGCAAGGGTTTCCACGAGGCTCTCATTGAGGTTCAGCGCGGCGGCGATAGTGCGCGAAATCTGCGCGACCTCAATGGTGTGCGTGAGCCGGGTGCGGAAATGGTCGGAGAGCCGCCTAGTGAAGACCTGCGTCTTGTTCTCAAGACGGCGGAAGGCGCGAGCATGAATGATGCGGTCACGGTCGCGTTGAAAGTCGTCGCGGTAAGGATGCGGCGTCTCTGGATAGCGGCGCCCGAGAGAGGACTCAACCCGCACTGCGTAGGAGGCCAGCATGGGGAAAAGTGTAGCACCTGCGGAGGCCGTGGCGGAGTGCGGACCGCGTTGAGCGTGAGCGGGCTGCAAAAAGAAAGGCCGCTGGTCGGCGATTGAGCGCCTATCCAGCGGCCCTTGGTATCCGATGCTCTTACTTTGAAGCGCTCTCTTCCTGTCTGGCGAGTTTCACCTTTGCGCCATCCAGTTTCTTCTGAACCTTTGCTACATCGTTGGGCTCGACCTCGGCGGGAATCGTCTTCTTCCATTCCTGCAGAGAGCGCTCCCACTGGGTGACGGCGAGTTTCAGGCGGTTCGTCTTCTGATAGACGTCGCCGAGGTGCTCGTGCACCGTGGGGTCGTTATCAATGCGATCCAGCGCGCGGCGCAGAGTGGCCTCGGCGAGATCGTACTTGCCCATCTTGAAATGCACCCAGCCGAGCGAGTCGAGGTAGGCTCCGTTCTGCGGATCGAGCGCAACGGCGCGGCGAATCAGCGAGAGAGCTTCGTCGAGACGGGTGCCGCGATCAGCCAGCATATAGCCGAGATAATTCAGGGCGGTCGCGTTCTTCGGGTCAGAGGCAATCACTTTTCGGAAATAGGTTTCAGCCTGGTCATACTTCTTCTGGCGTTCGTAGATGGAGCCAGCGATGAAGTTGATGTAGTCCTTTTCCTCCGGCTTGGCGGAAAGCTCAAGCGCCTTGTCGAGAGCCTTCTCGGCATCTGGATAGCGGCGCAGGCGGCTGTACATCTGGCCGAGGGCGATCCAAACTTCGCGGTCGTCCGAGGGCTTCCCGTTGAGCATGGCCTTGACGCGGGCAATGGCCGCGTCGGGTTCACCACTATCGGCTTCCTGTCCGGCGAGCACCATTTGCAGACCGCGGTCGTGAGGTACTTTCTCTACGGCTTCGCGAGCGGCGGCCGTGGCGGCAGGCCAGTTCTTGTCGTCGCGATAGGTTTCGACAATCTGCTGATAGCCGCGCGCCACCGAGTCATCGCCGAGGGCGATCATCTTGCGGAAGGTATCGACAGCGAGCTGGGTCTTGTTCTGGTCGCGGTAAACGGTGCCGAGACGTTCGAGGAAGATGGCGCGATTGTTACGCTCGGATTGCGAATACGTGCCGCTGGATTTTTCAGTGCGGGTCAGCAGTTCTCCCAGCTGGTCGGCGGCGTCGGCGTACTTGCCGAGTGCTTCTTCGATGACGGCGCGGTTGTATTCGATCTCCATGGAGTCTGGCGCAATGGTCTGCGCTTTGCTCAGGGTGTCCAGAGCCTTCTCGAACTGTCCGTCGCGACGATAGATCTCGGAAATGTGCAGCAGGGTCTGGGCGTCCTGCGGGTCGGCCGTGGCGATAATCTTGAATTGCTCGAGCGCGGCCTCGGTCTGGTTGTCATTGAGCAGGTTCTGCGCCAGTCCTCGCACGGCGTCAAGATTATCTTTGTCAAGGTCGACGGCCTTGCGATACGCAGCGATCGCGTTCTTGTAATCTTTCTTCTGCTCGTAGGTGTAACCCAGCACGGAATCGATGCGGGGCGAGCGCTCGGCGTCTGGCACGGAGTTCAATATTTCCAGCGCGCGATTGGTGTCGCCTTCTTCGTTGTAGAGCAGCGCGAGCGTGGTAACGGAATCCTCAGACGAGGGTTGCAGCTTCACCGAGGTGCGGAACTCAGCCTCAGCCTTGGGAGTTTCGCCGTTGAGACGGTAGAGACGGCCGAGCAGGAGATGGTCTTCCACACTCGAGGGATCAAGGCGAACGATCTGCTCATACTGTTCGATGGCGAGGTGGAGGATGGCCTCGGTGTCCTTGGAGCCGCCCTGCAGATCGCCGATGGAACGCAGATAGATACGGCCAAGCAGGCGGCGGGCGTCCAGATTATCCGGGTCGCGGTTAATCACTTCCTGGGCGGCGACAACGGCCTCGCGGATGTCTCCCGTACGGGCGTAAAGCTCGGCGAGGGCGGAGGCCAGGTAGGAGGAACCGGGGTCAGCAGCGAGCGCGGCTTTGTACTCCTCGACGGCCTTGGTGGCGTATTCGGCGCGACCTGAAACCGCAACCATCTCCTCGTACATGTGGCCGAGCTGGAAATGATAATAGGCATCGGCGCGGTCAGGCGTCTTCGGACCCTCGGAGGGATGCGGGGAGGCCGCAGGCGGCGTCTGCTGAGGAGCGCCGACGGGCGCTTGCGCGAATGCTGCGACAGAAGCCAGAAGCAGAACGAAGGCGAACGAATTGAGAAGTTTTTTCATGATCACCAAGCCAATGGTACTTTGATGCGCTGACGCTTACCATCGAACCAAATTCTATTCTAGCCAACAAATGGGGAAGAAAACCCGGGTAGGCGAATTCAGGGCATGCAAACGCAGGTTCCAGTCTTGCGAATTGCGCCAACTCGCCCTGAAAAGAATCTAGCTAGGCGGAAGTTCCTCCAAAACCCGGACCTTCCAACTGTTCTCCGCCGGGGTGAGCAGGAGAAGGTAGTGGGCGCGGATATGCTCGGAGGAGAGAACTCTGCTGCCGTCGCGATATTCAATCTCAAGGTCGGCAATGTCTTCGGCCTGGAGCGCCGAGCCATCGAGAGAGTAGAAGTTCACGCGCAAGGAGTGGCCGTGATCGACGATGCGGCGATTGAGTCCATTTTGTTTTTGAAGTTCGATCGCCCGCTGCCAATGTTGCCGCGCCGTGCCGGTGAAGTTCTCATCAAGCAACTCGGGTTGGTTCGACTCAAGGGCAGAGACCAGCGACTTCCAGGCGTGGTCGTAATCGCGCTCAATGGACGCGGCAGTCGTCTCTTCAACTGGTCGCGGGGCAGCGGCCGAAGTATCGAGCGAGCGGGACTTCGGCGAGGCCGCGTGGATGGTGTCGGGAAGCGACGCCAGCAGGAACATCAGGCAGAGCGCCAAGACCGTTGGGGCGGCGAAGCGAAGGCCGGTAGGCGTGCGCATCACTGGCCACCTCCCCAGTGAATTTCATTGCCGAGCACAACTCCTGCGGCCACAGAGAGCGTTGCCGCAGACGAAGGAGGCAGTTCGGCGCGGGCAAAGCCACGCTTCACGCGGGCGTCCACCGTGCTGCGTCCCCGTTTATCCACGCAAGCGAAAGTGACGATGGTGCCATCGGGAACGGCATTGCCGGAGCAGTCTGCGATCGGTGCGGTCTCCACGAGGATGTTGCCGTCTGGCGCGCGCGCGGCCTTCATGCGGATGGAGCACGGATCGGCTGCAACTTGCTGTACTACGCGGCGCACACTGACATCGCCGGACGATGCGACGAACTGCGCGGGGCCGCTGCGGCTTCCGGAATTCAACTGCACCCATGCCACTCCGTTGCGGCTGGTTACAGTGCGGTCCTCACCCTTGGTTGACTCGGTTGCAAGCCGGAAGTCGACGGGCGTAGAGGCGAGTACGAGATTCTGGAAACGGTCGAACAGAAATGCGGAACCCAGCACTGCTCCCCGGGCGGCGGCAGGCACGCGTGAGGGGCGCGCAATAAAAGAGATATTCGCCAGCGGCGCTTCGTTTACAAAGAACCATGCGTTGCTGCCATCGACGATGGCCGTGTAGCGTCCGGCAATCTTGAAGTTGTCACCGGGAATGGTGATTGTGCCGCGCTGCACGGTTTGCTTGATGGCTCCGCCGGGTCCGAAAAGATAGAGCGTGGATGTGCCCGAGCCGGGAGCCTGCAAGGTTACCGCGACCCCGGCCCGGAACGTTCCGCTCACCGATAATTGTGCGCCACATATGACGGGAGTCAGGGCGAGCATCGCAAAGAAAAATCCGCGCTGAAGTAATTTCATGCTGCTTCTCTCTTCACTGCCAGTGTCGCTTTCTTACTGCACGCGATCACGGCTGTACTGGTTTGCCGTGACCCGATAGCTGTGAATTTTGGGCGCGAGATCATCGTGCACGCCGATGGTGAAGGCGACGGGCGTGAGCGGCGCAAGGGACTGATCGACGTATCCGTCGGCGACCCAGATAACTTTTCCCGCGTTGTCATAAAACGTTGCGAGCACGTGCGGAATGTTCACCGTCTGGCCGCTCTGGTTGACGAGCTCTCCGGTGAGCACGGAATGTCCGCGCGCATCTTTTTGCATGGCCTGGTGCATGACTCCCATCACGGGATCGGCGGAGGCTGGCACCAGCATGGCGTTGGGCTGCATGTGTACGCTCGCAATGCGCTCGCGGCTCATGTTCGGAAAATCAATGCGGAAGGGTGAGATCTCCTTGGGCAGCAGAATGTGGCTGATCTTATCGAAGCTCTCTTCCTGGCCAATGGTTTTGCCGTCTTTGCCGATGAGCGTGGCAGCTACGGAAACAAAGCCCGGAACGGTGTCTTCATTTTCGATCTCGCCGAGGAGGATGAAGTTCCCATCCTTTTCTACCGGATTCATGGAAATGATGCGGACGCGCGGGGCGTCCACGTTCTGCGCTCCCCAATCGTCGTCAGGGCCGCGGCTGACAATGTCCCAGCGAAGATAGTTGACGGGGATCACCTGCGGCGGAACCTTGGGACGAGCTGTTACAGGCCAGAGGACTTTCCAGCTATTCTCCTCACGAACTACCTTCAGATCGCGCGTGTCATAGACGGCACCAACCGCAGAGGCCCACTGCAGGGTGGCCCGCACATCGGCTTGCTGATCGTCTTCGTGCATCACCTTGGTATCGAAAAGCTGCAACGCCGAATAGGTGCGAAGGTTGCCGTCGTCCCCGAAAACGTCGTGCGCAAAGTCCGGCTCGTCGGTGTTGCTGGACTTGGCCACATAGCGATAAGCGCCATCGGCATCGTGCGTCTTGACGTGGTTGAGCAAAGACTGCACTGCACCCTCCGGGGTAGTTGCAGGAGTGAGCGCGGAGGAGTGCATGGTAGCGGCGGCCACGAGTACCGCAGCCAGCACGATGAGCACAACAGGAAGAATTTTGTTCATGGCTACCTTGCCTCCCGCAGCGGCATTTCGTCTGCATCCTGGGCGGGGAACTGAAGCGCTTCCGAGTAACGGCGACGCTCGGGCAGCAGCACGACGAAGATGGCGAACAGACTTGCTCCTACGGGAACCAATCCCCACATGACGCCCTGCCACGCGGGCGGTACTGCGTTGCCGAAGTCGATATGCTTTGCGGGCGGAACGTCGTCCTTGGTCCAGAGCGAGGTCGCGCCATTGTCGTAAATTTCGGTTTGCCTCCATCCGGCGAAAGCCAGCAACGGCTCGTAGTAACGGTCGCGCACAAAGATGTAACGCAGGCCGTACTGGTCGGCGTGCTTCAGAATTGCACGCAAGGCTTCCATTCCCGCGGTTCCGTAATACTTCGAGTTGTAAAGCTGGCCCGCTCCGTAGGCGGTCAGCTCTGGTAACAGGCGCGCGGAGTTGTAGTCGCCGTCGAGGCTTCCGGCCTTGGCGTAGGTGGAGACTTTTGCAAACTGATTGCCGAAGCCGAGCGTAATGTAGCGATACTTCGCGTGCTCTTCACGATTTAGAAAATCGATGACCGGCTGTACGCGAAAATCTCCGCTGTTGATGGGATTGAACACCACCCAGGCCACGGCCATGGCGCAGCTATAAACGGCGGCCGCACCGAGAAGAACCACGGAGCGACGGCCCCAGCGGTCGATCAATCGCGCCGCCAACAGACCTACAAAGGGCAAGGCCATCAAAGTTGCCCAGAAGGTAAAACGCTCAAAGGTCAGAACCTCGTAAGCGCGGCCCAGCAGCAACCGGCCTACCGGAGTGGTGCCGCCGAGGCCGAGCAACGTCGTGAGATACCAGCCGAAGAGGAGCGGGCGCAGGCGACGTTCCGCAGAACCTTTGATCAGGATGTAAGGAATGGCGAGGATCAGCGCGCCCATGGGGATGACCCAGAAGTTCATTCCGCTGTGCGGGCTCAAGATGTAGTTATCGCGGGAGCCGTGCGGAATGGGAAGCTGATTGATCGGATTCTGCCGCAGAGAAATGAAATACGGCAGCAGAACGACGATAGCCGCGGCGAGAATGACGGCGCCGAATGCGATGGCGCGTGCGAGCACTGCGCCGAGCGAGGAATCGCGTGAGCTCTCCTGCCGGTCGAGCACGCAAAGCCATAGCACGGGAAGAGCGAAGAGAATCGCACCGAAGAGAAATGTAACGTGGTGGGCCGCCGCTCCGGCCATGGAGATGGCCGCACCCTTCAGAAATGACATCGCGCTGCCGTCGAGCGACCATCGATAGAAATAAGGCAAGGCATTCAAGGTGAGCGCTGCAGCGGTAATGGTAGGCAACTGGCCGGATTGATAGACCAGCATCGCCAGCGATCCCAGGAATACCGAGGCGAGTGCGGCGTAGCTTGCTTCGCGCTCCGGCACCCAGAGCATCGCGTAGCGATACATCCCGACCGGCAGCAGCAGAATCACGATCAACTGCACGAACATGTACGCGCCAGTCAATCCGAACAGATGTGAGAACAAAGCGATCCACTGATGAATCAGCGGCGGGTAAGTTGTCTGCGACATTCCGCCGAACCATTTTTCATTCCACGGAGAGAACCAATGATTGGCGTAATGCGCGGCGAAGAAGATGTGAGTAGTCGCATCGTAAGAGTTGGCGGGAAGCTGCATCAGCAAAAGCGGACCGTGCACGGCGAGGGCCAGCAGCACAATAAGCAGCAATGGAATTGCCCGGTTTGGGGAAGGCACAGGTTTCGCAATCAACGGATCATCTCCACCTTAACGGAACAGTTTGATTCCCAGAGCTGCACATGGGTTTGCCACGCGACATAGATTAAGCAGAGTGGCTTTTCAGTTCAGCAACTCACAAGAATTTTACGAAGAAATTGCGGCAGACCATTTGCGGCATCTCTGCATCCCAAGCACACGGCCCGAGTTTTTCGCGAGCACGAAATTGACTCCGCAGGCCAGAGTTCCCCAATGAAAAAAAGCCGGCTGTTCGCTATTTCGTTTTGTCTTTTGCTGTCGCAGCTATCAGTGCGCGCGCAGGATATCGACCTTGGCAATGGCTCACCGAAAAACCAGAAGAGCTCTGCCGGACAGTCGATGGGATGGGGCGCGAGTATTGAAGTAGGACGGAATGCCCGGGCCGCCGAGGACCAACTGAAGCGTGGAAATGCTGCGGCTGCGGCTGCAGCGGCCGAGCGCGCTGCGAACGCCGCGCCACAAAACGCCAAGCTGTGGTTCCTGCTCGGTTACGCGTCACGACTCGCAGGGCAGTACGCACGATCGGAAGAAGCGTATCAGCGCGGCCTGAAGATTGAACGCAACAATCTGGACGGACTCAGCGGCCTCGCTCAAACATACCAGCGGATGGGAAGGATTGAAGAAGCCAAGCGCCTGCTGATGCAGGTGATCAATGCCGCGCCTCGACGTGAGAACGATTTGTTGATTGCCGGGGAACTTTATATACAGGGTGGCGAGACCGAGCGGGGCATTGCGTTGCTCACGCGTGCGGAGGCCGCGCACCCTTCGTCCCACGCGGAGGTAATGCTGGCGGTTGCTTATTTGAAATTGAAGCAACCGGAGCGGGCACGGCACTTGCTGGAGCAGGCGCGCAGTCGCGATCCGAAAAATCCCGCGGTATTTCGCGCGGTGGCAAATTTCTATCGTGAGCAGCACGAATATAAATCCGCGATCGACGCACTGAAGAGCGCGCCCGGTCAACACGTGGAAGTGCTGGCTGACTTGGGCTACACCTACGAACTCGCAGGTGATCCGAAGCACGCCGCGGAAACCTATGCCCGCGCCGCCGATCTTGCGCCGCAACAGATTGGTCTGCAGTTGAGCGCCGCGCAGGCAGAGATGCGGCTGCACCAGATGGATCGAGCGCGCTCGTTTCTTGCGAGGGCGGCGCAGATTGATCCGGAGCACTACCGACTACATGCTCTGCGAGCTCAGCTTGCGCGAGAAGAGAATCGGATGAGCGACGCGATTCGCGAGTACCAGGCGGCGATTGCGCGATTGCCCAACGGCACCGTTCCCGAGGGTCAACTCTATCCCATCCAGTTGCGTTTGAATCTTGCCGAGATTTATCGCTCGACGGGGCAGGACGATGCGGCCCACCAGCAGATCGCGGCAGCAGAAGCACTGGTTCAGAAGATGCAAATCGAAGGTCCGGCGAGAGCAGAGTTCCTGCGCGTGCGCGCCGCCATACGCTCCGGCAGCAATGACATTCAAGGCGCAGAGAGCGACTTGAAGGAGGCCATGAAACTGGACCCCGGCAATACGGCGATCACGTTGCAATATGCAAACCTGCTCTGGCACGCCAAGCGGGCCAGTGAGGCGAAGAGGCTGTATAAAGATGTCTTAAAAGCCGACCCCAAGAATCGTTATGCAATTGAAGCGATGGGGTACATCGCACGCGAGCAGAATGACAACGCGGCCGCCGAACGCTACTTCCAGCAATTTGCATCGGAGTACCCCGACGACTACGTTCCTCACCTTGCGCTCGGCGACCTGTATACGTCGGCCGCGGAATTTGAACGCGCCAACAGTGCGTACGAAGATGCATTCAAACGCGAACCCCACAGCACGGTGGTCATCGCCAATGCCGCCAACGCGGCTATTCAAGACGGCAATTTCAAGCTGGCGTCGAATTGGGTGGCGCGCGCTGAAGGATCGATGCTGGACGATCCGCTGATCATGCGTGAACGTGAGCGCGTTCTCTTTCATGAAGGCAAGTACGCGGAGTCGGCAAAGCTCGGATACAGGGTGCTGGCGCAGTTGGAGAATGATCGCAACGCATCCGTTTATCTGGCCTACGATCTCTACAACCTCGGGCGTTATGACGAAACACTTACGCTGGCTGAACGCTACTCACGACTGCTGCCGAAGGAGGCAAACTTTCCCCTGCTGATCGGCCACGTGCACAAGCAGAATCAACTGTTGCAGCAAGCGGTGCAGGATTACAGCGAATCCATCGCACGCGATCCGGCGATGGTCGAGGGTTACATCAACCGTGGCTACGTGTTGAACGATCTGCAAAATCCTGAGGCTGCGATTGAGGACTTTCATGTCGCATTGCGTTTGCAACCGGCGAACGGGGTAGCCCACCTTGGGCTGGCCTTTGCAGAGTTGCAGTTTCATCATGGACGCATTGCGCTGGAAGAGGCCGAGCAGGCTGAGAAGGTACTCGGCGAATCGGGCGCGGTGCATTTGGCGCGCGCCACGGCATACCGCGATTTGCGATTGCTTGATAAGGCGGAGCACGAGTACGAGGCAGCACTGCGCTACGCGCCAGACGACCTGAAACTACATTTGGCGTTGGCCGACACTGAGTTTCATTCCCGCAGATATGTGGCGGCGATCCAGACGTTGAACGCAACGCTCGCACTCTCGCCCGACGATCCGGAAATCTATGCGCAGCTCGCCAACGCACATGCCGAACTGCACCATCGCGATCAGACGCTGCGCTACATTGAGGCGGCAGAGAAGCTGCGCCCCAACTCGTCACCCGTGCTGCTGAATACCGGCAGCGCGCTGCTCACCTCGGGTGACCAGTCGGCGGCGATGCAGAGGTTTTCACGGGCGCTGGATGCTCCGGACGCCAATCGCGTAGAGGGGCGCCTGCTGTTTGCGCGAGTTTTCGTTCGCGAGCACAAGTACAGCGCAGCGCAGCAACAAGTGGCGCTGGCATTTGCCGAGTCGCGGGTGGGCGAAGCATCGCCGGTCACGGCAGACAATTTTATCGAGGCTGCAAATCTTTTCCTCGCGATGAATGATTTCGATCTGGCGCGGCGCTACTTCGAGCGCGCGCGAAAGGCTGGCGCTGCCGATGAAGTTGTAGCCATCGGAATGGCGAACTCCGCGATCGCCGAAGGTAAAACCAGCGATGCGCAGAGCGAGCTTGCGAAACTGGGTAACCCGGCGGACTACTCCAACAACTTCGATTACACAATGGCGCAGGCCAACATCTATCGGCAACAACATCAACAGTTCCACGCTATGACCGCATTCGCCCGTGCCAATCAACTCGGCGGAGAAGATGACACCGCAGAGTTCGCCATGCAGCAAGCGGCAGCCGAGCAGGGAATGCAGGTGAACCAGAAGTTAAGCGTTGCTTCTGACGTATTGGTTCATCCGATTATTGACGATGCAACGATTCTTGGGCTTGACCGGCAGATCTTTCACAATGCGCAGGGGGGAGCCATCCCGCCGCCGCGCTCCTCGCTCGAAACGTTATGGACCAACGGTTACCGCTCTGACCTGGGCAAGTACCCATCCCTGAGCGGATTTTTCCAGCTACGGAATGCGCGCGGCCAACTGTCGCTGCCCAGCGAGGAACTGATTATCAATCGCGATACGTGGGATTACTCGATGAACGGTGCGCTGAACCCGGTATTACGCATGGGGTCTACGACTGTAACGTTCAACACGGGATTGCAATTCACGGTTCGCAGAGACAAGGAAGATCCTTTTGATTTGAACCAGAATCTGTTCCGCCAATTTGCCTATCTGTCCACCAATGCCATTGGCAACTGGTTGACTGTGCAGGCTGAAGGCTTCCATGAGACGGGACCATTCACAGACCAGAACCTGCACTCGCGCGAGATGGGCGCACGATTGCAGTTTATTGTCGGGCGTCCCTGGGGACGCACGCAGTTCATCACCTCCTACGGAACACGCGACCTGCTTTTCCGTCCGCTGATTCGTGAGTTCTATTCCACTTCGACCTCGGCGGGGTTGCAGCATGAGTTCAGCGACAAGCTTCGCGTGGCGGTGCTTGGAGAGTACATCCGTTCGTGGCGTGTTCAGGACTTGAATTACTGGATCGCGCAAGCCCTGGTTCCCGCGGCGCAAGTGGAATGGAAGCCGACCCGGCGCTGGACGGTGGGAGGAGATTTTACATTCTCGCGAGGCATGGGAATTCACGACTATGACAACGTGCAAAGTAGTTTCCTCATCTCTTATGTCAAGCCTCTTCGACGCAACGTAAGCGACAGCTTTGGACAGGTTCCGGTGGAATACCCAATCCGGTTCTCATTCGGTGTGCAGAACGCAAGTTATTTCAATTTCACTGGCAACCATCAGACGATCATTAGTCCGCTGATTCGTCTGACGTTGTTTTAAGGCCAGAGAGGGTTCATGAAGATTTGTCTGGTGAGCGCGTTCCCGCCTTCGCGGCGTGGGCTCAACGAGTACGGATATCACATCGCGCGCGAACTGCAGCGCGACCCCCTGCTGAGTGTGACGATTCTCGGTGACG
>Ga0181516_10002337_pt1 | contig 13583 bp, 10 predicted proteins | sample PEATcosm2014_Bin_25_FD_121104 | JGI IMG/M metagenome (GOLD analysis project Ga0181516, IMG submission 121104) | Peatland microbial communities from MTU Mesocosm Facility, Houghton, MI, USA - PEATcosm2014_Bin01_10_metaG | ecosystem: Environmental > Terrestrial > Soil > Wetlands > Peat | place... | reverse complement strand
TATTGAGGAGCGGAAGGCCGGCCAGACAACCATTGAACGCGCCTATGAACTTCAAAAAGAGCATGGTGGCCTCGTTATTGATCAGTACAAACACTGGGGCAGTGTCCGGGGACACAAATGGACGATGCACCACATCATCCGTGAGATGCGGCGGCTCAAGAAGAAGCTTTCCTTCTTGTATGCCGCAGCAGGGACGTGCTCTACTTTGGTCGCTGGCGACTATCTCAGAGAAGAGTTCCCTAACCTTCAGGTAGGCGGAGTGGCTTGTGTCGAGGGTCAGGATATCCCGGGCGTGCGGCCAATTTCGACCATCGATAGAGACATAACGTTCCCGTGGCGGAAGGCGATCGCACCATGCAACTTCACCCCACACGATTCCACGTTGTATGACCTGACGCTTTGCGATACCTACTCGGCATTTGCAATGAGCCGGGAACTTATCAAAAGAGGCAGGCCGGTAGGACCGAGCGGCGGCGCTGTCGTCGAAGGCTTCTTCCGGTGGTTCAGGAGGCTGCATGAAGCCGGAGAGCTGGAGCAGTTCATAAACGCGGATGGCGAGTACGTCGTCATCTTCATCTTCATGGACGGCTATTTCATGTATGCCCAGGAATATACTGATGTCTTGGGTGACAAGCTCTAGGATTAAAAAACTCACTTCAACCATCAATCAGCTTAGCTTTGCCGCGGCCGCACTCGCATCATGAGTGTGTCCGCGGCCTTCCATTTTTACACGATCACTAGTAAAATAGTATGACTATGGCATCCGATCCCGGCACCAATAAAATAACGCTTTGGTTCATCGCTGGCTTTCTCGTTCTCGTTGTGGGCGGAGTAATTATCGCGGGCGCGTACAACTCATCCAATTCGAGCGCAACACTCACAACGCCCCCGGGCTTTGTGGCAACCACCGCTCCGGCGCTCACGAGTGCGGATTGGACGGTAGGCGACGCGACGTCATCGGTGACATTCATCGAATACGGCGACTACGAGTGCCCGGCCTGCGGCGAATACGAGCCGATCGTGGAGCAGCTCATCAGCAACTACGGCAACCGCGTGCTCTTCGCATTCCGCAACTTTCCGCTTTATACGATCCACCCCAACGCGGGCATTTCCGCGCAGGCCGCCGAGGCTGCGGGTATGGAAGGCGGCGTAGCGGCGTTCTGGCAGATGCACAACATGCTCTATGCGAAACAGAACGACTGGGTCACCACGGACCCTTCGCAGGTCGTTGCAAAATATTTCAATGGCTATGCCCAGTCGATCGGGCTCAACGTCGCAACGTTTGATACGGACATCAATTCCACGCAAGTGATGAACAAGATCTCTACCGACGTGACCGGCGGCAATTCTGCGAGCATCGATCACACGCCGACGTTTTTCCTTAATCTCAAACAGATCCCGAACCCCACGACTTACGCGCAGTTCGCCGCAGTGCTGGACGCGGCGTTGGCGTCTTCGACGGCGAAATAATACAAGACAGGACTTTTCTTTTGAAGGTACGACGTTCCGGTCTGCTGACCGGCCGCCTCGGCTCTCAGCGCCTTCACGCTTCCGAGACGCCCTTCAAAAGAAAAGTCCTGTCTTGTATTATTTCGCTGCTATCGCCAAAAAATCTACAACTAACTTCTTTGACGAATCCCTCGCGGCACCGCCAAAATTGTGGCTGCCGTCAATATTGATAATTTTTATTTTAGGGGATAGTCCTGTCAGGTTTATGTTACCTAAGACCTCATCCTGACTCGCATTCACGATCTCCAACTCCGTGCACTCCGCAAAATTATTATAGAGCGCGGCGCAATCCTTGTTCGCCATCCCGTCCCAGAATTCTTTCGGCACGATGGTTGTCGTTCCATCAAGGCGCTCAAGCAAGGAGACCCCGCGCCTGTCAATTTTCGTTCCCGGTCGTTCCGTGAATTGGCTGATGGTCCGCTCCGCGTCAAGGCTATAAGGCGGCGCGAGGAAAATTGTTTTTCTGATACCGTCCGGTTTTAAAAGTGCGGCGATGAGACATCCCTGCGAGTGACACAAGAGATCTATCGTTGCCTGCGGGTGCGCGGCCTTCGTCTCGTTAATGATTTTTTCAAGCTTCTTTACCTGGTCGTCGAATGGGGCAATGGTGATAGTATTCTGCACTTCATTAATAACGTTGTAATCGAACATAACGACCTTGGCGTCATTTACCAATGCTGCGGCGTCCGGGAACAGGCCACGGTCGTCCCATGCGACACCGAAGCCGTGCGAGCATATGATGAAATGTTTTTCGTTTATCATGGAGCTGATAGGGTTGATTTTTATGGTTGACCAACTATCGCTCGCGCATCTCGCGCAGGTGCGAGCGCTTTTTTAACACTTCGCGCTTGTCGGATTTTTTGCGCGAGCGACCGATGCCGAGTTCGATCTTGATGAGTCCACGCTTGAGGTAGGCGCGCAGGGGAATGACGTGCGCACTTTTACTCTTGAGGATGTCGGAGAGCTCGATGAGTTCGGCGCGCGAGAGTAAAAGGCGCCGCGCGCGGTCATCCTCGTAATCGACAGGCGTGTTCTTGGGTTGGAAGGCGGGGATGTGCGCGTTCACGAGCCACGCCTCGCCGCCGCGGATCAGCACGTGCGTGCCCGCGACCTGCATCGCGCCGGCCTTCGCGCCCTTTACCTCGTAGCCGTGGAGCTCGATACCTGCCTCGTAGGTTTGCGTAATTTCGTAATCAAATCGCGCGCGGCGATTTTCCGCGATGGTGCCGGAAGCGTTTGGACGCTCTGGGCGATTTGAGTGTTCGGTCGGTGTCATTTCTTTATTATAGTACGATTTGGTGATACACGTTGATGGCGGAATGTCACCGGTAAAAAACTAGGAGATTGGTTATGCGACTAGCACCAGCCTTTAATCTTCACTCGCCACCTCTTAATTTTTTTTCGTATGCGTCAACCATCTCGCCCGATTTTAAGGTTCCCAACGTCTCAGACCACGGCTCTGCGGAAAAGCCATCACCCCGATTCATTTCCTTCTTTGCAAACTCAGGAAAATCTTCCAGTAGTTCAAAATATTTTTTGATATGCTCTAGGTTAGCAGCCGTGAAATCATAGAGCTTCTGAGTTCGCTTAGGTGGTTCTTCGGCATCGAGAAGATAGGGCAGGGTGATGCAAAGATTCCCCAGTATATGCTTACAACTCCTACTAACATTTCCACTCCTCGTAGCCATGCTTATGTCATACCAATGACGCGCACTTTCCTTTAATGTATCCCACTGCGCCTCTGAGGCTTCTGTATCTCCGGTTGGATCTTCATGGCTCATTGCCTTTATTTATAACCCAACCCTACTGATTGTTCTAGTGGTGGAAGTGGACGATGTTTAAATGATGCTTTATGCTCAATATTGATGAAAGAGAAAATCATTGCCATCCTAAAAGACCTTTTTGCAGCCTCTATCCCCATCGATCTTTCGGTTCCTGACGAGCTGGCGTTCGGGCACTTTTCGACAAACATCGCGATGCGGTTGGCGAAGGCGCAGGGCAAAAGGCCGATGGAGCTCGCGGCGGAGCTGGCGGCAAAGGTGAAGGCGGCCGCGCCGAAAGGATTTTTTGAAAAAGTAGAAGCCGCGCCGCCGGGCTTCGTCAATTTTTGGATGAGCAAAGCGGCGCTTCAGGAGGAATTCGCAACGATCGCGAAAGAGAAAAATTTTGGCACGAACAAAACTTTGGCAGGTAAGACCGTGATGGTAGAGTTCACCGACCCGAATCCGTTCAAGCTTTTTCACATCGGCCATTTAATGAGTAATACGATTGGCGAATCGTTCTCGCGCCTGCACGAAGCGGCTGGCGCGAAGGTGATCCGCGCGAACTATCAGGGCGACGTCGGTCTCCATGTGGCGAAGGCGATCTGGGGGATGGAACATCATCCAGAGGAAAAGTTGCCGGATGAATCGACCGGTGCCATGCAGAAAATGGAATTTTTGGGTAAGGCCTACACGTTCGGTTCGCGGGAATACGAAAATGATCCGGCGACCAAAGAGGCGGTTACCGCGATCAATGAAAAAGTATATTTGCGAAGCGATGCGCGCGTGAACGAACTTTACGATATGGGCCGCGCGTGGAGCCTGGCATATTTCGAGACCATCTATCAACGCCTCGGCACCAAGTTCGATCATTATTTTTTCGAGAGCGAGATCGCGAAGGAAGGAGTAGAGATCGTGCTGGCTCACCCCGATATTTTTCCGAAGAGCGATGGCGCCGTTGTTTTCCCGGGAGAGCAATACGGCCTGCATACACGTGTGGTCCTCAATTCGAAGGGCTTTCCGACCTACGAAGCGAAAGAGCTCGGGCTGAACAAGAAAAAATTCGAGCTGTATCCGCTGGACAGTTCCATTATTGTGACCGGCAACGAGATCGTCGATTATTTCAAGGTGTTGCTGAAAGCGATGGAACTCGTTTTGCCGGACGTGGCGGCGAAGACGCATCATACGCCGCATGGCATGCTCCGGCTCACGAGCGGCAAGATGTCGTCACGTACCGGCGACGTGATCACGGCGGAGTCGCTGTTGGAGCAGATAAAAACTAAGCTGGGCGATCGGATCGGCGAAAAGAGCGAGCTGGATGAAAAAGAGCGCGAGGAGGTTGCCGAAACCGTTGCTGTCGGCGCGATCAAATATTCTATCCTTAAACAGAATCCCGGGCAGGATATCATTTTTGATTTTGAGCGGTCGCTTTCGTTCGACGGCGATGCCGGACCCTATGTACAGTACACCTATGCGCGCCTGCAAAGTATTCTGCGGAAAGCGAGCGCGCAGGGCAAAAAGGCTAGCGTGAAAAATTTAGAGACTCTCGGTTCTGACGTCGAGCTTGCGCTCATGCGGAAACTCGATGAATTTCCCAGCGTCGTCGCGCACGCGCGGGAGCGCTACGCGCCGAGCGGTCTCGTGGTCTATGTTTATAAACTGGCATCGCTCGCGAACAAGTTCTATGAGACGACGCCGATTCTGAAAGACGAGAACGCGCCACGCCAGGCCGCGCGACTGATGTTGGTCACGAAAGTTGCGGAGGTTTTGAAATCGGGGCTGGATCTTTTGGGTATCGGCGCGCTTGAAAAGATATAGTCTGTGCCAACCTCTTTTTTTGGAATTTCGCCGAAAATCTGGTATTTTAAGAGGAATGGCATTGAAACGAAAACAAAACGTGAATTTTATTGAAGGTGAATTCAATCTCCCGCAGACCGAGGAGAAGGTTTTGAAGTTTTGGGACGATCGGCATATTTTCGAACAGTCGCTCAAGAAACCCAAGGGAGCGAAGACGTTTGTTTTCTATGAAGGGCCGCCGTACGCGAACGGCAAGCCGGCCATCCATCACGTGATCGCGCGCATCACAAAGGATGTGGTGTTGCGCTACAAGACGATGCAGGGGTATCGCGTGCCGCGCCGCGCGGGATGGGACACGCACGGGTTGCCCGTGGAGATGGCCGCCGAAAAGGCGCTCGGGCTGAAATCGAAGCGGGACATCGAGCAGTACGGCGTGAAGCTGTTCAACGAGAAGGCGAAGGAGCAGGTGTGGATCCACAAAGACGAATGGGAACGGATGACGCGTCGCATTGGCTACTGGCTCGATCTTAAGAACGCATACGTCACCTACGAGCCGGAGTACATCGAATCGATCTGGTGGACGCTCTCGCAGATCGCAAAACGGAAGTTGCTCTATAAAGGGCATAAGGTGGTGCCATGGTGTACGCGCTGTGGTACGTCGCTTTCATCGCACGAGCTCGCGCAGGGCTACAAGGAGGTCACGGATAATTCCGTGTATATTAAATTTCAATTAAAGCCTGGACAGAAATTTGGCAAATATATAACAAAGTCGCCCGCATATGTTTTGTCGTGGACGACTACGCCGTGGACTCTTCCCGGCAACCTGGCGCTCGCGGTCGGTGAGGAGATCTCATACACGGCGCTACGCGTGAAAGGGGAGAAGGAGCTCTATATTCTCGCGACCGCGCTCATAAAAAATGTCTTTAAAAATCATAAGGATCTGCAGATCGTGCACGACGATATCAAGGGGAAGGATCTGGTGGGGCTGGAGTATGTGCCGCTCTTCGACGTTCCGTCGCTCCGATCACCGCTTTCCTATAAGATCTATCCGGCGAATTTTGTGACGACGACGGACGGTACAGGCGTGGTGCACACAGCAGTGATGTACGGTGAGGACGATTATGTGCTCGGCAAGAAGCTTGGCTTGCCGGAGATGCACACCGTTGACGAAGAGGGAAAATTCACAAAAGAGGTGAATGGGTTCAGCGGCGCATATGTGAAAGCGAAAGAGACGGAGGAAAAGATATTCACCAACCTGCAGGCGCACGGCAACCTCTTGCGCGTGGAAGCGTATACCCACGAATATCCGCATTGCTGGCGCTGCGGCACGCCGATCCTATATTATGCGCGCACATCGTGGTTTATCGCGATGTCCAAGCTCCGCGCCGAGTTATTAAAAAATAACAAAACGGTTGGATGGACGCCGGCGCATGTGAAGACAGGCCGGTTCGGCGAATGGCTACGCGAGGCGAAAGATTGGAACTTGTCGCGCGAGCGGTATTGGGGTGCACCGTTGCCGATTTGGGAGTGTAATGCGTGCGATCATACCGAGGTTATCGGGAGCCTCCAGGAACTCGATCATCGCGCAAGCGGATCGAACAATCGTTATTGGGTGATGCGGCACGGCGAGGCGGAGAGCAATATCTTTAATATCATCGATTCGGGACAGCGGAAATTCTTGAGCCTCACGCCACGCGGGAGGAAGGAGGTGGAGCGATCGGCGAGAAAATTTGCGAATACGCTCAAGAAGCGCCACAAAAAGATCGACCTTATTCTCCATTCTGACATCACGCGAACTTCCGAGACGGCGGAGATTGCTACGAAGGAGCTCGATGTGGGTACAAAACATTCTTTGGGGACGACGCTCATCGAGGATATCCATCTCGGGCCGACGCTCACAGGCTATCGGGACAAAAAATATCACGAATTTTTCCCCACCTACGAATCGCGCTTCGAGAAACAGCCCGAAGGCGGCGAATCAGTGCGCGACGTGCGCGCCCGCGTGTGGAAATTCCTCGAGGATTGCGAGAGGGAATATCATGACAAGAATATTCTCATCATCAGCCATGACTACCCCATATGGATGATGACCCAGGTTGCGGAAGGCTGGAGCGAGAAGCGCGCGATCGTGGAGAAGGAGCGTCGCGCCCCGAAGGATTTCATCGATTTCGCCGAAGTGCGGGAGCTCGATATGAAAAAAATACCGCGCAACGACAGCGGCGAAGTGGATCTCCACCGGCCCTTTGCGGACGAGATCGCATTCCCGTGCAAAAAGTGCAGCAAGGGGACGATGCACCGCGTCCCCGAAGTTGCCGATGTGTGGTACGACTCCGGCGCAATGCCGTATGCGCAGGCGCACTATCCGTTCGCCGGGCAGCGGACGCTTGCCGGTCTCGCATACCCCGCGGACTTCATTGCCGAAGGCATGGACCAGACGCGCGGCTGGTTCTACACCCTGATGGCGATCGCGACGGCGCTTGGCTATAAGGTGCCGTACAAAAACGTGGTGGCGCTTGGATTGATCAATGACAAATTCGGGCAAAAGATGTCCAAGTCAAAGGGGAATGTGGTCGAGCCGTTCGCGATCATCGATACATATGGCGTCGACGCGCTGCGATGGTATTTCTTTACCGGATCGCCGCTCGGCGAGCCGAAGAATTTCGACGAGCTGGAGGTCGCAAAATCGTTCCGGCGGATGCATCTCATCGTCTATAATTCATTTTTATTCTGGAAGACCTACGCCGATCAGAACGCGAAGCTGTCCAGCGCCGCCGTCACGCCGAAAAATATCTTGGACCAATGGATTCTCGCGCGGCTGAATGAAGTTATCGCGAACGCCACGGCAAAATTAAATAAGTATGAAATTCGCGAGTCGGCGCTCGAGATCGAGGGTTTTGTTGACGATCTTTCGCGGTGGTATATTCGCCGCTCGCGCCGGCGTTTGCAAAAATCTGGTAATGTCGCGGATTACAAAGCCGCATCAGCGATGTTGGGTCACGTTTTACTTTCACTCGTCAAATTGATGGCGCCGTTCACGCCGTTCTTCAGTGAAAGTCTTTACGGCGTTTTGCGTGGCCAGGAGGAATCCGTGCATTTGGATGCATGGCCTAAGATGAGCGCTAAAAAGATCGACAAGAGACTCATCGTCGGCATGCAGGCGGCGCGCAATTTCGCCGCGCTCGGTTTGGCGAAGCGTGCCGAAGCAGGAATCAAAGTGCGCCAGCCGCTCGCGTCGATGACTGTCAACATGAAGCTTGACGCGTCGCTCGACATGATTCTTGCCGAGGAGGTGAATGTGAAAAAGATCATCGTCAATATAAAACAAAAAGAAGTGGTGCTCGATACGATCATCACCGAAGCGCTCCGCGAGGAAGGACTATTACGTGATTTAGTAAGGATGTTCCAGGAGTTGCGCCAAAAAGCTCAGCTTTCGCCTAAAGATAGCATTGTCGCGATGATGCAACTGAATGTCGCTGCGCAGGGCGTTGTCGAAAAGAACGAGACGGCCTTCAAAAAAGATATCGGTGCGCAGGAGATCGCCTATCGGCGAACAAAGAAATTTCAGGCGGAGGAAAGCGCAAAGCTCGAGGGGCAGGACATCTGGATCGCGCTCAAAATTCTGGGTTAGCGCGGAGAAGGTGGAGATACTCCTCGACCGTCATCAGTCGGCTATCGAACGCGTCGAACAATCTATGGACGATGCGTATCTCCTGTGGTTTTCTTGGAATTCACCCTGTATTTCGTAGAGCGATGGCAGGTTTTTAATGATGTTTAATATCGCGAAAGACCGACGCGTTGCTTGACCTCCTCCATCTTTTTTTGCGCCACACCAGCGGCTTTTTTCGAGCCTGCGGCAAGGGATGCTTCGATCTTCGCCGTCGCGCCGAGCGCAGCCTTCTTCTTTTCCCGAAATTCGGCGAAATGTCCGCTCACGAGCGCCGCCAGCTTTTCTTTGAACTCCGAATATTTTGTGCTGGCAAATTCCTCGGCGACTGTTTTCGGCTCCATGTGCATCAATGCGCCATAGATCTCGAGCAAATTGGCGAGCCCGGCTTTTTTCGCGGAGTCATATTTGATCTTCGCATCCGAATCCGTAACGGCGCGCGCGATCTTGCGATGAATCTCCTCTGGCGTGTCGTCAATAAAGAGACAGCCGTCGGGCTGCGACTTGGACATTTTCTTCGATGGGTCTTTCAGGCTCATCACGCGTGACGTTTTAGTGAGCAGTGCCTTCGGTTCGATAAAGGTGGTGCCGAACTTTGCATTGAACCTTCGCGCGACCGTGCGCGTGAGCTCAAGGTGTTGGAGCTGATCGTCACCGACCGGAACGGCGCGCGGATCGTAGAGAAGAATATCAGCTGCCATCAACACCGGGTAATCGAAAAGTCCGGCGTTGATGTTGCTCTCCTGCCGCGACGCCTTGTCCTTGAACTGCGTCATGCGCTCCAGTTCACCCATCGGCGTGATGGTGTTCAAAATCCACGCGAGTTCGCTGTGCGCCGGCACCTGCGACTGCTGAAACACGACGGATTTTTTCGGATCGATCCCCGCCGCAAGAAAATCCGCCACAAGGTTGATGATCTGCTGATATTTTTCCTTCGGATCGTACGATTCTGTAATAGCGTGAAGGTCGGCAATGAAAAAATAGCATTCGTATCCTCCGGAATTCTGGAGATCGACCAGGTTCCTGAGCGCACCCAGATAGTTGCCGATATGTAATCGGCCGGTTGGCTGCATCCCTGATACCAAAACAGGTTTCTTGTTCATGCTTTGATGGTATCACGATTTTTATCGTGCCGCACTCCCTTATTTGTTCGAAAAGCATATGGTATTATATAGTTATGCTTTTCCACTACGTCGCCGCAGACGCGGCCGGCACAATGACGGAAGGGGACTACGAAGCGGACGCACTCGCCGACGTTTTGCGGTTTCTCGGTACCAAGCAGCTGAGCCCGGTTTCCGTCAAGCCGATGGAGCGAACCAAGGGGGGTATGAGGGGATTTTTCGGCGGTAGTACCATCAACACGTCGGACAAAGTTTTCCTCACGAAGTATCTCGCGCTCATGCTTCGCGTGGGCACCGACTTGCTTTCCGCGATCAACATCCTACTGGACGATTTTGACAAGCCTGCAGTGCGCAATTTTCTCCTTGAGGTGCGCGAAGGCCTGAGCAAGGGCCGGCCGTTCTACGAATCGTTCACGCGCCATCCGCGCGAGTTCTCGCCGACGATAATCAGCCTCATTAAGGCGGCCGAATCGTCGGGCAACCTCCAAAAAACCTTCGAAGATATGAGCGTTTCGCTCGAAAAGGATGCGGAACTCCAAAATAAGATCAAATCAGCCATGATCTATCCCGTCATCTTGCTTTGCATGGCCGGCGCCATTCTGACCTTCCTGGTGACCTTTGCGCTTCCCAAGGTGGCGAACGTTTTCAATCAGAGCGGTGTCAACCCACCCTGGTTTTCACGGATCGTTTTCACCGTCGGCCTTTTCCTGGGAGCGAATATTTTCATCATCGGTCCGGGCATATTGATCATTGTCGCCTTTTTAATATGGGCGGTGATGAAGACAAACACCGGAAAAAAAATGTTCGACCGCACGCTCACCAACCTACCCGTTATAAAGACGACGTACCGCGAACTTGCTATCCAGCGCATGGCGTCCACCATGAGTTCGCTGATGCGGGCCGGGCTGCCGATCGTGCAGACGATCACTATCGCCGCCGACACGGTCGGCGTGGGGGAATATCGCGATGCGCTGCTCCGCATCGCGAACGAAGGCCTGAGCAAGGGACTTACCATCGGCGAAGCGTTCCGCCGCGAAACGGTGTTTCCCAAGATGGTGGTCAACCTCATGGCCATTTCCGAAAGAGCCGGGCATCTGGATGAGGTTTTGGCGACCCTTGCCGATTTTTATGAATCCAACGTTGATGGGAACATCAAGGCGCTTGTCTCGCTTCTGGAGCCGGCGATGTTGCTTATAATGGGTGTCATGGTCGGCACCATCGCCCTTGCCATCATCGTCCCCATCTACCAATTAACGACGTCATTCTAGTGAAAAAAGGATTCACCTTACTTGAGCTCGTCATTGTTTTTGGGATCATACTGGCGATCAGTGCGGTGACCTTTGCGAGCCTCGCGACAAGGAAGATCAACACCGATCTTACTTCTACGACCCAGCAGATCGCGACGCTTTTGCGCCAGGCGCAGAGCGACGCGATGAACCAGGAAGGTGATGTGTCGTGGGGCGTCCATTTTTCAAACGCCACCGCAACCAGCCCTTTCTACGCGCTCTTCACCACAAGCTACAGCACGACCACGGTCGTCGGCAATCCATACCAACTGCCGACAACCGTGGCATACCAGACCTCCACGCTCGGCGTCGGTTCGACCACCGACGTCATCTTTTCGCCGATCTCGGGTTTCGCATCGGCTTCCACGAGCATAGGGCTTTACCTACCTAAGGAGAGCACGGCATTCTCTTCTACGATCTCCATTGCTTCGTCCGGGAGCGTGAGCTACTGACCATTTTAATATGATAAAATAGAACCATGGATACTTCCCGGTCGGGGCAATCATTCATTGAGCTCTTGATCGCAATCGCGATCGGTGCGATCTTCGTGGTGGGCTCCGCCATGATCATCGCGCCATCACTTAACGAAAACGGCCAAGCGGCAAAAGTACAGACCGCGGCAACCGGCGCGCAAAGCCTCCTTAATAATGTGCGCGCGTGGTCGGAGGGCAGCTGGCAAAATATCCTTTCACTTTCCACCGGCACGGCATATCAATATTCTTTGATCACTTCATCCTCTCCTTACACAGCGACATCGGGTGCGATGACCATTATCACCGGGACGACGACGTACACTTTTTATTTCTATCTTTCCGATGCCTATCGCGACGGCAACGGGAACGTCACGCTGGCATCATCCAGCAACACTTACGACCCTTCCACAAAACAGGTCTCCGTAGTGTATAATTGGACAGGAGGGAAGCCGGGCACGATCAGTACGTTTCTCACCCGCAATGACGATGCCGCATTCGATCAGAGCGATTGGTCCGGCGGCGCGACGAGCAGTGTAGCGACGTCGGTTGACAACCAGTTCGGTACTTCTTCCAATATCGATTACACGACGACGACGGGATCCATCTACGTCTCCATTCCGGGATATTGATATCACGATGATGAAAAAATACCTCATTTTTACTTCCGGCGCATTCTTGGTGATAAGCGGATTTGTGTTCGCGCATCCGGCGCGCGCGGCGGTTGTGCTTCTTACGGCGACTGGCACCGGAAGTTGGACAGTCCCTTCTAATTGGAATAGTGCAAGCAACACAATTGAAGTGATTGGTGGCGGAGGTGGTGGTAGTGGCAATTACGGCGGAGGTGGTGGAGGTGCGTATTCAAAAGCTACCAATGTATCCTTGACCCCGGGAGCTACTGTAGGAATTAACATTGGAGGTGCCGGTGCTGGTGGTGCAGAGTTCGGAAATGGTGGAACTGGTGGAGATACTTACTTATGTAATAGCACTTCCAATTGTGGAAGTCTCGCCGGTTCCGCGGTTGTAGCGGGGGCACAAGGCGGAGGTGGTGCTACCTCTACTGCTGGGGCAGGAGGAGGTGCATCATCATCTGGAATAGGAAATGTAAAGACTTCCGGCGGAACAGGAGGTAACGGAGGTTTTTATTCAGGTGGAGGTGGTGGAGGTGCGGCAGGACCATCCGGAAATGCTAATGGGCAAACAGGCGGGTACAACGGCGGCAATGGTGGCAGTGGTGATGGAGGGAGTGGTGGTTCTGGGGGTGTTGGTGGAGTGTACACAGGCGGCAATGCTCCTGGAGGCGCTGGCGGAAACGGAACTGAATGGACAACGGCTGGTTCGGGAGGTGGAGGCGGAGGTGGAGCAGACCAAACTGGTGCTGGCGGAAGCGGTGGTAATTATGGTGGAGGTGGAGGTGGAGGTGGAGCTTATTATGCTGGTGCCTCTGGTGCTCAGGGCGTCATTGTCATCACATATACGCCCGTCACGGCTCCTACCGTCACAACCCCCACGTCGGCATCGATTACCACGAACTCCGCAACGCTTGGCGGCAACATCACTTCAAACGGCGGCGGCACACTGACTGCGGAGGGAATCACCTGGGGCACTTCGGCGAATCCAAGAGGCAACGCGACGGTCTCCAACAGCACGAGCACCGGCGTTTTCACCGTCCCCGTCACCGGATTGCCCGCCGGCACCCTCATCTACTTCGACGCTTATGCCACGAACAGCGCCGGCACCACCTACTCATCCGATGGGACATTCACGACGTTGACCGCATCCACTTCGACGACGAATATTTCCTCGGCTACATCGCAACATTGGGCCTGGAATGATAGCGTGGGCTGGATCGATTTCAACGCCGGCGGTATCGGCAACGTGCAGGTGTTGCCGAACAAGCTGGAGGGATACGCGAGCTCATCGGTCGGACCCATCTCATTGAACTGTGACGCCACCAATCCTTCCGGCGTCAGCAT
>Ga0181516_10002336_pt1 | contig 13588 bp, 6 predicted proteins | sample PEATcosm2014_Bin_25_FD_121104 | JGI IMG/M metagenome (GOLD analysis project Ga0181516, IMG submission 121104) | Peatland microbial communities from MTU Mesocosm Facility, Houghton, MI, USA - PEATcosm2014_Bin01_10_metaG | ecosystem: Environmental > Terrestrial > Soil > Wetlands > Peat | place... | reverse complement strand
CAGGGGCAGGCACAGCGCCAGCGGCCCCAGCAGCGGCACCTCGGGGCTTGAGAAGGCCACCCCGGCCAGGCAAGCCAGGGCTGCGGCCAGAAAGAGGGCCGGGCCGAGCATGGAGAGGGCCTTATTGCGGGTCTTGGGAAGCGTCACGGGGCTCAGAAGAGCGAGATCTGGTCAGAATCAGGCAGGCTGCCCAGGGCGCCGCTGGCCTTGAGCTTCTCCACCACGGTCTTGTTGAGGCCGCAGCGGCCCACCAGGTCCTCGATGGAGCGGAACTCGCCCCGCGCCCGCTCCTCCGCCACGCGCTCGGCGGCAGTGCCGCCCAGCCCGGGGATGACGGTGAGCGGGGGCAGCAGGGTGAGGGGCTCCGCCGCAGCGGTGAACTCCGCCGGGTGGCTGGCATAGAGGTCCACCGGCGCGATGCGGATGCCGCGCAGCAAGGCTTCCAGCACCACGGTCATCACCTCCAAGCCGCCCTCCTCCTTGGCCGTGGCGCTGCCCGCCTGCTGGGCCTGGCGCAGGGCGCCGATGCTGGCCAGCACCCCATCCCGGCCCTTGAGGCTGGCGGCCAGGTCGAAGCAGTCTCGGTTGAGGGTGAGCCAGGTGGCGTAGAAGGCCAGCGGATGGTGCACCTTGAACCAGGCCATGCGCGCGGCGGTGAAGCAGTAGGCCGTGGCATGGGCCTTGGGGAACATGTACTGGATCTTGCGGCAGCTGTCGATCCACCAGTCCGGCATCTTGACCGCCTTGATGGCGGCCTCCTGCTCGGGGGTGAAGCCCTCGGCCGCCACCTTGCCCTTGCGAACCTTCTCGGTGATGTCAAAGGCCAGGGCCGGGGCCATGCCGGCCTGCACCAGCCGGTTCATGATGTCATCGCGGGTGCTGATGACCGTGGAAAGGTCGGCCTTGCCGGCCTTGATGAGCTCCTCGGCGTTGGCGTTCCACACGTTGGTGCCATGCGAGAGGCCCGAGATGTAGATCAGCTCGGTGAAGCTCTTGGGCTGGGTCATCTCCAGCATGCGGCGGGTGTTGGCGGTGCCGAACTCGGGGATGCCCAGGGCCCCGGTCTTGCCGAAGAGGCTGGCCTCCTCGCTGGCCAGCTTGGGCAGGCCCAGGGCCTTGGCCTCGCGGAAGATGGAGAGGGCCTTGGGCTCGTCCAGCGGGGCGTCCAGCTCGGCCACGCCGGTCATGGCGGCCAGCTGGCGGAAGGCGCTGCCATCGTCCTTGCCCAGGATGTCGAGCTTGACCAGGTTCTCCTCGTAGTCGTGGTACTCGAAATGGGTGATGGGCAGGCTGTCCACCCCCATGGCCTCCAGGCCGCCGCGCTCCTTGCTGTCGCCCGAGTACTGCACCGGGGTGAACTCCTCCACCTGGTGCCCGGCTGGCACCAGCACCACCCCGCCCGGGTGGCTGCCGGTGTTCTTCTTGACGTCCATCAAGCCGGCCTTCACCCGCTCGATCTCGACATTGCGCTTGGCGAGCCCCTTGGCATCAAAGTACTTCTTCACATAGCCGAAGGCGGTCTTCTCGCTGTAGGTGCTCACCGTGCCGGCCTTGTAGGCCTTGCCCTCGCTGAAGAGGCTGACCACGAAGTGCTGGATCTCGTTCTGCACCTCGGGCGCGAAGTTGAGGTCGATGTCGGGCACCTTGTCGCCCTTGATGCCCACGAAGGTCTCAAAGGGGATGTTGTGCCCGTCGCGCAGGATCCTCTGCGAGCCGCAGGCGGGGCAGGGCCGCCGCTTGAGGTCCACGCCCGAGAGCCGCTCCAGGGGATGGAACTCGGTCCAGCGGCAGTCCAGGCAGTGCTCGTGGGCCGGCAGTGGGTTGACCTCGGAGATGCCCAGGCACCAGGCGGCCAGCGAGCTGCCCACCGATCCCCGGCTGCCCACCGAATAGCCGCGCTGGTTGCTCTCGGCCACCAGCTTCTGGGCGATCTCATACAGCACCGCGAAGCCGTTGCCCTTGATCTTGCCCAGCTCATAATCCAGGCGCTGGCCGGCCAGCTCGGGCGGGGCCTCCCCATACACGGCCTTGAGCTTCTCCCAGGCCATGCGGGTGATGCGCTCCTCGGTGCCATCCAGCTTGGGGAAGCAGCGGTCCTTGGGCACGGGCGCCACGTGGCCGATGCCCTCGGCGATGGCGCGGGGGGCGGCCACCACGATGCGGTGGGCGGCCTCCGGCGGCAGAAAGCTGAACTCCTCCAGCATCTCCTCGGTGGTGTGGAACCACAGCGGCGCCTGCTCCTCGCCGTCCGCCATGCCGTTGCCCACCTGCATGATGCGGCGGTAGACCTCGTCCTCCGGCTCCAGGTAGTGCACGTCGCCGGTGGCCACCACCGGCTTGCCCAGCCGCTCGCCCAGGGCCAGCACGCGGCGCACCAGGTCGCGCAGCCCCTCCTCGTCCTTCACCTGGCCATTGCGCAGCATGAAGCGGTTGTTGGCCGGGGGCTGCACCTCCAGGTAGTCGTAGAAGGAGGCGATGCGCTCCAGCTCCGCCTCCTCCGCCCCGGCCAGGATGGCCTGCATCAGCTCGCCGTTCTCGCAGGCCGAGCCCAGGATCAGCCCCTCGCGCAGCTCCGCGAGGCGCGGCCGGGGGATGAGCGGCTTGCTGTAGAAGGTGTCCAGGTGCGAGCCGCTGACCAGCTGGTAGAGGTTGCGCCGGCCCTGCTCATTGCGGGCCAGCAGGATGATGTGGCGGCTGTCGGGCTTGGGCCCCTTGAGGCTGCGGTCCGGGTTGAAGATGTCGCCGCTCTCCACCAGGTAGCCCTCGCAGCCCAGGATGAGCTTGATCTGCGGCCCGCCCTTGCCCAGCGCGGCCTTGGCGGCCTTGGGCAGCGAATGCACCACGCCATGGTCGGTGATGGCCAGCGCCGGATGGCCGAAGCGGATGGCGGCCCTGACCAGCCCCTCCACCGAAGCCACCGAGTCGGCCGCCGAGAACTTGGTGTGGGCGTGCAGCTCCACCCGCTTCTCGGCCGCGTTGTCCTCGCGCCCCTTGGGCTTGGGCAGCAGGGTGATGTCGCGGGCCTCCAGCACCAGCTCATCGCGCTCGAAGCGGTCCACCTTGGCCTCGCCGCGCACCCGCACCCGCTGGCCGACGGCCAGCTCCTTGGGCGCGCTCTCGCCCTTGCGCGCCCAGAGCACGCCGTAGAGCGAGTCGGTGCCGTCGCTGAAGGCGAAGCGCAGCTTGGTGGATTCCCCGCTCTTGAGCTTGGTCTCCTTGACCTCAAAGATGGTCCCCTCCACCTGCACCGAGGCCTCAGGCCCCCGCACCTGGTCCATGGGCTTGCTGCGGTCCGCGGGCAGCAGGCGCCCGGCCAGCATCCTGCCTTCCGGCGGCACCGGCTTGGCCTTGGGCTTCTCCGGCGCGGCCTTGGCCGGCTCGGCGGGCGGGGCTTTGGCGGGCTCAGGCTTGCCGGCCGGCTTGCCCGCGGCCGCCTCGGCGGGGCTGGGCGCCTTGTCCACCGAGGGCGCCTCAGCCTGGGCAACAGGGGCCAGGCCTTCGCCCGTGCGCAGCTCCACGGCCATGCCCGCGCCCATCCCAGCCTGGATGAGCTCGCCCAAGGCGCGCGCGGCGCGGCGCTCGGCCAGGGTGCGGGTGAGAAAGTCGCTCTCCGCCAGCAGCACCAGCACCTCCTGCCCCAGCTGGCCCTCCAGCTTGTAGTCGGCGCCGGACAGCCAGTCGGGCGCCAGGTCCAGCTCCTCGCGCAGCTGCTCCACCAGGTCGCGGAAATGCAGGCCCAAGAAGTCCTCGGCCGCCAGCAGGCCCTCGCCGTAGCGGGGGTAGAGCACGGGCCGGTAGCCCAGCTGGGATAGGCGCTGGCGCAGCGCATCGCCCAGCGCCGCATCCAGGGGCGCGTCCAAGCCCAGATAGACGCGCAGGGTGGCTCGCTCAAGGCAGAGCTCCAGGCCCTCCAGGCGCATGGCCAGCAGGGCCTGGCGCAGGGGCTCCGGGCTGTCGGCCAGGGCCTTGGGCCAGCCGCCGTTGAGGCGGGAGCGCAGGGAGATGAGGGTGGGCATCTAGGGCAGGTCCTTCAAGAGGGATTTGGCCTGGCCGGCCAGGGCCGGATCATCGGCGCCGGCCAGGGCGGCCAGCTGGCGGCGGGCCAGCTCGTGTTGCCCCTGCCGCAGCAGGGCCTGGGCGTATTCCATGCGCAAGGCAGGGATGTCGAGGCGCTTCCGGTCCGGGCGCCAGCCCTGGTCCCACTGGTCGAGCACTGGCTCAAAGAGCTCCGTGGCCGTAGGGCTCTTCCAGCCAGCCCGGCGGGCGGCATCGGCGCACCAACCGGCAAAGGAAGGATTGCGAGGATAGCGGCCGCAGAGCTTCTTCAGATAGAGCAGCGACAAGGCCGGGTCGGGCACCTCATTGGTGTAGATGCGGGCCAGGTGCATGAGGGCCGAGGGCGCGGCATAGCTGGCCCTCTGCTCGCAGGTCTTGAGCAGGTCCAGGCCGTAATCCACGTCGCCATGCAGGTTGAGGATGTACTGGAGCACGCTGGCCAGGCGGCCGCTCTCATACTCGAAGGTGCCCAGGCCCACATAGGCGTTGAAGAGCTGGGGCTCCTCGGCCACGCACTGCTGCAGCAGCCGGTAGGCCTTCTTGCCGTCCCGGTAGGCCACCACATAGCTGCCCTCATAGAGGTGCCCCATGCCCCGCGTGCCCAGCGCGCCCCCCAGGTACAGCTCGGCCACCGGGCCGGGCCGGGCCTGGATGTAGGCCTCGGCCGAGGCCACCGCGGCATCGCCCGCCATCTCGAGGCGCGCCTGGATGGGCCTGGTGTCATGGCCCAGCTTCTGCTCCACCTGCAGCTGATAGATGAGCATGCTCTGCAGGAAGATGGCAGGCAGCGGATGCCCGGGCTCGGTGGCCTGGGCCCGGCGGATGGCGTCCTCGCAGGCCTTGAAATCCTCCTCGAAGAGCGCGTCCTGGCCCTGCGCCAGCAGGCGCATGGCCTCTGGCTGCATCTCCACGATGGGGGCCGCCGTGGCGCTTGAAGGGATGGGTGAAGCTTGGGCGGCCAGCTGGCTGGCCAGGGCCATCACGAGCAGGGAGAGGCTGAAGCGGAAGGGGCGCATGCCGTCCTTGGGCTGGGGGCTTGAAGGGACTAAGATTATAGGAGAGCCGGGCCCGGCCTGCAAGCAGCCTGCCAGGCTCGCAAGGCCCTTGCCAGGCCGGGCCGGTTCAGGCGATATTCAAGCCTCGCGCGAAGGGCACAGCCTTGCCAGGGGGCAAGCCTGGCAGAGGGGGCTCCGCGCGCGGCAGACCCCCCGGCCATGGCTGATGAGGCGGTGCGAGAGCAGGCCCCAGGAGGCCTTGGGGGCCAGGGCGCAGAGCTCGGCCTCAGCCTTGGCAGGGTCGGCGCTGCTGTGCAGGCCCAGGCGCCTCCCCACCCGCAGCACGTGGGTGTCCACGGCCAGCCCGGGCAGGCCGAAGGCGTTGCTCAGCACCACATTGGCGGTCTTGCGGCCTATGCCAGGCAGGGCCGTCAGGGCAGCCATGTCCGCGGGCACCTGGCCGCCGTGCCGCTCCACCAGGGCCTGCGCCATGGCCACCAGGTGGCGGGCCTTGGTCCTGAACAGGCCTATGCTATGGATGAGCGCCTCCACCTCGGCCGGCTTGGCGCGGGCCAGCTCCCGCGGCCCCGGGTAGCGGGCAAAGAGGGCCGGCGTGGCGCGGTTGACCGCCTTGTCCGTGCACTGGGCCGAGAGCAGGGTGGCCACCGCCAGCTGGAAGGGCCCCTCAAAATCCAGGCCGCAGCGGGCGTCCGGATAGGCCCGGGCCAGGGCCTTGAGCACGGCCTGGGCCTCAGGCCTGGGGGCCGGCATGGGGCGCCTTGAGGATGCGCCGGGCATCAAAGCCCACCCAGGCGCGGTAGAGGATGGAATAGCCCAAGGGCTCAAAGCCGTTGACCGCCTGGTCCAGGGCCAGGTGCAGCAGCAGGCCGGCCAGGCCGGCCAGCACCCAGGCCGGCCAGCCAAGCAGGGCCCAGGCCGCCGCGCCCAGCAGCACCCATTCCCAGGCATGCCCCAGCAGCCAGAGATGCACCGGGTGCCCGCCCTCAAAATGGCCCCAGAAGCGCCGCAAGTCCAGGTTCAGGCCCGCCTCGCGCCAGTAATCGACAAGATGGTCGCAGTCCACCAGGGTGCCGGCAAGGGCGAAGGATGCCGCGGCCGCGGCGTCATGCGCGGCCAGGTAGAGCCCGGCCGCAGCAAGGGCCGAGATGCTGGCATGCTGCCAAAGATCCATGTGAACCCCAAGAAAGGATGCCCCATGCCCGGACTCTCCCAGACCCCGCGGATGCTGGTGGCCAAGCCCGACGGCACCATCTTGCCCCATCCCACCCTGCGCATGGCTGGCCGCAGCGGCGCTGAGCTGGCCCCCGTGGACCCATGCCAGCTCATCCCCCTGCCAGCGGGCAGCGAGATCTTCACCCTGCCCGGCCGCCGTGCCTGGGGCCAGGACCCGCAAAGCGGCCAGCTGGTGCCGGTGGATGAGGGCCCGGACGTCCAGGCGGTGTGGCCGGTGGCCGCCTTCATGGCCCCTGCCCACACCCAGTCGCTACTGCCCGCCTACACCAGCCTGCCCGGCGCGCCGCGCCTGCCGCTCTTCGCCTACACCGCGGTGGGGGAATGGCGCGGCCGCTTCTACGCCTGCGGCGCCCGGGTGGACAAGGACCCCCGGCAGGACTACCCCACCTTTGACGAGGCCGCCATGCGCCGCGGGCTCAAGCGCCGTTTGAAAGCCGAGCCAGGCAACCGGCTGCTGCGCCACCTGGCCGACTGCGCCCTGGTCAACTGCTGCCCCGCGGCCAAGAACCTCTTCTTGGGCCGCTACGAGGCTCCGCTGCCCACCTCCCCGGCCTGCAACTCCGCTTGCGTCGGCTGCCTCTCCCTGCAGCCCAAGAAGAGCGGATTCCCCTCCACCCAGGCCCGCATCACCTTCATCCCCAGCGTGGAGGAGGTCTGCGCGGTGGCAGTGCCCCACCTCAAGTCCGCGCCCTCGCCGGTGGTCAGCTTTGGCCAGGGCTGCGAGGGGGACCCCCTGATGAACCCGCCGCTGCTGGAGGCCAGCATCCGCGCGATGCGGCAGGCCACCCCGCGGGGCACCATCAACCTCAACACCAACGGCAGCCGCCCGGCCGCGGTGCGGCGCCTGATGGCCGCCGGCCTTGACGCCATCCGGGTCTCGCTCAATTCGGCCCAAGAGCGCTGGTACAACGCCTATTACCGGCCCAAAGGCTACACCTTTGCCGATGTCATGGAAAGCGCCAAGGTGGTCTCGGACATGGGCGGCAAGGCCAGCATCAACTACTTCGTCTTCCCCGGGGTCAGCGACCGCGAAGCCGAGGTGGAAGCCCTGCTCAAGCTCATCCGCGGCACCGGGCTGGCCCTCATCCAGTGGCGCAACCTGAACCTGGACCCCGACCTCTACCTGGAGACCCTGGGGGACCTGCGCTGGGCGGGGCGGGCGCTGGGCGTGCCGGCCCTGCTGAAGCGGGTGCGGCAGTCCTTCCCCAAGCTGCGCTTCGGGTATTACAACCCGCCCTGGCAGGGGCGCTGAGCGAAAGAAAAAAGGCCTTCCCGATCGGGAAGGCCTTTTTTGCGCCCAAAGCCGGCTCAGCGCAGGATGGCCACCTTGATGCTGCGCCTCTCCACCGTCCCCCAGGGCGCCTTGGCCGTCACCACCATGATGTAGACGCCGCCCGAGAGCGGGTGCCGGCCCAAGTCGAGCACCATCGCCTGCTTGTTGGCGCCATTGTCCAGGCTGGCCACCAGCTCGCCCGAGATGCCATAGAGCCGGCCGGCCGCCTCCACGCCGTAGGGGTTCTCCATGGCCACGGTGAGCAGGCCGCTGGCTCCCGAGCCCACGGGGTTGGGGTAGGCGTAGACCTTGCCCAGCACCGCGCTGGGCTTGCCGCGCAGCAGGGTGACGCTGGCGCTCTTGAGCACCTGGTCGCTGGCCCCGGTGATCAGCACCAGCTCCACGGTGTAGACGCCGCTGGTGAGCTGGCTGCCATCGCCGGCGGTGCCGTTCCAAGCTACGCTGGCGGGGCCCAGGTTGAAGCTGAGGCTGGCCCCGCTGCCGGTCACCAGCGCCGAATCCGGCTGCGGCACCAGCTCCCAGGGGGCGGCGCTGCCCGAGGGGCGCGGCACCAGGATCTGCCGCACCATCTCGCCGGCGCTGTTGTAGATGCGCAGGGCATACTGCGAGGGCGCGGAGACCACCGCGATGGCGGCGGCCTGGGTGACGACGTTGCCATCCGCGTCGATGAGCTTGTAGACCACGTTGTAGACCCCGTCGCTCACCAGCTGGCCATTGTCATTGCTGCCGTTCCAGTCATAGGTGGTGCCAAAGGCCTGCAGATAGGCCAGCTGCCCGTTGGCAGGGGCAAAGACGCTGGTCAGCACGCTGAAGTTGCCTTGCGCGTTCCAGACCGGCGTCAGCGGCACCAGCGCGCGCACCAGCTCGCCAGCCGAGTTGTAGATGTTAATCTGGAAGCGGAACATGGGCACCCAGGTCTTGGTGATGCTGGGCGTGGCCGTGATGCTGGGCGTGGCGCTGGGCGTGAGCGACGCGCTGGGCGTGGCCGTGCGGCTGGCGGAAGCCGTGGCCGTGGCCGTGCTGGTGGCGGTCACCGACTGCGTGGGCGTGGCGCTGGAGCTGGGCGTGGCCGTGCGCGTGGGCGTGCTGGTGAAGGTGGCCGTGGCCGTGCGCGTGGCGCTGGAGGTGGGGCTATCGGTCAGCGTGGGCGTGGCCGTGCGCGTGGGCGTGGCGGTGGGGCTGTCGGTGGCGGTGGGGCTGTCGGTCAGCGTGGGCGTGGCCGTGCGCGTGGGCGTGGCGGTCACCGTGGCCGTGGGCGAGACGGTGAAGGTGTCGGTGGGGCTGCTGGTGGCCGTGTCGGTGGCGGTGAAAGTGGCCGTGCTGGTGGCCGTGTCCGTGCTGGTGCTGGTGGCCGTGATGGTGCTGGTCTGGGTGGGCGTGTCCGTGCTGGTCGGCGTCATGGTCTGCGTGAACGTCGGCGTCACCGTGCTGGTGCTGGTCTCCGTGTCCGTGCAGCTGGGCGTGGCTGTGCTGGTGCGGGTGGGCGTGGCCGTGGGCGTGGCCGTGAAGCTGGGGGTGTTGGTGGGCGTTGGCGTGTTGGTGGGAGTGGTGCCGCAATTGAGCGCCAGGGTGACCGTGTCGCTGGTGTACTTGATGGCCGGGATGTCCGACTGGATCATGGCCGAGTTGAGCACGGTGGTGTTGCCGTCCGCGCAGGTGGCCAGGCCCACCCAGGTGAAGGTGCCGCTGCCCTCGAACAGCAGGTTGGTGGCCACCGCGCCAAAGTACCCGGTCTTGAAATCCCAGCGCAAGAGGCCCTTGCCGCCCACCACGGGCGTGGAGCCGTTGGTGGGGGGTGAGGCGCTCTTGTAAGTGACGCCCTGCGGCACGGAATCCCAGATGCGGGCATTGGTGAGGGAAAGGGCTGAATAGACGCGGAAGTTGTCATAGCTCATCAGGTCCGCCTGGCCGGCTATGCCCGGCTTCCAGCCATTGTTGGCATCCGTGCACAAGAGCGGGTTGGGGTCGGTCCAGGTGTACTGCCAATTGGCCGGCTCCGGCGAGCCGCGCACCCATTCTTTGAGGCTGAAGGTGCCGATGGGCTGCTCCATCACCTTGATGGTGTACCAAACGCCCCCAATGGGGCTCACCCCGCCCGCGGTGTTGGTGAGGGTGACGCCGGCCCAGCTCAGCTCATTGGTGGGGCAGGTGCCGCCGCAGCCCGCGCAGGGGATGCCCTTGGCGCGCTGGATCATCAGGTTGCCGGCCGGGTATGGGTCGATGGAGAGGATGAGGTAATAGCCCTCGTTGTTGGGGCAGGGCTCGTCATTGTCGCGCAGCACCAGGCCCGTGTCGCCATTGCTGCTGTTGCCATCCACGCGCACATCCACCTGCACCATGGTGCCGCTGGCGCAGGTGCCATTGGCCCCAGTGCTGGCGCAGGCGCCTTTCCACAGCAGGGAGGCATAGGTGTTGCCCACGCAGCTGCCCGTGCAGGCGTACTGGATGTATTTGTCCCCTCCCCCATCGGTCTTGACGGTCCATTGGTCGGTGCCCGTGCCGCCCTGGGGCATGGCCCAATCCGTTGCCATGGCCGCCGGGAGGGCGTTGGAGTAATAAGTGCCAAGGGGATATTCATCGAACTGGTCGAAGCATTTGAGGCCCGAGCCGGAGAGCGAATAGGTGAGCAGGTAGCGGATGGCATCCCCGGGCTGGGCCGCGCCCGTGAAGGGCAGGCCCGTGGTGTCGTTCAGCTCGCGCTTGGCCACCTGCACATTGGCTGAGCCGGTCACCTGGCATTCATAGGCCGTGGCAGGCTGCACCCAGGCGCTGCTGGTGCCGGTTCCCTTGATGGCGCCCTGATTGCACAGATTGGCAGGGCAGCCTGTCCCCACCGACACCTCCACCCACAGCGAGCCCTGCGACATGTAGGCGGTGGGCGCTGAGGCCGCGGTGGCATCCGGCACGTCCCAGGTGATGGTGGTGCCGCTGCCGCTGGTGCTCACCGTGGCCGCGGCCCCGGTCTTGGGGCTGGGCGCCTCGGCCAGCACCGTGAGGCAGGGGTCCACCAGCACATCCTGCACCTGGTTGCCCGTGGAATTGAAGAACTGGTAATCCAGCCAATAGAGCATCAGCTGGCTGGATGAGGCCGTGCCTTCCACCCGCTTCAGCAGGTTGCTCATGCTGCCCGAGGGCGTGCAGCTGGTGAAGGGGAAGGCCACCACCAGGTCTCCGCTGTCACTGGCATTCACGTAGTTGTTGTCCACCGTGATCTTGATGCGGTAATTGGTGTTGTAGACCAAGTCCGAAGGCAGCGTGATGTTGACTGTCTGTGTCTCGCACTGCCAGTTGGTGGGGCTGCCGCCGCTGGGCCAGGTGAACTTGTAGCTGCCGATGCTGTTGGGCACCGCGTGCTGGGGCGGGATGATGCCCGAGGCCCCGGTCAGGAACCACTGGTAGTTGAGCGCTGAATTGGTGTAGCCCGGGGCGACCGTGGGCACGGAAGCGACATTCTCAATGGTGATGACCATGGCGCCCGGCTGGTTGTTGTTGGCCTTGTCATTGCAGATGGTGAAGTTGATCTGCACCGGCGAGCCAGGGCACCAGCTGCCCGTGGTGGCAGTGGCTGTGTAGCTCAAAAAAGCCAGCGAATCATCCTGGGCCCTGGCCGCGCTTGGCAGCAGGGCCAGCAGCCCCAACAGGATGAAGATCTTGGACCCTTGCTTCATGATTCCCTCGGCTCACTAGATGGGCGCGCCTGAAAAAACGTTAAAGTGCTTGTCGATCAATTATACCCTTGGGGCTGGGTTTGGCCATGGATGGGCTAAAATATTTCATATAGATAATATGTGTTTTAATGCAAGGTTCCTGCCGCAAAAGTGAAATAAAAAAGAGCAGCCGAAGCTGCTCTTTTTTATCTTTAAAAATAAGCTTTTTAACGGATGATGGCCATCTTCACCAAGGTGCGGACAAGCACCGCGTTGTTCTGCGTCTTGGTGAACTCTATCACATAGACCCCTGGAGCCAGATGGCTGGTGTCCAAGGCCAGGCTGCCGCTCTCGGATGGCCCGGACTTGATCAGCACCCTCTCGCTGGCCAAGCTGAAGACCTGGGCTTGGGCAATGGCGCCGCTGCTGGGCTGGAAGCTGAGAACCGCCGTGCCGCCGCCCATGACAGGATTGGGCGCCAGGTGGGCTGCGCCTCCCACTTGGCTGCCCCGGCGGATGAGGGTCACCTGCTGGCTCTCAAGGATGCTGGTGCTGGTGCCCACGGTCCTCAAGAGCTGCACGGTGTACACGCCGCTGGAGAGCGCCTGGCCGTCCAAGCCCACCCCGTACCAGACATCCGGATAGGGGTTGCCGTTGATGTCCTTGTAGGTGATCTGAAGGCCAGTGCCAGGCAGCGGGCTGCCGCTGGAATCAAAAGCCCCTGCGAAGGCGGCATGCTTGACCGTGAAGCTGACAATGCTGGTGTTGAAGCGGATGAGGGCCTCGCGATAGACCAGCTCACCAGCGCTGTTGTACACCGCCAGCTCATTCTGCCCCTGGGTGTCCATCACCGTCACCTGCTGGTCCAGGGTGCTGATGTGGCCGTACTGGTCCACGATCTGCAGCTGGAAGGTGTAGACCCCGTCAGATACCGGCTGGCTCTGGTCGTTGGTCCCGCTCCAGGTGAGGCTGGTGAGGCCGCTCTGGCCCAGCTGGCCAGGCAGGCTCAAAGTGAGCGTGCCGCCCGTGGCCAGGATGGTGCCGTCCGGCGAGGAGCTGGAGCTCAAGCTGATGCTGGTGGGCAGCACCGAGATGGGCCCGTTGTAGAGCCCGCGCACCACCTCGCCCGCGCTGTTGTAGATGGTGACCGTCAGCTCAAAGGGCATGGGCACCGGCGTCAGGGTGATGGTGGGCGAGACCGTGATGGTGGCCGACTGGGTGCGGGTGTCAGTGACGGTGCTCGTGTCAGTGACGGTGCGGGTGTCGGTCTGGGTGGGCGTGGGCGTGGCGGTCACGGTCTGGGTGCGGGTGTCGGTGATGGTGCTGGTGACCGTCAGGGTGCTGGTGCTGGTGGCGGTGTCGGTGTCCGTGGGCGTGGCGCTGACCGTGGGGGTGTCGGTGGGCGAATTGATGGGCGTGTCGGTGGATGTCTCAGTGATGGTGCTGGTGCTGGTCTTGGTGAAGGTGTCGGTGTAGGTGATGGTCTGGGTGTAGGTGGGCGTGGCCGTGGGCGTGGCCGTGAAGGTGGGCGTGGGGCCCATGGTGTTGGTGCTGGTGCTGGTGCTGGTGGAGGTCTTGGTGAAGGTGACGGTGGCGGTGTCGGTGCTGGTCGGGGTGTCGGTCTGCGTGCTGCTGGGCGTGGGCGTGTCCGTCTGCGTGGGCGTATCCGTCTGCGTGGGCGTGGCGGTGTAGGTGGGGGTGGGCGTGCGGGTCGAGGTGAAGCTGGGCGTGTTGGTGGGCGTGGGCGTGTCAGTGGGCGTGCCGCCGCAGTTGATGTTGAGGGTCACGGTGTTCGAGCTGGACTGCATGGCCGCTGCGCCGATGACGCCGCCGATCATGCCGTTGTTGAGGATGGGGTTGCTGGCCGGGCACTCGGCCACGCCGGTCCAGGTGAAGCTGCCCTGGCCGGCATAGAGCACGCCGCTGATGGCGCCAAAGTTGCTGCCCGTGAAATCCCAATGGATGAGCCCGCCCGAGCTGCCCACGCCAGGCTGGCCCGTGGCCGTGGGCGCCGTGCTCTGAAAGCCGATGGAGGCCGGCACCGTGTCCCAGACGCTGGCGTTGGTGACAGCCACCGGCACCACCACGTGGAAGTTGTCATACTCAGTCTTGGCGCCCTGGCCGCCCACGCCGATGTGGTTGCTGGCCCCAGGGCAGGCCAGCGGCGTGGGGTCGGTGTAGGTCAGCATCCACGCCGCTGGCTCCGGCGTGCCGCGCTGCCAGAACTTGGCGTAGATGACGCCGGGCGCGGTCTCCAGCACGTCCGCCGTGTACCACTGGCCCGAGAAGAAGGTGGCATTGGGCGCAGCCCCGGTCCAGTTGCAGCAGCCCGAGCCGCAGGT
>Ga0181516_10002334_pt1 | contig 13609 bp, 9 predicted proteins | sample PEATcosm2014_Bin_25_FD_121104 | JGI IMG/M metagenome (GOLD analysis project Ga0181516, IMG submission 121104) | Peatland microbial communities from MTU Mesocosm Facility, Houghton, MI, USA - PEATcosm2014_Bin01_10_metaG | ecosystem: Environmental > Terrestrial > Soil > Wetlands > Peat | place... | reverse complement strand
CTCCAACTTGATTGCGAAGGCGGAGTTGAAACTCAATCCCCAGTCGCAGACCGAGGACATCACCGGGACGTACTATCGCCTGGACAAAAACGGGAACCACGATACCGCCGCCAATGGCGCTCCGATTACGATTCCTTTTCAGGCCAATGTTTACCTGACACCGGATCGCCTCCAGGAACTGCTCGACAAACCCACGTTCAAGCACGCCGAGCCGCCTGCGCTGCTCATCAATCTCGTCGAAACGATGGTGCCGTTCCTCCTGATCGGATTTCTCGTCTGGTTTTTCTTCATCCGCCAAATCAAGATGGCCGGCAAGGGCGCCCTGAGCTTCGGCAAGAGCAAGGCCCGCATGCTGGCCAAGGAAAAGAACAAAACCACCTTCAAGGACGTCGCGGGCGTCGAGGAAGCCAAGGAGGAAGTCTCCGAGCTGGTTGAATTCCTCAAGGACCCCAAGAAATTTCAGAAACTCGGCGGCCGCATCCCCAAGGGCGTGCTGATGGTCGGCGCGCCGGGCACGGGCAAGACCCTGCTCGCCAAGGCGATTGCCGGCGAGGCCGATGCGGCGTTCTTCAGCATCAGCGGTTCGGATTTCGTGGAGATGTTCGTCGGCGTCGGCGCCAGCCGGGTCCGCGACATGTTCGAGCAGGCGCGCAAAAACACGCCCTGCCTGGTGTTCATTGACGAAATCGACGCCGTGGGCCGCAGCCGCGGTCATGGCCTCGGCGGCGGCAATGACGAACGCGAGCAGACGCTGAACGCGTTGCTGGTCGAGATGGACGGTTTTGACACGCACGAAGGCATCATCATCATCGCCGCGACCAACCGTCCCGACGTGCTTGATCCCGCGCTGCTGCGTCCCGGCCGTTTCGACCGCCAGATCACCGTGAACCTGCCGGACGTCCGCGGCCGCGAAGCCATTTTGAAGGTCCACGCCAAGAACGTGAAGCTGGATCCGACGGTGGACCTGGCCATCATCGCGCGGGGCACGCCCGGTTATTCCGGCGCGGAACTCGCCAATCTTTTGAACGAAGCCGCATTGCTGGCCGCCCGCACCGGCAAGAAGGCGGTCGGCATGCTGGAACTCGAAGAAGCCCGCGACAAGGTGCGCTGGGGCCGGGAACGCCGCAGCATGGCCATGACCGACGAGGACAAGAAGTACACCGCCTGGCACGAGGCCGGCCATGCGCTGGTGAACGTCGTCCTCACGCACACGCACCCGTTGCACAAGGTCACCATCATTCCCCGCGGCCAGGCCCTCGGCTCGACCATGTTCCTGCCGAAGGACGACATCCTGAACCGCCGCCGCAAGGAATTGCTCGACATCATTGCCGTCACCATGGCGGGGCGCATCGCCGAGGAAATTGTCTCGGACGATATTTCGTCCGGCGCGATGGGCGACATTCAACAGGCGACGGGCATGGCCCGCGCGATGGTCACCCAGTGGGGCATGAGCGAGAAGCTCGGCATGATTCAGTACGGCGACAGCAGCGAGTATATTTTCCTCGGCCGCGAAATGCAGCGGAGCAAGGATTACAGCGAGCAGATCGCGCAGGAAATCGATGCGGAGGTCAAGCGCATCATCGACAACGCCTTCAAGGTCGCCAGCGACATCATCAGCGGCAACCGCGACAAGCTGGAATTGATCGCCCACGCGTTGCTGGAGTTCGAAACCCTGGAAGGCTCGCAGGTCGAGGAAATCGTCCGCACCGGTAAATTCACGGCGCCGCCGCCCGCGCCCAAGGTGGATCCGCCCTCCGGGGCGCAGGCCGCCACGCCATTGCCCGAGACTCCGCCCAAGCCCGCGCCGCCGCATTTGCCCGGTTTGGGCACGCCTGCGCCGGCGGGCATTTGAGTAATGCTGCGGTAAGCACTCGCCCCGCCACCGGATTGGTCGTAAGCGCCAGTCCAGAGTGAAGACGGTTCTTATGATCGTGGCGGTCGCGGTTGGCGCAGCTGCGCTGAAGTTATTGTTCGGGCTGGGACCTGGTGAAATCTTAATCATCGCCATTTTCTCGATCCTGGCGTTTCTCCGCAGACAGCGGACATGGTGATGCCGCCGTGCCTTCTCCCGCGCGATTGACTCAGGGACGCGCCTTCCGTTAGCCTGTGACCCATGATTATTGCGCCCTCGCTGCTGGCCGCGAATTTCGGCCGTTTCGCGGCCGAAGCCGCGCGGGTGGAAAAAGCCGGCGCCGACTGGCTGCACCTGGACATCATGGACGGCCATTTTGTCCCCAATATCTCCTTCGGGCCGGGCGTGGTGAAAACGATCCGGCCGTTCACCAGGCTTTTTTTTGACGTGCATCTGATGTGTTCCGCGCCGGAGATCCTGCTCGAACCTTTCGCCGCGGCCGGCGCCGACCAGATGAATGTGCATGTGGAACTGGGCGACGAGGTCGTCACTTCCCTGATCTGGAAGATTAAATCGCTCGGCAAGAAAGCCGGCCTCGCCGTCAACCCGCCCACGGACATCAGCCGCGCGCTGCCGCACCTGGCGGGAATCAGCGAGCTGTTGATCATGACCGTGAACCCCGGCTTCGGCGGGCAGGGGTTCATTCATGAGACGCTTCCCAAAATCCAAAAAGCCTACGATTGGCGGCTCGAGAAGGGGCTGCAGTACCACATCGGCGTGGACGGCGGCATCACCGATGTCACGGCGGCGGAATGCGCGCGCGCGGGGGCGGATGCGTTCATCAGCGGCACCACCCTGTTTGAGGAGCGGAGTCTCCGCGGCGGGATCGCCAAAATGCGCAAGGCGGCGGAAAAAAACGCGCGCGGCGGCAATCTGGACCTGGACGCCCGGCCGGCCGCGGCCAAATCCTGACGCGCGCCCATGACGAGCATCAAATTCGGCACGGACGGCTGGCGGGCGGTCATCGCGGAGGATTTCACTTTTGCCAACCTCGACCGCGTCGCCCAGGCGACCGCCGGCGTCTGGCAGGCGCATCCCATGACCGGCACGGAGAAGAAGGTGATTATCGGCTACGACCGGCGGTTTCTTTCGGACGGTTTTGGCCGGCGCACGGCGGAGATTTTCGCCGGGAACGGATTTCAGGTAGTGCTTACGCCGGAACCAACCCCGACGCCCGCGGTTTCTTTCGCTGTGAAGCAGCAAAAGGCGGTGGGCGGCGTGATGATCACCGCCAGCCACAATCCGGCGATATTTAACGGATTCAAGCTCAAGTCGTGGTTCGGGGGATCGGCCGAGTCATCCGTTTCCCAGCAGGTGGAATCGTTTCTCGACCGTCATCCGGTGAAGGCGCTGGAACTTTCCGAAGCGGTCAAGCTGGGCCGCGTGAAGGTGGAAGACATCCGCCCCGCGCATTATCGCGCGATCAAAAAGCTGGTGGATTTCAAGCTGATTGCGAAGTCGAGGCGGCGCTTCGCGCACGACGCCTTGTTTGGCGTGGGCGCGGGCTGCTTTGACACGTTGCTTGCGGGAACGACCTGCCGGGTCACCACCTTGAACGGCGCGCACGACGCGCTGTTCGGGGGCATCAACCCGGAACCCATCGCGAAGAATTACGCCCTCAGTTCCGCTTATTTGCAGAAACATCCGCATGACATCTGCCTGGTGACGGACGGCGACGCCGACCGCATCGGCGGGATGGACGGACATGGCCGGCCGCTGACGACGCACCAGTTGATTTGTCTGTTGCTGCATCACCTGGTCGTCAACCGGAAGGGCAGGGGACGGGTCGTGAAGGCGCTGACGACGACTTCGATGGTGGACAAGATGTGCGCGGCCTTCGGCCTGGAACTGGTCGAAACGGGCGTGGGCTTCAAATATGTCTGCGCGGAAATGCTCAAGGGCGGGGTGCTGCTCGGCGTGGAGGAGAGCGGCGGCATCGGGTTCCAGGGGCACATCCCGGAGCGCGACGGCATCTTGGCGGGGATGATGCTGCTGGAACTGCTGGCGACCGAGAAGATTTCTGTCAACCGGATGCTGGCCCGCCTGGAAAAGGAATTTGGCCCGCACCATTACGACCGGATTGACACCCACTTTCCTTTGGAAAAACGCGGCGCGCTGATGGAGTTCTGCGCCGAGCATCCGCCGGCAAAGCTGCTCCGCTCGCCGATGGCATCCGTGAAGACCTACGACGGCGTGAAGTACGTGGCCGCGGACGGGACCTGGCTGATGCTGCGCGGTTCCGGCACCGAACCGATTCTTAGAATCTATGCCGAGGCAAAGTCCCCGGCGGATGTGAAAAAGCTGCTGGCCTTGGGAGTCGAACTGACGCGAGAGGTCTAGACCGCGCGGGGGTCCAACAGCTTTGCGCCGGAAGTAATGAAGTCTCCCGTATTCGCGGTCACGAGGGTCAAATTATGTTGCAATGCGGTCGCCGCCAGCAATGAGTCAACCACCGGAATCTTCCTTCCGCGGCGGTCCAAGGAAGCCCTCAGAACCGCCCAGCTCAGCGCAACCTGATCGTCCACGGGCAGGACCGAACTTGCGAAAGTGTTGCGCAAACCAAGCAGCCATTTGCGCAGGTCCGCCTTTTTTCTGCCATCGGCCAGAAGTTCAATCCCATAGTGGATTTCGCCGATAGTTACGGCGCTCACTCGGATCAATTCTTCGTGCGATTCCAGCCATTCCACAATACGGCGGTCCGGGGCGGGCTTGGTGGCTTCGGACAGGATGTTGGTATCCGCCAGATACATCAGAACTTGGGCGCGGGGCGGCCGAAATCAGTCTTGTCGCGGGCAGGAATTATGAATTCATGCGGACAACTGCGCAACCACTTGACCAAACCCTGGTTCCGGCGCTTTTTAACAGGGCTGAGAATAATCTTGCCGCCTCTCTCCTGCACATCAAACGTCTCGCCGGGAACAAAACGCCTCTTCTTTCGGAGTTCAGCCGGCAGTATAATCTGGCCTTTGGTGCTCAGTTTCGTTTGCACGGTAAGACCGTATCTTACCTTCACCTCCATGTCAAATCGAATTGGACCGGGAGTAATTCCCGGTTTGCTGAACCGGGGACCGGCACACTCCCGTCCTCATCTTTCCGCCGGTTTTGCTGGGCAAGCCCCCCCTGTTTGCGTTAAGGTGAAGGGCTAATAGTTAAAACGATGGACGCCGCGCATATCAGAAACTTCAGCATCATCGCCCATATTGACCATGGGAAGACGACGCTTTCCGACCGGCTGTTGCATCGCACGGGCACGATTGCCACGCGCGACATGTCGGCGCAGTTGCTCGATTCCATGGACCTCGAACGCGAGCGCGGGATCACCATCAAGGCCCACCCGGTCACGATGAGTTATACCGCGAAGAACGGTCAGATTTACGAGCTGAACCTGATTGACACCCCCGGCCACGTGGATTTTTCCTACGAAGTGTCCCGCAGCCTCAGCGCGTGCGAAGGCGCGCTGCTGATCATCGATGCCGCGCAGGGCGTCGAGGCCCAGACGGTCGCGAACGTCCACCTGGCGATGAAGCAGAATCTCGCCATCATCCCCGTCATCAACAAAATCGATCTGCCGCACGCGAACGTGGCCATGGCCAGGACGCAACTGGAGGACATCCTGGCGATCCCGGCGGACACCGCGATTCTGGCCAGCGCGAAGGAGGGAATCGGCATTGACGACATCCTGGAGGCGATTGTGTCGCGGATTCCCGCGCCGAAGCCGACGGGCGCGCCTTCGTTCCAAGGGCTGGGATTTGATTCTTATTTTGACACCTACAAGGGCGTCGTCACGCACGTGCGCGTGTTCAACGGGGAATTGCGCGCGGGCATGCCGGTCAAGCTGCTGCACTCGGGCAAGAACGTCGAGGTCAAGGAGGTCGGCAGCTTCAATCCCAAGCCCTACACGCGCGAGAAATTGGAAGTGGGCGAGACGGGCTATTTCACGGCGAACATCAAAAGCCCGAAGGACGTGAAGATGGGCGACACGCTCACGGACGCGCGCAACCCCTCGCCGGCGCTGCCGGGTATCAAGGAAATCCATCCGATGGTGTTCAGCGGCATTTATCCCATCAACACCGCCGATTACGAGCATCTCAAGGCGAATCTCGGCAAGCTCCAGCTCAACGATTCCGCGTTTGTCTATCAGGCCGAAAGTTCCGTCGCGCTGGGGTTCGGTTTCCGCTGCGGATTCCTCGGGCTGCTGCACCTGGAGATTGTGCAGGAACGGCTGCGCCGCGAATACGGCATGGACATCATCGCGACTTATCCGAGCGTGGTTTATCACGTGAAGATGACCGACGGCACGCTGAAGGAAGTCGACAATCCCGCGTTTCTGCCGGAGGTGAATTATATCGAAAAGATCGAGGAGCCGATGGTCAAAGCTTTCGTGATCTGCCCGAATGAATACATCGGCGACATGATGGCCCTGATTTCCGAGAAGCGCGGCGCGGTGGACCACACCGAAACGCTGGACCCCCGGCGCGTCATGCTCACCAGCCTGCTGCCGCTGAACGAAATTCTCATTGATTTCCACGACCGCATCAAAAGCATCACCCGCGGGTTCGGTTCCATGGATTACGAGCATGCCGGTTACCAGGAATCCGACATGGTGAAGCTGGACATGCTCGTCAACGGCGAGTTTGTCGACGCCTTTTCGTGCATTGTCCACCGGGAAAAGGCGGAGGGCAGGGGACGGGCCCTCGCCGCAAAACTCAAGGAGGTCATTCCCAAGCAGCAATACGCCGTCGCCATCCAGGGCGCCATCGGCGGCAAAATCATCGCGCGCGAAACCGTCAGCGCCATGCGCAAGGATGTGACCGCGAAATGTTACGGCGGCGACATCACGCGCAAGCGCAAGCTCCTGGAAAAACAAAAGGAAGGCAAAAAGCGCATGAAAGCCTTTGGCTCAGTCAACATTCCCCAGGAGGCTTTCATCGAGGTGTTGAAGGCATGACTCCGGCGGCTTGCCGGCGGCGGAATTGCTTTGTCACCGGGGGCCGGTTTCACGTTTAATCTGCGCACTCTATGAATCTGAGATGGTTCCTGTCGGGAAAGGTCCGCACGGCGTGCGCCATGCGCAAGCACGTCCGCAAAATCCTCAGCGCGCAGAGCGACCTGCTCGCGCCGGCGGCCATCAGCGCGGTCGAGGCGGCGCTCGGCGAAGTCCGGAAGGCGGTCGCCGGCGGCGCGGACAACGAGGCGTTGACCAGGCAGATGACGAACCTGGAAAACGCCGCGAACAAGTGGCTCAAGCCCTATCCCAACGCGCCGATTCGCGAGAATGTTGAAGTCCTGCTCGTGGCGCTGGCCGTGGCCCTGGGAATTCGCACGTTTTTTCTGCAGCCTTTCAAGATACCGACCGGCTCCATGCAGCCGACGCTTTTCGGCGTCACGCCCAGCCCCGGCTCGCCGCAGGCGCATAACCAGCCTGACCTTGTGATCCCCGGGCCCGTGGCGCGGTTCGTGGATTATTGGATCAACGGCAATTCGTATTTTAATGTGGTCGCGCCGGAGGACGGGCAGTTGCGGGCGGTGCGGCCGCCGCAGCACCTGCTTTTGTTCAATCTCAAGCAGCAGTATGAGTTTAACGGCCAGTGGCACACCATCTGGTTTCCGCCGGACGACCTGTTCCAGCGCGCCGGCTACCAGTTGAGCCCCTACGAATCGCCCGATGACCAGCACCGGGACGTCGCCCGCGACGGGGAATCCAACCCGTCGTTCAAGGCCGGCGACCCCATCCTCCGGCTGAAAGTCATGGCAGGCGACCATTTGTTTGTGGACCGCATCAGCTACAATTTCCGGCATCCCACCCGCGGCGAAATCGTCGTTTTCGAGACACGGGGAATCCCCACGCTGCCGCAGGATCAGTTTTACATCAAGCGGCTCGTGGCGCTGGGCGGCGAACATGTCGAGTTGGGCGACGACCGGCATCTCATCATCGACGGCCACCGTCTGGACAGCAACACGCCGCACTTCGAGAACGTCTATGGTTTCGATCCCAAGGCGCCGCTCATGGAAAGCCACTACGCCGGCCACTATAAAGGGTATTACCGCGGACCGGGCTACGGGCAGGGACAGGACCTCTCGCCGCAATTCACTGACGCGCCGGGCGGCGTGGTGACGGTCCGGCCGCATCATTACATGGTGATGGGCGACAACACCCTGAACAGTTGGGATTCGCGCATCTGGGGTGACTTTCCGGAGACCAACGTCATCGGCAAGTATTTCTTCGTTTACTGGCCCATTTCCTCGCGGTTCGGTTTTAATGTGCGTTAGAATGAAGGTTTGCCAGCGCCCAGAAGAGGGATATTTGCCGCCCATATACTAAATATAACATACATTGTGCGCGTATAATTGTAATCCCTTTAATATGGCCTCAGTCATGATCGCTTGAAGAGTCTTCCGGTTAATTGAAAGCCGGCGCGCCCGCCAGAGCACGCGCCGGCCAATGTTTCGCAAGACAACCCGCAACTCACCAGCAACGGGTGCCGCTCTTGTTATCGGAAACTCCCGGTGCACGGTTATGTAGGATAAGCCTGACAAGTTGCACACGCGATTCAGCGGTTTGCGAATAGGCGGGAACATTTTCCCCGGCTGCTCCTCATAAGCGAACGACGTTGTTTGTCGCGTTTCAATTTTAAAACCACCAAACCAAGTCAACCCATGAAAATGCTCAATCACTGCCTTCCGGTCCTCGCCGCGGGCGCAATCTTCGCCGGAACCGCGGCCCAGGGCCAGATCCTGGATGCGCGCGAATTTAACGAACCCGGCAACATTCTCATCTCCGACCAGTTCAACAACCGCGTCATCGAGGTGACGCAAGCCGGCAAAATCGTCTGGTCCTTTGGCGGCGGTCCGAACGATTTCAACGCCCACGGGATCATCGGCGTCAACGACGCGCAGCGCATCGGGGAGTTTACGCTGATGGCCGGCACCGGCACGCCGGCGGGGGTCATTCCACAGGCGCCGGATGGCGCCGCGGACAATCGCGTCATGATTGTGGATCCCTTTGGCAAGATTATCTGGCAATACGGCCAGTTTGGGCAGACCGGTGACGGCCCCGATTTGCTGAACACGCCGGTGCAGTCCACGTTTCTGCCCAGCACGGACGTCTTGATCACGGACCAGGCCAACAACCGCATCATCGAGGTCAACTTGAAGAAGCAGATTGTCTGGCAGTATCCGGGTTCCAATACGAATATTGACGACCAGCTCAACGGCCCCAACTCGGCCGAATTGCTTGAAAACGGCCATATCCTGATCGCCGACCAGGGCAACAATCGCGCCATTGAAGTGAACCGCGGCGACCACATTCTGAAGACCTTCACCGCCGGCGGCACGGTCAGCATTTGCGCGTTCGCGAGCCGGCTTCCCGACGGCGACACCTTGCTGACCGATTCCGGCAATTCCCGCGCCGTGGAAGTGGACGCCAACGACAACGTGGTCTGGCAATATGTCACGGACACCTCGCCGCTCAGCGTTGGCGCTCCCCTGCCCACCCGCGCGATACGCCTCCGGGACGGCGACACGTTAATCAGCGACCAGTTCAACAACCGGGTGATCCGCGTCAATTTGGCCAAGCACATCGTTGCCAGCTATGGCCTGCCGCTCGACGGCGGAACCGGCGCCATCGGCCTCAACGTGGGCTACGATCTTCACACCACGCAAAAAGGTTTGTATTCGCCCTATGACGCAAAAGTCATCGGCGATTACACCGGGCTGACGCCGCCGTTCGACTTCGATCACGACGGCGACAATTAATCCAGGATGGGGTTTGGTCCTGGAAGACAACGGGCTGCGCGGGGCATGGATGCCGCAGGCAAGGACGCCGGCGCAGCCCGTTGTCAAGATTTCCGGTCAAGAAGTGGAGAAGCATCCCCTGCCCTTTTGCGCAGAGTCCGGCTTTCTGCCGAAAGCCGCCACACCCGTCAAGGCAGCCGGTAGGTCAACATCGCGAGTATGGAATGGGCGCGGTAATTGTTCGCGCCGCCGCCGGAGGGTTCGTCGTAATAGGAGAAACCGTATTGGATTCTGGCGGCGACGGCTGCGCTCAGGCGGCGCGTGAGCGAGGCGCGGACGGCGTGCTGCTGATAGCGGATGCCCAGCGGCAGGCCGGTCGCAAAGTTGTCCTGCGAAAAATCCGCCTTGGAAAAGGAATACGTGGCCAGTAAATCATCGGCCTTATCCAAAGCCCACGCCGCGCTGCCCAGCACGCTGTAGATGTCCCCGCGGTAGGGCTCGACCAGGGTGGTGATGTTGTCGGCGGTGACGGTGCTGGAGCGTTGGAGAGAAAACGTGCCGGAGAGGCTGAGCCGCTGCCAGGGGGCGAAGACGGTATTGAAACTGTAAATCTGCACGTCGCTTTCGCCGGCCGGCAGGACGGCGGCGGGTGAAATGACGAATCCGGGAAAGGCGACCGGGTAAGTGGTGGTCCGGTAATCGGTGTCCAGGAGTTTGTAAGTCAGCGTGGTCTTGAGCCAGTTGGCCGGGCGAAGCGAGAGCTGGGCTTCAACTTCATCGGTAAGCAAATCGCGCGCGTTGATGAAGCCGGGATACCCCACCCCGGCGTTGGTGGTGCCGGCGGGTTGCTCGTTTTGCAAGACATCGTAGTGGCTGTAATCGTCATAACGCCGGTAATGCGCGCTGAGGGACGCCCACGAAAGCGGGGACGTGTTGAAGCCGACGCGCCAGTCGTACATGTGGCTGGTGAAACGGGTGTCGAACGCGAGCGACGGGTCGTTGAATTGCGAGCCGTCAACGCCCTGGAACCAGGATTGGTCAATTTGCTCCTGCCGCAACTGGGCCTCGGCAAACAGCGAGGTGAAGGGGATTTTGGTGAAGCGCGCCGCGACGCTTTCCTCGACGAACGAGGTATCCTCGCTGGTGACCATCTGAACATTCGTCTGAAAAAAGGGAATGCCGGAAAAGGTGGAGAGCAGGCTGTCGTCGCCGAAGGCGTCTTCGCGGGTCCATTCCGCCTGCACGCCGCTGGAGAGGGTGAGGCCCGACCACGGCCCGAGGAGCGCGTTGATGTTCCCGACATGCGATTCGCGGGTCAGCGTGATGCCCTGGGATTGCCAGAAATTGTCCTCCGGAGTGGGGCTGGTGTCGGTGGTGTTGCCGGTCACGGAGGCGATGGCGTCCAATTTGCTGTAGAGATAACCGGCGGAGCCGAACAGCCAGGAAGTGAACTGCCGTTCGAGCCGGATGCTGTTGGCGCCTTGAAAATAGTGATAGCCCTCGGCGGAATAATCGGTGTTGGGAGACCCCGTGGTCGTGAAACCGGTGTAAAACTCGTTGGTGCGGCTGTGTTCGAGCAGATAAAACTCGCCGCGGAAATTGTCCTCGATGCGTGTGCCGGCGATTTCGTGGTCGAGATCGAAGGTGAGGACATGCGTGTGTTCCTGGATGTAATCGGGGGCGGGATTGATGGCCGGGCCGCCCGGAATGCCGGTGCCCCAGGAAAGCGTGGATTCGTACCCGCGCCGGTATTGGTATTCGTAGCCGAGGACCATTTGCGGCCAACCGGGCAGCGTGAGGCCGAAATCTGCCCACCCGCGGCCGATGTCCAGATACAAATCGCGGCCCAACGACGGGGCCATTGCGGCAATTTGCGGGTCATAGCCGCCGGTGTCGTCGAAGTATTTGCGGTATTGATCCCAACCGGCATGGATGAAGCCGACATCGGTGTGTTCGTCTTGCAGGAGAAGATTGTAATCATTCTGCGCGAGCCGGCCCGAAAGCGACAAAGTTGTGTCCGGGCCGGTCTGTTCCCAGAGTTCAAAGTGATCGAGGCCGCCATTGGGGCCCTCCCGTTGCCAGTAATGTTCGCGGAACTTTTGGGCGTCGCCGCTGACGGCGGTGTATTCGCCGAACGGCGTCAGCCAGGTGGTGGAAGTGGGCGGCGGGGTGACGGCTTCCCAGGGCACGCCCTGATCAATCCAGGCGCGGAGCAGGGCAATCTGGTTGGTGGTGAGGGGTTGGCCCTTGTCGGGCGGTGGCATGACGATGTCGGGATCGAGACCGGCGACATACCGGATGAGCGGGCTGGCGGCGCTTTGGCCGGGCAGGATGTCCACGCCTTCGCTGCCGCCCTTGAGCGCGGCATCGCGGGTGGTCAGGCGGAAATGGCTGCGCGGTTTCTCGGGACCATGGCAGCGGATGCAGGAAGTGTCGAGGATGGGCTTGATGTCGCGCGCGAAATCTATTTTGACATTGGCGGGCGCGGGCAATTGCGGAGCGGGCGGATCGGCGGCGCGAACGGTTGACGCCATCAGGAGCGTCATAAGACCTGCCAAGCCTTGTTTGAGAATCTCCGCCCGTACCCTCGTCCTCGAAGCAGTCCCGAGAATCGAGGACGAGGACGAGGACGAGGACGAGCACGAGGACGAAGGCAATTTCTCCAAGCTGCGAGCACTTCCAGCGCTCGCACGTATTGGCTTGCGGCCGGTTTTCAAAAGAAAAGGTAGGGGTTGACGTTCGAGCCGTGGACGGCGGTGTGGCAGCCGGAGGTCCAGCATGAGCCGTAGCGAAGGTTCTGCGAGTGATCGACCTTGCCAATATAAACCAACGGGTTGCCGCCGGGGATCGGAGTAACCACCACCGTGTGGCAGCGGAGGCAGAGATTATTGTCACGTTGGGCGAGCATCTTTTCGTTCACCGAACCGTGCGGCTCGTGGCAGACGATGCAGCCCTCGCGCAAGGCGGCGTGTTCGAAAACAAACGGCCGCGTCTCCTGGCGATGACATTGCGCGCAGGTTTCGTTGTCGCGGGAAAACGCGAGCCCGCCGGGCGGCTTCATGATGTCCTGGCCGTGCGGGTCATGGCATTGGACGCAGTTCATCTTGCCTTCGACGACGGGGTGATGCTGCGGGAGATTGAATTCCGCGTGCGCCTCGAGGTGGCATTGGAAGCAGGCCTCGGGGTCGCGGCCGGGATTGACGATGAATTTGTTGTGACCGCCGCCGGCGGCGACGTGTTTGCTGCCCGGTCCGTGGCAGGCTTCGCAACCCTGTTCACCGGCGAGGCCGGCTTGTGCGAGGTGCAAACGCGCATGCGGACTGGCCGGAAAGACGCGGGTGATGTTCGCATGGCAATCGGCGCAAACGCGGTCGCCGACGAACGTGGCGCCCTCAATTGCGGGCGGGGCCATGACAGTGCCCGGAAGCGTGGAACAGGAGTTGAGAAGGAAAATTGGCGAGACGGCGCCAATGGCCAGCGCCAGCCCCGCCAACGGGTCAGTGAGCCTCATGGCCGGCTCCTGCGCCCAAAACTCAACGCAAATCCCCGCATCGCAAGACTATGAGACGCGAACGCCGTCGATGTTCCCGCAAAAATTCTGCGATTGCCCTGCAACGCGCATTTCCTCAATATTCCCCGCTTATGGCAATTGGCCGCAAACAGTATCCGTTCGACTTGATTGAGCCGAAATGGCAGGCGCATTGGGAGCGGCAGCAGACCTTCCGCGCGTGGAATCCGGGCGAACCGCTCCCGGCGGGGCATCCGTTCGCGGCGCGGCACAAATTGGAGGGCAAGACGCCGTCAGCGGCCGAACTGCCGCCGAAGCACTATATCCTCGACATGTTCCCCTACCCCAGCGGCGCGGGTTTGCACGTGGGGCATCCGGAGGGTTACACGGCCACGGACATCCTGTCGCGGTATCGGCGCGCGGCGGGATTCAATGTGCTGCATCCGATGGGCTGG
>Ga0181516_10002331_pt1 | contig 13612 bp, 9 predicted proteins | sample PEATcosm2014_Bin_25_FD_121104 | JGI IMG/M metagenome (GOLD analysis project Ga0181516, IMG submission 121104) | Peatland microbial communities from MTU Mesocosm Facility, Houghton, MI, USA - PEATcosm2014_Bin01_10_metaG | ecosystem: Environmental > Terrestrial > Soil > Wetlands > Peat | place... | reverse complement strand
CAGCCGGCGCGCCAGCTCAGCTTCCGCGGCCTCAGCCAGCGGAGGCAGGAAACAGGCGTCGGTCGCCAGACCGTGCCGCGCCATCGCCGCGGCATGGCCGTCGTGGCGCTCGATCGCCGTCGACGAGGTGTTGCCGAACAGCCCAACGATGTGACGATGGCCCTGGGCGACGAGATGATCGACCAGCAGCCCGGCGGCTTCCGCGTTGTCGATTCCCACGACGTCCTGCGACCCCGACGGTCCGGCGCGATCGACCAATACGACTGGGAAGTCGAACGCCATCGCGCCGAGCTTCTCCGCCATCGTGCGCGTCGGCGCGTAGATCAGTCCGGTGATTCGCTCTTCCTGCATCAAGCGTAAATACATCGCCTCGCGCGCCGGGTTCTCGTCGGTGTTGCACAACACGACCCGCATGTCGGCGCGATAGGCCGCATCCTCCACCGCCCGGCTGAGGGTGGTGAAGAACGGATTGCGGATGTCGGAGACGATGAGCCCGATGGTGCTGGAGTGCTGCGAACGCAGTCGCCGCGCCGAGAGATTTGGGCGATAGCCGGTCGCCTTCACCGCCGCCTCGACCTTCTTCTTGAGATCGGCGCTGACCGGTCCGTTGGTGAACACCCGCGACACGGTCGCAGCCGAGACCCCCGCCATGCGGGCCACGTCTTTGATCCTTATGGACATTTCAGAAAACGATCCCAGTGATTTGACCTACGGACCCCACAATAATCCGCATTTCGGTCGCGATATTGGCAAAAATGTCGCATGTTAACAACAAAATTCGTATTGACTCTTGAATGAAATCGATTTCAATACCGCGCCGACAACGACCCTTAGGGAGGAGGGCTCTCCGATGCCCGCAACCGTTTCCTCACAGATCCTGTCGGCCGAACTGGTGCGGCTCGCCGCTCATCCCGCCAACAAGGAGGCGGCGATCCGCGAAGCCGCGCAGATGCTTGTGGCGGCCGGCCGGATCGATCCGGCCTACGTCGAGTCGATGATGCGACGCGAGGCGGTCGCCGACACCTTCCTCGGCCGCGGCGTCGCCATCCCGCACGGCATGATCGAAGACCGCGCCATGGTGCGCCAGATCGGGCTGTCGATTCTGCAGGTTCCGCAGGGCGTCGCCTGGAACGAAGGCCAGACCGTTCGCTTCGTCGTCGCCATCGCCGCCCAGTCCGACGCCCACCTCGACATCCTGCGCCGCCTCACGCGCCTGTTGCAGGACGAGGCCGCGCTCGACGCCCTCATCCGCACGACCGACGCCCGCGAGATCGTCGCCGCCCTCACTGACGCGCCGGTGGCGAGCATCCCCGTCGCCGCGCCGGCGGTCGACCTTGCGGAGCGCTTCGACTGGACCTGCGAGTATCCCAGCGGCCTCCACGCGCGTCCCGCCGCCCGTTGGGTCGACGCCGCCCGCCGCACCCACGCCGCGTTGCGCATCCGCCGCGGCGACGAGGCGGCCGATCCGCGCAGTCTCGTCTCCCTGCTCCGCCTCGGGCTGCGCGAGGGCGACCGCGTCGTCGTCTCCGCCGAGGGCGACGGCGCCGGCGAAGCGCTTGCCGCAATGAAGGCGACCATCGTCGGCCTCACCCCCCAGGAAAAGGCGGACGCCGTCAAGGCCGCCGCTAACGCCGCCCCCGGCTGGACTCCGCCGGCGCCGACGCCGTCCATTCCCGGCATCGCCGCTTCCCCCGGTCTTGCCGTGGGTCGCGTGCACGTCATCCGGCCGGCCGAGACGATCGTGCCCGACGTTCCGCTGCCCCTCTTAGAGGGCGGCAATCGCCTAGACGAGGCGATCGTCGCAACGAGGCGGCAACTCGCCGCTCTCGCCGACGATACCGGCCGCCGCCTTGGCGCCGCGGAAGCCGGCATCTTCAGGGCGCAGGCGGAGTTCCTCGCCGATCCCGATCTGGTCGCCATGGCCTGCCAATTGATGGTCGAGGGCCACGGCCCTGCCTGGGCGTGGCATGAGTCGGTGATCCGGACCGCCGATCGCGTCGCCGCCACGAGCAATCCGCTGCTCGCCGCCCGCGCCGCCGACCTGCGCGACGTCGGCCGTCGCGTCCTCGCGCGCCTCGCCCCTGAACTCGAAACCGCCGCCGCCGCGCAAATGCCGGAAGGACCGGTGATCCTGGTGGCCGACGACCTCACGCCCTCCGACACCGCCGCGCTCGACGTCAGCCGCATCGTGGCGCTCGCCACCGCCCGCGGCGGGCCGACTTCCCACACCGCCATCCTTGCCCGCACCCTTGGCCTGCCGGCGTTGGTCGCCGCGGGCGACGCGGTGCTCGACGTCGCCGAGGGCGCGACCGCGATCCTCGACGGCGCCGGCGCCCGGCTGTGGCTCGACCCAAACGAAGCAACGATCGACTCCGCGCACGAGCGCATCTCAGCGGAGGTCGCGCGGCGCGCTCGCGAGAGCGAGGATCGCGCCGCCCCCGCCGTCACCACGGATGGCCAGCGGATCGAGATCGCCGCCAACGTCAACACCCCCGAACAGGCTGCGCTTGCTGTCGAGCTCGGCGCCGAAGGCGTCGGCCTGATGCGCACGGAGTTCCTCTTCCTCGAGCGCAGCGTCGCGCCCAACGAGGACGAGCAGGCCGAGATCTACACGCGCGTGCTCGACGCGCTGGAGGCGCGCCCGCTCATCGTGCGCGCCCTCGACATCGGCGGCGACAAGCAGGTCGCCTATCTCGACCTGCCGCACGAGGCCAATCCCTTCCTCGGCGTGCGCGGCGCCCGTTTGCTGCTGCGTCGCCCCGATCTGATGGAGCCACAGCTGCGCGCACTCTATCGCGCCGCCAAGGGCGGGCGGAAGCTGTCGATCATGTTTCCGATGATCGCCTCGTTGCAGGAGATCGTCGTCCTGCGCGCGGCGTGCGAGCGCATCCGCGCCGAACTCGCGGCGCCCAATGTGCCGATCGGCGTCATGGTGGAGGTGCCTTCCGCCGCCATCCTCGCCGATCTCTTCGCCCCCCACGTCGACTTCTTCTCGATCGGCACCAACGATCTGACCCAATACGCTCTGGCCATCGATCGGCAGCACCCCGAATTGGCGGTCGAGGCCGACAGCCTGCATCCGGCGGTGCTGCGCTTGGTCGCGGCCACAGTGAAGGGCGCGGCGACGCGCCGTCGTTGGGTCGGCGTCTGCGGCGGCATCGCCGGCGATCCGTTCGGCGCCTGCCTGCTCGCCGGCCTCGGCGTCGACGAGCTCTCGATGGCCCCGCGCGACGTGCCCGCGGTCAAGGCGCGGCTGCGCGGCGCGAGCTTCGCCGATCTCCAGCGCCTGGCGGCCGAGGCCCTCGCCTGCGACACCGCCGATCGCGTCCGCGCTCTCGACGGCGCTCGGTCATGAGCGACGTCTTCATCCCCGACGTCGTCACCGTGACGCTCAATCCGGCGATCGACCTGACCGTCACGCTAGACCGCCTCGTCGTCGGCGCGGTTCAGCGCGCCTCCGCCGCCGTCTTCAACTGCGGCGGCAAGGGCGTCAACGTCGCCGGCTGCCTCACCGACTGGGGCGCTCGCGTCGCGGTGACCGGCGTCCTCGGCCATTCCAACGACGGCGCCTTCGCCGACTTCTTCGCCAGCAAGGGAATCGCCGACCGCTTCGTGCGCATTGCCGGCGAGACCCGCACCAACATCAAGCTCGCCGACCGCGCCTCCGGCGACACCACCGACGTCAATCTGCCGGGTCTGACCGTGTCGGACAGCGCCTTCGACGCCGCGCGGGCCGCACTGAAGAGATCCGTCGCCCCCGGCCGCCCCGTGGTCTTAGCCGGCTCTCTGCCGGAATCGATGCCCGAGTCCGCCTGGGCGACGCTCGCCAGCGACCTCGCTCGCTATGGCGCTCGAGTGGTGCTCGACACCTCGGGCCCGCCACTCGCCGCCGCTCTCGAAAGCGGCCAGCCGCTCCATGCGGTGAAACCCAATCGCGCCGAGCTCGAGGCTTTCCTCGGCCGCGCCCTGCCGACCATCGCCGATATCGTCGCCGCCGCCCGCTCCCTGCTCGATCGCGGCGTCGCTTTGGTCGTCGTGTCGCTGGGGGCCGACGGCGCGCTGTTCGTCGATCGCGACGCCGCCCTCGCCGCCGCGCTGCCGGCCAAGAAGGCGCTGTCCACCGTCGGAGCCGGCGACGCCATGGTCGCGGGGATCGCCGCGGCCCTCGTCGAGGGCGCGTCGCTCGAGCGCCTCGCTCGCCTCGCGGTCGCCTTCGCCAGCTCGAAGCTCGACCGGATCGGACCTTTTCTCGGTCCGATCGAAGACGTCGAACGCCTCGCCGCCGCCGTCCGCGTGACGGCGCCGACGACCTGATCTCCCGGTTGCAGCAAGGGCGGGAACGACCCGCTAGGAGGAAGAGAAACCATGTCTAAGTTGATAGCGGTGGTCGCCGCGACCGACCGCTCTACCCAGGCGATCCTCGCCGCCGAAGCGCTGAAAAAGGCGGCGGCGGCGCTCGGTCATTCGCTGGCCGTCGAAACGCGAGCCGGCGACGCCGTCACCGGCGCTCTCGCTCCCGACGCGATCGCGGCCGCCGAGGCGGTTCTGCTGGTCGGCGAAGTCAAGGACGAGGCGCGCTTCAAGGGCAAGAAGGTTGTGCGCGCCGCCCTCGACGCCGCGCTCGCCGACGCCGCCGCGACGCTCGGCGGCGCGGCGACCGCCGGCAAGAAGGTCGTCGGCGTGACCTCCTGCCCGACCGGCATCGCCCACACCTTCATGGCCGCCGAAGGCATCGAACAGGGCGCCAAGGCCCTCGGCCACTCGGTCCATGTCGAGACCCAGGGCTCGGTCGGCGCTCAGAACACCCTGACCGCAGAGGACATTGCGGCCGCCGACGTCGTCATCATCGCCGCCGACGCCAACGTCGACCTCTCCCGCTTCGCTGGCAAGCCGCTCTACATGGCCCCCACGAAGGACGCGATCGGCGACGGCAAGGCCCTCGTCGCCCGCGCCCTGGCCGAGGCCCGCGTCCGAGGCGGCTCGTCCGCGCCTGCCGTCTCCGCCGATCTCGCCGGCCAGGTCGCCGCCGAGAAAGCGGCGCGGGCGGCGCAACGCGCCGGCGCCTATAAGCACTTGATGACCGGCGTCAGCTACATGCTGCCGTTCGTGGTGGCGGGCGGCTTGCTCATCGCGATCGCCTTCGCGCTCGGCGGCATCTACGTCTACGACGACGCTCACAAGGGCACGCTCGGTCAGGCCCTGTTCCTGATTGGCGCGAAGTCCAGCTTCGCCCTGATGGTGCCGATCCTCGCCGGCTACATCTCCTATTCCATCGCCGACCGTCCCGGCATCGCGCCCGGCGCCGTCGGCGGCATGTTGGCGAACTCTATCGGCGCCGGCTTCCTCGGCGGCATCGTCGCCGGCTTCCTCGCCGGCTACATCGTCAAGTTCCTCAACGACCACATCAATCTCGGCCGCAACCTCGCCGGCCTGAAGCCCGTGCTGATCCTGCCGCTGCTCGGCTCGACCATCGTCGGCCTGCTGATGATCTACGTCATCGGCCAGCCGGTCGCCACGGCGCTGGCCTCGATGACCGTCTGGCTGAAGGGCATGCAGACCGGTAACGCCATCGTCCTGGGCGCGATCATCGGCGCCATGATGGCCTTCGACATGGGCGGCCCGGTCAACAAGGCGGCCTACACCTTCGCCACCGGCCTCATCGCCTCCGCCGACAGCGCCGTCTACGGACCGATGGCCGCGGCGATGGTCGCCGGCATGACCCCGCCGCTCGGCCTGGCGCTGGCCACCAAGCTGTTCAAGGATCGCTTCACCTCGGACGAGCATGAGGCCGGCAACGCCGCCTTCGTTCTCGGCCTCTCCTTCATCACCGAAGGCGCGATTCCATTTGCGGCCAAGGATCCGTTCCGCGTGATCCCGTCGCTGATGGTCGGTTCGGCGATCGCCGGCATGATCTCGATGGCCTTCGGCTGTGAGTTGAAAGTGCCCCATGGCGGCGCCTTCGTCCTGCCGATCCCCAACGCCGTCACCAATCTTGGCGGCTATCTCATCGCCATGGTTGTCGGCACAGTCGTCACCGCCATCCTGCTGCGCATCTTGAAGCCCTCGCTCGCGGCGACCCCCGAGACCGCGGCGGCCTGACGCGGAACCCGTGCCAAGACCTGCTCGCCGCCGGACGGTTCTCCGCCCGGCGACGGCAAATCGGACCGTCCCCGTCTCGCCGGCCGCTTCCGGCCAATTTTCGTGAAGTCCGGCTGTCGCCAATCCGCCAGCCAATGTCTCAAATGAGTCGAGAGCGGCCGCGACGTCGGTCAGAAGCAAACGTTCGCTTCGACATTTCGATTGCTCAAAGCCCTCAATCCGCTCCAGGGCGCGGCGCCTCCTGTGCGGGGCTCGCGGCGACCGGCTCGCTCGACCGCCGCGGTGCGGAAGCCGGACGTCTTGAGCCCGCGGCAAGGACGACCGTTTCGCGCTCGGACGGTCAATTCGACCTGGCCTTGATCACTTCGGTCTCTGCGCTTTCAATCCCGCGATCAGCGCCTGATTGAATTCCTCCGGCGCCTGGATCTGCGGCGCATGGCCATAGTTCGGAAACTCCACCAGCCGCGCGTTCGGGATTGCCGCCGCCGCAGCCTTGCCGAGAACCGGATAGTCGCCGAGTCGCGCGCGCGCTTCGAGCGGGGCGAGCGCCTTGCCGACGGCGGTGTTGTCCTTGTCGCCGATCATCAGCAGAACCGGTTGCCTGACGGCGCCGAATTCATAGACCACGGGCTGGGTGAAGATCATGTCGTCGATGCGGGCCGCATTTTCCGCGACGACGTCCTTGCCGGGGCCGTTGAAGAGGCCGGCGAGCATGTCGACCCAGCGCTGATCGGCGGACGACCAGGCGCCGGCGTAATAGGTCGCCTGCTCGTAGTCGCGCAGCGACTCGGCGGTGGTCTTCAACTCTTGCGCGCGCCACGCGTCGACGCTCTGCCAGGGGACGCCCTCGGCCTTCCAGTCCTCGAGCCCGATCGGGTCGACCAAAGCAAGTTGGCTCACATCTTCCGGAAACGTGAGCGCCCAACGCAGCGCGAGCATGCCGCCAGTCGAATGACCGATCAGGATGACCCGCTCGACCCCGAGCGATCGCACAAGCGCGCGCGTGTTCGCAGCGAGCTGCTGAAACGTGTATTGATAGACCTTCGGCTTGCTCGACTTGCAGAAGCCGATTTGATCGGGCGCAAGGACTCGATAGCCAGCGTCGACCAGCGCGGCGATCGTCGCTTCCCACGTCGCGGCGCAGAAGTTCTTACCGTGAAGCAGCACGGCGGTTTCGCCGTTCGGATTTTTCGGCTTCACGTCCATATAAGCCATGTCGAGCGTCTGGCCCTGGGAGGAGAATGCGAAACGCTCGACGGGATACGGATAGTCGAACCCTTGCAATTCCGGGCCATAAGCGAGCGTCTGCGCGATCGCGGGGAAAGCCGCGAGCGTGAGCAAGGCGCAGACGGAAATGCGCAGGAGCGTCATGGCCGGCTCACCCATCCCGTCTTCCTTCCCATGTCAATATGGCTCGAAGCCTCGTGACCCAAACGGGGAACTGTGTTTTTCTTGCGCAACGCGTGAAAAAGGGCGTCGACGGCGTCAACGTAGCCACATTATCGCCGTCCGGCGATATGACTTTAACGAATAAGGTTCAGCGACATTGGCGAGGCGAACACATGGAACGACGAAAGGCGTCGGATTTCCCGCAGGAACTCCTGAATCTGTTTGATCGGTACGTGCACGGCGAGATGAACCGTCGGGATTTTCTGGATGGCGCGCAAAAATTTGCCGTCGGCGGCGTCACCGCGGCGACGCTCTTCCAGATGCTCAAGCCGAACTACGCTTGGGCGACGCAAGTTGCGGCGGACGACCCGCGGATCAAAGCTGAGTACGACGCCGTGCCGTCGCCGCAGGGGAACGGAAGCGTCAAAGGCTACCTCGTGCGGCCGGCGAATCCGACCAAACTTCCCGCCGTCCTGGTGATCCACGAAAACCGCGGCCTCAATCCTTACATTGAAGACGTCGCGAGACGGCTGGCCGTCGCCGACTTCATCGCATTCGCGCCCGACGGATTGACGTCGGTGGGCGGCTATCCCGGAGACGACGAGAAGGGCGCGGCGCTCTTCCGCCAGGTGGACGGCGCCAAAATGAGCGAAGACTTCTTCGCCGCGGCGCTGTGGCTGAAATCCCGCCCGGACAGCGCCGGCAAACTCGGCGCCCTCGGCTTTTGCTTCGGCGGCGGCGCCGTCAATCAGCTGGCGGTGCGGATGGGTTCGGATCTTTCCGCCGCCGTGCCATTCTACGGCGTTCAACCGAGCGCCGCCGACGTCGCCAAGATCAAGGCGCCGATCAACGCGCAATACGCCGAACTCGACACGCGCATCACCAGTGGCTGGCCGGCGTTCGACGCCGCGCTCACGCAGGCGCATGTGCCGCATGAGGGCCATATTTACGAAGGCGCCAATCACGGCTTCCACAACGACACGACGCCCCGTTACGACGAAGCCGCAGCCAAGGAAGCGTGGCGGCGCACGCTGGATTGGTTCAACAGATACCTGAGGGTCTGAACGGTGGGCGCCGCGACAGCGCCATCTCGGAGTCGATTCCGCCCGGAGCAACCGGGCGAATGCAGGACGCGAGAGCAACTTCCGCTGGTTGGCCAAATCGGCCGTTGCGCGCCGAGTGGGGAATGGCCGCCCAGGCGCTCGACCTGGTGGGCGACCGCCCGGGCGAATCGCCGCGCTCGTCCGCGAGATCGTTCGCTGTCGCTCCGCCTTCCGCGGCGAGAACCGGCCGCTTTTGCAAGACTTCGAATCGATCGAGAGGGCGTCGACGTCGCCTTCGGCGTCGGCGCGAGTATTGAAAACCTCGCTCCTCGAGAATTTTGACTTTACGTAATCTCGAACCTCAGGGCGTGCGGTGTTTGGGTTTACGCGAACCTCATCCTCGGGCGCCCTCGCGTCGACGCGGGCTTCGACGGTGCTCCAGGGATCGCGTCAATGCGTGTTTTTGAGCGTCCTTCGAGGCCGCTTCGCGGCGCCTCAGGACAGGGGGCGGCGGCGACAAGCGGTTCCAAACAAACGCCGCGCGCTCTAGGGTTGCGACAGGCGTTGATTGCGACGCCGTTCCGGCGCCTTCATCACGGCGTCTAGGTCTCCGCCGCCGGGAACGCGGCCCAATCCAGGGGAGTCGACAATGCGTCTGCCAGTCTTGTTCGCCGCCGCCATCGTCGCGGCGACCGTCGCGACCTCGGCCTCGGCCAAGGTCGTGGTTTCATCCAAAATCGACACGGAAGGAGGCGTGCTCGGCAACGTCATCGCCCTTGCGCTCAAGGCCGGCGGCGTCGAGATCGAGGACCGCATCCAGCTCGGCGGCACGCCGGTCGTGCGCAAGGCGATCATGGCGGGCGAAATCGACATCTACCCGGAATACACCGGCAACGCCGCCTACTTCTTCAACAAGGCCGACGATCCAGTCTGGAAGGATGGAGTCAAAGGTTACGAGGAAGCCAAGAAGCTCGACTATGACGCCAACAAGATCGTCTGGCTGACGCCCTCGCCGGCCAACAACACCTGGGCGATCGCGCTGCGCAAGGAAGTCGCGGCCTCGGCGAGGCTGATTACGCTCTCCGACTTCGGCAAGTGGGTCTCCGGCGGCGGCAAGGTCACGCTCGCCGCCTCGGCGGAGTTCGTCAATTCCCCCGCCGCCCTCCCCGCCTTCCAAACGACCTATGGCTTCAAGCTTTCGCCCGACCAGTTGATCGTGCTTTCCGGGGGCGACACCGCCGCGACGATCAAGGCCGCCGCCGAACAGACCAACGGCGCCAACGCCGCCATGGTCTACGGCACCGACGGCGCGATCCAGCCGTCCGGTCTCGTCGTGCTCGACGACGACAAAGGCGTGCAGCCGGTCTATCGGCCGACCCCGATCATCCGCGAGGCGACGCTGCAGGCCAATCCCAAGATCGCCGACATCCTGAAGCCGATCTTCGAGGCCCTCGACCTCGCCACGCTGCAGGAGCTCAACGCCCGCGTCCAGGTCCAGGGCGAGCCCGCCAAGGCTGTGGCCGAGGACTTCCTGAAGTCGAAGGGCTTCTTGAAGTGAGCGATCGCCGGCGCGGGGGCGACCTCGCGCCGGCCGCGGGCGTCATCCTTCCACGCGCGCGCGTCGCGCCGCCCGCCTGTCCGGAGATTGCCATGCCCGCAACTGCCGCACGGACCGCGCCCTTCGCGCGCCTCAGCCTCGACAAGCTCGGCGTCGTCGTCGCCGCGCTGCTCGCGATCGGCGCGGCGTCGTCATTCGCCGTGTTCCGGGCGAATCGGATCGTCGCCGGCGAAGCCAAGCCCTTCTTCGAGGCGCTGCCGACGCCCGCCGCAGCGCTGTTCGCGCTGGTCGTATTCGCCGCCGCCGGCGTCGCGCTCGCGAAAACGCCCGCCCGCGCGCGGCTGGCGACGGCGATCGTGTTCGTCATCGCCATGGCGGGACTGCTTGGAATCGCGGCCGATCACCTGACGCCTCCCGGCGACCGCTTCGCGCGCGTCGCGCCAGCCGCAGGCTTCTGGGCGCTTGCGTTCGCGGGCGCGATCTTCTTCGCCGACTCCGTCGTACGCCTGAAGCTCGGCCCGCTGGCGCGCGTGCTGGCGCTCGCGCTCAGCGCGGCGGCGTTTGCGCTGGCGCTGTGGTCTGGCGTCTGGAACGAATTGTCGATCCTCAAAGAATATGCGAACCGCGCCGACGTGTTCTGGCGCGAAGCCGGCGTGCATCTCGCGCTCGCGGTGGGTTCGCTTGCCGCCGCGATGGCGGTCGGCTTGCCGCTCGGCGTCCTGATCGCGCGCAAGACGGGATGGCGCGCGCCGGTGCTCAATACGCTCAACGCGATCCAGACGATCCCGTCGATCGCACTTTTCGGCATCCTGATCGGGCCGCTCGGTTGGATCTCCAGCCACGCGCCCGGCGCCGCGGCGCTCGGCGTCCACGGCATCGGCGCGGCGCCGGCGTTTCTCGCGCTGTTTCTCTATTCGCTGCTGCCGATGGCGGCCAACACCGTCATCGGCCTCGACCAAGCGCCGCGCGACGTCGTCGACGCCGCCCGCGGCATGGGCATGACCGGCCGCCAGCGGCTCTTCTCGGTCGAGCTGCCGCTGGCGCTGCCCGTCATTTTGACGGCCGTTCGCATCGTCCTTGTCCAGAATATCGGCATGGCGACCATCGCGGCCCTGATCGGCGGCGGCGGATTCGGCGTGTTCGTCTTCGCCGGCCTCGGCCAGACCGCGCCCGACCTCATCCTGCTCGGGGCCTTGCCGACCGTGTTTCTCGCCTTCGCCGCCGCCATCATTCTCGACGCGACGATCGAACTCGCCACCGGAGCGCGGCCATGATCGCGATCGAAGGGCTCACCAAGGCCTACGGCCCGGACGTCGCGGTCGACAACGTCAGCATGGTCGTCGAGGCGGGCGCCCTCACCGTCGTCGTCGGCGCCTCCGGCGCCGGCAAGTCGACGCTGATGCGCATGGTCAACCGGCTCGTCGAGCCGACCTGCGGTCGCGTGCTGATCGACGGCGAGGACGCCGCCGAACTCCCGGTCCACGAACTGCGCCGCCGCATCGGCTACGTGATCCAGAACCACGGCCTCTTTCCGCATCGCACCGTGGCGCAGAACATCGCGACCGTGCCGACGCTGCTCGGCTGGGACCGGCGCCGAATCGCCGCGCGGGTCGAGGAGCTGCTCCAACTTTTCCAACTCGATCCGGCGACGTTCGCGCGGCGCCATCCCCACGAGCTCTCCGGCGGTCAACAGCAGCGAGTCGGTGTCGCGCGCGCTCTGGCGGCCGAGCCGAAGCTGCTGTTGATGGACGAGCCCTTCGGCGCTCTCGACCCTCTGGTGCGGGCCAAGGCCCAGGACGATCTCAAGGCGATCCAGCGCCAACTTTCGACGACGATCATCCTCGTCACCCACGACATGGAGGAAGCGATTCGCCTCGGCGACCGCATCGCCGTCATGGACGGCGGCAAGCTCCTCCAATACGCGCCGCCGGCGGAGATCCTCGTTCATCCGGCGACCCCGTTCGTCGGCGCGCTGATCGGCGTCGGCGATCGGCCCTTTCGCCTGCTGTCGCTCGAAACCGTGGCCCAAGAGGTCGAGCCCGGCGAAGCCGACGGCGCCGCCGTCGCCGCCGACGCCGACCTGCGCAACGTCCTCGCCGAGCTGCTGTGGTCGCGGCGCGTCGCAGCGCCAGTCGCCGGACGCGACGGCCGCGTCATCGGCCGCGTCACGCTCGCCCGGCTGATCGACCGCGCGGGGACGCCGACGTGAGACGCCGTTTCGCCCCGTCGCCGCCGACCGTTCTGCGTCTACTGGCGGTCGCCGCGCTCGGCGCCTTCCTCATTCGGCCGGAGCTGTTTCGGCCGCTGCTGGCTCCCTTGTGCGACGCCGGCCAGCCGGTCATCTACGACCGCGCCAGCCTACTGTCGCTGACCTTGTCGCATCTCGCTACCGTGGCGATCTCGATCGGCGCCGCAACCGTCGTGAGCGTCAGCCTGGCCATCCTGGTGACGCGGCCGGTGGGCGCCGAATTCCTGCCGCTGTCGCGCTCGATCGTGAACGTCGGCCAGACCTTCCCGCCGGTCGCGGTGTTGGCGCTGGCTGTGCCGATCGTCGGCTTCGGCGAGAAGCCGACGCTGATCGCGCTCTTTCTCTATGGCCTGCTGCCGATCTTCGAGAACGCCGTCACCGGCCTGACGAGTCTGCCGCCTGACGTCGTCGACGCCGCCAATGGCATGGGGATGACCGAGACGCAGCGGCTGTGGAAGATCGAAGCGCCGCTGGCCCTGCCCGTGATCCTCGAAGGCGTCCGGCTGTCGACGGTCATCGCGCTCGCCACCGCCACGATCGGCTCGACCGTCGCCGCCAAGGGCCTCGGCGAAGTCATCATCGCCGGGCTGCTGTCGAGCAACTTGGCGTTCGTTGTCCAAGGCGGCGTCGTCGTCGCCGTGCTCGCGGTCACGCTTTACGAAGCGCTCTCCGGCGTCGAGCGCATCTTCGCCCGCCGCTCGGGCCGCATCGCGAGAGAGGACGCCTGAAGTCCGAATTCGATCGCGTCTTCGCCGGCGTCGCGGCGCTGTCCGAACCGTCGGGTCGAGGCGGGCTTCGTGGCGATGCGAGAGGGCAAGGCCGCTATCGTCCGCCGGAATGAGGCGGATGCCGACACAATTGCGCCACCTCCTGGCGAAGAACCGAGCTCGGCGCCGAACCGATCAAAGATCCATGCGCACTCGGCGCGCCGGGCGACCGCCCGCGCGGGCCGCGACCGTTCGCTGCGGCGGGATCGCGGCCGGGCCGAATCGCGCTCGAGCGACAATCGGTCTCGGACGACAAATGGCGCGCGGCGCAACGATCCAAGACGGCGGTGACCGGCAGCCGAAGCGCCTTAACCGCGCTCAACCGCGGAGTTGGCGCATAAGGCCGTCTCGCCGCTCGGTTTGACCGATACGGCTCGATCCGCCGTCCTAGAGCACTGCCCGGTTTCGATGAATCGAATGTGATGGGCGGGAGGATTCCCGAACCGGACGAGGTGTGAATCGATAGGCGCTCTGATTCGGGAGGGCGCCATGGTCGGTCGGCCGTATT
>Ga0181516_10002329_pt1 | contig 13629 bp, 9 predicted proteins | sample PEATcosm2014_Bin_25_FD_121104 | JGI IMG/M metagenome (GOLD analysis project Ga0181516, IMG submission 121104) | Peatland microbial communities from MTU Mesocosm Facility, Houghton, MI, USA - PEATcosm2014_Bin01_10_metaG | ecosystem: Environmental > Terrestrial > Soil > Wetlands > Peat | place... | reverse complement strand
CCTCCACAACGCAATCGCCATGCTGCTCCCCAGCATCACACCCAAAGACGCAAGGGCATGGTTCAGACTACCCCTCAAACCTGAATACCTATAAGAAAAATGCTCTAAGCTTATTAGAATGAATGAGTAAATGGTGGACGCGGCAGGGATCGAACCTGCGACCAGTCGATTAAGAGTCGAATGCTCTACCAGCTGAGCTACGCGTCCTGCCTTGTGAAACGGCCTCTCTGGGGGAGGGGTGATCTGCCGATGCGGCCTGATACTACTAGGCCACTCACGCGCAATCACCTTGAAAAGGATAGCACATGGGAGTGCGGAAAAAGCGCCGCAGCTGCGTGCGTCGGATTGTTATCCTACGAACGCAACCTCGGCCTTCATCGGGATGATTCCGCGGTCAAATCCCATTGCCAGTAGCTTGCGGATGGCTTCCCGTCCGTCCTCGCCATAGTTCAGTGTGCGCTCGTTCACATACATGCCGACGAACTTGTTGGCCAGCGCCGGGTCCAGGTCGCGCGCAAACTGCATGGCGTACGCCAGTGCTTCCTCGCGATGATCGAGGGCGTGCTGGATGCTATCCCGCAGGGCATTGGTCGTGATCGTCATGGACTCCTCGCCCAGCGACCGGCGGATCGCATTGCCACCCAGGGGCAGCGGCAGACCGGTCTGCTCGCGCCACCAGGCGCCCAGATCCAGCGCCTTCACCAGTCCATTGTTGCCATAGGTGAGCTGGCCCTCATGGATAATCAGGCCGGCGTCGAATTCGCCGGCAACGACTGCCGGGATGATCTTGTCGAAGGGAACGGTGACTGTCTCCACCTCAGGTGCGAAGAGCTTGAGCGTCAGGAAGGCGGTGGTGAGCTCGCCGGGCACGGCAATCTTGGTCTTCTTGATGTCCGCGAGCGACAGCTTGCGCGGAGCAACCACCATCGGGCCGTAGCCCTCGCCCACGGAACCGCCGCACGCCATCAGTGTGTACTTCTCCTGCATGTATGGATAGGCGTGGAAGGAGATGGCGGTGACGTCGTAGAAGGCCTCCTGGATGGCGCGCTGGTTCAGCGTCTCGATGTCCGTGAGGGTGTGCGAAAACTTGTAGCCGGGGACGCGCACCTTGTTGGTGGCGAGCCCGTAGAACATAAAAGCGTCGTCCGAGTCAGGGCTGTGGGCGATGCTGATTTCCTGGATTGCAGTGGTGGCGGCGGTCATAACTTGGCTGTTCCTCGGCAGAGTGGTGCAGTGGTTGGAGAGAAGAAGCGAAACGCGGGCTCGGCTGCTCGACCGCGGGATTCGAAATCGTATCGCAGGGTGCGAGTGTGGCTGGCGCAAAACACCAGGACTCCACCAGAATACCAAGCTGCGCGCGATTGTGCGTCCGCCATGCCCCCGTGCCATCGCCGTGCCGTGAATACAGTCCGGTATGGCCCAGGTGTACAACTTGATTCCCCCGCGGAGGCAAGGGGTCTGTTGGGCTTGACGCAGGCGCGTTTGTCGCTTGAACTTGAAAGGATGGCGGTCAACCAGCCCATGTCGAACGCTCCGGGTCGTTTCACCTTTGTGCGCGCAGCCTGGGAGACCGTTTCCATGGGACGGCGGAAGGTCGCAACGGCTGCTGCCGCAGTCCTTGCGGTTGCTGTGGGATACCACGTCGTCTTTGGGGCGAACGGGTTGACCATGTATGAGCACAAGCGCCAGGAGGCACAAAAGCTCACCCAGCAGATGCAGGAACTGCAACGGGAGAACGAGCAGTTGAAGAGCCATGTGGACAGGCTGCAGAACGATCCCGACTCCATCGAGCACCAGGCGCGGGAGAGCCTGCACTATACGCGTCCGGGCGAAGTGATCTACACGCTACCCGCCAAGTGACGCGCCGTCCTGCAGCGGAGTTGCCGGGACGGTAACCCAGACTTCGGTGCCCTTTGCCGGCACGCTTTGGATGTGGATGGTTCCGTTCGCGCGCTCCACAATCGCCTTGCAGATGGACAGTCCCAGGCCGGCGCCGCCGCTGTTGCGGCTGCGGGAGCGGTCTGCTCGATAGAAACGCTCAAAGATGTGCGGCAGCGCGGCCTCCGGAATGCCTTCCCCCTGGTCGACGATATGGAGCTTCGCGACGCTGCCGCGCAACTGGACCGTGGCGGAGACGTGTCCTCCCGGCAGGCTGTGCTGCAGGGCATTCATCATCAGGTTGGAGCAGAGTAGTTCGGCGTCATCGGCCGGAATGGCTACGCGAGCTGTGTCTGTCGTGCACACATCCAGCGCAACCTGCTTCAGAGCAGCGAGTGGCCGCAATCGTTCCCCAACCACCTGCACAGCCGCCTGCAGTTCGCAGAACTCAGCGGGCTCCGCGGGCGCTTCCTCCAGCCGCGCCAGGGTGAGCATGCGGCTGGCGAGCTCCTCCATGCGTTCGGTGTCGGTCTGGAGGCCGTCCAGGCCGGCGGCATATTGCTCCGTGGTTCGTGGGCTCATGGAGAGCAGTTGCAGACTGGACTTGAGCACCGCGATGGACGTCTTGAGCTCGTGTGCGGCGTCGCCTGTAAGCTGGCGCTGGCGCTCAAAGGCCTGGCGCAGTCCCTTCAGCAGTTCATCCATCGAGAGCGCAATGGGAGCCAGCTCGGAGGTCCGCAGCACCGCGGCGGGCGGCACGAAATCCCAGGAACGCGTGGAGACACGCGCTGCGATGGCAGCCAACTCCTGTAGCGGAGAGAGCCGGCGGCGCAGGAACCATACCAGTGCCAGTCCCGTAACCGTCAGCAGCACCGCGCTCGCCAGAACGTAGAACTGCACCGCCTCAATGGTTTGGTGCCACATGCCGTTGGTGGGCGAGGCGTAGAGCACCGTGACCGGACGGCGCAGTCCCACTCCGCCATTCTCCTCGCGATCGATCACGCGCACGCCATTGAACCGGATGGCCCGGTACCATGTGCCGTTGGCGGTGAAGTTGAAGTAGCCCGGCTTGTTGGTACTGCCCATGTGTGCGAGCAGTTCAGCTGGCGCTGTCGGCGACTGACCCAGCACGCGGCCGGTTGGGCTCAGCACCTGGTACAGGTCCTGCCTGGGGACGACCAACTCAGTAGGGTCCACGGTCACATTGTCGTCCGGGTCTTCGGCATCCTGCACGGCGCCCAGCAGCGAGTCTGCCCGGCCCCGCAGCATCACGTCGAACGCGCGCCTGTGGCCGTGCATCTCGTGCATCACTGCGACGCCGGAGAAGGATGCCGCACAGATGAGTTCGGCCAGCAGCACCCCCGCGATGAGCTGACGGCTCAGCGATGTCGTCTTCATAGCTGCTTCTCCGGAGCTTCCAGCCGGTATCCACGGCCGCGGATGGTGGCGATGGTGGTCTCCTCGCCCACGGCGCGCAGCTTCTTGCGGAGGTTGGAGATGTGCGCTTCGATGACGTTGGAGTGGTGTTGCCAGTTGTAGTCGTACAGATGCTCCAGCAGCTCCCGGGCGGAGACGATGGCGCGCGGCCGAAAGATCAGGTACTCGAACAGGCGGTATTCGGTGGGGGACAAGTCCACCAATTGGCCGGCGCAGCGCACCGTCTGCTCCACAGTATTCACGCTGATGCGTCCCAGGGTGAGCACGGGGTGCGAGACGCCCTTGCCCCGGCGGATCAGCGCCTTGGCGCGCGCCAGCAGTTCGCCCAGGTCAAAGGGCTTGGTCAGGTAATCGTCGGCCCCGGCGTCCAGCAACTCGACCACCTGCGCCGGCTCGTCACGGGCGGTCAGGATCAGGATCGGGGTCATATCCTTTCGCCGGCGGACCTGGCGCACAATGCCCAGGCCATCCAGGCCGGGCAGCATCAGGTCCAGCAGCAGCAGGTCGTAGTGCTGGTACTCGGTCAGAGCCAGCCCGTCAGCGCCATCTTCCGCGCAGTCCACAGCAAAGCCGCATCGTTGGCGCAGGGCTTCCGCAATGTTGTTGGCCAGCCGGACCTCGTCTTCCACGATCAACACTCTCATACCTAGCCAATCTACATTGGCATGCGATCCTTAACCCGGACTTAATCTCCGCTTAAGCCCCCGCTGGCACAGTTGCACGTGGGGCGGTAGACAGCCGGTATACTTCTTGCTTCGATGGAACGTCCCGATTGAGCCTATGCTTCTTTTTCGCGCAATGAAGACTGCCCCGCGCCCACGCATGCGCCTGTTACACGTCGTCGGTCTCGCAACCCTGGCCTGTGCCGGGATTGCCCAGCAGCCGGCGGCGCCAGTCGCCCTGCCCCAGGCTGCCTCCACGGCTATTACACTGGATGATGCGATTGCTCGCGCACGGGCAAACGAGCCAACGTTTGCGGCCGCCGCCGCTGCTGCCCGTAATGCCGCGCTCGACCGCGCCATCTCTCGTGCAGCACTGTTGCCCAGCGCGACGTATGCCAACCAGTATCTCTATACGGAGTCCGCTCATTGCCCTTTGTCGAACGCGGTCTGCGCTGCCAATGCCGGCGTCAAGCCCCAGGCGACGGGCACGGCCATCGACTCCGTTCCGCGCTTCATCGCCAACAATACGGTGCATGAATACACCAGCCAGGCGCAGGTGAACGAGACCATCGGCGCACAGCAACTGAACGCCGTCAGCCGCGCTTCCGCATCGCTGGCGGTGGCCAATGCCGAGCTGGAGATCGCGCGGCGCGGCCTGGTGGCCAGCGTGGCCAGTTTGTTTTACGCATCGGCCACGGCCGAGCGGCGAGTTGCCGTGGCCGAACGCGCGGCCAGTGAGGCTGACAGCCTGACCAAGCTCACACAGCAGCGGGAGACCGCCCGGGAGGTGGCCCATGCGGACGTGGTGAAGGCGCAGCTACAGCAGCAGCAGCGGGACCGCGATCTCTCGGACGCAAAGGTGAACGCCGAGAAGGCTAGCCTGGACCTGGCGGTGCTGCTTTTTCCCGATCCCCGCACCGCATATACGCTGGCAGTGCCGGATGCCCCAGCATCCGTGCCTGCCCGCGCCGACGTGGAAGCCGCGCTGGCCAAACGCAATCCAGAGCTGGAGAGCGCCCTGGCCAGTTCCCATCTCGCCGATCTCAATGTCGTCGCCGCGCGCGCGGCCTATCTTCCGGACCTGTCGTTGAACTACACCTACGGCATCGATGCACCGCAGTTCGCAATCCACGCCCTCGATGGCAGCCGTAACCTTGGTTACTCCGCCAGTGCAACGCTCAACATCCCGGTGTGGGACTGGTTTGCCACACGCGATCGCGTGCGCCAGAGCGAGGTCAGCCGGGATGCTGCCCGCACCGTCCTGACCAATACGCAGCGCAAACTGATTGCCGCACTGGAAGAGGATTATGCCGAGGCTATTGCTGCGCATGACCAGCTCGATAGTCTGAACACCAGCGTGGCGACTGCGGCCGAGAGCCTTCGGCTGACGCGGCTGAGCTACACGGCCGGCGAGGCCCAGATACTGGAAGTGGTCGATGCCGAGAACTCATACACAAGCGCAGAGCTTGCGCGGGAGGACGGAATGGTCCGCTACCAGACCGCGCTCGCGAACCTTCAACTGCTGACAGGAACGCTCTAACCCATGATGCCTCCAAACAACCCTCGAAACCGCGCTCCGCACCTCCTCACGCCAACTGCCGTGCTTCTGTTCGCATCGCTGCTGCTCCCGCTGGGTTGCAAGAAGGCCGAAGAGACGCCGGCGCCGGAGGTCTACGTTCAGGCTGCGCACCCTGAGCAGGGAAGCATCTCCGACCAGATTGCAGCGGACGCGATTCTGTCTCCTCTGGCGCAGGCGGCGATATCGCCCAAGGTGACCGCGCCGGTGAAGAAGTTCTACGTGCAGCGTGGCGCGCACGTGCACGAGGGCGAACTGCTGGCCACACTGGAGAACCAGGACCTGACCGCGGCCGCGCTGGACAATAAAGGCAGCTATACGGCGGCCCAAGCGACGTTTGACACAGCGACCAAAGCCACCGCGCCGGAAGACCGGACGCGCGCGAAGCTGGATCTGGCCCAGGCCAAGGCGACGCTCGCCCTGAACCAGAGCATCGTCGACGCGCGGACAGATCTGTTCAAGCAGGGAGCTATTCCGGGCCGCGACCTGGACACGGCCAGGGCCACGCTGGTGCAGTCGCAGGCCGCGTATGACATTGCGAAACAGCATCTGGATTCGCTCGAGAGGGTGGGCAACAAGGCTGCGCTGGAAAATGCGCAGGGCAACCTGGAGTCTGCGAAAGGGAAGTACCTGGGGGCGCAGGCGGAACTCAGTTACACGGAGATCCGCAGCCCAATCTCCGGCGTCGTCACCGATCGCGCGCTGTTTGCTGGCGAGACAGCCGCTGCGGGCACGCCGCTGATCACCGTGATGGACACCTCCGCACTCATCGCCAAGTTGCACGTCGCGCAGATTCAGGCGCAGCAACTCACGCTGGGCGCTGCCGCTCAACTCACGATTCCCGGCGTCGATAAGCCTGTGCCCGCGAAGGTGTCGCTCGTCAGTCCGGCGCTCGATCCCGGTAGCACCACGGTGGAGGTGTGGCTGCGGGTGGAGAATCCCAAGGGCTTGCTGAAGGCGGGCACGCCCGTCCATGCCACCATCACGGGCCGCACCATCCAGAACGCTCTCATCGTTCCAGCCGAGGCCATTCAACCCAGCGCGGATGGCAACAGCAAGTTTGTCATGATCATCGCTCCCGATTCCACTGCGCACAAGAAGACGGTGACGGTTGGGATTCAGACTGCGGAGGACGCCGAGATTCTCAGCGGAATCGTGCCGTCGGATATGGTGATCTCGACCGGCGCGTACGGGCTGGACGAGAACACCAAGGTCAAGATCGGCACTGACCCAGCGAGCACTCCGGATGCCGCGGCCAAGCCAGGAAAGGATGCGGACGACAAGTGAGCCTGCCGCCAGCATCCTCCATTTTGGCCCCAGTGCGGGAGTCCGCGTTCTGGCTCACGCGCACGTCGCGCACGATCTTCTTTCTGGTTGCGGTGTTGGTGCTTGCCGGCATCTACGCGGCGTTTCAGGTGCCGATCTCAGTCTTCCCCGACACCAACTTTCCACGCGTGGTCATCGGCGTAGACAACGGCGTGATGCCGGTGGAGCAGATGGAAGTCACCATCACCAAGCCGATTGAGGACGCGCTGAACAGCGTTCCCGGCCTGGTCACGGTGCGGTCCACCACATCGCGCGGCTCGGCAGAAGTGAGCTTGTTCTTCAACTGGAACGTCGATATGTTCCAGACGCTGCAGCTTGCGGACGCGGCACTCTCCAAGGTGCGGCAGACGCTGCCGGCGACTGCGGTGATCACCACCAACCGGCTCACCTTCGCGACCTTTCCTATCCTCGGCTACGCTCTCACGGCGGACAATCGCGGGCCGGATACCATCTCGCCGACGCGCCTGTGGGAGATTGCCACCTACGACTTGAAACCGCCGCTCAACCGTGTCGATGGCGTCTCCACGGTGCTGGTGCAGGGTGGCCAGGTGCCGGAGTACCACATCGTGCCCAATCTGGCGCGCCTGCAGAACGCGGGCGTCACGCTGACCGACCTGGTCAATGCGGTGGAGAACTCCAACATTATCGATTCGCCCGGTCTGTACGAGGCCAATCACGAACTCATCCTCGCGCTGGTCGGCGCCCAGGCCCACGACGCCGCGCATCTGGCATCGCTGGTGGTCAAGACGACGCCCACTGGCGCGCCGGTGCGCGTCTCGGATGTTGCCGACGTGCGTCCCGGCACCGAGCCGCTCTATACCACCGTTACGGCCAACGGCGTGCCTTCGGTGCTCATCAACATTGCGCGCCAGCCGACCTCCAACACCGTGCAGGTGGCCAACGGCGTTGCCGCGGCGGTCCAGCAGTTGCGCGCGATCCTGCCGCCCGGTACACACCTCGAGCCGTTCTACGATCAGTCGAATCTGGTCCGCGAATCGATTGCCAGCGTGCGCGACGCCATCTTCATCGGGCTGGTGCTGGCGTGCATCGTCCTGTTCCTCTTCCTCCGCGATTGGTCTAGCTCGCTGGTCGCCGGCCTGGTGATTCCGGTCACGGTCGCTGTTACCATCTTGTTCCTCTGGGTGATCGGCCAGTCGTTCAACCTGATGACGCTGGGCGGACTCGCCGCCGCTATAGGTCTGGTTATCGACGACGCCATCGTTGTGGTCGAAAACATCGTGGTGCATCGCGACCAGGGGCAATCTCGCACGGAGGCCGTGCGCCTGGCGTTGCATGAGATCACGACGCCGTTGGTCTTCTCGACCATCACTCCCGTCGTGGTCTTCCTGCCGCTGATCGCCACCACCGGCGTCACCGGCAGCTTCTTCCGCGCACTGGCTATCACCATGACGGCGGCGCTGCTCACGTCGCTGGCACTGGCCGTTACATTTACGCCGGCGCTCTCGCTGTCCTTGCTCCGCGGGCATAAGCTCCGCGCACACACGCCGGGCCAGCCAGGCAAACCTCACAAGCCGCTGCTCGTATTCCTTTCGCGGCGCAAGGCAGAGGACATGACCACGATCCTGCAGACTCCAGCGGTCTTTGAGCGGCCTGCGGGAACGCAAGCCGGCCATGTCGGAGATGAGGAAGGCCCAGTGATGCGGCGGATACTGGCCACGCACGCGCGCGCCCTGAACTGGGCGCTGGCACGGCCGTTGGCGCTGCTGGCCGTCTGTCTGCTGCTGGTGGTAGGCACCTACTTTGGCTACAACGCGCTCGGCTCCGACCTGCTGCCGGAGATGGACGAAGGCGCGTTCATCCTGGACTACCTCACACCCGCGGGCACGTCGCTGGCGGAGACAAACCGCATCCTCACGCACGTCGAGCAGATCCTGCACAGCACGCCGGAGGTGCAGATCACATCGCGGCGCACCGGCATGCAGATGGGTCTGTCGCCCGTTACCGAGGCGAACACGGGCGATTTTACCGTCATGCTGAAAAAGGACCGCGACCGCTCCATCGACGACGTGATGGCCGACGTCCGCGCCCGCATACTGAAGTCGGAACCGGCGCTGGACATCGAGTTCACACAGGTGCTGCAGGATATGATCGGCGATCTGTCGAACTCGCCGGAGCCCATCCAGATCAAGCTCTTCTCCACAGATAGCGCGCTGCTGAACCAGCTTGGCCCCAGGGTGCAGGCCGCGATCCAGACGATCCCAGGCGTCGTCGACACACAGAACGGCGTGGATAACACCATCTCCGGGCCGGCGACCAGCTTCCAGGTCAATCCAGAGCTCGCGGGGCGTCTCGGCTTTACGCCCAACGAGGTTGCGGAAGATGCCACGGCCATTCTCGACGGCCTGCCGACAGCCGATCCGCTGATCGTGAACGGTCGTCCGTACACGATTCGCGTGCGCCTGCCGGACGACAACCGGGCATCGCTGGACGCGATCCAGAACACGGTCTTCAACTCCAGCAGCGGCCACACAGCTTCGCTCGGGTCGCTTGCGGATGTCACACAGCTGCCGCCGCAGAACGAGATTCTGCGCGAGAACCTGCAACAGCTCATCACCGTGAGCGGGCGCCTGGAGGGCTCCGATCTGGGCTCCGCGATGCAGAAGGTGCAGGCCACAGTCGCCGCGATGCACATCCCATCCTCCGTCCGCATCGAGTACGGAGGAACCTACGAGGAACAGCAGAAGTCCTTCCACGATCTGCTTACGGTCCTCATCCTCGCGTTGGCACTCGTCTTCGGCGTGCTGCTGGCGGAGTTCCGCAACTTCTCCGCGCCCATCGCGATCCTCACCAGCTCCGTGCTGTCCATCGCTGGCGTGGTGCTAGCTCTGCTAGTCACGGGGACGGAGTTCAACGTCGCCAGTTTCATGGGCCTGATCATGGTCATCGGCATCGTGGCCAAGAACGGCATCCTGCTGCTGGACGCGGACGAGAAGTTTCGCGCGCGCGCCGAACTGAATCCCCCTGCCGCCGATGAGGCTTACGATCTGGCGCGCGAAGCGATGCTGCACGCGGCACAACGGCGGCTGCGGCCCATCCTGATGACGGCCATCGCGGCCGTCTGCGGTATGCTTCCGCTGGCGTTCGCGCTGGGTGCGGGCTCACAGATGCTGCAACCGCTGGCGATTGCCGTGATCGGCGGACTGCTGATCTCGGTGGCGCTCTCGCTCATCGTTACGCCGGCAATCTACTACCGACTCACGCGCAACCGTCACGCTTGACACTCACCGTCGGTTGTCCGTCGCGGGCTCGGGATGAATCAGCAGTCGATCGACCTCAGGTGAATCGAGCTTGAACGCTCCTTCCAGCGCAGTGATGACGGCGTGCACGCGCGCCATGGGCAGGTCGTCCGGCAGTGTGCAATGGCAGCTCACCTGCAAATGATCGCCCGGGCCGTCGACGGCGCGGCGGCGGCGGCGGGTCACGAACACCTCGTGGATGTCGAGGATCTCCGGAAATCCCTCAGCGACGTGGCGCAGGCGGACCTCGAGCTCGCGGTCGCGGGCCAGCGACGCAGGACGCTCGATCGTGGCGGGCTCGCTCTCGATGTGCGTCAGGATCGAGGTGATGGCCGGGATCTCGTAGCGCATTTCGGATTCCAAGTCGGTAACCAATTCGTGGGCCGCCCGCAGCGGCATCTCCTCTGCCACTTCCAGGTGCTGCTCCACGTGCAGGCCGGTGTCCACCTGTTGCACGCCAATCTCGTGGATGGAGAGGTTGCGGCGGGCGGCGACGGCGCGGACGCGGTCGTGGACGCTCTCCGCGATGGACGCTGTGGGGACGGTGTGGACGACTACATCGGCGCCCGGCAGGTGCCGCTGAACTGCCTCGGTAGCAGCCATGGTGAGCTGCTCCGAGCGCTGGAAGGTGAGGTTGCGCGGCATGCCCAGAGTCACGTCCGCAAAGTAGTTGGCGCCGGAGCGGCGCGTCCGCAGGCGGTCCACGGACATGACGCCGGGAATCGCGGACAGGTCGTGGATCAGGTTGCTGCGCAGTTGATCCTTCGATTGCGGCTGTTCGCTGGTGGGGTCGGTTGTTGGCGTCGCATCCAGCAGAGCGTCCACGGTCTGGCGGGCAAGCCGCCAACTGACGTGGAGAATGACGCCCGCGACCACCATGGCGGCGACCGGGTCGGCATATTCCAGCCAGGGCAGTGCGTAGCGTTCGCCGGCAAAGCTGCCTGCGAGGCCGAGCATCACGGCCAGCGAAGCCCACATATCCGTCGCGAAGTGGACAGAGTCGGCCAGCAGTGCGTCGGAGCGGTGCTCGCGAGCAATGCGGCCCAGCGTACGCGAGCGGGTAAAGTCCACAACAATGGAGACCAGCAGCACCGCGAAAGGCCACACAGAAGGCCTGAGATCGTGATGGTCGTGGAAGGCTGGAATGATGCGGCGAACGGCCTCGGCTACGATCCAGATGCAGGAGGCGAACATGATGCCGGTTTCCACGAATGCGGAGAGCGACTCGACCTTGCCGTGGCCGTAGTTGTGGTCCTCGTCGGCGGGACGGTCGGAGACCTGGACAGAGAACAGGGTGATGGCAGAGGCGATCAGGTCGATGGCGGAGTGAGCCGACTCGCTGAGCATGCCGAGCGAGCCGGTGAGAACTCCAGTCAGCAGCTTGAGCAGCGTAACGATGCCGGCGGCGAAGACGGAAAATGTCGCCGCGGCCCGTTTGGCAGCGTGGGGCTGGCTGGCGGCTTGCTCGTCGATGGCCGTTGGGCTCATGGGAGAGATGCTACAGGTTTGGCGACTCAAACGCATCGGCAATGATCCCTGGTGCGACGAGCGGTTTGGCGTCGCGCAGCGCCTGGCGGCCAAGATAGACCATGATGGCCGCGTCGAGCAGCATGGGGGCGCTGAGGCAGACGAGTCCGCGCTGATAGTTGCCGGTCAGATCCTTGAGCAGGCCCATGAAGTATGGGCCGACGAATCCGCCGAGGATGCAGAGCGTATTGACGGCGGCGATGGCGGCTGCGGCCGACCGTCCGTGGAAGACTCCGGGAATGATCGATAGCCACGCTCCCTGCATGGCGTTAAAGCTGACAACGACGCAGCAGAGGGCTGGAATTACGATGCCTGGGGTGTTGGAGAAGCCGGATGCGGCCAATCCGAGTGCCATCCCGATGCAGCAGGGGATGACGTGTTGGTGGCGCTTGCCGGGCGACCGATCAGAGAGCTTTGCGCCCAGGAGCATGGCGGGCACGCCGAGGAGATTGATACCCGCGGTGATTAAGCCGATGTACGTGATGCGGAGGTGGGTCGAGATCTGGACGAGTTGGGGAAGGAGGAGATTGTACCCGTACGAGCTGGTGAGCAGCAGGAATCCGAAGATGCCGATCTGCCAGACGCGCGGGTCGACGAGGATGCGGTGGATCGGCTCGGTGGGATGTCGAATGTGATCGCCGGTGCGATCGACACTGCCGGCGAACCATTCCTTTTCGGCCGCGGTGAGCCAGGGCGCGTCGGCCGGCTTGTCGGGCAGCAGCAGCAGGAAGGCGACGCTGAGCAGGATAGGCGGGATGCCTTCGATCAGGAAGAGCCACTGCCAGCCCGCGAGATGAGCACGGCCGTTGAGGTTGAGTAGCGCACCGGCTACGGCTCCCATGAAAACTCCGCTGAGCGGAAGCGAGACATAAAAGCGGCTGACGGCGCGGGCGCGCTGCTCCGGCGGGAACCACTGCATCAGGTAGAAGATGACTCCGGGAAAGAAGCCAGCCTCCGCCATGCCGAGGAAGAAGCGGGCAATGTAGAACTGGAGCGGGGTTCGGACGAAGAGCATTCCCATGGCGATCAGGCCCCAGGTGAGCATGATGCGGGCCAGCCAGCGGCGGGCGCCGAAGCGGTGGAGCGCGAGGTTGGATGGGACTTCGCAGAGCGCGTAGCTGAGGAAGAAGACGCCCGCGCCGAAGCCATAGACCGCGCCGCTGAAGTGCAGCGCCTGATTCATCTGGAGCGACGCGAAGCTGATGTTGGCGCGGTCCATGTAGGAGCAGCCATAGCCGAGCGCGATCAGCGGAATCAATCTCCAGGTGGCTTTGCGGAGGGCGCGCTGGGCGACTGGATCGGCGTGTGCGAGCGGTTCAGTTTCGTTCATTGGCCCACCCCCCCTCCCCCTATCCCTAGAATGCATAATCCTCAAAACAAGACACTTAGATGCATGTATACATAATAAGATCTTCAAAACAAAAGGGTTAGTTTTCAAGATCTTCAAAACAAAGGATTTAATGTGGTGTGTTTGTGTCGAGGGGACACAATCCGGAGGCTGGTGGATTCTGTCTCTTCTATGTCTATTATACGCGACCAGTCAAGGGGGGCGCTTCTGAGTCACAGGGCAATCGCATTTGCATGTCGCTGAGAAGGAAGTGGCTTGATACTAGAGCTGTAAGCAGGAGAGCCATAAGCTAACAGCTCAAATAGTAAGCTCCCAAGGCCGTTTGGGGAGATCTTGCTTTGAAATTGGGAGCGGGATAATCTCTCTCATCGTCAGACAAGGCGGCAAGTTTTCAAGTGCGATTGCCCTGGGCGAGGTTTCCAGACCTGTTTAGCGCGAGGCCACGCGGGGCCGGGCATCGACGCGCGAGTTGAATTCGGGCGCGGCGGAGGCGGTTGGCCGGCGGCGAGTGCGGGGGCCGGCCTCCTTCACTTCATGGTTGATCGCGAGGAAGGCGCGGAGGGCGCGGTTGACGGACTCGGAGTCGGGGAAATAAGGGTGGAGGGCGGGATCGATGAT
>Ga0181516_10002328_pt1 | contig 13636 bp, 15 predicted proteins | sample PEATcosm2014_Bin_25_FD_121104 | JGI IMG/M metagenome (GOLD analysis project Ga0181516, IMG submission 121104) | Peatland microbial communities from MTU Mesocosm Facility, Houghton, MI, USA - PEATcosm2014_Bin01_10_metaG | ecosystem: Environmental > Terrestrial > Soil > Wetlands > Peat | place... | reverse complement strand
TGATGGATGGAGCTGGCATTGCCAAACTGCTCCGCCCAGAACGGCCGCATCGCCTCCACCACCTCCGGCAGCAGAGGCGTGGTCGCGTTGGCGTCCATGTAGATCCGCCTCACAAAGCCAGTTTACGTTGTTCGCTCTACGTTGTCCGTTGGCCGGAACCGGATCACTCGGCAGAGGCGGATTCTACCGGAGTGTCGTCAGGAAATAGTCGAGGATCGAACTCAAAGGGCTCGATGTTTTCCAGCGAAACGTGGTCCCAGAAGCTCTTTCCCTGGGGATAGAGCACCACATTCCACACAGGAACGATGATGGAAGGGACAGCCATCGCGAAGGCGTCGAAGCCAACAAAAAAGCCATGACGGGCTCGCGCCTCAAGTAGAGTTTGAGCGACGAAGAGCATGGCGCCTGTATTCGGAGCCACTAGGAAACTCCCTTGGCGTATCCACTGGCCGGAAACCCGTATCTTCATCATCGCGAGGTCGGACGGTATGCGGTCCTTTGGAGTATGAACCAGCCTTTCCAGAACCGGCACGCCCATCTCCGTTGAGGTATAGATGGCCTCCTGGCCGAACCGATTCCATCGTCCGGGCGCGGTTGAAGCCCCAACGCCAGAAAGATTTGCGTGTTTGGCTTTGGCCAGCCGGAAGAGCGTCAGGGGCTGATGAGTGAGAAAAAAGTCTGGATCGAGAGCACGGTCTTCAGGCGTCAATGGTCGATTCCATGCTCGATACGAAGGAAGAGCGGTTCAAGCACGTTGGAGTCATAGCCGTTTTTCTGTGCGACTGCAATCGGTGCCTGGTTGTTGAGGTCGACGCTTGGGCTTGACAACCACCGCGAGGCCTTGATTTCGTCGCCGAAGACTTCGACTGCCCTGGCAACAAGCTTCTTGTAATGCTCCATCTCTGGCGGAGATTTCCAGGCGCCTTCCATCTGTACCGCAGCGGCGACGCCGGTCGGGATGATGTGCGGAACGGCCATACCAGAATTATGGCATACGGGACAGGGGCAAGCACTGAGGTTCTCACACCGTATCTCCGGGTTTGGCCTGGTTGGCGTGAGCGTCCGGCTTGACCGGGTACGGTGGACCCTTTGCCAGCACCTGCTGCAGTTGCTGGTCGTAGCCGTACAGGTCGTCGAAAAAGTGGGTCTGCCCATCCTCCGCGGCGATGCCGGTCAGGTAGAAGATCACGATCGGCAGCGGCGTCTTCAGGTTCACCTGGTGGTTGTCCGGCCCGCTAGTCATGGTGTCGTGGACGGTGTCCGCGTCCCAGCTCTTGCCGGGCGGCGCGGGCGTGTTGCTGTTGGCCAGCACCCACACGGCCAGGTCCTCCGGCTTCTGCACGCGGATGCAGCCGTGGGAGAAGTCGCGCCGCGTGCGGCTGAACAGCTCCGGCTCCGGCGTGGAGTGCAGGTAGATGTCGTACTGGTTGGGGAACATGAACTTGACCAGCCCCAGCGAGTTCTTCGGCCCCGGCTTCTCCCGCACCTGCAGGCCGCCGTGCTCGATGTCCTTGGCCGTAAAGCTGGTCAGCACATTGCCCTTGCTGTCCACCACCTCAAAGTTCTTCTGCGCCAGGTAGCCTACGCCGCTGGCGCGGATGTGCGGCATCAGCTCCTTCTCCACAATGTCGTGCGGCACGCTCCAGTACGGGCGGAAGATCAGGTACTTCATCATGTGCGCAAACACCGGGGTGTCGTGGTCGCCCACCACCTTGCCATCCACCACACGCATGGTGAAGTCGAGCTGGTGCTGCGGGTTGTAGCCGCGCAGGATAAACTCCGGCAGGTTCACCATCAGCGGCGCGTTCACATACTCGTTGGGCAGCCAGCGCCAGCGCTCCAGCGAGTCCTGCAGTTGGATCACGCGCTCGGTCAGCGGCACATTCAGGCTCTTGACCGTGTCCTGGGTCAGCCGGCCGTCCTCGGCCAGTCCGTGCCGGTGCTGGTAGTTCTTCACCGCGGCGGCCAGTTCCGCGGTGTAGGCCGGCGGCAGATGCGGCGGGCTGAATCCTGTCGGCGGGGCGTCTGCACCTGCGCCCGCCGTGGCGGCATGGGCTCCGGGCTGTCGATGCAGCAGGCGCTCGGCGCGGGCCATGGTCTTTGCGCCAAACTTCGGCGTTGCCGTCGCTGAGGCCGGGGCAGAAGGTTGCGCCGGCGCGCCGGGAGCCTGATACGGATACGCGCCCGGCGCATCGCCCTCCAGTTGCAGGCGCGCCAGCAGCGATCCAGTGGCGGAGTACTCGCCGGTCACGCCCACGCCGGTCTTCTCCACCTGCGGCAACGGCGGTGCGGCAGCGGCGGCCTGCAGGTGGGCCAGGTCCAGGTAGTGCGCCAGCGCAGCCTCCGTGGCGCGGTACTGGTCGGAGTTCGGCTCGACCGAGCGGATCAGGCCGGGCACATCGCTCGCGTCCACAGCATTGTCGCTGACGAACTCGGCCAGGTTGTAGCGCTTGTCGGCCACGTCGATGTCGAAGTTGAAGTGCTGCGGGTTCACGCGGCCGATGCGCAGGTCGGAGATGTAGCGCATTACGCAGATGGTCATGGCCACGTCGAACTGCGCCACCTTGTCCGCGGCGGCCTCGGAGCTGTCGTGCGCTGCTGCAATCCGGGCGAGCTCCGCCTCGCGCGCGGGCCAGCGCCAGGCGTCGTAGTCGTTGGAGTTCAGGCCCTTGGCGCCCGCATCCTGGAAGGCGTGGATGAAGGCCGCGGCCTGTGCGGTCGGTTTGGAATCGCGCTGCCACGCAATCTCGCGGTTGCGGTCGTCGTAGAACGTGTTCACCGCCGCCGCATAGTCGGAGTAGTTGGGCCAACGCAACACGCTCAGCTGCTCCCCGGCCAGCACGGTCTGGATATTGTCCGCGTAGTCGGTGGAGTTGGGCGCGGAGGTGGTCTTGCGATGGCGATGGCATCCGGCGGCAGCCAGACACGCAAGCAGTAGTGCGGAGGCAACGGTCCGGCGAAGGCGGGGACGCGAACTGGGGGTCAAAGCGAACTTCCTCTCAGGTTGGAGCAAGGGACAAGCGGCACGCGAAGGTTCGATTTCGCGCACGGATTCCTAGTTGGATGCATTCGCAATGAGGTTCCCACGCCCGCCGGTTTTTCGCAAGCGAATGTCGCGTGCAGCGACACGCCGGGTTGAATTACGATACAGCCATGTCCAGGACCGAATCGAGCATGGTGAAGCTGGGGACGGTGGCGCCGCCGTTTGAGCTGACCGACGTGGTGAGCGGCAAGGCCATTGGCCGCGACGACGTGGCCGCCGACACGCGCGGGCTGCTGGTGATGTTTATCTGCGTCCATTGCCCGTATGTGCGGCACGTGGAGCAGGAGCTGGCGCGCATCGGCGTGGACTACAAGGGCAAGGTCGGCATTGTGGCCATATCGTCCAACGACGCAATCGCCTTCCCGGAGGATCGCCCCGACGAGATGAAGGCGCAGGCCAAGCGGCTGGGCTTCCGGTTCCCGTATCTGTACGACGAGACGCAGGAGGTGGCGCGCGAGTACCACGCGGCCTGCACGCCGGACTTCTTCCTGTTTGACGCCGAGATGAAGCTGGTCTACCGCGGCCAACTGGACGACTCGCGCCCGCAGCGGCCCAGCGGCGGCGGCAACGACATCGCCGTCACCGGCCACGATCTGCGCGCCGCGCTGGATGCCGTCGTCGCCGGCAAACGCCCGGACACCAACCAGCGCTCGAGCATCGGCTGCAATATCAAGTGGCGGGAATAGTTCCAAGGCTTAATACAGATGCACACGGATAGAAGCACGGATTTCTCTCTTTCTCATTTCCAAAAATCCGTTCAATCTGTGTCATCTGTGTCAAGCCTAGTAGTGGGCTGCCGCGCTGAGCGAGTCGTTGAAGGTCTTGAACAGGGCCTTCTCGTCTCCCTTGGCCGCGTTGCGCAGGAACATCACGTTCGGCACGCAGATCTCGTCGGCATCCGTCCCAAGCCTCTCCATCGTCTCTGCGAGGAACTTGTCCAGCGGCATCGCGCGCGGGTCGGTGGGCGTCTGGCCCATCAGCTCCGTCGCGACCCAGGGCGGAATGATCTCCTGCACCCGAATCGACGTGCCCTGCAACTGGTAGCGCAGCGACTCCGAATAGGAGTGGAGGGCTGCCTTGGTCGCGCAATAGGTCGGCGTGGCCGCCAGCGGAACGAAGGCCAGCCCGGAGGAGACATTCAGGATAGTCGCGCTCGGCTGCTTCAGCAGATGCGGCATCAGCGCGGCGGTGATGCGGATGGGCCCCAGCAGGTTGGTGCGGACGATGGCCTCCGCGTCGGCGACCTGGCCCTGCTTCAGGTCCTCGGGGCGCATGATGCCCGCGTTATTGAGCAGCACGTTCAGCGTGGGAAAGCCGGCCGTGACCTTGGCGACCACAGCGGCGATGCTGGCGGGGTCTTCAATGTCCAGCGCGATGGACTGCATGCCGGGGTTTGCGGCGGTCACTTCGGCGAGCGCGTTCTGCCGGCGGCCGGAGAGGATGACCTGGTTGCCCAGCCGGTGCAGCGCTTCGGCCAGCCCGCGGCCGATGCCGGAACCTCCGCCGGTGATAAAGATGGTGTTTCCAGTAAGTTTCATAGGAGAGCCTTTGACGTTCGGAGGTTGGCGGTACGCAGCGCAGGCCGCTTACGTAGAATAGAGGAGACGACAGCAGCACGAGCTGATGATTCGGGGATGAGGAAGATTCGAGCATGAGTAACCTTTTGGCAATACAGGTTGAGGCAGCGGCCAAGGCGGCCGGGTTGACGGTGGTATCGAGCGAGGCCGGCGAGCAGCAATCCGGCGCGACGACGAAGTTTATGCTGGCGCTGGCCGGCGATCCGGCCAAGACGCAGTTGCTGGAGCTGAGCGAGCGGTTCGAGTTTGGCCGGCCCGATCTGAAGGACGGCGTGCAGGTGTATCTGGCGGCGGCGGCCAAGCGGCTGAAGAATCCGCGGCCGGACTGCTACCTGACCCTGCACGGCATTCCGCTGAGCTTTGGCCAGTTCGGGTGGCCGTTTCACGAGTCCACCTCCGGCGCGGACACCTCGCTGGTGCATGGCGAGGTGCGGCTGGAGGACGGCGGCGACGCGGCGCTGCATGCCAAGGTCGCCGTGTCCATGACCGTCACCTTCCGCGACGTGGTGCCGGCGCCGGAGCAGCCCTACGCCGAGGGCTTTATTTTCAACGCCGTGCGCAAGACCATGGACCAGGGGCAACTGGAGCTGGTGAAGAGCGGCAATCGCCAGCCGGTGCCGCTGACCACGCGCTACTACAGCATGAAGCAGCAGAAGTTCGTCTTCAACGACACCACGGCGGACCAGCGCAAGGCGTTCCTGGCCGGCAAGGCCTACTGGCTCTCCGGCGTGCTGGGCGCGGGCGCGCCGGTGTGGCTGCTGGACCCGCGCGATGCGCAGTATCTGGACACCAGCATCGAGGAGCTGCGGGCGACCGTAGGCCGGCTGACGGCCGATGGGCTGCTGCAGCCGTTGGAGGATGCCGAGTACGGCACGCCGACACCGAAGCTGATGGACCGTCACCACGGCTACCAGTCGGAGCTGGCGCACGCGCTGCAGGCCATCAAGCCGGCGTTCAACGAGGAGATGCGCGCCGGCATGACCAACATGTAGCAGCGCCGCCCCACGGAGATGCGGCGGCGACCTTGAGGGAGCGGAACTCCGGCGAGGGTGGTACCGATGCCTGTGTACGCGTATCTGATTCTCGACTCCGGGTTTCTGGTCTGGTTCCTGCCCTTTGTGCTGACGGGCTGGAGCCGCAAGTCGCCCGCGCGGCGCGACCCACGCGCCCGCTGGGGCCTGGGCCTGCAGTCCGTGGGCTATGCGATCCTGTGGCTGGGGCCGTTCTGGAGCAGGCCGCTGCCGCACTGGCGGCTGGCGGCGGAGGTGCTGTTCCTGGCGCTGGGCTGCCTTCTCTCCTGGACCAGCGCCGGCACGCTGGGCCGGCATCTGCGCCTGGACGCCGCGCTGGACACGGACCACACGCTGGTTCGCACCGGCGCCTACCGGTTTGTGCGGCACCCGATCTACGCGTCCATGCTGTGCATGCTGCTGGCGAACGCGGCGATGGTGGCCACGCCGCTGCGCTTTGCCCTGGGGCTGGTCTTCTTCCTGGCCGGGACCGAGATCCGCGTACACGTGGAGGATGCGCTGCTGGCCGGGCGCTTTGGCGAGGAGTTCCAGCAGTACCGCAAGAGCACGCCGGCGTATGTGCCGCTGGTGCGGTAGAGGCGCCAGCCTGGTTCGGCAGGTACCCCCCCCCTATGTATGGCTAAAGTCTAGTAAAACAAGGGGATGGCGGATGGGAGTTACCAATTCGACAACACCCTTCGACCGTCCGGAAGCCTGGAATCAAGAATGAGGCCCGCTCCTTACGCAATCATTGCGTCAAGTAAAGAGTCATCGAGGGGCGAACTAATGACGGCAGAGAGACGCGACATCACGCAGCATCGGTCTTTGCAGGGAGGAGGATTCCCTGCTCTGCTCCGTCGCTCTTCTTAGGCGGTCGGCGGTTTGGTCGGCGTTGCGGCTTTGGTTCGCCTGACTTTCCCTTACCACTTGGCGGAGTTTTTCGATCTGAACGCTTGTCTCTGGCATTGCTTCTCTCCTGTTTCTTGCTTTTCCCCTTAGACGCTTCACTCGCGACCAGCGCGGCGAAATTTACGATTACAGCCTCATTCTCTGCTGGTCGTATCAACGCCGATTTGAGGAGATTGAAAATCGACATCTCTTCCTTGCTAAACTCACTCACATTCCTGAATAACGTGCCTGCCTCCTCGCGATCAATCACAAAAGCGTGTGTCGGGTAGTCCCTAACTAGGTGATTGACAACTACATCGGCAGTGAATCTCAGATTCTTTACATTTCCCAACTGATTTCCGTAGGCTCTGGTGACCTCCAACCCTCTCTGAGCCACGCCGATCCTGTGCGGGTCAATCTGGGCTGTAATCGGCTTGACCAGTCCAATCGCCAGTTTGGTAGCAATCTCACTAGCAAGTCGGGTCGAGATGTTTTGACCGCTTTTCCGAAGCAGCGTCAGCATGTTCTGCTCGAAGCAGCCGAAAGCGTGGTCTGTAAGGTGCTGGAGGGTACTAAAAACCTCAAGTCCAGAAGCGCGCTGCATGATCTCATCGGGACGACTCAGTTGTGTATCCAGCGGCCCCAACTCACCGAAGTCAGAAAATCCGAGGGAATCTGCGCACAGGGCAATCATGGTTCCGGCACTCTTACAGTATGAAGGAATTAGTATCCTGATGTCTTTCGAATAGCACCGATGCAGGGCGCGGGCCATCCTGTATGCGGCGTGGGGGTCTCCTCCGTAAGTGCAGAGAAACAGCGCCACTCGGTTCCGACGTTGCTCATATGACACTAGCTTATTGATGAAATCGTCGGTATTTTCCGAGTCGATGGAGCCAGAGAACACAAGAAGGTCCCTGTCCGTCGCCTTCATAAACAAACTCGCCGTGTTTAGCGGCTCATTTAAGCTGGTATCTGCCATTGGGTGAAGCATATCACCGGCCTGTGGAAAAGTCGCCAGTTAAGGTGGAAAGCTCGCGCTCTTGCGTAAAGTACATACTTCCGTTTCTTTTCTCTACTCTTTCCAGTATACCGGGTGGAGCATAACTCCTATGCCACCTTTATTTCGCGGCAGGTCAATAAGTTAGGCGATTTGGGTCTTGACAGCGATTGGGGTGAACCCCTTGGGTGAGACAGATTGTATTTTGACAGGTGCGGCTGGATCGCGGGGGTTGGGTGGCAGGCGGCGAAATTTAGAGCGGTTTCACGATGTATGTGGCCTCTGAGAAGTCTGTGCAATGCAGCTTTCCTTGAGGGAAAACCGCGCGAGCGTTCCCCGCCCCGGACATAGCAACCGTGAAACCGCCGTAGCGCGGGCCTTCAGCCCGCCGCATCCCTCGACTGTTCGACACCTGGGGCGCTGCCCCGGGCTAGATTAGCTCGCGCCTTCAGCGCGACAAGGGCGGGGTTTATCAGGCGGCGTTTTTGGAGATGCGTTCGCGGATGTTCTGTGGGATGTGCTGGACGACGGCTTCGCTGACCAGGCCCGGGATGGGCGTGGAGATGGCGACCAGGATGCAGAGCAGCACGGAGACGAAGACGCCACCGATTGCGGCGGCTTCCAGCGAGACGGTGATGGTGGTGTGGAGCAGGTGTCCGTGCAGGGTGCTGCCCAGGTGCGCGATGGCCTCCACGCGGTGCAGCACGGCGGCGGCCAGCAGGAAGGCCAGGATGGACAGCGAGGTGACCGAGAGCAGCAGAACATCGATGGTGCGCGCCAGGTGCTGGCGGCGGCGGCAGTGGGCGCAGTCGGTCAGGTGCTGATCGTAGTCGGTGCGCATGGTGGGCGAGACGCCGGAGATGTCGTAGCGCCAGCCGGCCAGGATGTCGCCGATCAATGGATCGGTGCAGTGTCGAACGTTCATACGGCGTGATCCAGGGAAGCGTGCTGCAAAATTAACCATAGCTCTGTAGACATCATTATAGGGGATTTGATAGCGGGCAACGGCAAAAAGATGCAGTGTGTCCCCTATGTGCAACCTGTTGCACATAGGGGGGAATGTGGATTTCCGAGACGCTAGGCATCTGAGCCGGGCTGCTCGGGTGAACACATAAATGTTCTCAGTTTCCTTAAACCCCGTTTCGCGGGAGCTCCCGTTTGCGATCAGCGGCGGGGATGCCGATATTCAACGTGTTATGACGATCTCATGGCAGAATCTCGCGATCGTCTTTGCAACGCAGGAACGAAGTCAGGCAGTGCAACTGAAAGTTCAGCGATTGGGAGAGCTGGGCTGGGGTAGCCCGTTCGTCTATGTTGATGGATCTTTCATAGCAACATCTGAAGCTGGTAAGGTTCCCGTTCTGGTCTAGTCCGCCGCTGCTGCGAGAGTACTCCGAGTAGCCGTTGAAGTCGGCGGGAAGTGGACCATAGGGGCTTCTAGGTAGCGCACCTACCCGGGTTGAGAGTACGGAGACGGTTGCGGCGTTTGGATGAGGATAGCCGGGCTGGTCCTCCTGCATTTCACTGATGTGGATCTCGGCGAGCAAGCCATCAACGAAGTCGAGGCTCACGCTGAAGCGAGTCCAAGGAAGCGTAATGCGAACTGGAATCGAGGCCAGAAGGCGTGCGAGGGAATTGGTCCAGTCAGGACCGGAGTTATAGAACTGATAATAGGTTTCGCTGACAAGTATCCCTTCGCGCCGCCGTTCTGATCTTTCTTCATAGCGGGAGAATGGTTTGAGGACCGCACGGGCCTCGGGCTCGGTTGTAGTGCCGGGATGGAGTCCGCGCACTGTGGCGAGTAATTTGGAAGCCTGCCAGCGACGGTAATGGCTAACGACCGATTCACTTGCAAGAGGGGCCGCGAGAAGGATTGCTAAACTGAGGCCAATGGCGGTCGCTACTTTCCGCATGGAACTCCGTACCTATTTGTTCGGTTGCTTCGACGAACCTAATTTATCAGCAAGTCGCTACCCCCGCAGCTAAAATCCGAGATCCATGTTTTGGTGTTTCCCGTAAAGTTGGGGTCAATCCCTGAACTGCCGCTGAATCGGGATTTTCGGAAACTGGCCCCGGACGATACCCTTGCGCCGCGCTGGAGAGACTGAGAGGATGGCTGGCATGACCCTGAATCTCTTCTTCGGAAGCCTATTCCTCGTTGCCGCGATCAGTTTCTTTTGGGGTGCGGTAGATGCGAAGAGGAACGGCAAAAAGTACGAAATGCAAGTGTTGGCTGGCTTGCTATTCCTCGCCAGCGCCATCTTCAAGATGTGGCGCTAGACTTCGAAACTCGATCCGCTGGTTAGCCAAGGCAGTTATCGCCAACCATTGAACCGCCTGAAAAGTCAACTTTCACAACTCCTCTGACTCGGGTTTGACCAAGTAGGATTTGCTCTCCGCTGGCCACTCTGAATTGGGTTGACCACCGGTTTCCTGCAAAAGCCTATCTTGCGGCGGTTTGCCGGGACTGAAGTCCCGGCCTATCTTAGAGCGGCCTTTTTCGGCAGCCTATGAAGCGCGCTGCTACGCCGAAAAAAGCTAAGTGGAACGAGTTTTTCCGCAGGGGGCTACAGGCAGATGGAGGGGAGTGGGGCGGACTGCTGGGCGAGCAGGACGCGGTTGCCCAGCAGGGACATACGGCCGTTGAGGGCCTGTTCCGCGGCCAGCAGGGCGAGCGAGGGGTCGTTGTTCTGCTCGGAGAGGTGGCCGAGGACGATGGTGTGGGCTCCGCCGTCGTAGTCGCGCGCGAGGAACTCCGCGGTGGCGTGGTTGGAGAGGTGGCCGACGCGGGAGAGCACGCGCTGCTTGACCGACCAGGGGTAGGGGCCGTCCTTGAGCATGTCGAGATCGTGGTTGGACTCGAGCAGCAGGACGTCGATGCGGCGGAGGGCGGCTTTGACGTTGGGCGGCATGTAGCCGAGGTCGGTGGCGATGGCCATGCGGGCGTGGTCGGTGGCGGACTCGAAGACGAAGCCGCAGGGGTCGGCGGCGTCGTGGGGGATGGTGAAGGGTGTGATGGAGATGTCGCCGATGGAGAAGTGGACGCCGGCGTGGAAGTACTCGACCGCGGGGAGGTGGGTGGGGTCGACTTTGGCGGCGGGGGTATCGTCTTCGTCGGGGTCGGCGGCGGCGCAGAGGGCGAGGGGCTCGGCGGGGTTGCCGTCCGGCTCAGGCTGGCATGGGGCGTCCGGTTCAGTAGTGGCTGCGGCGGCGGCCTGGGCGCGGGCTGCCTTCTCCTGCTGGACGTGGTCGAGCCATTGGGCGTAGGTGATGGTGGTGCGCGGGGTGAGCATGCGGACCCAGGCGCGGTGGGTGGGCTCCGTAAAGTAGACGGGGATGCGCAGGCGGCGGGCCAGGACGCCGATGCCGGCGATGTGGTCCTGGTGCTCGTGGGTGATGAGGATGGCGGCGAGGGCGGCGGGGTCCTCGCCGGCGATGGCCATGCGCTTGAGGAGCTCGCGGCAGGAGAGGCCGGCGTCGATGAGCAGGCGGGTATTGTCCGTGGCGATGACGGTGGAGTTTCCCTTGGAGCCGGAAGCGAGGACCGTCATGCGCATTGGGTTAGGATACGCCGGTGAGGTGTGGATTGGCGGTTGCGGAGGCGCGGGAGAATCGCGGAGAGTACGGGGTTGGCGAGCGCCTCGCACATTGCGATGAGGTCTGTACCGGACTGCCCCGTATCGCCGGGAATTGTCTTACATGATGAGACTATGTAAGATAATTCCATGCCAAGAGCCGGGACAACCCGCACTTTTACCATCAGCTTCCCTCCCGATCTTGCCGAGCAGGTGGAGCGTTTGGCGAAGAGGGAGAGCCGCACGACCAGCGAACTCTTCCGCGAGGCCTTTCGCGCATACCGCGCAGAGCGCGTCCGCGCAATCTTCGAAGAATCGCTCGCAGAAGCCCGCACGATCGGAAACAACGGTTACGGACCTGAGGATGTCGAAAGACTGGTCGACGAGGATCGGGCCGAACAGTGGGCTGCCAGACAGGCCGCGAAGAAGTGATCGTTGTCTTCGATTCTGGCATTTGGCTATCCGCGCTGCACTTCGGCGGGGTCCCGATGGAGGCCATCGAACGCGGTCTGACGATGGACGAAGTTCTCTCGTGCATCCAGATCGAAGACGAAGTCATTCGGATCATGCACAAGAAGTTCCTGCGCACGGTGGACTCGAACAAGCGACGACTTGTGTCTTTGCTTGAAGGCGCCACACAGATCTTCGTCAGCGGCGCGCTATCCGGCCTTTGCCGCGATCCCAAGGACGATTTCATTCTGGAATGCGCCCAGGCTGGCGGAGCGGACCTGATCGTCACCGGCGACAAGGACCTGCTGACGCTGGCAACCTACGGAAAGATCGAGATCGTGACGCCACGGCAGTACCTGGATCGCGCCGAGGGTCGGCCAGATCCCCGCGCAAAGAGAGTGTAAGCTGGCGATCTTGTGATTGTCCGTTCGATCCCTCCGGAGCAGCTGTTTGCTGGATGCAATCAGCTGCTCCGATCAGGATCGAATGGACGACCTGTTGAGAGTTCGCAGTTCGAGTTGCGGCCTGAACTTGAGCGGGTGCGACTGCCAAATGCGGGGATTCTTCGCTGCGCTCAGAATGACAAGCCGTGAAGAAGGCGGAATGACAAGCCGTAAAGAAGACGAAATGACAAGCCGTGAAGCATGTACTCCAGAGGGTTTCTACAGGGTTGCGGCGATGGAGTCGAGCTTCTCCAGGCAGTTGGCCCAGCCGTTGTTGTGGGCGTCGCGGGAGGCTTCCGTGGCGAAGCGTTCGTGGCGGATGTCGACCTGGGTGCCTCCGCGGGCGTCCATGAAGGTGACGGTTACGAGGGATTCCTCGCCGGGGCTGAAGGTGGGCACCCAGGTGAACTGCAGCAGCTCATTGGGCACGACCTTGGTGTAGACGCCCTCGGCGGTAGCGGTGCGGGCGGCGCACTCCTCGCTGGGGGTATCCGGCGGGACGATGGGGGCGACCTGGATGCTGTAGCTGCCGCCGACGCGGACGTCGAGGCTGGCGGCGGGACAGTAGTTTTTGGTGCTGCCGAACCACTGCTTGAGCAGCTCGGGGGTGGTCCAGGCCTGGTAGACGCGATCGCGGGAGGCGCGGATGACGCGGGACTGTTCGAGGAAGATGCTGGTACCGGGAGTGGCGGGCGTGGATTCGAGCGTGGGCATCTATTTCTCCTTGGGGGTGGCGGGTTTGGATGGCGGGGTGGATTCGAGGTAGCTCTGGAGGGCGTCGAGATTGCTGCTCCAGAAGCGCTCATAGTAGGCGAGCCAGTCTTGCGCGGCGCGCAGGCGGGAGGCGTTGAGACGGACCATACGGCAACTTCCTTTGCGCTCGCGGCGGATGAGCGAGGCGCGCTCGAGGACGTCGAGGTGCTTGGAGACGGCGGCGAGGGACATCTGGTAGGGCTGAGCGATCTCGCCGACGGTCATCTGGCGACGGGTGATGTCGCGGAGGATGGCGCGGCGAGTGGCGTCAGCGAGTGCGTGGAAGACGGCGTCGAGTGCTGCGGGGCCGAGTGCGGGGGTGGGTGATTCAACCATGTGGTTGAATATAGCGCGGGCGCGGAGGCTTGTCAACCGTTTGGTTGAATATTTTTTGGGGGTAGGGAGGGCCGTGGGGACGGCTGAAGGGCAAGGGCAACGGCAAGGGCAAGGGCGAGGGCAAGGGCAAGAGCAAGAGCAAGAGCAAGAGCAAGAGCAAGGGCAACTACGGAGATTCTGACTCTGCGAGTCAGAATGACGCAGTGGTGGGTGAGTCAGAATGACAAGCGGTGGGGGAGGGCCGTGTTTGCGGGCTCTGGCGATTGGCTACTATCTGGCTACTGCTGACTGGCTACTGCTGACTGACTACTAGCTACTACTGTTTGGTTACTGGCTACTGCTGTCTGGCTATTGGTCGGACATGGAGGACTGCGTGTACTGCGGGGGCTGGAGGTACTCCGGGGCGCGGGCGATGCGGGAGAGCTCGCCGTGGTCGAGCCAGTTCAGGTCGCAGATCTCGCAGGAGTCCATGACGACGTTGCCGGGGCCGGCGTAGAAGTGAGCGTCCATGCCGCGGTGGCAGTGGGGGCAGTCGATGCGGCGGTGCAGATCGTTGGGGTCGGC
>Ga0181516_10002327_pt1 | contig 13641 bp, 12 predicted proteins | sample PEATcosm2014_Bin_25_FD_121104 | JGI IMG/M metagenome (GOLD analysis project Ga0181516, IMG submission 121104) | Peatland microbial communities from MTU Mesocosm Facility, Houghton, MI, USA - PEATcosm2014_Bin01_10_metaG | ecosystem: Environmental > Terrestrial > Soil > Wetlands > Peat | place... | reverse complement strand
CTGCAGACGACCTACGGCTGCGAAGTCGTCACCTTCACCGCCGATCTCGGCCAGGGCGACGAACTCGAACCGGCGCGGCGCAAAGCGGAGATGCTCGGCGTCAAGCCCGAGCACATCTTCATCGAAGATCTGCGCGAGGAATTCGTCGGCGATTACGTCTTCCCGATGTTCCGCGCCAACGCCCAATACGAGGGCCAGTATCTGCTCGGCACTTCGATCGCCCGGCCGCTGATCGCCAAAAGGCTGGTCGAGATCGCCCGCCAGGTCGGCGCTGACGCGATCTCGCATGGCGCGACCGGCAAGGGCAACGACCAGGTGCGCTTCGAACTCTCCGCCTATGCGCTCGAGCCCGACATCAAGATCATCGCGCCGTGGCGCGAATGGGACTTTCCCTCGCGCACGGCGCTGATCGCCTTCGCCGAGAAGCACCAGATCCCGATAGCCAAGGACAAGCGCGGCGAAGCGCCCTTCTCTACCGACGCCAACCTGCTGCACGTCTCTTCGGAGGGCAAGGTGCTCGAGGATCCGGCGGTGGAGACGCCGCCTTACGTCTATTCGCGCACCATCGATCCCGAGTCCGCGCCCGACAGGCCGACAATCGTCGAGATCGAATTCGAGAAGGGCGACCCGGTCGCGATCGACGGCAAGCGCCTATCGCCGGCGGCGCTGCTGACCGCGCTCAACCAGCTCGGCCACGACAACGGCGTCGGCCGGCTCGATCTGGTCGAGAACCGTTACGTCGGCATGAAATCGCGCGGCATGTACGAGACGCCGGGCGGCACGATCCTGCTCGCCGCCCATCGCGCAATCGAGTCGATCACCCTTGACCGCGGCGCGGCTCATCTCAAGGACGAGCTGATGCCGAAATACGCCGAGCTGATCTACAACGGCTTCTGGTTCGCCCCCGAGCGCGAGCTGCTGCAGACGCTGATCGACAAGAGCCAGGAACTGGTCGCCGGCCGCGCGCGGCTGAAGCTCTACAAGGGCGGCGTCCACGTCGTCGGCCGCGACAGCCCGAATTCGCTCTACGACCAGGAGCTCGTCACTTTCGAGGAAGGCGCGGTCGCTTACGACCACAACGACGCGGCCGGCTTCATCAAGCTCAACGCGCTGCGCCTGCGCACGCTCGCCAAGCGGCGCAAGAAGGCGGCGGCGAAGCGCTGAGACTCGAGGGCGCGGTCGACGACCGCGCCGACGCCCCCCGCGTTCAGCGACACTTGCTCGCTTGCGCGTCGAACGCCATGCCGATGAACGGCAGGAAGGTCGAGGTCATCGCCTCCTGGCTGCTCAGCTCGCGGCATTGCGTATGCCAGACCCAGGCGGCGTTGGTCATCACGCCGACGACGCCGACGATCACCGCCACCGCCGGCCACGGCGACCCGCTGTTGCCCGGGCACGGGATCGACGCTTCGGCCGTATCCGCCGTGCGGTAAAACGTGATCGGAACGCCGCACCCCGTCGTAAATGCTTTGACCGGAACGATCGACGGCGTCCAGAAGGCGACGGCGGCGGTCGCGGCGAGCGCGACCCATTTGCGAATGCGCATGTGCGTCCTCGAATGATGAGTTGATCGAACGCGACGAGCGCGGTCGCGACCGCGCCTACAAAGCGGCGCTCAACGGCACTTGCTCGCTTGCGCGTCGAACGCCATGCCGATGAACGGCAGGAAGGTCGAGGTCGCCGCTTCCTGGCTGGTCAGCTCGCGGCACTGGGTGCGCCAGATGTAAGCGGCGTTGACGATCACCCCGACGGCGCCGACGATCACCGTCACCGCCGGCCACGGCGAGCCGGCGCCATGCCCGGTCGGAACCGGACAGGGGGTGATGGCGTAGGCGGTGTCGATCGTGCGGTACATGGGGATCTCAACGCCACATTCCGTCGCGAAGGCTTTGATCGGCACCACGGACGGCGTCCAGAACGCCAAACCAGCGGTCGTCGCGAGCGCGACCCATTTGCGAATGCGCATGCGAAACCTCGATGAGTTTCGTGATTGTGCTCGACGTTCGTCGTCGGGCGCGACCGGCGACCGCGCCCGCGACACCACACGTCTTGCTAAAACGCGGCGCTCAGCGGCACTTGCTCGCTTGCGCGTCGAACGCGATGCCGACGAACGGCAGGAAGGTCGAGGTCGCCGCCTCCCGGCTGCTCAGCTCGCGGCACTGCGTGTGCCAGACCCAAGCGGCGTTGGTCATCACCCCGGCGACGCCGACGACGACGGCCACGGCCGGCCACGGCGAAGCCCAGTAGTGGTAGCCATGCGCGTTGGCCGGAGCGATTGACGGCGTCGTGAACGCGATACCCGCGATCGCTGCTGCTGCGACGAGCTTTTGAATTCTCATGTCGGCCCCCATCGCGAAGCTGCGCCGCGCCACCCCTGCGCGCAACGGCCCGCTCCTTTCGAATCGTTACCACAATCGCCGTCGGCGCGTCCTGTGGCGCGGGCGCCACAATGGAGCATTTTTGCGGCGGACGGCGGTCCCTCGCCGCTAAACGGCCGCCGCCCCTCTTCAGCCGATCGGCGCCTCGATCGTCACCGGAGCGCCGTCGGCTTCGGAGAGCGGCGCCGCCGCCAGCGTCAGCGCCTCCAGCGGCCAGGAATGCAGCGGCGCGAGCCGCGCCGTCTTTTTCGCCTGATGGCGGCTCATCTTGCCGCTGACTTCGGCGAGAAAGCCAATCGCCTCAGCGACATGCGGACCCTTGTTGAGCATCACGCATTCGGCGCGCTGAGCCATCGCCGCGTCGGTGGTCTCGGCCCGGCTCGGCAGACCGTCCTTGACCAGATCGTCGAGAACCTGGGTCGCCCAAACGACCGGAATGCGCGCCGCCTCGCACAGCCACAGGATCTCCTCCTGGATTTCGGCCAGGCGCGCGTGGCCGAGTTCAACCGCGAGGTCGCCGCGCGCGATCATCGCCGCAGTCGGCCGCGAGCCCGCCGCCTGGACGAGCAGGCGCGGCAGGTTGCGCACCGCCTCCAGCGTCTCGATCTTCAGCACCAGGGGAATCGGCGGGCCGCCCGCCCGCGTCGCCGCCAGCGCCCGATCGAGCGCGACGATGTCGCGCGGCCGCTGGACGAAGGAGAAGCCGATCAGGTCGGCGCATTCGGCGACGACCGGCAGCGCGGCGAGGTCGTCCTCCGACAGCGGCGGCAGGTCGAGAGGCGAGCCAGGAAAGTTGACCCCTTTCTCGAGCTTGAGTTTCCCGCCCTTGCGGCGCGCGCCGACGATCTCGACGATGCGGTCCGGACCTTCAATCGCCGCGACCCGGCCGCGGATCTTGCCGTCGTCGATCCACACCGACGCGCCGACCGGCAGACCGGCGACAACCTGCGGCAGCGTGACGGCGAAGGCCGGCAGATCCGAAGGCGTCGCCGCGGTCAGCCGCTGCGCCAGCCGCAGGCGGTCGCCGACCTGCAGCCGTCCCGGCCGTTCCGGCGCCAGGCTTTCGATGCGGCACTTCGGACCTGGCAGGTCCATCAGGATGCGGCAGGACCGGCCGTGGCGCTGCGCCGCCCGCCGCACCTGCTCGACCATCGCCCGCCAGACTGGCGGCGAATCGTGGGCGCAATTGACGCGGGCGCAATCCATCCCGGCCTCGACGTAGCTGTCGACCAACAGCGGATCGCTCGCCGCTTCGCTCGGCAGCGTCACCATGACCGCCGCGCCCGTCCCGCGGCCGAACAGGGCGCGCCGCTGCTCGCGCAGACGGCGCGCGCCCTCTGACCACAGCTCCGGGCCGGGGAACGGTTCGGGCGCATCGCCGCAGAGCCGCGCCAACGTCGCCGCGACGGCGTCGAGGTTGGCCGTCACGTGGCTCTCGCAACGCCCGAGCGAGGAGAGACCGAGCGCCGACAGATCGGCCTGCAGCGCCGACAGGTCCTGGCGTCGCAACGCCAGATAGTCGGCGAGATTGCGCGCCGAAGAGAGGAAGTCGTCGCGTATGATGGCGTCGCGCCAGCCGTCGACCAGGCGATCGGACTCGCGGCGCACCTGCTCGCGCAGGGAAGCGAGCGCGGTCCGCGCCGCCGCCGCGCCGGGCGGCGCTTCGCCTGCCGCGGCGCCTGGCGGCGGTAGGACGGCGGCGTCGAGTTTGAAGGCGGAAGCCCCCGCGATGCGCTGCGAAATCGACACGAGAGGATCACCCGTCTTGAGGCGGCCGGCGACACGCCGGCGACGCCTAAGCCGATATGACGCCGACGCGACAATCGCGCGACAGCCGCCGCGGCCCCTTGTCGCCCGCCAAGGCGGGTTCGCGGCGGCGACGACCGTCAGCGAAGACCGACAACCGGCCTTCGCTCGGACCGTAATCAACACATGCGCGCGAATGTTCGCGCCTTTTGCTCCGTTCGACAGTCGCAGGCCCCGCCAATCCGTCGCGGGAGACCAACGCGGCGCGGACGAAGCCCAGCGTTGAAGGCTGATCGTCGCCACCGTCACGCTCTGAACGTCTCGCAAGCCTCGAACCCAAGGAGTCCGCAAATGGTGTGGAGAAGAATCCGCTCCGAAGCCGTCGCCGCGCTGCTCGCCGCGACGTGCCTAGCGGCGCCCGCTTTCGCCCAAGCGTCGGCGCCGACGCCGACGCCGCAAAGCGCGCCGTCCGCGAATCGGTTGGCGCTGGTGATCGGAGAAGCCGGCTACGTCGGCGCTCCGCTGCAGACCGCCGCCAACGACGCCGCCCTTGTCGCCAAGACCCTCGGCGACGCGGGCTTCGACGTCAGCGAATTGCACGATCTGAACACGTCCGATCTCGCGTCGGGCTATCGAGCGTTCCTGGCCAAGGTTCAGGCGGCGCCGCCTGGCGCGGCGGTGACCGTCTATCTCGCCGGACTGGCTGTCAGCGTCGGCTGCGACGACTATCTCCTGCCGGTCGACGCACAGATCGGAACGATGTCGGACGTGCCGGCCATTTCGCTCAGCATGACGAAGGTCATGAGCGATTTGGCGCAGACCGCGTCGCAGGTCCGGGTGGTGACGCTCGACGGCGCGCGGCCGATTCCGCTGAGCGTCAGCGCCGTGACGTTCGCCAAAGGGCTGATCCCGCTCGATCCGCCCGGCGCCACGACCTTCAGCCTATCGGCCGAGGTCCACGACTTCGAGGCGCCGCCGAAACCAGGCGACGCCGACGACGCCTACGCCGTCGCCTTCGTCGGCGCGGCGCAACAGCCGTTTGTCGACGTCGATTCGACGATGCGCCAAGTTCGCGTCGCCGCTCACCAAGCAACCGGCGGCGAACAAACGCCTTGGCACGCGACGAATCCGATCACGCCGCCGTTCTCGTTCGTTTTGAACGCGGACCCGGCCCAGGCGCAGGCGTTGAGCGCGAACTCGCCAAGCGGCGCCGGCCCGCTCGACGGCTTGGATCCCGAGGCCGCCTATTGGGCGGCGATCTGGCGCAACACGATCGCCGACTACGAGAGCTTCCTCGACGCCTTCGCGACGAAGGCCTCGCCCGATCAAATCGCGCGCGTGCGCAGTCTGCTGGCGCTTCTCGAGCAGCCGAACCCCACCTGCCAAGCGCAAGCGCCGGCCGCGCCCGAACCGCCGATCGTCGGACTGTCGTGCCCCAAAGGTTTCGCGTTCGGCGAAGACACGGACCAAGGCCTCTGCGAGCCGAGCGGACCCTATCTGCCGTGTCCGCCGGAAACGCGCCCGACCTTCATCAGAGGCCGCCTCGTCTGCCGGATCGCGCATGTCTGCCCGCCCGGCGGGCGCCCGGTCTGGACGCCGCAAGGCTGGCGCTGCGGCGAGCCGCGGCCGTGCCGGCCGGGCGAGCCGCAATGCCCGGGACCGACGCCGACCCCGACTCCCTCTCCGACTTGCCCGCCGGATCGGCATTGCCCGACGCCGACGCCGACGCCAACCCCGACGCCGACACCCACGCCGACCCCCACGCCGACGCCGACCTGCCCGCCGGATCGGCACTGCCCGACGCCGACGCCGACGCCGACGCCGATCATTCAACTGCGGCCGTCATGCGTCCCCGGCGTCTCTTGCCTGCCGCCGGCGACCATTCCGCCGGTGATCCGACGCTACCCGCACGCCCCGCACTATCCGTACTACCCGGGGCGGCCGCCGGGCTGGCGCGCCGATCACCCTGGATATCCGGGCCACCCGATCTATCGTCGCTACGATTCTTGGCCGCGTCGCCCGGTCATGGCTCCAAACGGCGGGTACGGCTACGGGCGGACGCTGGACTAGGATGCGGATCGAAGGCCGGCGCGGCGCATGATCCCGCGGCGCGCGGTCGAACATCCAAGCGGAGGGCGCATCGATTCGCCGAAGCGTCCTCCGTTTTGCGCCTGGCGCCAATCAATCGGCGCTTGCGCCGATCCGTTCGAGGAATTCCAGCACGCCCGCCTTGTGGACCTTGTCGCCGACCGCGAGATTGTGGTCGCGGCCAGGGATTTCGAGCACGCTGGCGTGCGGCAGCATCGCCGCCAGGCGATGGGGATCGCCGGCGACCGTGTCGCGCGTTCCGACCGCCACCAAGGTCGGACAGGCGATGCGCGCCGCCTCGGCCGCGTCGAGCGTCTGACGCGAGCCGCGAATGCAGGCGGCGAGCGCGACGCGGTCGCTCTTGGTCTGGTCGGCGAAGGCGCGGAACATGCGCTGCATCGGGTCGGTCAGGGCGTCGAGCGACGGCGCCTCCATCGCGTCGGCGATGCCGAGCGGCAGCCCGACGCCTTCGACCAGCCGGTCGCCGAGCCCGCCGAGGATCAGCCGACGCACGCGCTCGGGCGCGGCGAGCGCCAGATAGGCGGAAATGCGCGCCCCCATCGAATAGCCCATGACGTCGGCCCGCTCGATCCCGAGACGGTCGAGCAGGCGCGCCGCGTCGCCGGCCATCAGCGCCGAATGATAGGCCGCCGGGTCGCTCGGCTTGTCGCTTTGGCCGTGGCCGCGATTGTCGAAGGCAATCACCCGCCGGCCGTCATGGGTCAGCGTTTCGACCCAGCGCGGATTGACCCAGTTGACGCGATGGTTGGAGGCGAAGCCGTGGATCAGCAGGATCGGCTCGCCGCGGTCGCGCCCGTGCGGGGCGACGTCAATATAGGCCAGCTGCAAGCCGTCGGAATCGAAAAACTGGACCATGCGCGCCGCTGACCCCCTCCTGCGCCCTCGAAGACGAGGGCGCCGCCGCCATAACGCGGCCGAAGCGCCGGCGCCAGGGCGCGATTTTTCCCGGCGACGAACGGGGACTTGGCGGGAGGCGTCGGATCGGCCTTAATCGCGCTCGACTCGGACCTGGAGCGCAGCCTGTGAAAACGCTCGCCGTCGCCCTGACCGCCTTGGTCGCGCTCGAGCACCTCGGCTTCCTCGGCCTGGAAATGTTCGCCTGGACGCTGCCGCTCGGTCAGAGCGCCTTCCACACCAATGCGGAGTTCGCCGCCTCGACCGCGGCGCTCGCCGCCAACCAGGGGCTCTACAACGGTTTCCTCGCCGCCGGCCTCGCCTTCGCGATCTGGCGCGGCGACGTCGCCTGGCGGCTGTTCTTCCTCGGCTGCATCGTCGTCGCCGGCCTGTTCGGCGCGGCGACCGCGTTCCTCGACATCCTGTTCGTCCAGGCGCTGCCCGCCGCGCTCGCCATCGCCGCCACGCTCGCCGCCCGGCCGCGCGCCGCAACGGAGTCGCCGCCATGATCGCCAACCGCCCCGCCACGCTCAACTTCGATCTCGGCGAAGCCGCGGACTCGATCCGCGAGGCGACGCGCGAATTCGCCGACGCCGAGATCGCGCCGCGCGCCGCGGAGATCGACCGCGACAATCGCTTTCCGCGCGACCTGTGGCCGCAGATGGGCGAGCTCGGGCTGCACGGGATCACCGCGCCGGAGGAATACGGCGGCCTCGGCCTCGGCTATCTCTGCCATTGCGTCGCGATGGAGGAAGTGTCGCGCGCCTCGGCCTCGGTCGGCCTCTCCTACGGCGCCCACTCCAACCTCTGCGTCAACCAACTCGTCCGCAACGGCAACGCGGAGCAGAAGCGGCGCCACCTGGCCAAGCTGATCTCCGGCGAGCACGTCGGCGCGCTGGCGATGTCGGAAGTCGGCGCCGGCTCGGACGTCGTGTCGATGACGACGCGGGCGGAGAAGCGCGGCGACCGCTTCGTCCTCAACGGCGCCAAAATGTGGATCACCAACGGCCCGCTCGCCGACACGCTGGTCGTCTACGCCAAGACCGACCCCGCCGCCGGGCCGCGCGGGATCAGCGCCTTCATCGTCGAGCGCGGCATGAAGGGATTCTCGTCAGGGCCGAAGCTCGACAAGCTCGGCATGCGCGGCTCCGACACCGGCGAGCTGATCTTCGCCGATTGCGAGGTGCCCGAGGAGAATCTGCTCGGCGCGCTCGGCAAGGGCGTCGCCGTGCTGATGAGCGGGCTCGACTACGAGCGCGTCGTGCTCGCCGCCGGGCCGCTCGGCATCATGCAGGCGGCGATGGACGTCGTCCTGCCTTATGTCCACGCGCGCAAGCAGTTCGGCAAGCCGATCGGCGACTTCCAGCTCGTGCAGGGCAAGCTCGCCGACATGTACGTGACGATGAACGCGGCGCGCGCCTACGTTTACGCCGTCGCGCGCGCCTGCGACCGCGGTGAAACGACGCGCGAGGACGCCGCCGGCGCCATCCTCTACGCCGCCGAGCGCGCGACCCAGGTCGCGCTCGACGCGATCCAGATTCTGGGCGGCAACGGTTACGTCAACGACTATCCGACCGGCCGCCTGCTGCGCGACGCCAAGCTTTACGAGATCGGCGCCGGCACCAGCGAGATCCGCCGCATGCTGATCGGGCGGGAGTTGTTTGTGAAGACGGAATAGGCGGAAGCGCGTCGGCCTCGGCGCGCATTACGGCGCGGCGACGGCGAGGACGGCGGCGAAGGCGCGCGCGCCGTCCGAGAGACGGCGTCCCTGGAAATGCAGAGCGGCTTCGCCGTTCGACGGCGCCGGGAGCGGAGCGCTGTCGATCGCCACGGAATCGCCGACCTGAACCTCGGTGAGAAAGTTCACTTCGTAGCCGACGACGCGGCGGGCCCGATAGGCTTCGGGCGAGGCCGAATCGAGAATCCATTGGGCGTAGTGCGTATTGTTGACGTGTCCGTTCATGTCCAGGTCGCTGTTGCGGACGCGAAATCGCGCCGCCTCGACCAGATCCTGGCGCAGGGCGATCTTCTCCGGCGTCAAGGCGAGCGCGTCGTCCTGTCGAAACCGCAATGGCGCGCCGGCGACCGCGGGCCGAACCGGTCGGCGCGTTCTCACGTCCAGAGTGAGCCAAGCGGCGGCGCATTCGCCGACCTTGCGTTCGCCGACGAGAATTTCGTAGTCGCGATGGACCAGCGGTCCTCTGACCGGCCTGACCCAGGTGCGAACCGTCAGTTGATCCCCCCACATCGGCCAATCGGCGACGACGAGCTTTTGACGGCTGAGAATCCAGATCGCGCCCTCGTCGATCGTCGCTTCGTAGCCGTGGCCGAGATGGTCGGCGTGCGCCCAGGCGACGTCCTGCAGGATGGCGAGCAGACCGACGAGGCCGAGCCGCTTCTGCGCGTTCACGACGATCGTGTTGACGGCGTAGCTCTGGGTCCAGATCGCCTGCGTCATGCCCTTCCCCTAAACGCCAGCCTCGCACACGGCGAGGCGGTCGGCCTGCGGTCATTCGTCGCCGCGCCGCCGCCGAGCCCCGGCCGGCCACGGCGGACGCCAACCGCCGCCGCCCCCACGGGCGCACGGGCGGCGGTTGTTTGTGAACGCCGGAGGCGGTTAGTCTCCGCGCGCCGCCGACGAGAACGAGGCGCGGCGTAAGGGAAACGAGTCATGCGCAACGCCCTCAAGTTCGCTCTCATCGCCGCCTGCGCGCTCGCGCCGCTCGCAGCGGACGCGCAGACCGCCAACAATCTCGCGGCGCTCAAGGGTCTGGCGCCGTTCGCGGCCCTGACCAATTCGGCCGCCGGCCAGGCGGCGCTCGCCGCCAATTTCGCCGTCACCGGCGGCGTCCAGACCGGCCTCTTGCGTCGCCCGACCCTGCTGCCCTTCGCCGACCAGCAGCAGCAGGCGCTCAAGGACGTCTTCATCACCGGCGGCGATCTCGCCGATCTCGCCGACGGGCTCGGCACGACGCTCGGCGCCGCCTATGTCGCGCGGGCGCACTATCTCGACCGCGCCCATTTCACCAACGTGTCGCAAAACGTCGCTGACGTGATCGCATATGCGTTGGCGACCAGCGGCGCCGATTCCAACTCGGGCAAATATTTCTTCGCCAACGCGACCGCCGACGGCAAAACGCCGGCGTCGGACGCCGCGGCGGAGATTCTGAAGGGCGAAAAAGGCGTGACCGACGTCTTCGGCGTCGCCTACGGTCGGCCGCGCGGCGGTCCCGGCGCCGACGCCTTCGGCGACTCGCGACCGTTCCAAACTGAACCCAATTTCGCCGCGATCGCCGGACCCGACTATTTCAACGTTCCTTCCGACAATTTCGTCACCAACCGCGGACCGGCGATGAACCTCGTCGACAGCCCGTCGTTTCCGAGCGGCCACACCACCTACGGCTACACCGGCACCTTGTTGCTCGCGTTGCTGACGCCGGAACGCTACCGGGAGATGATCGCGCGCGGCGCCGAATACGGCGACGACCGCATCATCGTCGGCGCGCATTACGCGATGGACGTGCTCGCCGGCCGGGCGCTGGCGACCTACGACGTCGCCCACCTCATCGCCAACGATCCCGCCTACGCCGGCCAAACGCTGCGAGGGGCGCCGGCGATCGCCGACTTCCCCGCCGCGTTGAAGGCCGCGCGCGCCGACCTCGTCGCCGCGCTGCAGGCGGGCTGCGGCGACGCGATCGCCAATTGCGCGCGCGCCGACACCGGCCGCTTCAACGATCCCGCGGCGAACGAAGCCTTCGTCGCCGCGACGCAGACCTACGGCCTGCCGGTCGTCTACCCCAAGGCGGCGGAGACGAGGGAAGACGTCGCGACGCTCGCCCCCGAAGCGGGCTGCCTGCTCACCGTCGCGTTCCCGTCGCTGAGTCTGGCCGAAGCCGATCAGATCCTCACCGAGACCGAAGGACCGGGCGGCGGCTTCCTCGACGACGGCGTCTCGCCGTTCGGAATCTATTCGCGGCTCAACCTCTACGCCGCCGCGACTGTGGCGGCCGAGCGCGCGGCGGGCAAATAGGCGAGGCGCCCTCACTGCGGACGCCTCGGTTCCAACCTTCCGCGATCCGAGCGCGACGCGAGAGCGCATGGCGTGAGGCCAGGCGGCCTGGCGAAACGACGTTTGCCTACGCCCTTGCCATAATCCGCGTCATTCGCAATCGCCCAATCCCAATCCTGGAGCGACGATCAGCCTCGAATCAGGTTGATGCGTCATCGTCGGCTTCGCGCGCCGCCGCCGATTGGGGATCGAGAAACGATGAGATTGCCTCTCGCCATCGCCTGCCTGGGAATCGCCGTCAGCGGCGGCGCCTGGGCGGACTGCCGGCTCGAGCAGGTCACCGCGATGCCGCTTCTGCCGCTCGGCGCGCATTTCGCGGTGATGGCCGGGATCGAGGACGTCACGCGGCCGATCGTGGTCGACACCGGGGCGCCGAGGACCCTGCTCAAGGCCAGCGTCGCCAAAGAGCTCGGGCTGAAGGAAGACCCGCAGCACGCGCAACGATCGTTCGGCATCGGTCAGACGACCGGCGATTTTCGCCCCAACGTCATTCCCGCGCGACTCGCTTTCGGCGCGCTGGTGCTGAAGGACCGCAGCACCGTTGTGGCGACGATGGACGACGGCGGGACGCCGGAGAAGGACTCGATCGGTTTGCTCGGCGACGATATTTTGTCGCAGTACGACGTCGAATTCGACTTCCCGGGCCACACGCTCGCCTTCTATCGCGAGGACGGCTGCTACGACACCTTCCTGCCATGGACCGGCGTGTTTTCGACGATTCCCTTCGACCACCGCGGCGCCAAGGTGACGATCGACGTTCTGCTCAATTCGGAGCGCACGCGCGCCATGCTCGACACCGGCAACAATCTGTCCTTCGTTTCGCTCAGCGCTTCGGCGCTGTGGGGCGCGGCGACGGACGATCTGGCGCCCACCGCAACGCGCATCAGGAGCCCGTTTAACGGCGGCGCCCCAATGCCGGTGAGCGCTTATCCCTTCACGCAGGTCGACATCGGCGACGAAAGCTTCCAGGACAAGAAGTTGGGCGTCGTCGACGTCAAGATGCCGCTCGCCTCGGCCAATCTGGGACTCGATTATTGGTCGAGCCGCAAGATCTGGATCTCCTACCCTCACCAATGGCTGTTCGTCGCCGACGATCCCTCGGCGGCCAAGCTCGCCTATCCGATCGAGCCCGTCGCCGCCGCCTCGGGCGCGACGCCGACGCAAATCGCCGGTCCCAACTGAGGCGGCCAGACCGCTCCGCCGGCGTTTTCACGTCGTGAGACGCGGACATATGTCGGCTCGTCCATCGTTTGCTTGGCCCCGCCCTTGACAGGCGCGGCGCGGCGCGCGCCTTTGCCAACCTTGTTTTTGACGTCGTCGGGATCGCGTTTTGGCCAGCCCCCGCCTCGCACTTCGCGCCCCCTTCCTCGCCGTTCCCGGCTCGCCGCCGGTCGAATGGCGCGTCGCGCCCGGCCTGATCGAATACCCCGACGCGCTCGCGGAAATGGAATCGCGCGCCGAGGCGATCGCCGAAGGGCGCGCCGCCGAGCGCGCCTGGCTGATCGAGCACCCGCCGCTCTACACCTCGGGGACCAGCGCCAGGCCGGTCGACCTTCTCGACGCCCGTTTTCCCGTCTATCGCGCGGGGCGCGGCGGCCAGTTCACCTATCACGGGCCGGGCCAGCGGGTGGCCTATGTCATGCTCGACCTCAAGCGCCGTCGACCCGACGTGCGCGCCTTCGTCGCCGCGCTCGAAGGCTGGCTGATCGACGCGCTGCACGGGCTCGGCGTCGCGGGCGAAACCCGCGAGGACCGCGTCGGCGTATGGGTGGCGCGGCCCGACAAGCCGGCGGGGATCGACGGCTCACCGGCCGAGGACAAGATCGCCGCGATCGGCGTCAGGGTGCGGCGCTGGACGACGTTCCACGGCGTTTCGCTCAACGTCGCGCCCGAGCTGACGCATTTTTCCGGCATCGTCCCATGCGGCGTCGGCGAAGCCCATTACGGCGTGACCAGCCTCGCCGACCTCGGCCGCGCCGCGACCATGGCCGACGCCGATCGCGCGCTGAGAACCGCCTTCGAAGCGCGCTTCGGGCCGACCGTCGACGCCTGAGCCGGCGTCTGGCGCGCGCGCGGCGCTTCGCTTATGAACAGGGCCGTCGGCGCCGACGACGCGGCGCGCCGTGAAGCGAGACCCGTCCATGTACGCCGCCCCCCATCGCGACCGCGAGCGGATCGACGGCTTGGCGACCTTCGTCGCCGCCGCCTTCGTGACCGCGCTGGGGCTGGTGGCGGCGCTGGCGCGGGTCGGCGCCCCCGACCGGGTCGTCGCCGCGCTCGGGCCTCTCGTCACGGTGATGGGCCTCGTCACCCTCGGCCTCGTCAATCGCACGGCGCGTCTGGGCGACTTCCTCGCCGCGCGCCGCGCCGTTCCGCCGTTCTATTCCGGCATGGCGCTGGCGGCGACGGCGGCGGGCCTGGCGCTCGCCTTCGGCGGCGAAGCGG
>Ga0181516_10002326_pt1 | contig 13642 bp, 7 predicted proteins | sample PEATcosm2014_Bin_25_FD_121104 | JGI IMG/M metagenome (GOLD analysis project Ga0181516, IMG submission 121104) | Peatland microbial communities from MTU Mesocosm Facility, Houghton, MI, USA - PEATcosm2014_Bin01_10_metaG | ecosystem: Environmental > Terrestrial > Soil > Wetlands > Peat | place... | reverse complement strand
GGGGACGCCTACACCGAAAGCCTCGCGATCCGCCGGCAATTGGCCAAGGAGAACCCGACGGCGTACCTTCCCGACGTCGCCATGGCGCTGAACAGCCTTGGAAGTCTTTACCGCACCACACAGCGACTGAAGGAGGCCGGGGACGCCTACACCGAAAGCCTCGCGATCCGCCGGCAATTGGCCAAGGAGAACCCGGCGGCGTACCTGCTCGACGTCGCCGACACGCTGAGCAACCTGGGTTTTCTCTACCGCGCCACGCAGCGGCAGAAGGAGGCCGAGGACGCCTACACCGAAGCCCTATCAACCTACCGGCAACTGGCCAAGGAGAACGGGGTGGCGTACCTACCCGACGTCGCCAGCACGCTGAACAGCCTGGGTGTCCTTTACGGCGACACGAAGCGACCGGCAGAGGCGGAAAAGGCCTTCAGCGAGGGCCTGGCTGTCCGTCGACGACTGGCCGAGGACAACCCGGCGGCGTACCTACTCGACGTCGCCACGACGCTGCACAACCTGGGTCTTCTTTACGCCGCCACGCAGCGACCGGCAGAGGCGGAGCAGGCCTTCACCGAGGGTCTGGCTATCATCCGCCGGGAGCTGGCGAAAAGAAATCCCTCAGTGTGCGCGGACGACCTGGCCCGGAGCCTTCTCAGCATGCTGCTTGTCTCTAGCCAGAATCCAGCCCATCTTTGCGCGCTGGCAGAGGAGGCGGCCCGGGCCGCCATGTCTCCCGAGTTAAGAGATGTCGCAGCATCCTTGCAGAAAAAGGTTTGCGAAGCTAAGTAGCTACCCTTCCTCCGTCGTTATGTGAGCCTGGCAGGAGGCAAGCACCGTAGCCGCGTCGTGGGGCGACCCACAGGCGGCGACCCACGAGGGCCGGTCGTCTACGGCCTGCCCTTCACCTGGCCTTCAAGGCAATGCCCCTCCCTACTGCCGCCCCGCGTGGTTGGTCTTGCCGCCGTTTTCCAGCACTTCCCTGACCTTGGCGGCCAGCGCGGCGGGCGTGAACGGCTTGCGCAGGAACGCTTCTTCTTTGCGACGGAGGCCGCTTCTGAGAATGGCGCTGTCGGAGTGGCCCGACATGTACAACACCTTCATTCCCGGCGAGTGGCTGAGAAGTTCCCTGGCCAGCTCCGGTCCGCTGGCCCCCGGCATGATCACGTCGGTGATCAGGAGTTGGATCGAGCCCCGCCGGCTGGCCGCGATGGCGCTGGCCGCCAGCGGGTCGGATGCTTCCAGAATGCGGTAGCCGGCGCTCTCCATGGTCTCGCGCACCAGCGTGCGCAGCATGTCGTCGTCTTCCACTAGCAGAATGGTCTCCGCGCCGCGCACGCGCGTGCTCTTGGGCGCCTCCGGTTCCACCGCCGCCGCCGGCCGTTCGACGCGCGGCAGATAGATCCGCAGCGAGGTCCCGCGGCCAAGCTGGCTCGAAAGCTCCACCGCGCCGCCGCTCTGCTTGACGATGCCCGCAACCGTGTACAGCCCCAGTCCGGTCCCCATGCCTACGTCTTTGGTGGTGAAGAATGGCTCAAACGCCTGCGCCCGCGTAGCTTCGTCCATCCCCGCGCCGGTGTCTTCCACCGTTAACACGACGTACGCTCCAGGCTTGACAGCCGAGCCGGGCGAATTCGCCACCTTCACATTGGCCGTCCGGATCGTCAGGGCCCCGCCGTGGGACATGGCGTCGCGGCTATTGGCCGCCAGGTTCAGCAGAACCTGCTCCATGCGGCCCGCATCGGCATTCACGTTGCCCAGATCGGCCGCCAGGTCCAAACGCAGCTCGATGTCTTCGCCGATCAGCCGCTGCAGCATGGTGCCCAGACCGGTCACCACATGGTTGAGGTCCAGCACCTTGGCCTGCATCGCCTGCCGCCGGCCGAACGCCAACAGCCGGCTGGTCAGCGCTCCGGCGCGATCGGCGGCTTTCAAAATCTGCTCCGCGGAATGGCGGTTGGGATCGGTCTCGTTCAGCTTGCTGAGAATGAGCTGGCTGTAGCCGGTGATGATCGTGAGCAGGTTGTTGAAATCGTGCGCCACCCCGCCCGTGAGCAGCCCCAGCGCTTCCATTTTCTGCGCCTGCCGGAGCTGGTCTTCGAGCTGCCGGCGACTCGTGATATCCATGAGGACGGCCAGTTCCGCGCCCTGCCCCCCATATTGAATCGGATGCAGCGCAATCTCCACTTCGATCCAGCGGCCGCTCTTGGTACGGTGCCGCCACTCGCTGGCCGCCGGCCGGTCCGGGCTGCGCAGTTCGGCCAGGAACCGGCGGGCATCTTCGCCATTCTGGACGTCCGCCAACGTCATACCGCAAAATTCCTCGGCCGAGTAGCCATAGAGGTTGCAGGCAGCGGCATTAACATCCAAAAACTGGTGGCCCTCGCGACCCAGTATCCACATTGGTTGCGGAAGTTCGGCGAACAACAGGCGAAACCTCCGGTCCCTGCTTTTCGAGAGACGGTTTACGGGCATAACACCAAACTCAGTTTATTCAGAGTGAAGGCGTGCCGCAAGTGCACAAGGTTTCGCATTCCGCAAAATCGCACGAAATTACCCGTCCGAACGTATCGAATCGCGCAGATTCGCGCCAACCGCCGGGGGCCGGGCGCGTCCCTTGCGGAAAGTGGGCGGCGTCTGGCCCGCGTTACAACTCTTACTGGAACACCTTGGCGGCTTTGAAGTCGCCGGCCTTGACGATCGAAATGCCTCTGGGATCGATGTGCTTGCGGAACGCGGCGTTGATCTGTTCCGGAGTGAGCGCCTGGATTTTGGCTTCCACATCGGCGTCCCACTGGAGCGGGCGGTCTATCTGCTCGCGGGAAGCAATCAGCGCGAGCAGCGCGGCATCGGTGGAACGGCCGATCAGCCGCGCGTCCAGAATCGCCTTCTTGGCCTCGGCCACTTCGTCTGCCGTGAAGCCGTCCTGATAGGCCTTCTGCAACTCTTCCATGAAGCAGGCCTCCACCTTCGGGCCGAAACCGGGGTTGAGACTGATGGTGGCGGACAACTGTGCGGAATCGCCCTCCGTGGGGATCGTGATGCGCGCGTTGGCGCCATAGCTGAGGCCTTCTTTATTGCGGATGCGGTTGGAGACGCGCGAGGTGATGGGTTCGCCGAACATATAGCTGGCCACCACCATGGCCGGATAGTCCGGATCGTTGTCGGACATCCGGAATCGCTCGCCGGCCAGGAACTCGGCGTTCGCTTTATCCGGCGTCTCGATCTTTTCGTTGATGGGCGCGGCCGGCTTGAAGGGTACGGCCAGCGGCTTATAAGCTTTCGTAGTGTTCCATGTTCCCAGCAGCTCGGCGGCGGCTTTCTGAATGTCCGAAGGAGTCACCGGCCCTACCACCGCGAAGACACCGTAGTTAGCGCCGTAGAACTCGTCGTGGAACTTCCTGGCCTGGTCCAAAGTGACTCTCTGTAGTTCCGGCTTCTGCTCTTCGCGCGTGAGCGGATACTGCAGATCGCCCTTGGCGAACGGAGAGAGGTGCCGTGTCAGCCGTTCGGTGGCCAGTTGTGTGGGCTCGGTCTGCGGGTTGTCGAGCGCTTGCAGCCGTTGGGTCTTGGAGCGGTCGAATTCGTCCTGGGGATATGCCGGCTCCTTCAGAATCTCTACCGCCAGCTTGACCGCTGCCAGGAAATTCTCCGCCGGCGCCGAGATCGTGGCCGTAGCGCTCGAAATCGAGCCGCCCCCGCCGCCCCCGCGTCCGCCGCGCCCGCCGCGTCCGCCGCCCGCTGCGCCGCCTCCTCCGCTGGCGCTGACCTGGGCATTCAATTTGCGGAATTCATCCTGAAGCTGCGCCCGGGTGTGGCTCCTGGTGCCCTCCATTAGCAGGCTGCCCGCGAAGGCTGCGGCTTCGCGCTGGCCCGCCAGCGTGGCTGAGTCGCCGAAACGCAGCTCGATGATGCCGGTTACCATATTGTTCTCGGTCTTTTTCGGCAGGACATCCACCTTCATGCCGTTGGCCAGCTTGCTGCGCTCCAGGCGGCTCGCAATGTTGGCAATGGTTGGGTCGAACGTCTCGCCATGCGCCACCGTGACGGTGCTCTTGTAGTTCTTCAGCGTGGCCTCCAGATCGGGCGTTGCCGGCACTACCGTGCGGTCCGGGTTCATGTCCGGAATGTAATAACCCACCGTGCGGTTGGAGGGTTTGAAATACAGCTTGGCAACGCGCACCACGTCGGCTGGTTGCACGTCGTTCAACCGGTCGTGTTGCAGGAACATCAGGCGCCAGTCGCCCTGCGCGATGGCGTCGTTCAAGGCGCCGGTCGCGATCTGTTGCGGGTTCGAGAGGCTGGTGGTCAATCCGCGCAAAAGCCGCGTGCGGATGCGATCCACGTCGGCGGCTCCGGGCGGGTTCGCGGCCACGTCCTCCAGCGCCTTGAAGATGGCGTCGCGCGCGGCATCGGGCGATTGATCCTTAGTAAGTGTGGCGGAGATCTCTACCAGACCAGGGTCGTGCATCGCCTCGAAACGCATGGTGGCCGATTGCGCCAGCTCGGTATCCACCACGAACTTGGTTAGCCGGCCTTCGTTCGGATCGCCGGCGCCGCCCCGTCCACCGCGTCCGCCGCCGCCGCCCCGTCCACCGCGTCCGCCGCTGCCGTTCATGATGCCTGCCAGCACCTGCAGGGCGGCGGAATCCGGATGGCCGGCGGCCGCTGCGTGGTAAGCCACCATCACGTTCTGTCCCGTGCCCACACGGCGCAGCGCCACGAAGCGCTCGCCATCCTGAGCAGGCTCAACGGTGTAAGTGGGCTCCAGCACGCGCGTGGGCCGGGGGAGCTTTCCCAGGGAATCCGCCACAAACTGCAGGGCCTTCGATTCGTCGATGCGCCCGGTAATCGCCAGCACCGCGTTGTCGGGCTGGTAATACTTACGATAGAACGCCTCCGGACGCGTGTACGGTACGTTTTCCAGGTCGTCTTTGGAACCGATGGTGGACTTACCGTAGTTATGCCACAGATACGCTGTGGCCGCCACGCGCTCCTCCAGGACAGACGCTGCCTGGTTCTCGCCGCGCTCCAGTTCGTTGCGGACCACGGTCATTTCCGTATCGAGGATCTGCTTGTTGAACCTGACGTTGACCATGCGGTCCGTTTCCAGACTGAGGGCCCACTTCAGGTTGTCGTCGGTCGCGTTAAACGTCTCGTAGTAGTTAGTCCGGTCCTCTGAGGTGGTGCCGTTCCAGTTCGTGGTGTGGGCGACAATCTCGTCTTTGATGTTGCGGCCGTTGGTGGTCTCGATGAAATTCAGATGCTCCAGCAGATGCGCCATGCCCGTCTCGCCGTAGCCCTCGTGCCGGGAGCCCACCAGGTAGGTTACGTTGACGGTGATTTTGGGCTCCGCGGCATCGGGATAGAGCAACACCTTCAGGCCGTTGGCGAAGTCGTATTCGGTAATGCCCCCCATGGACGCCATTTTGCGCACACCCGGCGGCAACGTCTGGGCGTAGGCCAGCGCCGCCAGCGCCAGCGCAGCGGCGGTAAAGATGAATCTTCGGTTCATAAGCGGATACCCTTTGCTAGCGGATTATAGCAGGCGTTGCGGAGCGCAGCCGGGCGGTGAATCCGGTAGACCCCCACGAGTGGTTATCTGTCCGCGCCGACATAGAATAGGGCGGTCACCGGCGGCATGACGAGGTGCACGGTGGTCACGGGCTGGCCGCTGGCGTCGCCGTTCGTCAAGTCGGCCGGGCGCGGCTCGCCGGTCTGGGGGTCCCAGATCTTCAGGTCCTTCCTGCCGCGCAGGACAACCTTCGTGTCGACCGGATTGTCGGTGGAGTTGGCGAAGAAATAGATGTCCTGGCCGTTCTTTACTTTGTGAAGATAAGTCAAAGCGCCATCATAGGCGGGAGCTTTCTTCAGAAAGGGCATGGGTTGCTGAATGTTCACATCGCGAACCGGCAGCACGCGGTCGACCGCCCACTCCAAAACCCACGGTTCGGGCTGAGGCAGGAAGTAGGCCTGCCCGCCAGCCGCGTTGCGCTTCACCCAGTAGAAGGAAATCAGCCGCCCATTCATGGCGCGCTGTAAATCGGCGGTGGGAGGATCGTCCACCGGGAGCCCGAAAACGTCGGCAACCATCTGCTGAATCTCTTTGTCTTTGCCGAATTCCGCGGATTTCGTCGGCAGTAAGTGGGTTGCGATCACCACTCCGCCCTTATCGTAAAACTCCTTGATCTTAGCGGCGGCCGCCACCGATAGCGTGTCTCCGCCAGGCACGAAGAGCACGCGGTATTCCTCGCGATTCTCCCGGTTGTTCAGCACCAGCCGCTTGTTCTCTACGGTGCACTTATTCACCAGAACCTCCGGGTGGAGATAGGTGTAGTCCACCCGCATGCCGTGAAACAGGACTTCTCCGATATCCTGGTAATCGATTTCGGGCGGCGTGATTCCCCCCTCGCGCGCGGATATTACCGCGTCGATGTTGGCCTTGCGGGATTCGCCGCCGGATTGGCTCGCTTGGCCGCCATCGAATTTGAAAACGCTCTGCAGCGATGCGATAGGGTAGAGCACGGCCACATCGGCCACATGCCGGCCATGCTGGAGCAGATAGCCCATGCGGCCCAGGAACTTATTGAATTCGGGCGCATACGCCGTCCGCGCCGGACCGCCGCTGGTGACCTGTTGATTCACGCCCATGGCGTGCTGATCCATGGCCACTTTATAAGCCGTCTTCTCGTTGACGCCTCCATAGGCCGCGTAGGTCTCGGCGAAAACTATGGGGTGGTCCCAATTCGAGGCGGCCGAAGTCACGATCTTGTAGCCCGGGTTGGAGCGGCCCAGGTAATAAATGTCATCCACGCCCGGCACACCCTCGTGCTCGAATAGCTTGATGAAATCGCCATTCACGGGCACCGGGTTCACAATTTCCTCCTGGTCCCAATGGCCTCCGGCCTGGATGCCGTGCGCTTCGCAGAAAGCTTCAATCTTACCGACGAAGTTCTCCGAGAAAAGTCGCGCCCGGAATCCCCACAGTGCATTGCGGGCCGCCGCGGTCTGCGGACCGATGTTGTACCAGAGCGCCGGGTAATACTTCATTGGCGAATAGCCGTACACTTTCTCGAAATTCTCGTTAAAAGACGGCGTCCACATACGCCCGTCGATAGGATGCATGGCCGGCTCGTCCCAGAAAGAGTGCTTGATCTGCTTCCCGAAGAACTCACCCACGTGGTCGTAGTATTTCTGGTAACTCAGAGAAATGAACGCGTCCATGGCGGCGGGGTCCAGATAGTCTACCACTCCGCCCTTCACGGAGGTGGGCACTATGGCGGTGTTAAGATAGAACGCCATGACCTTCCAGTTACCTTTGGGAACCGGCGCGCTGAGCGGCTTGCCGGCGGCGTACCGCGAGCTGATATCGGTCAGCTCAAAGGTATCGCGGTTCATCATCACCGCTCCTACGTAAATGCCTTGCGGCACGGTAAGTTCCGCGGTAACAGGGCCGGTAACATCCTTCTCCGCCATCTCCAGGCTCTTGGCCGCATATTGCGGGTACTTAGTATAAAGCTGGCCGCCAACCATGCCGGTGGGATAGCGCCACTCGTCGTACAGCACTACTTCGAGCCCCAGTTTTCGGGCCTCTTCGAGAGCTACCCGATAATATTTGAAATACTCGTCGCTGAGGTAGACCACGCCCTGATCGGAGTGGGGGCGCTCGGTGGCCTTCAGGTATGCCTCCGAAAGGCCGGTGGTGGGGCCTCCACCCGGCTCGGGCGTGATCCCGCCCGCGCCATACTTCTTCGCCAGGTCGTCGACGGTGGAGACGATACCCGCCTCCGACAGATTGGACAGATTGAAGCCGAACATGGGATGTCCGCGGAACTCCGCGGGCGGATCCTTGAACCAGGCGGGATCCACCAATCCACCGCCGGTCTGCTGGCCCTGAGCCGGGCCGCCGAAGTGCGCGGCGAGCAACATCGCCGAAACGCCGAGGATCAAAGGTCGTAATCGAGCAAACATAGTTGCCTCCCCAAACGCGCGGGTAGGGGGATGCATGCACCCCCGGCACGCCACTTTATCACAACTGGCATATAATGGCTGACTCCGAGCCGCCAGGAAAAAAGCGGGCAGCGCGCGCGGCCGGCTCGGAACGGAGGTCTTTAGGATGATACGAAAAACGTGGATACTGCTTGCCGGAATGCTGTGGGCGGGCACTCTTTTTGGGGCGTCGCGCAATCTGGAAGTGTATTGGGTCGACGCCGAGGGCGGCGCGTCGACGCTGATCGTGGCGCCCAGCGGCGAATCGCTGCTGGTGGATACCGCCAATCGAACGCCGGACGATCGCGATGCCAAACGGATCCTGGCCGCGGCGCAACTGGCGGGGCTCAAACAGATCGACGTTCTGCTCACCACCCACTTCCACGGCGATCATATCGGCGCCATGCCGGCGCTCGCCAAAATGATCCCCATCATGAAGTTCATGGATCATGGCCCGTCGGTCGAGCTCGACCGCCCTAACGTGGCGGCGGCTTACAAAGCCTATGAAGAGCTGAGCGCGGGAAAGCGTACGATCCTCAAGCCGGGCGACCGCATTCCGATCAAGGGCCTCGACATCGAAGTGCTCATTTCGGCCGGCCAGCCCATCTCGAAACCCCTGAAAGGCGGGGGCGCCCCGAATGCCGCCTGCGCCGATTTCAAGCCGCACACCGGCGAGCCCGACCCCGATAACGACATGAGTGTTGGCATTTTGGTGCAATACGGGAAGTTCCGCTTCCTCGACATGGGCGACCTGACCTGGAACTTCGAGCAGAAGCTGGTCTGTCCCGTGAACCTGATCGGCACCGTGGATGTTTACCAAACCACGCACCACGGCCTGGACCGGTCGAACTCGCCGCAGTTCGTGTGGGCCATCCAACCGAAGGTCGCGGTGATGAATGACGGACCCCACAAAGGCGGCCCGGCCAGCGTCTTCGAGACCCTGCGCAAATCGCCCGGACTGGAGGACATCTGGCAGGGACACCTGGCGCTCGGCACACCCAAAGAAGTGAATACGGACGAGAAAATGATCGCGAACATGGAAGAGACCGCTAACTGCAAGGGTAACCTGCTCAAGCTCTCCGTGGCGTCCGGCGGTAAGTACACCATCACTAACCTGCGGAACGGCTATAGCAAGACTTACGAGTCCAAATAAGAAGAAGCGGCCGGCCTTCCCGCCGCGCACCACCGGCCGCCCGAGTGGTCGGCACACGCCGGGGCCCCCGCGCGCCGCCGGCCGCCCAAGGCGGCGCGCGGCGGCTCGGCTGGTTGCATGGCCCGGGCTCCAGCCCGGAGGTATCGCGCGCCCGCCTCGTCCGCACCGGCGAAAAATGAAACAGGTCAACCAAAACCGAATTTTATTCGCGCCTTCCTCTTGTAGTTCGGCGGGCAGCGTAATATGCTTGGTTCGATCAGGCAATCCGAGGAGGCAACCATGTTCAAAAAGCGGCAATCGCGGCGGGAGTTTTTTGGCGCCGGCGCCTTCGGCACGGCGGGAATAGCAGCGGCGCTGGCGGATCCGTCCCAGGCGGCGGCGCAGGCGGTCGGAGTCAAGCCGGCCGATCTGCCGGACCTCACCATTAAGGAAGTCAAAGTCTATGTCACCGACCTGGGAGACCTGCGCAGGCTCAACGGGACGGAAACCGGCGAAATTGTTTCCATCGTGACCAATAGCGGCCATGAAGGCAATTACAGCATCGGCAACCGAAGCACCACGCCGGGCTGGCTGGAGTGGGCCAAGCCAGTGTTGGTGGGCAAGAACGTGCTCGATATCCTGCCGGCCATTACGGCGACTTCGGGGCTCAAGGCGACCTACGGTTACGGCGCCGGCGGCGGGCGCGGCGGTGGAGGCGGCCGTGGCGCCGGCGGTGGTGGTGGCCGCGGCGCGGCCGCGGGCGCAGCGGGCGCGAATGCCGCGGGCGGCGGTGGACGCGGCGCGGGAGGTGCGGGGCGCGGCGCGGGCGGCGCAGGCGGCGGACGCGGCGGCGGCGCGGGTGCCGGCGGTGGTGGAGGCAATCAGCGGGGCGGGGGCTCGTGGCCGAACTACTACTCGGCGACGGCCGAGATCGCCCTGTGGGATATCCTCGGCAGGGTGGTCAATCGCCCGGTCTACAAGATCCTCGGCGGCACCAAAGACCGCATGATGGCTTATGCCAGCTCGCAACATCTGGCCACCGTGGAAGATTACGATCCCGATATCCACAGGGCCATCGAAGAGGGTTACAAGGGATACAAGATTCACCCCGGCGGCGGGCAGCACAAGGACAGCGCGACCGAAATTCCCCGCTATGTCGGCCACATGGACGAGATCAGGCTCTGCCGCAAAATCGCCGGCGAGAACTTCATGCTGGCGCACGACCCGGTGCAGCAGTACAACCGCTACGAGGCGCTGAAGGTGGGCCGCCTGCTCGACGAGCTCGATTATGCGTGGTTCGAAGATCCCATCCGCACTACCGATGTGGAAGGGCTGGTGGAACTGAACAAAGCTCTCGACCTGCCCTTGCACGTGGGCGAGTTTCTGATGTCCATCGCCGATTTCGCCGAATACATCAAGGCCGACGCGCTCAATGTGGCGCGCCTGATCGCCGACAACGTGGGCGGCATCAGCGGCTCCATGCGGGTCGCCATGCTGGCGGACGCATTCGGCCTGGAATCCACGCCGCACAACTGGGGTAACCCGTACGATCTGGCGGTGCACTTCCAACTGGAACTGGCGCTGCCCAACACTTACTGGTTCGAGATGCCGCACCCTTCGAGCTATGTGGACCGCCCGTGGGCGCGCGACAAGTTCCGCATCGATAAGAGTGGATACGTGGTGGCGACGGCGGAGCCGGGCTTGGGCGTGGCACTCGACCGCGGCGCGCTCGACAAGATGACTAAGACGATCAACCGCTAAAGGAGTCATCTGAATGCCAGGGTGCGTACGATGCCGTCCGCGGCGGCGGAGCCCATGGGCATCGCCTGAAACTCCAGGCGCACGTGGGCGCCGGGCTGCGGGCCGCATTCCAGGCCCTTCGCCGCCGTGAGGTCGGGGATGAGGAACGTCCTCACCGAATCGCCGATGCGCACGTGAAGCCGGGCCAACTGGCCCTGGCACTCGATCGTTTCGAGCACGCCTTCCACTACCGGTGGGCCAAGCGCCTGGGAGAGACGGTCGAGCGCCGCGGCCTCCTCGCGGATCTTGGTGAACGGCCGGGCCTGTTCCAGATGGTTGCGCGCGGCGATAGTTTCTCCCAGGCGGTATTCGGAGTAGGCGATCGAGTAGAAATAGCGCGGGGCCTGCTGGGGGTTGACCGGCCCGGCCAGACGGAGTTCTGCCAGCGCCTCGCGCCATTTCCCGGTGCGCACCAGCAGCAACCCCAGATCATAGTGCGCTTCCTTGAGGGACGGTTCCAGCTTGATGGCGGTGCCGAGCGCGGCGGCTGCCTCTTCGGAACGGTTGGCGGCGCCGAGCGCGCGCGCGTAGGCCACGAACATGCGCGGGTCGGCCGCACCCAGCTCAATGGCGCGCGCGAAGTGGCCCAAGGCCTCCTGGTTGCGGCGTTCGCGCCAGTCGAAACGGCCCAGCGCCGCTTCCACCTCCCAGCGCCCGGGGAAATCGCGGGCCACCCGGAGGAAGGCGGCGCTGGCCTCGCCGGTTTTGCCGGGGTAATCGGACAGCAGTTCGGCCAGGGCCAGTCGCGCGAGGAGGGCGGAGTGCGGCTCGATGGCGGGCGAGTCCACCGCGGGGGCCAGCGCAACCCGGAAGGCGAGGCCGCGAAGGGTCTGCGCGCGCACGTATGCCTGCAAGTCCTGCTGCACCGCGGCCAACGGCTTGCCATACACCCGATCGAAGGCTTCGGCGCTCCCCGTGGTCTTCAAGGCGTCGAGCATCCGGGCAAGGTGCGGACGATACCCCGGATCGAGGCTGAGCATGTGGACCAGCGCCCAGCTCTCGGCGTAAAACATGCCGGCGGGCGACTTCCGGTTATAGAGTGGAGACTCCTGCGTGACCGAGAGCAGCGCGTCGAGATCGATCCAGCGTTCGTTGCGTAGCGTCTCCGCCCGTCCCGGCGGAGCCTTGCCAACCACGATCCGGCCGCCGTCCTGGTCGATGGTGGAATACAGTTCCGCCAGTCCCTCATTCAACCAGACGGGAATGCCGCCGCCGGTCTGTCCGAGAAGCAAGTGGGTGTATTCGTGGGTGGCCACCTGGTAATGCTCGATGGCGGTGCCGCTGATGACGATGTAATCGTGGTCGGCGCCGGAATGGAAGAAGGCGGTAGCGGCTTCGCTGGGACGGTACGGCCGGAATTCCTTCTCGCTGTGAAACGCGACAATGCGGACCGGCTTTCCGTCGGTGGACTGGGCTTTGAAGACTTCGAGGAAAAACCCGCGGACCTGTTCGAAGTGGCGGAGCAGGTCGCGCCCGGCTCTCTCGCCGGCGGTGGTAAAAAGCTCGAAGTTGGCCGACTGAATTCGCACCCAGGGATCCGCCGGTGCGGCAGCCAACGCGAGCAAGGGCAGGACCGGCCATGTCACCGCCAGGCGCCGCGCGGCACGGATCATGAGAAAAGTGTATCATCGGCGGGGCGGACTAAGATTCTCTCTTTGGGTCTTCTCCGCTTCCCCTAACATACCGGCGATCTCGTCGCGAAGACGCTGAGTAAGTTCGCCGCGGGCGTCCACCTTGAGACCGGCGGTGGGAACAGGATCGCCCACCTTTACGGCTACGCTGCCGCTGCGGATGTGCATCGAGCCCATGGGCAGCAGCTCTCGCATGCCTACAATAGCAACGGGAACCAGCGGGACGCCGGCTTTGATGGCGATGTAGGCGGCGCCCTCCTTGAAGCCGCGCAGGCCGTGGGGCGAACGGCCGCCCTCCGGAAAGAGCAGTACGGAAATGTGGCGCTCGGAAATGATGCGCGCGCCTTCGTTCATGCTCTTGAGCGACGCGCGCACATTCGAGCGATCCACCGGGATGTGGCCGGCCCAGCGCAGATGCCAGCCCAGGAACGGGATCCGGTAGAGGCTCTTTTTGGCGAAGAAGCGGAACTGGTAAGGCAGGGTGGGAAGCAGGGCGGGAATGTCCAGGTAGCTGGCGTGGTTGGACACGAACACGTAGTTGGCGCGGGGATCGAGCTTTTCGAGCCCCTCGATGCGGACGCGGATGAAGCTCGCGGCCAACAGCATTTTTCCCCAAACGCGCGCGGCGCGATGGGCCGAATTGCCGCTGCGGTCGAAAAAAGAAAGCACCATCGAGAGGAGATCCATCACGACGGTGGCGAGCACGATCAGGGGTGTGGTGAAGAGCAGAGACCGCGGGAAACTCATCTTCGAGCCAATCATAGCAGCCCAGCAGGAGCCCTGGCGGCATGCCCGCCGGCCTTCCCCGGCACCGGCCAGACTTGGGGCCGCGGATGCTGCCGGGTCTCGCAATTCCATTTCCACGGGCACCGGCCACCGGCCAGCGGAAAGATCGGGTCGTGGATTATTCACCCGGGCCGCAGCCACAATCCGCTGGCGCGCCTCCCGGCGAGTGCGGCCGCAAGTTCTAACCCGCCCCAGTCACTGATCCTTGTCGTGGCCGCCTGGGCGTAGTGCTTGACGCCGCGGCAGGTAAGACCGTATCTTACCAGCATGAAGACCACCGTCTCTTCCAAGGGCCAGATCGTTCTGCCGGCCG
>Ga0181516_10002325_pt1 | contig 13643 bp, 13 predicted proteins | sample PEATcosm2014_Bin_25_FD_121104 | JGI IMG/M metagenome (GOLD analysis project Ga0181516, IMG submission 121104) | Peatland microbial communities from MTU Mesocosm Facility, Houghton, MI, USA - PEATcosm2014_Bin01_10_metaG | ecosystem: Environmental > Terrestrial > Soil > Wetlands > Peat | place... | reverse complement strand
GCTTGATTTTCTGGAAGCATTCGCTGATCAGAAGCGGCCGCTTACTTCGTCCGAAATCGCCCGACGGCTCGACATTCCGGCGTCCAGTTGCCACGACGTGCTGCAGGCGTTACTGGAACGAGGGTACCTGTACGAGCTGACACCGCGCGGCGGCTTTTATCCGACCCTGCGGCTATACGATCTCGCCAAGAGCATCGCCGACCATGATCCTGTGGTGCTGCGTGCGGAGGCGCAGCTGCATACGCTGCGTGACAAGATCGATGAGTCGGTGCTGCTCTCCAAAGTCAGCGGGCTGAGGGCTACTTATCTGCTCTCGATCGAGCCATCTCACCCGCTGCGCTTTCTGGCTCACGTGGGTGACAGGGTACGTGCCCTTTACGCCACCTCGGCCGGCAAGGCGTTGCTGGCGAGTCTCGGCGCACGGGCCCTCGGGGCGTACCTGAAATCCGCGACCCTGACCCGGCTGACACCGCGGACGATCACCTCCAAGGCTCGGTTGCGCCAGGAACTCGAGGCTGGAAACCGCCGCGGCTGGTTCCTGAATCGCGAAGAGAGCCAGGACGGCGTCACCACGCTGTCTGCGCGGTTCGTCTGGGCCTCGGCCCTTTACATCGTTACGATCGCCGGCCCGACGTCGCGCGTGTTTCCGCGGCTCGCTACCGCCGCCGAGCTGCTGACCGCCGCTTGCAGGATTCTGGAAGCACCGACTCAGCCGCACGCTGCATCGGCCAGGCGCGACGGCGCTCAATGACCGCGCCTGGCTTCCACCCCTCGCAACAGTTCAGCTGGCACCCGCACGATGATCTCAAGCGCCATGGGTGCGTAGGCCTTACCCTGCGGATCGATGCGCGGCGATGCCATTCCGCCCCCGCCCAGTGCGTGCTGCAGCAGAAAATTGAACGCGTGCAGCCCCGGTGCTTCGAAGCGCCGCGCTGGGCCGCGCACCAGGTGACGAAAATGCGCCAGCACGCGCTCGGCGGTGAGTTCCCGCCGTAAGGTAGGTACGTAGGCGGGATCGCGCGCGATGATGGCGATGTTGGCGCTATCGCCTTTGTCGCCCGAGCGCGCGAGCGCAATTCGGCTCAAGGCAACCTCGACGGTCGCCTCGCCGGCTCCGGCCGCGGCCAACTCGACGGACTCCTGCAGTGTCTCACTCTGCGGGCCGTACATGCTCCCGGGTTGGCCGGGGGGAATCTCGATGTGCAGCGGGGGCTCGTCGGCACCGAGCAATACCCGCGGAGCCTCCAGCGTTCGCTTTTCGACGAAGAAGGTGAAGAGCCTGATGAGCGGCGACGGCTTCGGCCGGCCGCCGTAGATTCCGGTGGTGCCGGGCGCAAAGGAGATGCCGACCGAGCCCAGTTCCCGGGCGAACAGCTCAAGACACTTCGCATCCTGATGCGCGACCACCACTCGCAGCACCACCTCGCGCGCTGTGCGTGCTCGAGACAGCGCGCCGTAAGAGGCCTCGGCGCCCAGCACCTCGACGTGAGTGGCGGCGAAATCGGGTAGGTGGCGCTCGGCGAACACGAGCCGTGCGCGGGCGATCAGTGCCTGCGCGGTCTTCTCGGCCTTGGCGGCCGCGTCCGGTCCGACGATCGACACGCTCGCCACGGCCCGATAGCCGTCCTGGTACGTCGCGCAGACCTTGTAGTGCGGGGTCGGTGCCCGGCCGCGCGCGCCGCTCACGCGCACGCGTTCGGCCCCCGCCTGCGCCAGCTCGACCCGTGAGAAGTCGGCCACCACATCCGGCAGCACGTAGGCCGCAGGATCCCCGACCTCGTACAGCACCTGCTCCGCCACCGCACCCGGAATCACCAGGCCGCCGGTGCCGGCTGGCTTGGTGAGAATGAAGGTGCCGTCCGCGCGGCACTCGGCGATCGGATAGCCGATATTCTCCCAGTTCGGAACCTTGTCCCAGTCGGTATGCAGACCGCCGACGCCTTGCGCACCGCATTCGAGCAGGTGGCCGACCAGGCTCCCGGCGGCCAGGCGGTCATAGTCCTCCGGCGCCCAGCCGAATTCGTACATCAGAATGCCGAGGGCGAGTGCGCTGTCGGCACAGCGACCTGTAATGACCACATCCGCGCCGGCACGCAGCGCCGCCGCGATCGGCAGCGCCCCGAGGTAGGCATTGGCGGTCAACAGCCGGCGCGGCATCTCCTCCCCCGAGGCGGCGTCGCGCACCCCCTGGCCGCGCAGCGTTTCGATCATCGGCATGACATCGTCACCCGTGACCGCGGCGATGCGCAGCGGGAGCGATGCGGCTCGGCAGACCGCCTGCAGCGCGGCCTGACAGCCGAGTGGATCGACGCCGCCGGCATTGCTCACCACCTTGATGCCGCGCCCGGCGAGCTCCGGCAGGCTGTCCTTCAGATACGCGATGAAGTCCGCGGGAAAGCCGCCGTCGGGGGACTTCAGTCGCGCCCGGGCGAGGAGCGACATGCTGACCTCGGCGAGATAATCCATCATCAGGTACTGCACCGGCTCGCGCAGCAGCTGGGGTATCGCGCGGGGACTGTCGCCCCAGGCGCCGCTCGCCCCGCCGATGCGCACCATGCGCTCTGGCATAGGCGCTCTAATCCTCAGCCCAGCGCGGTTTGCGCTTCTCATTGAACGCGCGCAGGCCCTCCTCGGCGTCCGCTGAGCGTGACGCCAGGGCGATCTGCGCCTCGGCGAAGGCGATCGCTTCCTCGAATGCCATGTGCTCCATCGCCCAGATGACCTGTTTCCCCCGGCGCAGCGCGGCAGGCGAAGCCGCGCGCAGTTTCGACAGCACGCTGTCCACCCGCGAGTCGAGCTGCGCGGCCGGGACGCACTCGTTGATGAGGCCGATCTGCGCCGCGCGCGCGGCCGAGATGAATTCGCCGGTCAGACACAGCTCGTTCAGGTGCCGCGCATGCACTGTGGCGCGCAACAGCACCAGGACCTGCATCGGGAAGACGCCCACCTTTGCTTCCGGGAGTGCGAAGCGCGCGTGTTCCGCGGCGATCGCCAGATCGCACAACGCCATGAGACCGACGCCACCGGCAATACAGTCGCCGTTCACCCGCGCGATGAGCGGCACGCCCACGCGGCGCACCGCGCGCGCGAGGCGCCCGAAATCCGTGGTCGGCTCGTCCGGGATCCCCTGAAAAATCTCAGGTCCGGCGCGCAGGTCAGCCCCGGCGCAGAACGCCTTCTCGCCGCTGCCGGTGAGCACGATTGCCCGGATGGCGGCGTCGGCGCTGGCGAGATCAAGAGCCTCTTCGATGCCGTGTAGCACGGCGGAGTTGAGCGCATTGCGGCGCGACTCGCGCTCGATTGATACCCACAGTGCGTCACGCTTGCGTTCGCAGCGCACCTCGCTCGCGGCTTGCGGCTCCATGTCAGACTTCGGTGCCCGCGCTGCTGCCCGGCGAGGAGAAAATCTCGGCGTTGTGCTCGGCGAGATTTGGCGCGAGCCGGCGCAGCTCAGGTGCGGAACGGCTGAATCGTATCGGAAATCGGCAGTTCAACACGGTTCCCTCGGTGGGGTGCTCGAGCTTTTCGAAGAAATCAACCGCCCGCAGATGGGGGTTCCTCAGCAGGTCGTCGAGGGAGTTCACCGGGCTCACAGGGATGTCGTTGGCCTCGAGCAATGCGATCCACTCCCGAGAGGTGCGCGTTCTCAAATGGGTCGCCAGAAATTCACCGATGGCCTCGGCATGCTGCGTGCGGCTCTCCTGCGAGGCGAACCGCGCATCGGTTTCGACGAGGTGCGGCAGTCCGACCATCGCGCTGAAGGAGCGCCAGTGGCGGTCCGTGTATACGACGAGCGAGAGGTGGCCGTCCAGAGTCTGGTACGGTCCGCGCGTGCGTGACAGCAGTCGCTTGTAGCCCAGCTCGCCGAGTGCCGGTACGAAGGCGGCTCCGCCCAGGTGGTCGGCGAGCACGAACTGAGCCATGGTCTCGAACATCGGTACTTCGATCAGCTGGCCCTGACCGCTCTTCTCGCGGTGATAGAGCGCGCTGAGCACGGCGTTGACGACATACAGCCCGACCACCCGGTCGCAGATATTGATGGGCGCATAGCGAGGCGTGCCGTCCACCGCCGCGAACAGGCCGGCGATGCCGGCCGCGGCCTGCATCAGATCGTCATAGACCGGCTTTCCCGCTTCAGGACCGCCCGATCCGTAGCCAACCGCCGCGCAGTAGATGATGCGCGGATTGAGGGTGCTCAGTTCCTCGTAGCCGAGACCCAGTCGCTTCAGCCCCATGGGCCGTACATTCGATACCATGACATCCGCGCTGCGGGCGAGGTCGAGGGCGCAAGCCATGTCGGCGGGCGATTTCAAGTCCAGCATCACGCTGCGCTTGTTGCGGTTCGCCTGCAGGAACAAGGGACCCATGCCCGCGTGCCGCCAGGGACCAACCCAGCGCATCGAGTCGCCGCCGCGCGCCTCGATCTTGATGACCTCGGCACCGAGATCGCCCAGCAGCTGCGTCGCCGAGGGCCCCATGACGACCGTGGTGAGATCGAGGACGCGCACGCCGCCCAGCGGTCCCGTCGCAGACCCGGCCGCCTGACCCCACGTGGCCCCCCCGAGCGAACTGGGATGCATAGAATGCCTGCTCCGCCTCAAGATCGTGTTTTGCGCAAGGATTGATCAATTGCGCTATTACGAATATTATTCCGATATAGCGAAAAATTGTACGCTGCCGGCCCTTGCCTGACAATGAACAAATGGCGCCCGCGGAAGTGACATCGCCTCTCGAGCGCAGCGCCATTCGGCGCAGTGCCATCAGGATCCTTCCGCTGCTGATGGTGTGCTATTTCTTCGCCTATCTCGACCGGGTCAATCTGAGTTTCGCGGCGCTGCAGATGAATCGGGCGCTAGGCTTGAGCGCTTCCGCCTACGGATTCGGTGCGGGACTCTTTTTTCTCACGTATTGCCTGTGCGGGGTTCCTTCGAATCTGCTGCTGCACCGCTACGGCGCGACCCGCTGGCTCGGGCGCATCATGTTCGCAATGGGCTTGTGCGCCGCGGCCATGGCGTTCGTCAGTAGCCGCGCGAGCTTCTACGGCGTGCGACTGCTGCTCGGCGCGGCGGAGGCGGGTTTCTATCCGGGCGTGCTCTATTTCTTGACGCTGTGGTTTCCGTCCGCCTATCGGGGACGGATGCTTGCGACCTTCATCGCCGCCATCCCGGTTAGTGGCATCGTCGGTGCCCCACTGTCCGCACAGCTGCTGTCCTTGAACGGCGTGGCGGGTCTTGCGGGCTGGCAGTGGCTCTATCTGGTGGAGGCTCTGCCCGCGCTCGCGCTCGCGCCGATCGTGCTGAGGCATCTGCAGGACGGGCCAGCGCAGGCGGACTGGTTGCCGGGGGCCGAGCGCGACTGGCTGCTCGAGCAGCTCAGCACGGAGCGGCGTGCTGTCGCGAGCCAGCAGGCCCCCTCGATCGTGAAGTCGCTGAGCAGCTACCGGGTGCTGCTGCTTGCGACGGTATATTTCAGCAATGTGTGCCTGCTCAATAGCATCACGTTCTTCCTGCCTCAGATCGTCAAGGGCTTCGGGCTGAGCAACCTGCAGACCGGGTGGGTCGTAGCGATTCCGAGCGTGCTGGCGCTCGCGGTGCTGCTGCTGTGGGGGCGCCGCTCCGATCGGCGCAAGGAGCGCTACGGGCATGCGGCACTCGCGAATTTCGTGGGCGGCGCCGCGCTGCTGGGCTCGGTCATCGTCACCAATCCGGCGCTGCGGATCGCGGCGCTTTCGGTGGCATTTGCCAGCACGCTTGCCTTCACCGCGCCCTTCTGGTCGATACCGGGGACCTTTCTGACCGGAGCGGCCGCGGCCGGTGGCATCGCCGCCATCAGCGCGCTCGGCGTCACCGGCGGCTTCCTGTCGCCCTGGTTCACGGGCTTCATGAAAGATGCGTTCGGCGATTTTCGTGTCGGGCTGGGCGCCATTGCACTGCTGGCGATGGTCGCCGCCGGATTGCTCCTTCTGATCGGCCGAAGTGGATTATCTGTTCCCGTGCAAGGCGGTCTGTCACAACCGGAGGGAGTCAAGCAGTGAGCGGCAAATCCCCCTACATCATCCGGGCCTCGGAGCAGCAAAGCTACAGTCCGGCGAATCATAGCGGCACCAGGAACTATCCGCTGGTGGGTCCGAAGGTGAACGGCGCCAAGTACATGGAGATCGCGCTCGGCGACATCGAGCGACACGAGGGAGCGCCCGCGCACGCCCATCCGGACCTCGAGCAGGCGGTCTACGTGCTGGAAGGCGAGGCCATTGCCGGGATCGATGGCGTCGACCACCACGTCAAGCCGGGAGACATGATGTTCTTCCCGGCGCGGGTGTTTCATTCGATCAAGGTATTGAGCGAACGGGTCAAGCTGCTGGTCATCTATTCGCCCCCCTACGGCGAGGATCCCGCCAAGGTCATGCATCGGCCGCAAAAAGAGCCGTGAGGGCTCAGGCAGCGGGACCCGCAAGCCCCAGGGCGCGGATCGCATTTTGCTTCAGGATGAGGTCATGAACCTCCGGCTTGAAACTCGCCCTGCGGAAGTCCTCGATCCACCGCTCGGGGGAGATCAGGGGAAAATCCGAGCCAAATAGCATCTTGGTCTTGAGCTGACTGTTTGCGTACTGTACCAGCTGGGGAGGGAAGTACCGCGGCAACCATCCGGAAAGATCGATGTACACATTGGGCTTGTGCAGGGCGATCGAGAGCGCCTCGTCGGTCCACGGCCAGGACGGGTGGGCCATGATGATCGTCATGTCCGGGAAGTCGGCAGCCACATCGTCGATGAAGATCGGCTGCGAGTATTTGAGCCGCAGGCCGCCGCCACCGCGCATCCCGCTGCCAATCCCAGAATGGCCTGTGTGAAAGATCGCCGGCAGGCGGTGCTCGGCAATCACCTCGTAAATGCCATACGCCATGCGGTCATTGGGGAAGAAGCCCTGGCAGGTCGGATGGAACTTGAATCCCCGCACACCGTGCTCCTTGATGAGCCTGCGCGCTTCGCGCACCCCCAGGCGGCCTTTGTGCGGGTCGATGCTCGCAAAGGCGAGCATCATGTCCGCGTTTTCGCGCGCCGCGTCGCTGATTTCCTCGTTGGGGATGCGGCGACTGCCCATCTCGAACTCGGAGTCGACGGTGAACATCACCAGGCCGATCTTGCGCTCGCGGTAGTAGGCGACCGTCTCGGCGATGGTGGGACGCTTGCCCGCCTTGAAGTAGCGGCTGGCAGCGTCCTCGTACGCCTGCCAGACCTCGTCGACCGGCTGCCGGCAGGAGACTTCTGCGTGCGTGTGGGTATCGATGGCAATAAGATCGTCGGTTTTCACCACGTGCCTCCCATTTGACTCGGGACTGTTTGTGAGCGAGACGGTCAGCTCTGACGCTGCAATTGCTGCTCGAGTTCATGCAGCGTGCGATAGCAGGGCAGGACCTGGGCGACACTCGCGTTCGGCTCGCGCCGCTCGCGGATCGCTGCGAAGAACTCGCGATCCTGCAGTTCTATCCCGTTCGTGGATACATCGACACCCGAGACGTCGATGGCCTGGTTCTTGCCGTCCACCAGCTCGTCATAACGCGCGATGTAGGTGCCGTGGTCGCAGATGTAACGGAAAAAGGTTCCGAGCGGGCCATCGTTATTGAATGACAATGATAACGTGCAGATGGAGCCGCCCAGGCTTTTCAGCTGGATTGACATGTCCATGGAAATCCCGAGCACCGGGTGCCTGGGCCCCTCGATGGCGTGCGCGAGTCCGATCGATTCGCCGGTCTGATAGGCAAAGAGGTCGACGGTGTGCGCCGCGTGATGCCACAGCAGATGATCGGTCCAGGAGCGTGGCTGCCCCAGCGCGTTGATGTTGGTACGCCGGAAGAAGTAGGTCTGTACGTCCATCTGCTGGATCCGCAGCGTACCGGCGCGCATGCGCCGCTGAATCCATTGATGCGAGGGATTGAAGCGGCGTGTATGTCCGACCATGCACACGAGTCCACTGCGTTGCTGCAGAGCGGCTACGCTTTGCGCGTCGGCCCAGCTGTCGGCGAGGGGGATCTCGACCTGCACGTGCTTGCCGGCACGCATGCATTGCTGGGCCTGTGCCGCATGCAGGTGCGTCGGCGTGCAGAGGATCACCGCCGCGACGCCGGGCTGCGCCAGCGCCTCGGCGAGATCGGTGGTAACGTGGCCGATGCGGTATGTCGCCGCAACCTCGCGCGTCGCCTCGAGCTGCCGGCCGACGAGCGACACCACCTCGACACCGCCGATCAAACGAATCGCATCGAGATGCTTGAGCCCAAACGCGCCGGCGCCCGCGACAACGATCTTCATGTCGAGTTCTCCAGGATCAGATGACCGACGGCGGTATTGGATGCGGGCACATGGTAGAAGCGGTGCACGGGCCGGACGCGCTCGTTGAGCGCGCCGCGCATGACCAGCCACATTACCAATTCAATGCCTTCGGAACCCGCCTCGCGCATGTATTCGAGGTGGGGAATGCGCGACAGGCCTTCCGCGTCGCTGATCAGGCGATCGAAGAACGCATTGTCCCAGGCCTGGTTGATGAGCCCCGCGCGCGGACCTTGCAGCTGGTGGCTCATGCCTCCGGTACCCCAGACCTGCACATTCAGGTCGCCTTCAAAGGATTCGACGGCGCGCCGAATGGCACGCCCGAGTTCGAAGCAACGCCGCCCGGACGGGGGCGGGTAGAGCACCACATTGACGGCAAGCGGAATCACGCGTACCGGCCACGCTTGCGGCTGGCCGAACATGAGCGACAGCGGCACGGTGAGCCCGTGATCGACGTCCATGCGATTCACGATGGTCAGATCGAAGTCCTGCTGGATGACCGACTGAGCGATGTGCGCGGCGAGCTCCGGGTGTCCCTCGACGGCAGGCACCGGACGCGGCCCCCAGCCTTCGTCGGCCGGCGCAAAGCGTTCGCCGCAACCGAGCGCGAACGTCGGCACAATGTCGAGGCTGAAGGCGGTGGCGTGGTCGTTGTAGACCAGCAGCACGACATCCGGCCGCTGAGCGGCCATCCAGTGCTTGGAAAACTCGTAGCCGGCAAAGAGCGGCTTCCAGTACGCGTCCTGCGTCTTACCGCCATCGAGCGCCGCGCCGATCGCCGGCACGTGCGAGGTACAGATGCCGGCGGAAATGTGCGCCATCAGCTGCGCTCCGCGATGTCGCGCCAGCCGTTGGGCGAACGGCCGCCGCTCAGCATCATGGCGGCATAGTCCTGTTGGCTCATGCCGGTCATTTGCGCGGCGGCCTGCTGAAAGCTCTTGCCGTCGCTTGAGAACAGCTTGGACAGGAAATAAATGTTTCCGCCCAGCTCGATCAGGCGGTTGTAGTCGCGCGCCCGCACCGCCTGTTTCTGCTCCTCGCTGAGCGGCCACTGATCGAGAAAGGTGCGCTCGTCGGCCTTGAAGCGTGCACGGTTGTCGGGTTTCATGAGTGACATGCAGAACTGGTTCAGGTGGTAGCCTCGCCGAGCCTGCTCGGCATCAAATATCGTCGTCCCGGGAATGCGCTTGTAGGGTTTGTCGAGAGGCATCGTGCCGACCTAGCGGGGCTCCGCGGGTTTTGTCTGCCAGTACAGTCGCCTAGGATTATCGACCAGCAGCTGGCGCTGCAACTGCGCGGTGGGAGCAATGCGCGGAATAAAATCAACCAGCTCGCCGTCATCGGGCATGTGGTGGCGCACATTTGGATGTGGCCAGTCCGTGCCCCACAGCACGCGCTCGGGAAAAGTTTCGACCAGCCGCCGCGCAAACGGCACGACGTCGTGATAGCCGGGAGGCCCGCTCCTGGACAAACGATCCGGGCAGCTGACTTTGGACCAGAAGTTGGGGTGCTCGCGCATCAAGCGCACAAACAGCTCAAATTCTGGCCCATCCGGTGGCTGGCTCACGTCGGGGCGACCCATGTGGTCGACCACGACTGTGGTCGGGAGCGAGGCGAAGAAGTCGTAGAGTTCAGGCAGCTCGGCCGCCTCGAAATAGATCACGATGTGCCAGCCAAGCGGTGCGACCCGTTGTGCGATACCTGCCAGCACCTCGCGCGGGGTCGTATCGACGAGACGCTTGACGAAATTGAAGCGTACCCCGCGCACGCCGGCCTCGTTGAGCATCTGCAGCTCCCCGTCGGTGATCCCTGGGCGAACCGTGGCGATGCCTCGGGCTCGGCCCTGAGCCGCGTGAAGCGCATCCACCACGGCGCGATTGTCGGCGCCGTGGCAGGTTGCCTGCACGATGACGTTGCCGTCAAACCCGAGAAAGTCGCGCAGCGCGAACAGGTGCTGCCTGGAAGCGTCACAGGGGGTGTACTTGCGTTCGGGAGCATAAGGGAACTGTGTGCCCGGGCCGAACACGTGACAGTGCGCATCCACTGCACCGGGTGGCGGCAGGAAACGCGGCTTGGAGGGTCGCGCATGGTAGGGGAGCCAGGTCGCGTCCATGGTAAAGCCACCGGACGCGCCCGCCGATGCCCAGCCGGGGCCACCGGGGAGAAGTTGCGTGTTCACAGGCCGCGCGCCTTCAAATGTGCATCCAGACGCGGGAACACCCGCCGCGCGTTGCTCTCGAAGATCTGCTGCTTGTGTGCTGCGGGAATCGCCAGTGCATCGATGTAGCGTTTGGTATCGTCGAAGTAGTGACCGGTCTCCGGATCGATCCCGCGGACCGCGCCGACCATCTCCGAGCCGAACAGGATATTGTCGATGTCGATGACCTTGACGAGCAGATCGATCCCCGGCTGATGGTACACGCAGGTATCAAAGACGACATTGCGCATCAGGTGCACAGCGAGCGGCGGACGCTTGAGCATGTCTGCGAGTCCCCGGTAGCGGCCCCAGTGATAGGGAACGGCGCCGCCACCGTGCGGAATGATGATCTGGAGCGTCGGAAAATCGCCAAATAGGTTGCCCTCGATGAGTTGCATGAACGCCGTCGTGTCGGCGTTGATGTAATGCGCGCCGGTGGCGTGAAAGTTCGCATTGCAGGAGGCGGAGACATGAATCATCGCCGGAACCTGCAGCTCGACCATCTTTTCGTAGAAAGGATACCAGTGGCGGTCGGTGAGGGGGGGCGCCCTCCAGTGACCTCCGGAAGGGTCAGGATTGAGGTTGCAGCCGACAAAACCAAACTCGCGCACGCAGCGCTCGAGCTCCCTGACGGAGTGGGCGATGGGGACGCCGGGGGACTGAGGCAGCTGGCAGACGCCGATGAAGTTTTGCGGATAAAGGTCTACCACGCGTCTGATCAGATCGTTGCAGGCGCGCGTCCATGCCTCTGAGGTCGCTTCATCGCCGAGGTGATGGCCCATCGCCGAGGCTCGTGGCGAGAACAGTGTAAAGTCCGCACCGCGCTGGCGCTGCAGCTTTAACTGGTTGTTCTCGATCGATTCGCGAATCTCATCGTCGCTGATGGCGGCCAGTCGGGGTGAGGGCGCGGCGTCATCCTGCAGTTGCGCCAGCTGCGCGTCGCGGAACCTCTGCAGCGACGGCGGAGCGGTGGTGTAGTGACCATGGCAGTCGATGATCAGATCAGCCATTCACGGGATTCCCCAGACACTCTGCGGCACGAATACCTCGCCGCGCATCAGTTTGCGCGCCGTGCGCAACAGGGCGGAACGAGTGACGCGCAGGCTGCCGTTCGCCGCTTCCACCGTGAGCTCGACGGTGAAGTATCCTCCCGGGTGTTCGATGTCCACTCGCACGCGACCGTCAGTGATTGCGAGATTGGCCAGACTGGCGGCCACGGAACCCGCCGTCGCGCACGCGGTGGCCACACTCACTGCTCCGAGCACGCCGATGCTTTCGTGCACGCGGTGAGGAATGAACGTGCGGGTATTGAGGGTGCCGCCAGCGCGCGGCGGCGATACCAGACACATTTTCGGCACGGTCTTGCGCGTCACGTCGCCGAGATTCATGCGCGGGCCGAGCGCAAGGCGTATCGCCTCGACTCTCTCGCGCAGCGCCGAGTCCTGTTCCAGCTCGGCCGGGGATTCCGTGCCGCTCTTGCCGAAGTCCGCGGCGTTCAGTATGACCACCGGCATCCCGTTATCGATACAGGTGACGGCGATGCCGTCAATCTCCTCACGCGCCGAGCCCGTCGGCAGAAGGCTGCCGCAGCTCGCACCGGCCACGTCCAGGAAGTCAATCATGATCGCCGCAGCTGTCCCAGGGACACCATCGATTCTGGCGGACCCTTCGTACTCGACGATGCCGTGCGGCGTCGGCACCTGTGCGATGGCGAGGCTCGCCGTGTTGAGCATGTGAATGCGCACCGCGGTCGTCGGACTGGAGGCGGGCAACCAGCGGTTTTCAATCGCCCACGGCCCAACACCGGCGAGGATATTGCCGCAATTCTGCGAGTCGCTGACTTCGGGCTTGTCGATGAGCACCTGCAGAAACAGGTAGTCGACATCTGCGCGCGGGTGGCTCGGGGGTCCGATGACGGCCACCTTGCTGGTGAGCGGATGTGCGCCGCCCAAGCCGTCGATCTGCCGCACGTCAGGGGATCCGAAGGCTGCCAGCAGCACCCGATCGCGCGTGTAAGAGTCGGCTGGCAGATCCATGGCAGTAAAAAACAGGGCTTTGGACGTGCCGCCGCGCATCACCGTGCAGGGTATGGCTCGCAGCACTTGGGGCTACTCCCCCCGCCCATAGTCGCGATAGACCAGACCTCTTTGCGCAAGCTTCTCGCGCATGCCGTAGATGTCCAGCCCCAGCTCGCCCGCCTTCAGACGCGCCCGCACCTTGGCTTCCCTCTCCTCGCGCTCGACGCACTTGGCGTGGATCGCTGCCGCGGCCGCTGCAGGCACCACGCATACGCCGTCATCGTCGGCGACGATGATATCGCCCGGATGGACCAGCGCTCCGGCGCACACCACCGGGACATTCACCCCTCCCAAAGTCTCTTTCACCGTGCCCTGTGCGGAGACTGCCTTCGACCAGACCGGGAACTGCATGGCAGTGAGGTCGCGTACATCCCGCACCCCCGCGTCGATCACCAGTCCGTGCACCCCGCGTGCGACCAGCGAGCAGGCAAGGAGCTCCCCGAAGTACCCGGCGTCGGAGGCGGAGGTTGGGGCCACCACCAGAAGGTCCCCCGGCTGAGACTGCTCCACGGCGACATGGATCATCCAGTTATCGCAAGGTGCGACGCTCACCGTCACTGCAGCACCGGCGGTGCGGGTGCCCGGGTAGATGGGACGGAGCGTCGGGGCGAGCAGGCCGGTGCGCCCCTGCGCCTCATGTACGGTTGCCACCCCGAACTCGCCCAGCGCCTCGATAAGCTTAGCGGCCGGTCGCGGCACATTCCGGTACACGACATTCATAAGGGAGCCCCCACCAAGGTTGGCTGACCGCACCAATTCTCACCCCGCGCCGCAAATTCAGGTAATTGGAAGTATGATTGGGGGTATAAGCGTTTGCTAACGATCGGACATGCCCGCACGGCTCCCCAATCTGCGCCACCTGCACGTGCTGTGCGAGGTGGCTCGCTACGGCAGCGTGAGTGTCGCGGCACGGGTCCTGCATCTTTCGCAGCCCGCGGCGACCCAGGCCATCGCACGTCTCGAATCTGCTTTCGGCGCGCGGTTATTCGAACGCACGCCCGGGGGCATGCGCGCCACCGCTCAGGGACGGATCGGTGTGGAACGGG
>Ga0181516_10002323_pt1 | contig 13651 bp, 12 predicted proteins | sample PEATcosm2014_Bin_25_FD_121104 | JGI IMG/M metagenome (GOLD analysis project Ga0181516, IMG submission 121104) | Peatland microbial communities from MTU Mesocosm Facility, Houghton, MI, USA - PEATcosm2014_Bin01_10_metaG | ecosystem: Environmental > Terrestrial > Soil > Wetlands > Peat | place... | reverse complement strand
ACCAATACCACCTATTTCAGCAATAGCTTCGCCATCTTCACGCCCACAAACAGCACGGCCGGTGGAACCAATTACAATGGCTACGCCTCGTTCGACTTATACGTGACCAATCTGGACACGGCCGCTTATTTTGGCCCGGTGACGGTAAGTGTCATGGTCAGCGCCGTGCCGATTGCCATTGCTCCGCCGCTGAACATCATTCCGTTGACCAATGGGGTGCCATTCGATCCTATCAATAACGGCGGCGAGGATTACTACAGCTTTGCGGTTGGAACCAACGCCGTCTCCGCGCTGTTTTCCGTGTCGAACAACACCACCGGTGGCCCGTTCATACTGGTCGCGAAATACGGCCAGGTGGCGAACCTGTCCACTTATGATTATATCTCCACCTCCTGGCAGACTGGTGAGAGCATTTTTGTGACGACCAATTCCACACCGGTGCCACTAACCAACGGCGTCTGGTATCTTGGGGTGGTCAATGTTTCCGGAGGAACGATAGACTACACCATCGAGGCCAGCGCATATACCCTCACTGGGCCGCCGGAGTTCACTTACCCGACCAACAACGTCTTCACCAATCTGGAAACGACGCCTTTCAGCATTACCTGCATGGCGACGGATACGAACTCGCCGCCACTGCCGCTGACGTTTGCGATTGTGACGAATGTTTCGAGTGTGAACTTGTTGAATGTAACAGACACGAATCTGATGACGATTGATCCGAACACGGGGGCCATCAGTTGGACGCCGGACGAGGCGCAGGGACCGTCCACAAATTATGTCGCTGTCAGTGTCTCGAACGGCGCGTTCAGCGTGACGAACAGCTTTGAGGTCATTGTGGAGGAATCGAACCTGCCGCCGGTGCTGCCGATCATCCCCAATCAACTCATCATCGGCACGAACACGCTTATCGTCACCAACACGGCGACCGACCCGGACATTCCCGCCAATGCGCTGGGCTATCTTTTAACCAGCACCGTGCCGGGCCTGAATATTCCCGGCATCACCACGAACGGAATCATCAGTTGGACGCCCACGCTGGCGCAGGCCGAGAGCAATTACCTGTTCACCACCGTGGTGACGGATACGAACCCATGGGCGGTCAATGCGCAGTCGCTGAGTGCAACCAATCCGTTTTATGTCACCGTCCTGCCAGGGTTGATCAATGGGCAGACCAATGGCTTCACGCTCGGCACCAATGACATCATCTGGTTCGCCATCCAGGTGCCGACGAATACCATTTATGCAACGAACCGCCTGCTCTTCGCCACATTGCCGGTGAACATCTGGTTCAGCACCAACCTGCCGCCGTCCATCACCAATGCCGCCGATGCGGAACTGTTGGCGAATCAGACCAATGGCAGCAGCGTGTTGAGCACCAACCTCGCGACGGCGCCGACGAACATCGTGCCGGGCGGAGTCTATTTTCTCGGCGTGCAAAATACCAACAACGCGTCGGTCAGCGGCGCGCTGGAGGTTGACTTTGCCTATTCACAGTCATTCACCTTGCCCGTCATTCCGGATCAAGTCATCAGCATAGGCGATACGCTTATCGTCACTAACACGGCCGCCGATTCCAACACTAATGCGGTGCTCGTCTATGCCTTGTCCGGTTCCGGCGCGGCGGCGGGAGCGGTTATCAGCGCCAACGGCATCATTACTTGGACGCCCGACGCCACCCAGGCACCGACCAACGTCGCCATCATCACCGTCGTCACTGACACGAGCTTAAACCTCAGCGTGACCAATAGCTTTAATGTCGTGGTGCTGCCCAGCTTGGTGGACAACGGGCCGCAAACCAATGTCGTGGGCGCCAACAGCATCCGGTGGTTCACGATCAAAGTGCCGGTAAATGCCATTCAGGCCACCAACATCCTGCTGTTCGCCACCGCATCGGTGAACCTTTGGTTCAGCACCAATGTGCCGCCGTCCATCACCAATGCCGCCGACTTTGAAATGTTGACCAACTCGACTGGCGGTTCGTCGGTGATTGGCACCAACACCGTGCCGTTGCTGGTGCCCGGCTCGCGCTATTATCTGGGCGTGCAGAACACCAATAACTTTGGGGTAACTAATGCCGTCAAAGTCCGGTTCCATCTGGTAAACCTCAAACCGGTCTTTTACATCAGCAGCATTGTGGCTACGAACATGGCCGGCTCGAACGGCTTCCTGGTCACCTGGTATGCGCCCACCAACTATCAGTTCCACCTGCAATGGACGACGGCGCTGGTGCCGGCGAACTGGAAGAATTTCAACGGCGTCATCAGCTTCACGTCCTACATCACGGCGACGAACAGTCAGTTCCAATACTTTGACGATGGTTCGCAGACCGGCGGGTTTGGCCCGACGCGTTTCTACCGGCTGCTGCTGCTGAATTCGCCGACGAACACCGCGCCGTTTTTCCTGACCACGCCGCCCAGCCGCTATCAAAGTCCGGGCGTGATGCTCACCGTCACCAATGCCGCAAAGGACTGGGATATTCCGGCGCAGACGCTGACTTATAGTGCGACCAACAGCCTGGCGGGAACCAACAACGTGATTATAAATCCGGCGACCGGCATTCTTACCTGGACGCCGACACCGGCGCAAATCGGGCTGACCAACATCATCACCACCATCGTCACCGACAACGGCGTGCCGGCGAAGAGCGCCACCAATGCCTTCACGGTCATCGTCGGCGCGACGCCGTCGTTCAGCAGCATCATTGTCAATGCCAGCGGCGTGCATTTCCAATGGTTCGCGTTCACCAATGAACAATTCCAAATCCGCTGGACAACCAATCTCGCGCCGCCGGTGTGGACCACGTTCCCGGTGACGAACACCTCGACGACCGGCATCTTTAACTTCGTGGACACCAACACGTCGTTCCTGATGAAGTTCTACGAGCTGATTCTGCTGCCCTAGCGGGTTAAAATCCAAAGGTGTCGCTGGCGGCCAGCTTTATGGCTGAACCGCCAGCGCGGCTGTGGGAAAATTTATTCCGGCGGCCTGAATCCGGAATAAATTGCGAGCCGGATTTCAAAACATGTAACTCAAGCTGACCTTGACGAGGGCCGGCGCGACGAGCTGGTTGCCGTTCATGTTTTGATAAACTGGAATTTCCACGTCCGCGTAAATTTTCACCGGATGCAGGTGGAATTCAATGCCCGGCGAAAGCAGCACACGCTGGTAGCCGGAGTCGTCGGGCGCGGCGGCGGCGCCGTTGTCGCGCCCGCGCCACGAGCCGATGACCTGCGCCACCGGCGTGATTTTGACGCGGCCAAGCGAGAGGTTGTTGTAATAAATTCCCGCGGCGGCGTCCGCCTCCAAACCCGGCCGGTAATCGCCCTGCTTGAGCACCGGCACATCCAGTTCCGCCTGCGTGAACCAAGTGAAGCTGTTGTCGTGCGTAAGCTGGTGGCGATAAAATCCGCCGAGCAAAACGTCCGTGCTGCCGCTGCTGATCTGCGTGTCGCGGTCCACCACGTCGCCGTCGCGGTTGTCGCTGCCGGTCGGCAGCTTCAAGCCGAAGGTGATGCCGCTGGACAAGTCTTCCGAGAAGCCGGTGTAAATGCCCTTGATGCGGAGGTCGCCAAGGCCGCTCCAGTTACGCGAAACCACCTGGGCCGGCGGCGCGCCGAAGTTGACATCGGTGTTGAACGTGCGCGTCCAATACGGCACTTCAATTTGCGCGCCCCAACTGCGGTTGAACATGTATTGCAGTCCGAGAGTGACGAAGTGCGTTTCGATTTCCTTGTCGCCGTTATTTGCGGCGGGCGCGGAAGAATTGCCGCTCCAGTTCTGGTTTTGATCCTGGTAATCATAATCCAGGAACGCCATGCCGCCAGCGCCTTCCGGCAGCATCAAACCCGTGCCCACGTCAAAAACCCCGCAGCCGCAGGCACACGCCCACGCCGCGCCCGGCACCAACACGCCCGCCAGCAAACCGACCCCGACTTTTTTCATCTGCGAATTCAAATTTTCATTTTTCATTTTCAAAGCCAAAGATTGCGAGCACGCCACAAGGCGTCCTCAGGTTTTAAGAAATTAATTTGGGCTTACGTCTCACGACGTGGGCCGGAAAAACCGACTTGAATCAGGCGGAAAAACTGCGCGGCGGCGGCACCGGCGGTTTGGGGGAAGACGCGTCAGCGGAAAATTCAGCCAGTGAAAAAGCAGAAATGGGTTCTGGCGAAATGAGCGCGAAATTTTCCGGCGCGGGCGGGAATTCCATTTTTAACGACGGCGAGACGGCTTCGGACTTCTTCGCGGATTTTTTGGCGGCGGCGATGGCTTTGCACAGCGGGCAGAGATGGCGGCCATCAAACGTGTTTGCCATCGCCTCGGAAACGGTTTGCGTGCGCAGGTTGTTCGCGAGCATCGTCGTCCAAGCGACGGATTGCAGCGCGGCCCAGTGCGCGCCCGTCGCGAGGACGAGCGCGGCAACCACGAGAAATTTTCCGCAGCGGGCGAACACGGTGACAAAATCCGTTTTCACCCGCCGCAAGTCAAGTTTGGTTCAACGTTCGGCAATCCACACCAGCGTGCCGCTCGGCAGCAGATCAAACAGCGTGATCAAATCCGCGTCGGCCAGGTGAATGCAGCCGTGCGAGGCCGGTTCGCCGATGGAGGCCTGGTCGCCGGTGCCGTGGATGTAAATGTAGCGCGCATGCGTGTCCACGTCGCCGCCCTGGTTGAAGCCCGGTTCCAGCCCTTCGAGCCACAGGATCCGCGTCGTGATTTTGGCGTCCGCAAATTCCGGCTGCGACGTGTGGCCGACGACCTGGCGCGAGTGGAAAACCGTTCCCGCCGGTTCGCCGCCGCCGATTTTTTCGGCGATGCGGTGCAGGCCGCGCGGCGTGCAGTTGGAATCCTTGATCTCGCCGATGCCGAAGCGTGAAGTGGAACACGGAAATTTTTTCATGAACCGGTTATCCTCAAACAGCGAAACGGTCTGCGCGGAAATGTTCACCGACAAAACAAATTTCGTCGGCATGATTTTCAACTGGTGGCAGGCGGCCAGACAGGCTTCGGGAATTTTATTTTGGGAGTTCATAAAACGTAAGTTTGCGCAACCGGTGCTCAAAAGCACCGCCAGGCTCGTGATGGGAATGAGCAGGCGTCGCATCATTTAAGCTGGTAAGTCAAAAACCAAAAATAAGGCAATTCGAGCCAGCGGATTTCCTGCGCGGAATTTCCGAGGCTGGCCCGGATTTCCTTTTCGCTTGGAAAGTTTTTGAGGACTTCATGTTCGCTGCCGTCCGCCAGCTGCCGCCGTTGATAGGTATTCCCTTCGTCATCGGTCCGGCTGATGGGCGTGTTGCTGCCGGCAACAAACCGGTTGTCCATGAAAACCATCAGCGCGCCCGGCGGAAACAACTGATGCCAACGCAGCAGAAAACGCTCGATTTGAGATTTCCGCAAATGTGACCACCACGCCGCCGCCAGTCCGGCGGTAAAACCAGTTTGCGGAAAACCATTCACAGCGAATGCGTCGGCCTTTTGAAAACTGACGTGGCAACCGTAGTTTTTAGTGCGGGCGATTTGCAGGACTTCGTCGTTGATGTCGGTCGCGACAATTGATTTGGCAGCGTGCGAAATGACCTGCGTCCAGTAACCGGTGCCGCACGCGATTTCCAAAACGCGGTGCCCGGCGAAAGATTGGACGCAGAGCCGCCTTACCGCCGCCAGATCAGCCTGGCGTTCGGGCTTTGCGTAAATCCGCTCATACTCGTGCGCCCGCTTGGCGTAATATTCAATCAGCCGGGCGTCGCCTGACATAGTCAAACCTTCAGCTTTTTCACCAGCACCTTCGAGTTGCGCCCGCTCTGGTCATATTTTTCGCGGCGCGCGGGCGGCAGATCGTCCGGCGTGCCTTCGCTGAAGCCGCCTTTGGATTGAAAATAAGTGAACGCCTGCGTCGAGAGCGTGATGAGTTCGCCCAGGTTCAATTCCTTGGCCTTGCTCTCGACGAATTGAATCAGCTTCTTGCCGATGCCGTGATTTTCGTGCGCCGGATTGACGTAAAGACAGGCCAGCTCGCCTTTTTTGTGGTCGGGAAAAACATGCAGCGCCACGCACGCGACGGGATTTTTATCAATTTCAAAAATGAAATAGTCGCCCAGATTTTTTTCAATCATCGTCCGCGTGCGTTTCACCAGCTCCTCGGATTCGACCGCCGCCTTTGTCAGCAACTGGATCGCCCGGATGTCTTTTTTCAGCGCGCGGCGGATCTGCTGGTATTCGTTCGCGTAAATCAGCGTGCCGATGCCGTCGTTGGAAAACACCTCCGCGAGCATGCCTTCGTCCACCTTGCCGTTGATAACGTGAACGCGCGGAATGCCCGCCTTGCACGCGATCACCGTGTGCAGCGCCTTGGAAAGCTGTTCCGGCGTGATGTCGTTTTTTTGCAGCGCCAGCACGGATTCAAAATCCGCCAGCAGCATCTGCCGCACGAGCCGGCCTTGCACGAGAATGCCGTCCTGCGGCGTGATGAACATCAGCTTCACCGCCTTTAACGCCTCGGCCACCGCCACCGCCACGCTGTCGGAATTCACGCGATACGTTTTGCCGTCGCCGTCGAAACCGAGCGGCGGGATGACCGGAATAATCCCCTGTGCAAGCAGCGTCTGCAGCAGCTCCACATCCACGCGCTCCACCTTGCCGGTGAACAGATGATCCACGCCTTGGATGATGCCGAGCGGATGCGCGATGATGGCGTTCGGGCAGGCCGCGCGCAGATCGTTCGCCGAGAGGCCCTCGAGAATTTCGTGCGTCAGCCGGTTCGCCGCGTTCATCGCGATCTGCAACGTCGGCTCGTCCGTGATGCCCGCGCCGTCGGCGTTCGACGGCCGGAGGCCCTGTTTTTCTGCGAGCGCCTTGATCTGCGCCGAAGCGCCGTGGACAAGCACCACGCGGATGTTTAACGACCGCAGCACCGCGACGTCCAGCAGCAGCGTCGCGAAATTTTCGTCCGTGACAATCGCGCCGTCCAGCGCGAGGACGAACGTCTTCTCGCGGAATTGCGGAATGTATTGCAGGATGCCCCGCAGGTCGGTTGGTTTCATGTCAGCGCAAAATAACTAGCCTGTTTTGCGCGGGATTCAAACAATTATTTCAACAACCACCAAAACCTTTCCGGTTTTCGTAAGCGCGTTCCGGCCATGGTTCAATTCCCGCTTGTGTTCAGCGCGCTCACGCGACAATCTCCCCTTCGGGTCAAGACCCGCATCAAATGAAAAGTTTTCATACCTTCTGCTTTGCGCTGGCATTTTTGCTCTGTGCCGCCTGCGCTCATTTTGAGTCCTCGGTTTCGCCAAGGGCCAAGGCGGATCCTGAAACGGCCATTCTTTACGGACGATTTACCCTGCGCCACACGTTCTCCGCCGGGCTTAAAATCGCGCTCTGGCTGCAAAACGCGGACACGCAGAAATCCGTTTATATTTGTTTTGATGAGGCGCAGCCGTTTCGCGCCATTGAAGTCAAACCCGGCCGGTATCGCATCCTCGGGTTTCTGGACACCAACCGCGGCCATCAGATCAGAGGCCACCATGCCTTTCCCGCCACCGGCCTAGGCGGCCGGATTGCCCTCGCCTTCACAGCCGCGCCCGGCTCGCAAACTTACCTCGGAGATTTTACGGGTCACGCCACGCTCAACGACATCATTGAAAATTGGGGCGTGGATGCCATCACCAATAATTTCACGGACACGACGCTGGAATTCCGCGAAAAATATCCAAACCTGCTGAAGGTGTCCGCCGCTTCGATCTTTGCTCCGTCAATCACCCAGCCCTGAGCTCACAAGGATTTTATCAACGCCGCCAGGCAGCGCTCATTTTCCTTTGGCGTGCCGACGGAAATGCGGATCCACTCCGGCAATTGATAGCCGCCCATCGGCCGCGTGATCACGCCGAGCTGTTGCATCGCATTAAAAACCCGCGCGCCCTCGCCCACGCGCACCAGAATGAAGTTGGCGAATGACGGCACGTATTCCAGCTTCATTTGCCGGAATGCTGCCATGAAAAATTCCAGCCCGCTGAAATTGTTCTGCCGCGTCCGGCGGACGTGCCCGGCGTCGTCCAACGCGGCGAGTGCGGCGGTTTGCGCCAGGAGATTCGCGTTGAATGGCTGCCGGATTTTTTCCAGCGCCGAAACCAGTTCCGCATCCGCGATGCCGTAGCCTAGGCGCAATCCGGCCAGGCCGTAAATCTTCGAAAACGTCCGCATCAAAATCAGATTCTTCCGCGCGCCGAGGCGGATGAGCGGAATCAAATCCACCGGCTCATCCAGAAATTCGAGATAAGCCTCGTCCAGCACCAGCAGGACATCGTCCGGCACTTCATTGACAAACTGGATCAGTTCCTCGCGCGACGCCAGCGTGCCGGTGGGATTGTTCGGGTTCGCCACGAAAACAATCCGCGTGCGCGATGTGATGACCTTGAGCATCGCCGGCAGATCGTGGCCGTAATTTTTCGCCGGCACAGTGACCACGTTCGCGCCGAACATTTTTGCCACGATGGGATAAATGGCGAAACAGTATTGCGACACCACGATGTCCGTCTCCGGCCCCAGCAACGCGTGGCCGACGAACTCGATGATTTCATTGGAGCCGTTGCCGAGCACGAGGTTCGCCATTTCCACGCCGAGCTTGGCCGCGAGTTTTTGTTTGAGATAAAACGCGTTGCCGTCGGGATAAAGATTCACGCCGGGCAGCGCTTTTTGCAGTGCCGCGAGCGCGAGCGGCGACGGGCCGAACGGATTTTCGTTTGAGGCGACCTTGATGATGGAGTCAACCGGCAAATTCAATTCGCGAGCAACTTCTTCGATGGGCCGGCCCGGTTGATATGTCGGCAAGGTTTTTAGAAAAAAGCTTAAGGGCAGACTCATTGAGTTTTTAGATTTTAGTTTTTAATTTTAAGTTGGCTGCGCTGGTCTGGGAGGTTTTGACAATGGCAGTCAAAATACGAATTAATTCCAAGCTCTCATTTTGAAGCGAATCAATTCTGGATCCGGGAACAGTTTTTGAGTCGCGCAACAGCCGCAGCCAGTAATGCGTCTCCCGTGCTTCTTTCGAGGCGATGGACATCTTGGCGATAAAATCCGCGCGGCTCACGCCCGCGAGCGCTTCTTCGACGTTTGATCCGATGGCTGTGCCGGAGCGCAAAATTTGTCCTGCGATCTCAAACTCTTTTTGTTTCTTCAACCATTTTGCCAGCGTGATTGTCCGAAGCGCGAAAGCGTAGCTTTTTTCTCTGACAATGCTGGATTTCATACCGACGAGATGCTGCAACTAAAAATTAATAATTCAAAACTAAAAATTATCAAAGGGCCTCAATTATTTTTTTGACGTTGATATGCTTGGCGACAATGTCGCGGATGAGCGCGATTTTTTTCGCATCCGTCGGGCGCGTCTTCACCGTGAGATTGTGGACCTTCGACGCGACCTGGTAGCTGTCCGCCTTCGCGAGCAGCACCGGGATTGGCAATGTTTGCAGGGCTTTTAGCACATTGTCGCCGGGCCTCAAACCGCCGGTCAGGACGATGCCGGCCATTTTTTCGTCGCTGTTCGGCACCGTCGTCGCGCCGGCGGCGAGCAGGATGTCCTCGCGGTCGCCGGGCGTGATGAGCAGCGTGCCGCGCTTGAAAAAACGCATCGCATTCTGCGCGCCCATGGCGCCGACCACCACGTCCTCGACCAGCGTGTCGAGCGTGGGCGGTTTGTTCAGCAGTTCGGCATGGAGTTCTTCGCGAATCAGATCCACGGTCGGATTCGACAGGAGCTGTTCGTGCGGCAGCACGCCGAGCAGCTCCAGCCCCTTGCGTTTCAAGCCGCTGCGGACGAACCGGGTGATTTCCGGAATTTTTTCCTCATGCACCTTGTTGATGATGACACCGATGATCTCGACGCCTTCTTTTTCAAATAAAGCCTGGTTCAAAGAGACTTCGTCAATTGGTTTGCCGATGCCGCCCTGCGAAACAATGATGACCTTGCAGCCGAGGATTTTTGCCACCTGCGCGTTCGACAGGTCAAACACCGAGCCGACGCCCGCATGACCGGAGCCTTCGCACAGCACAAAATCTTTTTCCCATGCGACGCGGTCGAACGAATTTTGGATTTTCCTGACGAGCGCCTCGTTGTTCGCGGACTGAAGATATTTGCGCGTGAAGGCCGGCTCGACGGCGATGGGACTCATGTCCACCAGCGGGCAATCAAGATGATACACCGAGTCCATGAGCACGGAATCCTCGTCAATTTTCTGCTCCTCGATTTCGACGAAGCGCTGGCCGACGGGCTTGATGTAGCCGATGCGGGGAAAATACTTTTGCAGCGCGGCGATGAGCCCCAGCGAGGCGGTGGTCTTGCCATCGTTCTGGCGCGTGGCGGCGATGAAAACGCGGGGCGTGGTAGTGTTCATTTTTTGATGCGTAATGCGTGAAACGTGAGCAACAGTTTTTCACGCATCACGCATCATGTCTTATGGCATCATTCTCCCGGCAGATGCTTGTCCGCGCCCGGATAAAGTTTCAGGTAATCCGTGGCCTGCACGCCGACAATCGCCGCCACGCCCAGAATGTCGTGTGCGATGGAACCGCGCGAGACATCGGCGGCCGGGCGGTTGAGGCCGAGCAAAACCTGGCCGTAGGAATTGGCATGGCCGATCAGACCCACGAGCTTGCTCGCGATGTTGCCGGAATTCAAATCGGGAAAAATCAGCACGTTCGCGCGGCCGGCCACGTGGCTGTCATGCAGTTTGCGCGAGGCGATTTCCGGCACCAGCGCGGCGTCCACTTGCAGCTCGCCGTCAAAATCCGCCTCCACGTTGAGTTGCGCGGCCTTGTTGCGGGCCTGCGCGGTCGCGGCCTGCATCTTGCCGATGGACGGATGCGCCGCGCTGCTGCCCTTCGTGGAAAATGAAAGCATCGCCACGCGCGATTTCACGCCGAGCATGTGCCGCGCGAGCCGGGCCATCGAAACGGCGATGTCCGCGAGCTGGTCCACATTGGGTTCGGGAATCACGCCGCAGTCGGCCATGAACAGCACGCCGTTTTCGCCGATGCGCGTGTCTTCGACTTCCATGACCATGCAGCTCGACACCGCGCCGATGTCCGGCGCCGCCCGGACGATCTGGAACAGCGGCCGCAGCACGCTGCCGGTGATGTGCGACGCGCCGGACACCAGGCCGTCCGCCTGGTGCATCGCCAGCATCATCGCGCCGTAATAATTCGGCTGCAGCATCGCCTCGCGGGCTTCGGTGGTGCGGAGGCCCTTTTCGCGGCGCACGCGGTAAAAGCGGTTGGCAAAATTTTCGGCGTCCTCGCTCGTGGCCGGGTTGATGAGCCGGATGCCGTCGAGGGAAATTTTCAAATCATCGGCCGCCGCCTTGATCTTGAACGGGTCACCGAGCAAAATGGGCACGCCCAGCCGCAGCGCCTGAAACTGCCGCGCCGCCTGCAAAACGCGCGGCTCCTCGCCTTCGGGGAACACCACGCGTTTGGGGTGCCGCTGCAATTTTTCGATGACATTGCCGATGAAACGCATGGCGCTAAGTTAACGGGCAAACCCGAAACTGCAAAATCAATTTGCCGGCCTATTCGCCGCCGTCCATGTGGAAATACATCGTTTGCAGCGCGATTTTTCCCGGACCGGTGAACCGGTTCCAGACAATCTGGCCGGCGCTGGCGAAAAAGCCCGTGGACAGTTTTTGAAACATCGTCTGCATCTGCACGGTTTGCTCCTTGTAAATCCAGCCGCCCGGCTCGATGTCAATCGCCTCGCCCGCCGCGAGCGTGACTTCGAAGACGTTGCCGAAACCATGCAGCCAGAGAATGCCGTCGCGTGCCGGACACGAAAAAGTATCAATGAAAAAACCCGTGCCGCCGAGCAGCATGTTCGCCGCGCCCTTCACGCGCGTGAAGGTATAATCCACATTGTCCGTCGCCGCGAGCCATTGATGTTCGCGCACGTCCACGCTTTCACCGGGTTTGAGATGCAGGCCGAACACGTGGCCCGCGCAGTCGCGGCTGAACGCGATGCGACCTGGTCCGTTCGCGCCGGTCACGAGAAACGGCAGGCCCGCGAGCATCCGCTTGAACGCGCCTTTCATCGGGTGCAGCGCGATCTGCACCGCCGGATCTTTCCAGAGCAAAATGTGATGCTCGAAATAAACGCCGGTGTTGCTCAATTCCAGATGCAAAGCCGGCACCAGTTCGCCTTCGATGTGGTAGGTGACGCCGCCGAAGGTTTCGTTCTGCACGTTCGTGGTCAATTGGACGGGGACAGCCATGATTTTATTTTGGTTAAGGGTTGGAATTCGCCACGATTGGAACTCCGCCCGGCTTCGCCGTCAAGATTTTCCCGCCGCTGTTCCGCGGCTACCAGGCCCGCGCGTATTGGTTTGGCGGCGTCAGCTTGTGGCCGAGCGTCCGCGCCGCGTGCGCGGGCCAATAAGGATCGCGTAAAAATTGTCGCGCGAGCAAAACCACGTCCGCCTGGCCGGTGCGCACGATGTCGTCAGCCTGTTGCGGTTCGGTGATGAAGCCGACGGCGGCGGTGGCGATGTTCGCGCCGTGGCGCACTTTTTCCGCGAACGGCACCTGGTAGCCCGGCACGACGGTGATTTTCGCATCCGGCACGACGCCGCCGGAACTGCAATCCATCAAGTCCACGCCCTCGGCCTTGAGCAATTTTGCGAGCGCGATGCTGTCTTCGATCTGCCAGCCGCCTTCCTTCCAGTCAATCGCCGAGATGCGCACCGCGAGCGGCAAGCTGTCGGGCCAGACTTTTCGCACCGCGCGCGTGGTGTCGAGCAGCAGGCGGCTGCGGTTTTCAAAACTGCCGCCGTATTGGTCCGTGCGGTGATTGGAAAGCGGCGACAGAAATGAATTGAACAAATAGCCGTGCGCGGCGTGCAGCTCCAGCCATTCAAAACCGGCGGCCAACGCGCGTTTCGCCGTCGCGACAAAATTATTTTGCACACGCTGAATGTCCGTTTCGGTCATTGCGTGCGGCACTATGTTCAAATCGCCGCCGAACGCGAGGGCGCTCGGCGCGATGATTGGCCAGCCGCCTTGCGCCGCGGACAAATGCGCGCCGCCCTGCCACGGCAACGCGGCCGAAGCCTTGCGGCCGGCGTGCGCGATTTGAATGCCGGCGACCGCGCCGTTTGCTTTCACAAACTGGGCGAGGCGCGCGAGCGGCTCCATTTGCAGCTCGTTCCAAAGCCCGAGGCAGCCCGGCGTGATGCGCCCTTCCGGCGCGACGGCCGTGGCTTCGACGATGACGAGGCCGGCCCCGCCGACGGCGCGCGCGCCGAGATGGACAAAATGCCAGTTGTTCGCCACGCCGTCGGTGGCGGAATACTGGCACATGGGCGACACGCCGATGCGGTTGCGCAGCGTGACGGCGCGGAGGGTCAGCGGTTGAAACAGGGCGGGCGTGGCCGGCGAAATTTTTTCCATAGTGCGGACAAAGTAGGCTGGAATGAAAAAAGCGCAAGCCGCCGCCGGAAAACCAGTCGTGGACTTTCCGGCCGGCTTGAACGACAATGAGGGCGCTCCCGCCTGACGAGCCGGACCACGGAATCGTTTTCACCCCAATTTTTATGATCAAAAAACCAGCCGCCGCGCCGGTCGCCGTTCCGGCTCCGGAAAAGGAAACCGAACCGCAGCGGTT
>Ga0181516_10002320_pt1 | contig 13659 bp, 14 predicted proteins | sample PEATcosm2014_Bin_25_FD_121104 | JGI IMG/M metagenome (GOLD analysis project Ga0181516, IMG submission 121104) | Peatland microbial communities from MTU Mesocosm Facility, Houghton, MI, USA - PEATcosm2014_Bin01_10_metaG | ecosystem: Environmental > Terrestrial > Soil > Wetlands > Peat | place... | reverse complement strand
TTGTTGACGATGGCCGCCAGATCGAAAAGGATCGAGACGTAGGCCGAGGCCGCGGGCCCGCCCGGGGTCATCGCCACCGGGCCCGCCGCCGGCTGCGCCGAGGTGGAGCCGGGCACCAGCACGTTGGTGTTGCGGAACTCCTGGGTGAGGAAGCTGCACTTGTCCAGGTTGGAGCTGGGCTGGCTCAGGAACCCCTGGAGGTCCCCGGACAGCTCGTCCCCGTAGGCGTGCAGGAAGCCCTGCAGCGCGCTGTCGTACTGGGCGGGGGACAGGCTCTTGTCGATGGCGTCCAGGTCTTCGACGAACTTGTCCGCCGCCGCCCGCTCGGTGGAGATGGCGGCGATCTTGGCGCACAGGGTGCGGAAGGCCTCCAGGTGGTCGTTCAGGTCCTTGAGCACCTTCTTCCGGGCGTTCTTGTCCGGGATGAGGAAGATTATGGGGATGGAGTCGTACGGCACGGAGATGGACGGGATCACCATCCGCTCGTCCTTGCGCTTCAGGACGTAGTCCACCACGCCCTGGTCCGTGGGAGCGATGGTCCGGGGCAGGAACACCACGATGACCGACCAGTCGGCGCTGGTCACCCGGTGGTCGAAGGCCTCGCCGCCGAAGGACAGGTCCAGCTTGTCCTGGTAGTCCAGGACCGGCACCTGGAACAGGGGCAGGACCGTCTGTTCGGTGCGGCCCTGGGCGCGGGTCACCTTCGCGGAGATGTTGATGGGGCCTTTCTGGAACGCCTCCACCAGCGGCGCGGCCGCTTCGCCCTTGGCGGCCGGAGCTTCGGCCGCGCCGGTCTTGGGCGGTTCGGCCGGGGCTCCGGCCAGGGGCGGGATCCCTCCAAGCAGGGCGCAGAACAGCAAGGTCCGCTTGGTCAGGGAGCCGTGGCTTCGATGTTTCATATCCTGCATGGACCTGTTGAATGAGCGCATGGTTTAGGCCGCCCGCCCCCCATGGAACGGACGGCCTGGTCGCTGGCTTGATCTACTTCAGGGAGAAGTGCGCCCGGCGGTTCCGGCTCCAGCAGGACTCCACGGACTCGGTGCAGACCGGCTTCTCCTTGCCGTAGGAGGTGGTGCTCAGGCGGGCGGCGGGGACGCCGAGGCCCACCAGGTAGTCCATGGCCGCCTGGGCCCGGCGGGTGCCCAGGGCGAGGTTGTACTCCACGGTGCCCCGTTCGTCACAGTTGCCGTCGATGAAGACGTTCGCCTGGGGATAGGCCTTCATGAAGTCGGCGATGGCCACCAGGACCGGCTTGTCGCTGTCCATGATGGCGGACCGGTCGAACGCGAAGTGGACATCCTGGAGGGCAGCCGCGGCGGCCCTCTGGTATTCGGCCTCCTGCATGGCGGCGGCCTTGCGGGCGGCCTCGGCAGCGTCGTCCGCCTTGGCCTGCTGGTCATTGGCGGGCTGGGCCGCGGCATCGGCCTTGACCGGTTCCGGGGCCACGACCGGGGCCGGGGCCGGCGCCGGCGCCATGGCCGGTTTGCGGCAGGCCAGGCCTCCCGCGGCCAGGAAGGCCGCCATCAGCAGCAGGGTGGGGGTGGACTTGACGGGGGCTGACATGGCAGCGTCTCCTGGGGAAGCGGGACCGTGCCCGTGGGGGCAGGTCCCTGGTTGGCGGCGAATGCGTTCGCCGGAAGGGCAGGGCAGCGGGGGCCGGGTGCGGGTGCGCCGTCCATTCAGGACGCCTCCCGCACCAGCAGGTAGGACACGGTGGTGGCGATCAGGGTGGGCACCACCAGGGCCGCCTGGCCGGTGGTCTCGGCCAGGAACACCACCGGCACCAGCAGGGTGCCGTGGGTGGCCCCGGCCATGGCCGAGGCGCCGACCATGGTCAGGTAGCCGGTCTGGCCGATGCCCAGGATGCCGTCCAGGGCTGCGCCCAGGGCGGCGCCCATGGCCAGCGACGGCAGCCACAGCCCGCCCAGGCCGCCCCCGGCGAAGGTCAGGGCCGTGGCCGCCAGTTTCAGGGCCAGGAACAGCACGGCCTCCCGGGGCAGGACGTTGCCCTGGATGAGGTGCTGGATCATCTCCAGGCCGCCGCCCTGGGTGACCGGGAGGTCCTTCCACAGGAAATGGCTGGGCAGGGCCAGCAGGCTCAAGCCCACCCCCGCGGCCAGGCCCCGCCCCAGCAGCGGCAGATGCGCCAGCGCATTCTGGAGCCGGCTCTTGAGCCACAGGTAGGACGTCGCCGCAACCCCGCAGCCCAGGCCCAGGAGCAGAGCCCAGGCGATCTCCCGGAGCCTCAGGGTGTACGGGTAGACCTTGGGCAGGGGCAGCAGAGGGGCGTGCCCCATGACGGCGGCGAAGCAGACATAGCCCGAGGCCGAGGCCACCAGGCAGGGCACCAGGGATTCCGACATCAGCCGCCCCTTGTGCTCGGCGGCCATGAGCGCCCCGGAGATGGGCGCGCGGAACACCGCGGCCAGGGCCGCGGCGGCGCCGCTCCTGACCATGACCAGGACCGGGCGCGCCAGGTGCCGGAAAAAGGGCAGCCGGGCCGACGCGGCCCGCAGGAACCGGTGGTACTGGAGCCCCAGGGCGGCGCCGAGCCACTTGCCCGGTCCCTCCACCCCCGCGCTGCCGCCGAAGCCGATGGTCAGGGCGCAGGCCACCACCTTGCCCAGGGAAGCCAGGAAGGGGAACACCCGGTAGGGGTTCCGATGGGCCAGGTCCAGGTCCTTGAACAGCGAAACCTCGCCGATGCCCGTGACGCTCAGCCAGGCGGTGGTGAGGAACAGGCCGATGGCGGGGAGCAGGATGGTCAGCCGGGTCTCCCCCCCGACCCGCAGCACCATGGGTTCGAAGGACCCCAGCCCTTTCAGGGCCAGCGCCACCAGGAAGCCGGTCCCGGCCCCCAGGGGCAGGGTGACCAGCACGATGTGCCGGGTGTGGGCCAGCATCCGGAGCCGGCTGGTGCGGGTCGGGATAAGGCCCCGGAGGGTTTCGGGCGCCGAGGAATGGTTGATTGATGTTTTCATAAATTATTTCAAGTCCACAGATTGAAGGTAACTTGACAATATTTGATTTGCAATCCAAATTATAACCCATGGAACCGAAGATGCCCTTGGTCACCCAGCAGCAACTCATCCAGGAGTGCATGCAGAACCTGCGCCGGATCGTGAAGGCGCTGGAAGACTACTCGCTGGGCGTGGAGAAGCGGTTCGGCCTCACCGGGCCCCAGCTGTGGGCGCTCTGGGAACTGGGCCGGAGCGGCCCCTGCGCGCTCAAGGGCCTGGCGGAGCAGATGAAGCTGGACTCCAGCACCGTGGTCGGGGTGGTGGACCGGCTGGTGCTGAAGGGTCTGGTGGTGCGCAACCCCGATCCCCAGGACCGGCGGCGCATCTCCCTGGCCCCGACGCCCAAGGGGCTGGAGATCCTGGCCGCGGCGCCGCACCCGGCCCAGGGTCATCTCCTGGTGGGGCTGGAAAGCATGGACCGGCACAAGGTGGAGAGCCTGCACGATGCCCTGGGCACCCTGGTGGGGGTGCTGGAAGCCGAACATCTGGAAGCGCCCTTCTTCTTCTCGGCGGAATGATCCGTCACAAGCCGCGGTGCCTGAGGACCCGGGCGGATGCGTCCCTGGCCTTGACCATGGTACAGGTGCATCCTTTGTTAATATGTCCGAACGTCCCCTGGTCTCCCTCAAGATCCGCCTCCCCCACGGGGCCGGATTCGCCATGGGTCCCGGCAAGGCGGACCTGCTGGAAGCCATCCAGGCCACCCGGTCCATCGCCGCGGCCGGGCGCCAGCTGGGCTTGAGCTACTGGAAGACCCGCCGCCTGCTGGACGAGATGAACCAGAGCTTCCGGCTTCCGGTGGTGGTCACCACCAAGGGGGGCGATGGGGGCGGGGGCTCCCGGGTGACCGAAACCGGCCAGCTGGCCCTGGCCCAGTTCCGCGCCATGGAGGCCGAGGCGGGAGCGGTCATCGCCGGCCGGGCGCTGGCGTTCCAGGCGTTGCTGACCCCCCTGGACTGAGGGGAACCAGGCCGGCGGCCTGGGCCGTAAATGGCGAGCCGGCACCTTCGATGTATGGGTTAACATACATCGTTGGCCGGTACCAAGGAGAGTCCATGACATTCCGCCCCCTGCTGTCCCTTCTGCTCGGTTGTGCGCTTGCGGTGGGCCTGCCCGCCCAGACCCAGGCCAAGCCCACCCAGGTGGCGGTGGCCGCCGCGGGCGATCTGCGCGGTGTGCTTGAGGAACTCAAGGCCGCCTTCGAAACCGCCCGCCCGGACATCCAGCTCCAGCTTTCCTACGGCGCCTCCGGCAGCCTCACCGCCCAGATCCAGCAGGGGGCGCCGTTCGACCTGTTCCTGTCCGCGGACGAGGGCTTCCCGCTCCAGTTGCAGAAGGCGGGCCTGGTGGCCGCCCAGGGTCCGTTCACCTACGCCACCGGCAGCCTGACCCTGTGGGTGCGCAAGGACCTGGGGCTGGATCCGGCCCGGGACGGCTTGAAGGTGCTGCTCAGCCAGAAGATCCAGAAGATCGCCACCGCCAACGCCCAGACCGCCCCCTACGGCCGGTCGGCCGAGGCCGCCCTGCGCCAGGTCGGCCTCTACGACCAGGTGAAGCCCCGGCTGGTGTTCGCCGACAACATCGCCCAGGCCGCCCAGTTCCTCCAGGCGGACGCGGCGGAAGCGGGCCTGATCTCCTATGCCCAGGCCGCCAATCCGGCCTTGAGCCAGAAGGGGGCGATCTGGAAGGTGCCCGCGGCGGACTATCCGCCCCTGCGCCAGGCGGGCGTGGTGCTCAAGCGCAGCGCCTGCCCGGACCAGGCCCAGGCGTTCGGGACCTTCCTCACCGGTGCCGAAGGCCAGGCCCTGCTGGCCCGGCGCGGCTACGGCAAACCCTGACATGGACTGGGAGGCGATCCGCCTGAGCCTGCGCCTCGCCCTCAGTTCGGCCCTCCTGCTGGCGCCCCTGGGCATCCTGCTGGCCTGGCCCCTGGCCTACGGCCGGTTCCGGGGCCGGATGCTGCTGGAGGCCCTCACTTCCATGCCCCTGGTGCTGCCGCCCACGGTGCTGGGCTTCTACCTCATCGTGGCCCTGGGCCCGCTGAGTCCTGTCGGCCGGGCCTGGGAGAGCCTGACCGGGTCGCGGCTGGTGTTCACCTTCCAGGGGCTGCTCCTGGCCCAGGTGATCACCAACCTGCCGTTCTTCCTGCAGCCGCTGGTGGCCTCCCTGGGCGGGGTGGACCGGCGCCTGCTGGAGGTGGCCGGCACCCTGGGCTCCGGCCGGGCCGGCACCTACTTCCGGGTGGCCCTGCCCCTGGCCTGGCGGGGACTGCTCTCGGGCCTGATCCTCAGCTTCGCCCACGCCATGGGCGAGTTCGGGGTGGTGCTCATGGTCGGCGGCAACCTGCCCGGCCGGACCCGGACCGTGTCCATCGCCCTGTTCGACCAGGTGCAGGCCTTCGACCTGGCCGGCGCCAACCGCACCGCGCTGCTGCTCCTGGGCTTCGCCTTCGCGGTGCTGGCCTGCACCGCCTGGCTCCGGGCGAGGGAGCGGACGTGGGCCTGAGCGCGCAGTTCACCAAGACCTTCGCCGCCGGGGCGGTCATCGAGGCCGGCTTCGAGCTGAACCTGGGCGCGTTCGGGCTGACGGTGCTGTTCGGGCCGTCCGGCTGCGGCAAGACCACGGTCCTGCGCTGCCTGGCCGGACTGGAGCGGCCGGACCGCGGCTGGATCCGCGACGGGGACGAAGTGTGGTTCCAGCCGGGGCGCCAGGACCTGCCGGCCTGCCGCCGGGGCATCGGCTATGTGTTCCAGGAATCGGCCCTGTTTCCGCACCTGAGCGTGGCCGGCAACATCGCCTACGGGCTCCAGGGCCGGCCCCGGGCCGAGCGCCAGGCCCGGGTCCGGGAGCTGATCCGGCTCATGGGGCTGGACGGGCTGGCGGAGCGCCGGCCCGGGCAGGTTTCCGGCGGGCAGATGCAGCGGGTGGCGCTGGCCCGGGCCCTGGCCCCCCGGCCCCGGCTGGTGCTGCTGGACGAGCCGTTCGCGGCCCTGGACCTGGCCGCCGGCGAGCAGCTGCGCCACCAGCTGCGCCGGATCCTCAAGACCCTGGGGGTGCCCGCCATCCTGGTGACCCACGACCCCCAGGAGGCCCTGGCCCTGGGGGACCGGATGCTGCTCATGGCCGAAGGGCGGATCGTCCGGGACGGCACCCCGGCGGAAGTGCTGTCCGAAACCGGGGACGCGGCCCGGGCCGGGATGGGGGAGGTGCTCCGGGCCCGGGTGGTGGGGCGGGTGGAAGGCCTGCTCCGGCTGGCGGTGGGCCCGGTGGAGCTGTTCGCCCCGGACCCCGGGGGCGAGTTCCGGGATGCCTACGCCTGCATCCGCGGGGAAGGCGTGTCGCTGGAGAGCGGTCCCCACGGGCTGATGTCCCAGCGCAACCGGCTCCCGGCCAGCATCGTCCGCATCGAGCCCCACGGCGCCCTGCGGCGGGTGTTCCTGGACGCCGGCGTGCCCCTGGAGTCGCTCATCACCACCTGGGCCTGCGAGGACCTGCGGCTGGCGCCGGGGCAGCAGGTGCAGGCGCTGATCAAGGCCAGCGCGATCCAGGTGATTCCCATTGAAATTTAATTATTTTCGCCTGTTCGCCTTTGCGCCGAAAAATTACCTGAAAAGCGCAGGTAATTTCGTAACGACACCTAAATCTTGATCCCGAACCGTGCCGCGAGATCCAGATAGCGGTTCCGCACCCCCTGGATGATGTCATCGGGGAGATTCGGCGCCGGGGGCTGCTTGTTCCAGCCCGGCAGGGCCTCCAGGTAGTCCCGCAGGAACTGCTTGTCCAGGCTGGGCGGGTTGGCGCCGGGCCGCCAGGCGTCCGCCAGCCAGTAGCGGCTGGAATCCGGGGTCAGGGCCTCGTCGATGAGGATCAGCTCCCCGTCCGGCAGCAGGCCGAACTCGAACTTGGTGTCGGCCAGCAGGATGCCCCGCTCCCCGGCCAGCTCCCGGCCCCGGCGGTACAGGGCCAGGCTCATGTCCCGCACCCGCGCGGCCAGGTCGTGGCCCACCAGGGCGGCCATGGCCGCGAAGTCGATGTTCTCGTCGTGGCCCTCCTCGGCCTTGGTGGACGGGGTGAAGATGGGCTCGGGCAGCTGGTCGGCGTTGCGCAGGCCGGCCGGCAGGGGGACCCCGCACACGGTGCCGGTGCGGGTGTATTCCTTCAGGCCCGAGCCGGCCAGGTAGCCCCGCACCACGCACTCCACCGGCAGCGGGGCGGTGCGGCGCACCAGGATGGCCCGGCCCCGCAGCTGCGTGGCGCAGGGCTGGAGCTCGGCCGGGAAGGCCTCCACCTCCGTGGCCTCCAGGTGGTTGGGCAGGATGTCCCGGGTGGCGCCGAACCAGAAATTGGCCACCTGGGTGAGGATGCGGCCCTTGTCGGGGATGCCTTCGGGCATGATGCAGTCGAACGCCGAGATGCGGTCGGTGGCCACGATCAGCAGACGGCTGCCCAGGTCGTACACATCGCGGACTTTGCCTCGGCGGAAGACGGGGAAGGGCAGGTTGGTGGTGAGCACGGCGGTCATGGGGCTCCTCGGGGCAAACGGGGTGGGGGGGGTCAAGGCAGTTCGGGGATGTGCCTGGGGGTCGGCGCCAGCCAGTGCAGACCCACGGGCAGGAGCTGGTAGCGGTTCTGGATGGTGACCCAGCGGGACAGTTCGGACTCGCGGACGCTGCCGCCGGGGCCGGTGACCGGCAGGCCGCGCTCCTGGCAGAAGGCCTCCGCCTCGCCCGGGGACACCCCCAGCAGGGTCGGCAGGACGTCCGCAGGATAGGTATTCTCCCTGGGAACCTGGGGCAGGATCCGGAAATCGAAGGTCTCCCGCAGCACCGACAGGGTGGCCTCCCGGTCCAGCTCCAGGGCGGCGTCCAGGTGCGGGCAGGGGTCGCCCCCGGCCAGGCTCCGGGCCTGGCCGGCGCCCAGGTGGGCCAGGGGGTGCACCGGGTTGAGCTTGAGCAGCCGGGCGAAGGCCTCCCCCGCCTCCTGGTGCCGCTGCAGGTGCAGCAGCGCCTCGCCGCGCATGAGCAGGGCTTCGGGGCTGGCCGGAGTCAGCTGCAGGAGCCGCTCGGTGACCTCCGCCAGTTCCTCGATCATGGACTGCCGGCGCAGCAGCGAGCACAGCCACGCCAGGGCCGGGGTGTGCTGGGGGGCCAGCAGGAGCATGCGCTCCAGCAGTTCGATGGCCTGGGCGTCGCCCCCCTCCTTCTCGGTGCGCTGGGCCCAGTCCCAGAGAACCTCCGCCTGGCGGGCCACCGGGTGGTTCAGGGTGCCCCGGCGCTCGTCGGTGGGATGCAGCAGCTGGGTCTGGACCCAGGCATAGCGGCTGGCGCTCCGGCCCTCCGGGGCGGCCAGCTCGTCCTCGATGGCCCGGATGACGATCTTCAGGCCCCGGTCCCACAGGGGGGGGATGGGCATCTGGACGTGGGTCTGCAGCTCCCGGCGGAGCGGCTGGAGCGGGTCGCCGGACCGGCCCAGGTGCAGTTTCAGGCGCAGGAACCGGGTTTCGCCCTCCGTTTCGCCGTCCACCCGGACCCTGAGCGCCAGTTCCCCGGTGTCCGGATCGAATCCGTCCAGCAGAAGGTAATGAAGCTGCGCGCGCATGACCTAGATTAGCAAAGGATGGTTGACCCCGGCACGGATACCTAGGATTATTGGACCTATCGAGATGTGCGGGAGCCTGCCATGAAAAAAGCCCTAGCTGTCGGCGTCGTCCTGCTGGGCTTACTGGCGGTGCCGGCCAAAGCCACTGAATTCGGGATTCTGCTGGACAAGACCATCGGCCGGGCGGAGGCCCTGGGCGGGTCCGGCTCGTCGGCCCTGCCCAACGGCGGCTACGACCGGTCCAGCCCCACCGGCATCGGCTTCCGGGCGGCCTACACCTTCCTGGACCTGAAGGCCGCGGACCTGGGCGCGGCGATCACCTACCATCCCAAGTCCCAGGACGACCTCACCAGCGGCGGCACCAAGTACGGCTCGTTCGCCGACCAGTACCTGGCCATCGGCGTCCAGGCGGACTGGAAGCTGCTGATGGACCTCCATGCGGGCCTGGACCTGCGCTCCGAGAAGGTCACCACCACGGCCACCGGCGACAGCACCAGCCTGGTCCGGCCCTGGGTGAAGGCGGGAGTGGGCTACTCGGTGCCCACGCCGGTCAGCCCTTTCGTGCGGGTGGAAGTGGCGATGCCGCTCACCAAGGACGACAACGGCAGCAACAGTCCCGACGATTTCCGCAAGGCCATGGCCCCGACGCTCCAGGTGGCGCTCTACGGCGGTATCCGATTCTGACGGTTTGACGATTCCAGAGGTCGCATGGAACTGCGGGTTCTAGGGTGTTCCGGGGGAGAGGCCGAGGGCCACAGGCTCACCGGGCTCCTGGTGGACGGGGTGCTGGCCATCGATGCCGGCTCCATCACCCAGGCGCTCACCATCCGGGAACAGATCGGGATCCGGCAGATCTTCATCTCCCATTCGCACCTGGACCACATCTGCACCCTGCCGTTCTTCACCAAGAACATCTTCGGGCACACCGAGGTACCGGTGGAGATCCACGCCCTGCCGGAGACCCTGGACGCCCTGCGCCGGCACCTGTTCAACGACGAGCTCTGGCCCGACTTCTCGGTCATCCCCAACCCCGACCACCCCATCATCCGCTTCTCGGAGATCGTGCCCGGCAAGCCCTACCAGGTGGGGGGCCTGCGCATCACGCCCATCCCGGTGAACCACCTGGTGCCCTGCGTGGGCTATCTGGTGGAGGATGACCACTCGGCGTTCATATTTTCCTCGGACACCGCGGAGACCGACCAGGTCTACAAAGTGGCCAACAAGACCAGGAACCTGAAGCTGTTCATCACCGAGGCCAGCTTCCCCAACGAGCAGGCCTGGCTGGCGGAGGCCTCCAAGCACCTGACCCCGGAAAAGCTGGGCCGGGAGCTGAAGAAGCTGAAGCCCAAGGTGCCGGTGGGGATCTACCACCTCACCCCCGGGGACCGCCCGGTGATGCTGCCGCAGATCGCGGCCGTGGGCGATCCGCGCATCATGATGCTGGACCAGGACGCCCGGTTCAGCTGGTAGGGTCCGGGTCCCGGAGGGGCGCCGTGGTCGTCGCTTCCTGCAAGAGACGCGCATGCGCGCGCCTCTTGCAGGAAGCGTAAGGCAGGGTTTCCGTGGGAACGTGTCCCACTGGCATGGGCCCGACCTTTGCTGATTTCTATGGACGAGCGACCTGGGAGGGGGCGGTTTTATCCTTGTTGGCGATGACTCCCAGCCAGGCGCCGACGAGGGTCATGGCCAGGGCGAACAAGGCGTAGGTCGCGAATCCTGCCCGGATGCCCCAGTGCTGCGCGATGGAGGCCATGAGGAAGGGGAACACGAACAGGCCGATGCCGCCGCCGGTGGCGGCGAAGCCGATGGCCTGGCTCTGCGCGTTCCGGAAGCACCTGCCGAGCAGGGTGATCACTGTCGGGTAGTAGATGGAGCACCCCAGGCCCGCCAGGAACACCAGTCCTCCGCCGAGGTCGCCGGTGATGGCGTTGCGGGTGGCCTGGCCCAGCAGCATGAGCAGGGCGATGGACACGGTCGCCAGGGCTGAGAGTCCCACCAGCACCGCTTCGGGGCGCGAGCCCCGGTACAGCAGCGGCACACCGAAGCGGCCGGCCAGCAGGCCCATCCAGAACAGAGAAACGAGCATGGCCGCGGCCGCCGGGGCGAAGGCGAAGACGGCGACGAAATACTCGGCCACCCAGTTCGAAATGCCCAGCTCGACGCCCACGTAGAGGAACAGCGCGAAGAACGACAGCCAGTAGGCCGGGTTCGCGCCCAGCCGCTCCGGCGTCGCGCCGTGCCCGGTGGCCTTCTGTTCCACCGGCGGCAGGGTGGCGAAGGCCATCAGCACCGCCAGGAGCAGGAAGACCACGGCCATGCCCCGGTATACCACGGTCCAGTCCAGGCCTCTACGCATCAGCAGGCTGACCGCCATGGGCCCCAGGATCGCGCCCACGGCGAACGCCCCGTGCATGAGGTTCATGGGCCGGCCGGTGTTCCGGGTGTCCATGCGCAAGGTCGACCAGTTGACCCCGATCTCCACCCCACCCTGGCCCAGGCCGATGAGCGCGCTCAACAGCGTGTTGGCCAGGAGGCTGGGCGTGGCGGCGAAGAAGGCGAGTCCGCCCACGGCCAGCGCCAGTCCCAGCAGGATGGTCGCCTTGGGGCCCCAGTGCTGCACCAGGAAACCGGCGATGAAGGTGGCGAGGAAATAGGCCACGGCGCCGGCGCCGATGACGATTCCGGCAGCCTGGTAGTTCCAGTGGAAGCTCGCCAGGATCTTCGGCAGGGTCGCGCCGATGACGGTCATGGACGTGCCGTACAGGGCGAAAAGCGCGAAGAGGGACAGGAACAGGGTGCGAAAGCGAGGTTCGATCATGCTGGCACCGGACGGCGGATGGTGGTGGACAGCCAGAGGGTGCCGGCCAGGGCGACCAGGACCGCGCCGGCGGTGGCGAGAAAGACCGCCGAATAGCCGAAGCCGTGGATCACCGCGCCGGCCAGGGGGCCGGCCAGGAACAGGGACAGGTCCGCGAAGGCGTTGTAGACGCCGATGACCGAGCCCCGCACCGAGATGGGGAAGACGTTGGCGGCCTCGACCCCGAGCGCCGGAAACACCAGGGAGAAGCCCAGTCCGGTGAGGCCGCAGGCGAGGTAGGCGAGGTCATGGGAATGGCTGAGCCCCAGCAGCAGCAGGCCGGTCACTTCCACCAGGAAGGAGACGATGGCCACCGGGAAGCCGCCGAAACGGTCGATGGTGCGGGCGAACACCAGCCGCGCGCTGACGAAGCTCAGCCCGTAGATGGTGAGCGAGAGCGCCGCCCCCGGCCAGCCGTTGCGGGCGAAGTACAAGGTGATGAAGGTGGCGATGACGCCGAAGCCGGTGCCGCCCAGGGCGAGGGCGAGGCCGAACGGGGTGACCCGCAGGACGATGTGGCCGATGGGCACCCGCCGGCCCTGGAACGGGGCCGTGGACGGCATCCAGGCGGTGGCGGCCAGGGCCCCCAGGCAGAGCACGGCGATGATGCCGCCCACCGCCGCGAAGCCCCAATGGGCGGCCACCACCACCCCCAGGGGCGCGCCGGCGGCGAGGCCGGTGTAGGTGCTGACGCCGCTCCAGGAGATCACCCGGGCGGTGTGCTGGGGGCCGACCCGGCCGATGCCCCACATGGTGGCCCCGGTGCCGACCATGCTCTCGCCGGTGCCCAGGACGAGCCGGCTGAGGGCGAGGACGGCGATGCTGGGCAGGAGCCAATGATGGAGCAGGGCGGCGAGGAGGATGAGGCCGCCGCTGGCGGCGCAGGCGGACAGGCCGAAGCGGACCGTGCGCTTGGGGCCGATGGTGTCCGAAAGGCGCCCGGCCCGGGGGCGGGTGGCGAAGGTGGCGATGTACTGCAGGCTGACCAGCAGTCCCGAGAGGACGGTGCTGAGGCCCAGATGGAGGTGGAGGAAGGCAGGCAGGATGGCCAGGGGGGCGCCGATGCACAGGTAGCCCACGAAGTTGAAGCCCACCGCGGACACGATGCGCAAGGTGATGGTTCGGTCGGGGCTGGGCTGCGGCATGGCTTCCAGGCAGGAAAAGCTGGGGGCATCTTAAAGTCGCCCGGTTTTGAGTTTGGCTCCAGTCATGATCGCATAGTCTCACCAGGGGTGTTCCGATCCGTCTCCGCATAGGCACCCCAGGGTTCACCGAGGCCAGGCTGCCTGGGCACACCGATGCGGTGTGCCCAGGCAGCCTGGCCTCGGTGAACTCCCCGGGCTTCGCCCGGGGACCCCGCCAAAGGCGGGGCCTCGGGTGCCTATGCTCGCGGCGCGATCAAGCCGGCGCCTTTTGGCTCGCGGTGATGGTGCTAGAACCCGTGTCCCCCGGGGTGTCCAGTGGCGGCGAGGCGGATGAGGCTGGCCTTCAGGTGGGCCATGGCGTTGTCCAGCTCGGGCTTGGTCTGGGCTTCCTTGAGCAGCTGCAGGGAGCGCAGGCGCGCGGCCTCGGCCCGCTCCACGTCGATCATGTCCACGGTCTCGCTGACCCGGGCCAGGATGGTGACGTGGTCGCCACCCACCTGGGCGAACCCGCCGAACACGGTCAGCCAGTGCTTCGCGTCGCCCCGGGTGAAGCTCACCAGGCCTTCGCCCACGGCGGTCATGAGGGGCGTATGCCCGGGGAGGATGCCGTAGTAGCCGTTGTCGGCGGTGGGGAACTGCAGCTCGGCCACCTGCGCCGAGAACACCTGGCGTTCGGGGGTGAGCACTTCCAGCAGGATCGGGTCGGTCGTCGCTTCAGTCATGGGTCCGCCTCAGGCCTGGGCCAGTTTTTCCGCCTTCTCCACGGCCTCTTCGATGGTCCCGACCAGGTAGAAGGCCTGCTCGGGCAGGTGGTCCCACTTGCCGTCGCAGATCTCGCCGAAGCTGCGGATGGTGTCCTCCAGCTTCACGTACTTGCCGGCCATGCCGGTGAAGGTCTCGGCCACGAAGAAGGGCTGGCTGAGGAAGCGCTGGATCTTGCGCGCCCGGGCCACCACCAGCTTGTCCTCGTCGGACAGCTCGTCCATGCCCAGGATGGCGATGATGTCCTGGAGTTCCTTGTACTTCTGCAGGATCGCCT
>Ga0181516_10002319_pt1 | contig 13666 bp, 9 predicted proteins | sample PEATcosm2014_Bin_25_FD_121104 | JGI IMG/M metagenome (GOLD analysis project Ga0181516, IMG submission 121104) | Peatland microbial communities from MTU Mesocosm Facility, Houghton, MI, USA - PEATcosm2014_Bin01_10_metaG | ecosystem: Environmental > Terrestrial > Soil > Wetlands > Peat | place... | reverse complement strand
GCCCAACAACCAGACGCCCCTCGCCGCCGCAATGTAAGCCATGGACTAAGTCCACTTCGGCCCGATGCATGGGCGACAATCCGCAAAATACATATGCGGGGACATTTTTTGGAACGTCTGGTGAGAGTTAAGGCAGTTAGGCATCCGGCGACGATCAAATCGCACAGATCGAAACTGAATTTAAAGTGACCCGATGTGAACTATAGGGTGGGTCATCATCTATGGATAAACAGCGTGTTGCTGATGACTCTTACCGCGCGATGGTCACTTATGAATTCTTAGTGTTTAGTTACTCTTATCGATTAAGGAGGAGATGGGTCATAAAGGGGGAAGACTCCATGGGTTATTTGACCCAGAACAGGGGCATAAGGCTCACGCTACCCGCTTTTGCCGAAGCTAAAGCATTGCAAGTTGCGACGGTCGAGATTGACCCTCTGCTCTCTCTACTGTCAGTGGCACGCCTAACTCGATGTTGTAACGTAGTTCGATGTGACCCAGCGTACTTAAAGTGTACGAATGTCGATGTAAGCGAGTTCATATGCAGTTCACTTGTAAGTCATTTCGTCGCCGAGGCACGCACCCATCCACGACGCGCTGCGAGCACCTTTCACTGGCTGACAAGCGATCTTGGGTCAAGTACATCTCACGCTTCAACGCAAACGAGGTGAGGGGTATCCACCACACCTCGTCTCTGCTCATGGATGCGGAGTGGCAGTGATCCCATCAGTTACTCATTACATGCAGACGGTCCGCTGCAACACCGATTGCATTGGGAGACGCGATAAGTAAAGTAACCTCGCAGGGATGTATGCGCGAGTGGCCGCTAGAAAACAAACGTGAGCACCTGTTTTCAAGAGTATGGGCGGACACGCGCCAAATCGGCATGGGCTGAACGGTGTCCTGCGACGTGGTTTCGCGGCGACGCGTCCGGTTATTCCGGTCAGTTGGTATGGGCCGCTGAAGGTTCTTCTTCGACGTTGTCGCGCTGCATGAGCCGTTTGGTACGGAGCGTGCCCTAAATGACAGGAAACCAGTACAACTCGGGTAATTGCGCGTGCACTGGAAGTGTGCCCAGACGCCTCGGCCCTGCTTGAAGGAGCAATAGTGTAATGAGTGATGAGACCCTTACGGAGAGAAAATTGGCTGGATGGAAGCCCGCGCATTCTTATTTAATTGCTGCGATGTGTCTGCTGCTCGGTTTAGCGGGGGGCTATCTGGCGCATGACTTATCGAGCCGAAGTGCTGCCAATCCTGGCGCGGGGCTGCAGTCATCCTCAAAAGCTGGTACGGGAGCGATGAACCAGATGCCGCCAGTTAATGCAGGTCCTGACTCCGCCAACGAAGCGTCGCCTGCGGGAGCGGCGGCGGCCAGCCAGATGACGCCTCAGGAATTGCAGCAGGCCCTCGGGCAGCAGCTTCCGCCCCTGATGGAACGCCTCAAGAGCGATCCCAAGAATGTCGAGATCCTTGCGACTATCGGCAATTTGTATTTCGACGCAAGACAATACCGCGAGGCCACAACTTATTATGGCCGCGCCTTGCAGATTGATCCACGCAACACATCTGTGCGCACGGACCTGGGAAACTCCTACTTCTACCTGGGTAATGCCGACCGTGCGATTACTGAGTTCCAGACCGTGTTGAAAACCGAACCGAACCAAGCGAATGCGTTATTCGGTCTCGGCGTAGTGGAATGGCGTGGAAAGATGGACGCCAAGGCTGCGGTGGCCAGTTGGCAAAAGCTACTCGACACCAACCCGACCTTCGAGAGAAGAGACATGGTGGCTCGAATGATCACGCAGGCCAAGCAACACATTGGCATTCAGCCCGGCACCAAGACCGACAGACCTGCGATGTAACGCTCATGCAGAGCGAGCAGCGCGGATGGGGTCGGCAAAAGTACATTTCTGGCAAACCAACATGAGGCCTGTTACACAGGCCCGAGGAGTTCCGATGAGCACACCTGAAGAACCTAAACGATGGGAAAATCTGCCGACTTACGGCTTGGCGGTTGTCTGCCTGTTACTCGGCGCAATCGTCGGATACCTGGCGCATCCGAAAAGGCCAACCCTCGGAAATGCATCACAAGTCCCACTTGCAGCCGCGGACGGCCGCATGCCGAGTCCCGAGCAACTGAAACACATGGTGGACAAAACGCTTGAACCCTCGCTCATCGCGTTGCAAAAAGACCCGAACAACGCCAGTCTGCTATCCAACATTGGAGTCGAGTACGCCCGCGCACAGCAGTTTGAAACTGCGGTTAGCTATTTTGAGCGTGCGGTGAAGGCCAAACCAACTGCAGATGGATACGTCATTCTGGCACGCGCCTACTACTTCGCTGGCTCCAAGGAAAAGGCTCTCGCTGCGCTGAACCATGCGCTGGAATTGGATCCCAAGTCAGGCAATGCGCTGATCAATCTGGGCTCGCTGAAGCTTCAGGTACTGAACGATCCGAAGGGAGCGATTGAAGCGTGGCAACTCCTGATCAAGGATTATCCCAACTTTCCTGAACGCGCCAAAGTGGAACAGCTGATCGCCCAGGCCAAGCAGCAACTGAGTTCGTCGGCCGGCAAGAAGACGGACAAGCCCGCGATGTAGGCGATGAGCTGAAAGGTTCGACCCAAAGTTCACATGGAGAGGAGAGGACGAGGCCTGTCCCACGGGCAGGATTAGCTGTCAAAAGCCCTTGAGTCGGGTTCGGCGTTCTCAGTAATGTCTTCCACAATCAACAGGGCCAGCCGTTCGCTACTGCTGGACGCACTCGCCGTGATCAAGAAGTCTTTCGATTTCTGATTGGTTTCCGGGAGAAAATTCATTTTCGTTCTGGCGCGGTTGACGGTGTGACCTTCCAGGCACCTTGTCGTGGAATTGCGGATTACGCACTGTCGGCAGATTGGTGCTCTGCCGCAGCCTTCCGGCACCAGGGTTGAGTGGATGCAGTGAAATACTTCGCCTGCCCGACGACCGAGAACGGCAGTGAGGCTCTTGTTGCCAAGCAAGCGGGCAGCGGCGCAGCTCAGATCTAATATTTTGACATCTGAATCTACTATGAAGGCGACGTTGAACGAACGAACCGCGGCACACGAGGCGTCGTAGGAAGCCTCGCCGCTATTACCCAACCAACCGCGATTGCCAAGACCGCAGTCTGAGCCGCAACAGATCCGCGCAAGGTTCATTGCCTGTTGAAACAGCTCGACACCTTTCTGAAGTCCGGATTCTGTCCCTTGCAGCAGAGGATGATTTCCGTTGGGGTAGACATGTTCTGGAATGCCGATGCCGCACTTCGGCTCAGGCGCCGGAGCCAGCACCTGCGCAATCGACCGGACTATGTGCTCACTAATCTGGTCCTGACCTTGCAAAATGTCGAGCGCGGAATACGTGTAGCTGTGCGACCAGACGCAACTTTGGTCTGAGCTAATAAGATTGACATCTACGCGGACTACATGGCTGGAGCGCAACGTGCTGCCGGTCAGGATATAGTTGGCCTTCAGTTCACGGCACAACTGCAATGCGCTCTTGGACGTATGTCTGTAGCGGATAACCGAAGGCATAGCCACCATCGTGATGGAGCTATCAAGCCCCGCGCACAGCGCGAGGATGTGCCTGGTGACGCCGTCACTGAAATAATCTTTGCCATCCGCATCAAGGTTTTCAAAGGGCAGGACGGCTAAACGGACGTTCGCAGGACGGTTTGAGAACTCTCGATCCTGAATATGCTCAGAGGTACCAGGGTTCATGAGCTGGGACTTCTGGAGGAAACGGTAGCCACGCTGGGGAATCGTTTCAATGAAGATGGGAAGGCGGGAACTATCGCCCAGTATGGCTCGCAGTTTCTTGAGAGCTGTGTTCAGGGAAAGATCAACTTCCACATGAGTGCCGGGCCAAAGTTCTTCGCGGAGTTCTTCGCGGGTGACCACTTGGCCCGCACGCGCGAGTAGGGCTTGCAATACCTTGAATGGCTGCCGTTGGATGCGAACCTTGCGCCCGGATTTGAACAACTCGCCAGTGGCGATATCGGCTTCCCAATGGCCGAAGCGAAACCGAGTTAGGTTTTCCGGGCTCATGGCCGCGCGTGCTCCGCTGCAAAATTTCGGGGAATCGACCGATGTGGCCTGACAATTGAAAGGGTGTTTATTGGAAGTGAATTCAGCGGAGGTTCTGGCAACGAAGTCGAATTGGGAACGAGGCATCGTGTTGGGCAGCTGTGCATAACACTTCCTCTCAGCCACCCCGACTAAGTCTCTTAATTAACTATCCTTTGTTCCTGAATTTGTCAATCCGTAATACGGCGCTAACCGATTTGGCAGGCGCGGGGACAGGTCACGCGAAGTTCAGGCAGGATTCACTTCCCTATGGGTGGTCGCCCAGATACACTCATCCCGTTTTCGCCCTCTCATGGCGAGACACGACCGACTATTCAAGGCTGTCCGGTTGAACCCGGACAGCCTTGTTCGCGCGCGTTCAAGTAAGGATTGAAGTACCCTGCGATCTATCCTCGAAAGCTCAATCGAAGGCCCGGTGCGCCTGTTATAACTCAGTACTTCATGCCATTGTGTGCGACTCCGTGGCAGGTAAGGAAGCACTGTCTGCGGCCGGTGTCCACGTAGGGCAACGCGTTTGTCCCAAAGGCGCGAACCACCTGTATATCGAAATCGACGAGGTGCTTGTTACCGGAGTTGGATCCTTCCTGAACGCCATGGGAAGCGTGGCAGACAGAACAGGAGACGCCGTGACTCATCACATGACGGTAATGCTGGCCAAAGGCGATGTCAGAACCTCCACCACTGAGGTTCAGTTTGTTATTCAAGTCGTGGCACTTGTCACAGAGTGCGTAAGGACCACTGATTCCCGATGAATATGGGATTGGGGTGATCAAAGCCCCTGCCCCGAGGAGCGGCACGCTGTTCTGCTGATACTGCCGCTCGAGCAAGTGGGTCCACCTTGAGCCATGCGGGCCAGCGGGAGAGCTGTTCGACGCTGTGGCGGAATCGTTGTTATGGCAGTCGGTGCAGTACAGATAAGGGCTGGTGGTGAGAGATCGCCCGGTGGCGTTGCCATTGGAGTCCAGCATGTTGCTGCGCAGACTTGGCGAGACGCCTGGGCGGGCAGGCTGGGTCACGTTGTGGCGCGCCACGGGCGAGTAGAAATCAAGTCGCAGGTTGAAAGGATCGATGGCCATGGATGCGCGGAGTGGCTCCCGGCCATAGAGGTTGTACTTCGACGATTGAGGTTTGTTCTTACTCTCAGCGTGACACTTGAAACACACCTCGTACTGATTTGCCGCGGTGGCGAGTACGCTGCCTCCGGCGCTAATGCCCGAGGCTCCGCTCTGGCTTCGCTGGATGGCAGGCGCAACCGTAGCGCCGGTGTCAGCGCTTGAAGCGTGCGGGTTATGACAATCGGCGCACTCGGCATGGCGGGAACTGTTGACCGGTAACGATTCCGCCGCATCGTGTGGTGGTGAAATCTCCATTCCGACCGGATGCGCATATGTCTTCCTGAACTCAGGCGCCAAACTCGGCACGCTGGGGATGGTGGCCGGTTGATCGCCATGACACTTCATGCAGACGGCTTGCTGATCTTGCGCGCGGAGAAGGCGTGAACCCGAAATAGCTTTGCCGTTGTGCATGTTGTGGCAATTGGCGCAGGCATTTGCTGCGACCGTGGCGTACGGGAACTTTGAGCTGGCAGTCACGGCACTGGCGGAAACGGCGTGGCTGCTCGACGGCCAACCGGCGAGGATGCCGCGGGAGGTATCGTGACAGGCGGTACAAAGCGCTCCAGAGGAGTTGCTGCGCACCATGAACTCCATAGACGTGTCGCGATTGGGAGTATGGGGTTCGTGGCAGGTGATGCACTCGATTTTATTGTCTGCCAGTTTTACGGCGGGATCTGCCGTGGTCGCGGGCGAGGCGGCAAGCGAGAGGCGGAGTTCTCCATCATCGATTGCCGGCATGGGGAAGCCGAAAGGATGGTCGCGGCTCAGGTCTATGCCAAGCCGATTTTCCACCGGCATGGTGGCGATGAAGGGAACGCCCCGGACGGCCATTCCCTGCTGGGCGGCGCTGGATGCGGAGTAGGTTTGCCCAATGGCGACGGTGCCATCATGGCAGCTCAGACAAAGTTTGCTGCGGACCGACAGGGTGCGACTGGGTTGCTTATAAGTGCTGCTGGCGTATTGGCCGTATGATGCGACGGAAGATAGCTGTTGGTTGAAAAGAGCCTTGCCGGGACTTTTGCTGTCGCTGATGTGCAAGGCGTGGCAGAAGACGCAAACCTGCTGCTCCGTCCCCGACTTCACGGTTCCTGTGCCGTGCACTGAGAGATCGTGCAGTGAGCCAACTACGGTATTGCCTTCCTGCGCGAACACGAACGTGGACGCAAGGAGAAGCAAGAGACCGCATTTTGTCACGAAGGATCGCATCACTTCTTCCCCCTAGCCGCCAGCGCAGCGCTTGTAAACTGATACATCTGTATTCTCTGATTGAATGAGTCCACGACAAATACTCGATCTTTGGGATCAATCCAGACACCGGCGGGAAGCTGCATTTGACCGGGAGCGGTCCCGGTGCCACCGAACGAGTACAACAACGCGCCATCTTTCGCGAACACCTGTATGACTTCCATCGCTGCGTCCGCCAGATAAATGTTTCCTTCACTGTCGATTGAGAGGCCCTTGGGGCGGAACAGGCTTCCGAGCTCACCGCCTTGATGGCCGAACTCCGAAAGGAAGCGGCCGTCTTTGGCAAAGATCTGCACGCGGAAGTTCATCGCGTCCACTACATATAGTTCCGAGCCGTGCAGAACGATCTCGGTGGGGAAATTGAATTGACCTGGCCCGGTTCCTCTTTCGCCAAACTCGCGCAGAATTTTTCCATTCAGATCGAGGACGTAGACTTTGTTTCGGAGAGTGTCGGCGACGTAGATTTCACCAGCGACTTTATCAATGGCTATGCCGGTTGGGCGTTTGAAGTAGCCTTCACTCTTGCTTACTCCACCGATGAACCTGCGGAACTTGCCCTCGGGGTCGAAGACAAAAATTCTGCCGGTTAGGCCGTCGGTGATGTAGATGTTGTCGGCGGCATCCACCGCAACATCGACCGGAGCCAGGAAATCCATGCCTTTTCCGCGCTCGATGCGACGGTAACGCTTCTTCTCCAGATCGAAGATATGAACTGTCATGGAACCCGGGTCGGTTACGATGACGCGTCCACGCGAGTCGCAGGTGATGCCGTAGGGGCGGTCGAGGTGGGCAAGTGGCGAACGTCCGGCGACGAGATCAAACGCTTTCTTCCAGAAGGAACGCGACGAGGCGAAGTCCTGTTCAGAAGAGAATTCGGCCAGGAGTTCGAGACGACGACCTCCATCCATTGTGAGGACGGGAAGTTGTGTGATCGCAGGCGCGCTACCCGCGACGCAGAGCGTAGCGGAAGACCCCATACATATCGTTAACAGGACTGCGACACGGATCGGAGTCGAGAGCCACAATTTCAATCTGCACACCCTAGAAAAATCGGAACTCACGCTCGATTTGGAAAAAAACCACTCTCGAGTTAAATGGGGTTGCTCCACTCAGAGAAGACAACTGAGACTGCTTTGCGAATCCGGAGATCAACCGCAACCTACGCAGCTTATAAGACGCGCGGATGTTCATGATGTTATATTTCGTGTCTGGCTGAAGGCTAGTTCCATAATCGAACCGTCCATAATTTCCGGTCACGAGCAAGCGTCCCCTTCGCGAATGATACGAACCGCTCGCCATAAAGGAATTGCTGCTGCTGAGGGTCGGCACTCCCAACGGAGAAGTGGGCGAGGTGACCCATATCAACTGTCCGTCCAGCTGCACCGCGCGACCGGTGCCGGTCTGATATGCGGCGGACACGTTCAAGCCTCGAAAGGCAACGGTGGTGGAAAGCATTGTCGAACTCGCCTGGTCGGCTGAGGTATCGACAGTAGTATTCGTGTACTGATGCGACACACTGCCCAACACATTCCATTCGCCGAACGGACGGGTAACGGATACGACCCAGCCGTAGCCTTCGGTCGGGTACTGAATCCCACTCTGTTCGAGAGACCCATGGTTGCCATTGGCGGTGAAGACGAGTTGCATGCGCGCTGGAAGGTTCTGATTCAGACTCACCGTTCCGGTGTCGCCGCGCGTGTACATCGTAGAAAGACTGATAAGTGGCGTGGGTGGAAGCGTGGAGCCAAGCGGATTGGTCTGCTCGGTGTAGGTTTGAGTGCGAGTTTCCAGATTGCTATGGGCGTAGCCCACACCAATCGCACCGGATGTCCAATGGGTCTGGTAAGAGGGTCCAACACTCCATGTCTGCGCGCTGTTGTTGAGGGAGGAACTGCTTTCTCCAATGCTTCCGGTCAACAGGAGATTGGTGGTGATTTTGAAACCAGCACCACCGGACACGTTGGCCAGGTTGAAAGGGGTGGTAACAGGCGTCGCGGTCGATGAGGTTCGCAACGATTGTGAATTACCGGTGTATTGCGCCTGCACGATGGTGTTGAGGCGCTTGAACGGCTGCGAGTTGAGCGAGGCCGTCCCGTCAAAAATGCTGGTGTTTTGCTGCAAGCTCCCGTCGGCGACCTTCGCATCGGTCTGGTCAACCGTCATATTCAAAGCGGAATTGAGCGGAAGGTCTTTGGTGACAGTCGAACCGTATTCCTCCATCGAGGTGTTGTCGCTCTGCACGCCGCCGACCAGGATATTGTTCCCATCCGTTTTGGTATGCAGTTGCTTGTACCACGCACTCGATTGCCAGCCCTTAATGGAGTAGTGCATCCGGGCAGAGAACTCCTTGTAGGAGTGGTCATCATTGACATCCGAACCGCTGGTCAAGTCCGAGGTCTGGCTGGAGTCCCTGTAGTTCAGATTCACGGTTGGGAATCTGGGGAAGCGCAAGATCCAGTCGGCGTCAAGGACAGAACTCGAGGTTGAGAGATGCTCGGTTGGCAGCGAACCTCCGATGCCTGTTTGCGTCACGTCCTGCGTTGGAGTCTTCATTTTGGAATAGGAGAAATTGAACGGCATTGAACTGCCCTTGAGGAGGCGCGTCAACACCGTGATACCGGAAAGCGCGTTATTCATTTCCGCTTCCGGGGCTTCTCCGAACGTGACCGTGGGCTTGACATCGAACTGGAGGATTCGCGGATCGCGCCAGATTCCGGCGAGATCCGTGTCCAGGGTTGCGGCAGCTCCATTCTGACTGGCATCGGTCTGTTCATAACTGGACACACCGAGCACAAGGCGTCCGGTGAGGCCGAGTTGCAAGCCCGTCTCTGATTGCGCGCGTGCTGATCCTACGGAGGCCAGAACAGCCAGCACGAGCACAATCAAAGATTGACCAGTCATTTTCATAGAATTACTATTTTTGCCCTGCTCCGCAATGAGTCTTCAAACTGTTTCGTTCGCTTGTCGCGGGCTTCCAAACCCAACTTCTCTTTAACGCTCTTCGACATTTCCGTGAAGGTCATTTGCCGCTTTGCCTGATGGCCGTTGGACCGCAGAATCACGAAGCCAGCCGAGGTTTCTGTCAGCGCGCTGACGTGTCCTTCTTCCAGGCTGAAGACGGCGTCCTCAATGTCATGAGTAACCGCTACGCGATGAACCCAGCGGTGATCGCCCATCATGACGCGCCAGTCATCCTGCGACAGTTGCTGGGCAAGGAGTCCGAACTCCTCATAGTTCTTCGCGGCCTTAGCCTTGACCAGGACTTCTTCGGCAACTTTCTTCACTGCCTGTTTCTGTTCGGCGGTTGCGTTGGCAGGGACCTTGATGGTGATCGATTGCAACCAAACCGATTCGGGACGAATGTACTGGTCCGTATGCGCGCGGTAATAGGCGCGAGCCATTTCGGTGGTCACGGCAGACTTCTGGGTGACTTCCTGTTTCCACAACGTCTGCACGAGCATCGCTCGTCTGAGGCGCTTCTCGAATGCCTGAATCGACCCATATTGCTTGTTAACCGTAGCCTCGAACGACTTTCGAGTGGAGAAGCCCTTGCGAATATCGCTCATGCGCTTCTGCCATTCCTGCGGGGGAATCTGGACCTTGCGACGCAAGGCTTCCTGATAAACAAGTTCGTGCAAGACCGCATCGTGCATCGCCTGCTTCTTCAAATCTGCTTCGGCGCTCGCCGGAACGCGTCCGCCGTGAATCGAGTAATAAGGAAAGAGGCGCTGCATTTCTTCGTCAAGATAATCCTGGGTGAGCGCGATTCCATTGATGCGCGCGATGGGCGTACCCGGCGGTTTTGCCGGAGCCAAGGGAGCCATGGGGACTGGCACAGCGTCCGCCGGGGCGGGGCTGTGCGACGACATCATCTGCGCCGCTACACACGGGGGCAATGAAAGGGAAGCTACAATTGCGAGTTTAAGAATAATTTTCTTCATAATTCCTCAATCAAGCACAAAACGCGCTCGTTATGGTTTCTTCTCGGCATCGGGCGTGGGCGTGCTCGGTTGCGATGCACCGTTCGGCGTAACGCCACCTTCCGTATTTTTGTTCTGTCCGGCGAGTTTCGCCTTCAGGTCAGCAAGTTCTTTTTGAAGTTCTTCGATCGTGGGTCCGGATGGCGCAGCCGGCTTTTTCACGACCTCTATCACAGGCTCTTTCACGGGCTCGGCAGGTGCGATTGCCGGTTCGGGTTTGTCCGGAGACTCCCGCTTGCGTTTTACTTCCGCATCGGTGACGTAGCGGAAGACTTCGATGCGGGCCGGAAGCTGGTCGACCACGATGATCCGGTTGTGGCTGTCAATGGCAACGCCGGCCATCAACATGAACTGTCCCGGCCCCCATCCGCCGCTGCCTACCTGCAAAAGAGGTTTGCCCTCGGCGGAGAAAACCTGCAGGCGATTCAGTTGTGAATCGGCGACATAGACGTGGCCGTCGGCATCAATGGCAATCCCTTTGGGACGGCCGAACATGCCAGGACCATCGCCACGCTTGCCCCAGACGCGGACAAAGTTTCCGTCCGTGTCATAAACAAAGACGCTGGGCACGATGGCATCAGTGATGTAGATCAGACCATCGGGATCGATGGCGATGCTGTTTGGATTGGTGAGGGCACCGGTGCGGTCGTCGTCCGGGTTCTTGATCTCGGCGAAGTAACGCTCCAGCTTCAGAGTGTCGAGGTTAAATACGGCGATGCGTCTCTTGCCGACATCGGCGACGTAGAGTCTGCGGAGGGCGCTGTCGACGGCGGCTCCGGCAGGACGATCCAGATCTTTCGTGCCAAAGGCAGCGATGAAATCTCCTTTGGGCGAAAAACAGGTGACCTGATGGAGCTTGGAATCGGTTACGAACAGCCGATCCTGATCGTCGACGGTGATCCCGATCGGATTGGTGAGGTTGGCTGGGGCCTTCTCACCCCGGAATGCAACCTTTTTGCTCTCCAGATCGAACACGAACACGACATGCTGCGGAGTGTCCACGACATAGACGCGGCCCTTTGAATCTGCCGCGACGCCATACGGCTTCCAGAGACGGGGACGCTCTTCCTCGGAAATGCTGACGCCGGCGATGCGCTCCAGGATTCCAGCCTTGGGAGGCTTCATTCCCATCAATTCGAGTTCGCCGTTATATTGGCCGAGAAACCTGATGCGAGGCTCATCCGGAGGAGGTGGCCATACAAGTCTCGTAAGGTCCACCTTGGGAGCCGACGCCTTCTTGGTGCCAGCGGATGCGAGGAGAGCGACGGCGAGACAAGCGGCAATGACAACCGCGGTAATCGTCATTCGCAAAACACGATTTTTAAGTGCGCACTTCATACTAATTACCTCTTCTTCTTTTTCTTTTCGATTGGCGCGGCGTTCCCGATAGGAATGGCTCTCAAGTTTGAGTGACACTGCGAGCACAGGGACTTGCTGGTGCCTTCGCCAACGGCGAGGAGAGACTTCCCTCCTCCGTGCGGATTGTGGCAACGCACGCATGTAATTTTCTTCACCTTATCGGGGTCCGAGGGATCGATCATGCCGCCGACGGGGTGCCCGAGCTGAGGATGTCCGAAGCCTTTCGGGTCAAGGCGCAACAAACTGATGTTGTCGAAATAGTTTCCCGGCAATTGAACAGCGCCATCGAAGATGGTGATGTCGGTGCTGTCTGCTACCTTGGCGGGTGCCTTCTTCGGATCATGACAGTTGAGGCAAAGGTCGTTAGTTTCCGCACGAATCAGGTGCTCGCGGTCGCCACCGTGGCCCATGTGGCAGACGTTGCAACCCTGCTTGTAGGCAGGATCATGCAGAACCCGTTTGGTGTCGTGAATTTCGGCCTCGTTGGTATGGCAGGCCTCACAGACGGCGACGCGATTGGGCTGCAGCATTTGAGGGGACGTGCCAGCGTGCGGATTGTGGCAGTCCGTACAGTCGCCCTGCGCACCGGCATGGGGAACCTTGGCGGTTTCGATTGCCTTCGCCTGGCCGTCATGACAGGTGACGCACAGAGCCCGTACGCCGGGCTGAGTCAGCACAACCTTTCCATCCTTGGCCGGCTGATGGCAGCTATCACAGGCGCCGGGAGTAAAGGGCACGTGGACAAACTTCTGCATCAGTTTGGGCGAAGTGGATTCGTGCGGATCATGACAGCGGGTGCACGCCGCCTTCTCAAACGGCTGTCCGTTATGTGGCTTTGCGATGGCTGCGTCGGCTGGATCGTGACAGGCGATGCAGAGCTCGGGAGCGGGCTTCGTCAGGTGGTAGTCAAATTCCTGGGTGCCGTGTTTTCCGACTTTGTGGGTGGTGTGGCAGGTGTTGCAGCCCATGTCGACGGCGGCGTGATGGCTGCCGTCCTTCGCGGTACTCAATCCGATGTTGTGACATTCGAGGCAGAGATTTTCGTCCTTGCCGCCAGACATTCCCTTCCGCAGCAGTTTCTCATTGGCGGAGGTGTGGGGGTCGTGACACTTGAGGCAATCTTCTTTCGCGGGGGCATGGACGACAACGCCTGGCTTCACGGCGTTCTTGTCTGCGTGACATTCGTAGCAGAGGTTCGCGACGCGGGCGGTTCTCAGATTTACGCGCGTGGTCTCACCGGCGATGCGGATCACGTGGCAGGACAGACATCCCATATCAACGGCTGGATGTACGTGGGTGCCTTTACCTTTTTCTTCGTGACATTGGAGACACTGCGGAGTGTCGGTTCCCTTTTCAAGGGCGACCGGATGGATGCCTGCGAATGCGCAGGGGCTCGCGCCCAAGAGGAACAGGAGGGCGGCTATGGTGACGATTTGCCTTGTGATTCCAATCGCTATCTGGGATACGTTTTGACGCAGCTCACTGCGACCTGATGCTCGCCTGCACATGTCGACTCCGATATAATTGCACTGGCGAGTAGGACGGTCCGCTTGCCTAAGGTCTCGGGGCGAGGACTTCCCCATCAAGAATGCCTCGCTTCGGGGCCCCTTCCTTTTCCCCCGAGCAGATCCCCAAAACATTCAGTTTCAAGGATTGCGCGCTGTGCATTAACGGCGACAGCAACATAGGGTTCTTTCAAGCCAAGAAGATTCCCGGAGAGGGCGGATGCCCTCTCCGGGTCACAGCTTTAGTGGTTACTTGTTGTGGCAGGAACGGCAGAGCTCAACGCCGGTCGAGTTGGCAACGCGCAGGAACGGCGCGCCACCATTGACGCCCTGATCAACGGTGTAATCGTTGTGCTGAT
>Ga0181516_10002315_pt1 | contig 13681 bp, 12 predicted proteins | sample PEATcosm2014_Bin_25_FD_121104 | JGI IMG/M metagenome (GOLD analysis project Ga0181516, IMG submission 121104) | Peatland microbial communities from MTU Mesocosm Facility, Houghton, MI, USA - PEATcosm2014_Bin01_10_metaG | ecosystem: Environmental > Terrestrial > Soil > Wetlands > Peat | place... | reverse complement strand
GCTGGGCCCGGTTGCAGAATGAGGCTTGATTCAATCTCGTAAACGTGCCCATTTCTGATTGCGCCGATCGACTGCCAGCCCGGACGCGAGACGATCTCTTCTTTCTTCACCTTCATCCCGCACCATGAGGCGATAACTACCTCAGGATCGCGCGCCACCACGGCTGACGGTTCTACGACTCGCTCTTTCGCCTTGCCGCATCCGCGGAGTTCGGGAAAGATCACCTCGCCTCCGGCAATCTCAATCAGTTCTTCGACCCATGCGATTCCGCTGATCAGCGGATCGTTCCATTCCTCAAAGAAGACACGCGGTCGAAACGGGAAGGCCTTCGCCGATGCCGCGATCTCACACAGACCTCGCCGATATTCCTCAACAAGCTTGACCCCGGCCGCCTCTTTTCCCACCAGGCGCGCAAGCGAGAGAATCGTGTCGAGAATCTCAGCGATACTCCGCTGGTTGAAGTTGAAAACTGTTGCACCGCGCAGTACCAACTCCCGTGTGATCTCGGCCTGCACATCGGAGAACGTCAAGACGAGATCGGGTTTGAGATCCAGGATCGCCGTAAGATCCGCGTCGCGAAATGCCGAGACGCGCGGCTTGCTCCGCACCTCAGGCGGCCGCTTTGAAAAGCCCGAGACGCCTACGATGCGATCCTGTTCCCCTAAAAGGTAGAGAACTTCTGCCGTCTCATCCGTCAGGCAGACGATGCGTCTCGGAAACCCCGGCTGAGTCGCCGCTGATGGCTGAGAATCTGACATAGATTAGGAGGCCGCATCTCCCTCGCCGCCGTCGATAGCCAGCCGCGCCTCTTTCCGCCGCGCGTACTCGCGCTCGCGATGCTCACGCCGGCGAAGAGCGTCCTCATATCGGCGGATTTCACTCGCTGTCTCCGGCACCAGCTGAGGCACTTTCTCCAGATTTCCCTTCTCGTCAATGGCCACAAACACAAGGTAAGCGCTTGCCACGTGTACCACTTCCGCCGAGCGCGTGTTCTCCGCCCAGACCTTTACTCCCACTTCCATCGAGCATGTAAAGGCTCGATTGACGCTGGACTTCAGAGTCAGCAGGTCGCCCAGATGCACCGGGCGAATGAAGTCGATATGATCCATCGAAGCCGTCACCACGTGCGTGCGCGAGTGCCGGTAGGCAGCCATCGCGCCAGTCAGATCGATGAAATGCATCAACCGACCGCCCAGCAGATTGCCCAGCGTATTTGTGTCGTTGGGCAGGATGATCTCGGTCATCTCCGACTGCGTGCTGGACACGGTCCGCGACGTCGGCCGCGCCTCATTCAGCTTGGCATCACTCGATTGCATTCCGGATTTCATGACTCGTCGGCCTTCCTTTGCGCCCGCTGTGGTCTCGGACTTCGGACAGCACGCGCGCCCTGTCCAAGCCCGGTACAATCAGACCTGAGGCCCAGGGCTGGACCCTGTTCCAGTTTCGGCAATCGTAGCCAATTAAGCAAATCCCCGCAGGCAGATCGAGAGGCAGATGGACAAGATCGCGGCATTGAAAGAAATTCTGGCGCTCGACGCGGCCAACAGCTTCGCGCGCTACGGCCTGGCCATGGAATTCGCGGCAAAGGGCGAAACCGACGCCGCACTCCAGCAATTCGAGACTCTGCTCGGCAACGATCCCGAGTATACCGCCGGATATTTCATGGCGGCACAGACACTCTCCAACGCCGGTCGCAACGTTGAGGCCATCGGCAAGCTGAAGGCCGGCATCGATTGCGCAAAACGTGCCGGCAACCAACATGCACTCAGCGAGATGCAGGCGATGCTCGATGTGCTCGATCGATGATTGAAGAGGTCCTCTATCGATAATCGAAAAGACGCGAAAGCTCACAACTAATTACTCGGCATCTTGGGCACAAAGCACACAGCTCATAAGGATTTAATTAGAAGTTCGTGCGACCGCAAGTGGGAATTGTCATGAAGTGGGAATAGCCGCCTTCTAACCGCACACCACGTAACCCTTTTTGTTCGAAACCGCATCTAAACTAACACCATGGCAAAGTATTCCATCGTTGTCCCTTTCCATAACGAAGAGGAAAACGTAACTGCGCTCTATGCGCGCTTGAAGCAGGTGATGGAGCAGGTCGGCGACAGCTTTGAGCTGGTCCTGGTTGACGATGGGTCAAGCGACCGCACTTACAAGCTGCTTGAAGAAATTGCCGCAGTCGACAGCCGCGTCCTTGTCGTAAAGTTGCGCCGCAACTTTGGCCAAACCTCCGCTCTTGCCGCCGGCTTCGATCATGCCTCCGGCGATTACATCCTGGCCATGGACGGCGACCTGCAGCATGATCCCAACGATATTCCAGCCTTCGTCGAGAAGCTTGAGGAAGGTTACGATGTTGTCTCCGGCTGGCGTAAGGAGCGGATCGACAATTTCCTGATGCGCCGCATCCCTTCCACCTGTGCCAACTGGTTGATGGCCAGGCTTTCCGGAGTCCCGATCCACGACTTCGGCACCACATTCAAGGCCTATCGCCGCGACGTTATTCATCAGATCCCGCTGTACGGCGAGATGCATCGCTTCATTCCCGCCCTCGCCAGTTGGTATGGCGCATCGATTTGCGAGATCCCCATCAAGAACGTGAATCGCGAGCGGGGCAAGAGCCACTACGGAATCGGCCGCACCTTCCGCGTGTTCTTTGATCTGCTTACCATCCGTTTCCTGCTCAAGTACATGAGCCGCCCGCTGCACTTCTTCGGCGGCTTCGGAGTCCTCTCCATAATGGCCGGCACTTGTATGGCGGCAATCCTGCTGGCGATGAAGATTGTCAGCCCCTCCGCCAGCATCATGCACGACCACGAGCCCATGTTCGTGATCGGCTCGGTGCTCATTGTGGCCGGCTTTCAAATGCTGGCCATCGGGCTACTTGGAGAATTGCAGGTACACCACCACTACGCAAGCCAGCGTCCCACTCCGTATACCGTCGACCGCCTACTTCGCCTTGCTGTTGAAGACGATCAAAGCGTCATCTCCGACGGACGGCCAGAGATCTTCTGACAGCAACCGGAAATAGACAAATGCTTCGCTCTGGAAATCGTCGATCGAGGCATTTGTATCTTAGGTTCTGATCTCTGAACCCTGTTCCCTGATCCCTGTTCTCAAGTCTCTGGCTTGCCTTCCTGCTGCCTCAGGGTTCATCCTAACCGTGGCATGAAAGCAATCCAGATTCACGAGACGGGCGGGCCCGAGGTACTGAGGCTGGCCGATCTGCCCATCCCTCAGCCGGGACCAGGCGAGGTCCTGATCCGCATTGAGGCTACGGGCCTTAACTTTATTGAGATTTACTTCCGCAAAGGCGTCTACAAATCGGCGTTGCCTTTTATTCCCGGCAGCGAAGCTGCGGGTACAATCGAGGAGCTCGGCCCCGGCGTCACCGGTTTCAAGACCGGAGACGCGGTAGCCTCCACCAGCGTGCAAGGCAGCTATGCGGAGTACGCACTTGTGCCCGCTGCACAGCTGGTGAGGGTTCCAGACAGTCTCGCCCCTGAACAAGCTTCAGCCGCGATGCTCCAGGGAATGACAGCGCATTATCTCGCCACCTCAACCTGGCCGCTTAAGGCCGGAGAAACCGCGCTCATCCACGCCGGCGCAGGCGGCGTAGGCTTGTTGCTCACTCAGATCGCTGTGCGTTGCGGCGCGCGCGTCATCACCACTGTCTCAACTCCCGAAAAGGCCGAGCTCTCTCGCGAGGCCGGCGCATTCGATGTCATCCTCTATTCCGAGCAGGACTTCGTTCATGAAGTAAAGCGGGTGACCGACGGCAAGGGCGTCGATGTGGTCTACGACTCGGTGGGCAAAGTGACATTCGAGGGCAGTCTCAACTGCCTGCGTCCCCGCGGCCTGCTTGCGCTTTTTGGCGCATCCAGCGGCCCGGTACCTCCATTCGATCTCATCCAACTTGCCGGCAAGGGTTCGCTCTTCATCACCCGGCCCACCCTTTGGCACTACATAGCAACCAGAGCGGAGTTGGAATGGCGCGCCGGCGAGGTCCTTGGCTGGGTCTCCAAAGGCGAACTCAATCTGCGCACCGAGCATCGCTATCCTCTTGCCCAAGCAGCCCAGGCGCAGATTGACCTGGAAGCCCGCAAAACAACCGGCAAGATCCTCCTCGAACCGTAACGGCAGAGGCTATGAGTCTCGGGACTTAGGAACTATGCCAACCGTATCCATCTCAGCCACCGATCGCGTCTTCGTCCTCACCGGCGCCGGCATCAGTGCCGAGAGCGGACTCGCCACTTTCCGCGACTCCGACGGCCTCTGGGCGGGCTATCGCATTGAAGACGTCTGCACCCCCGAAGCATGGAATCGCAACCCGGCGGAAGTTTGGGCGTTCTACTCTGCGCGCCGCGAAGCAGGTGCGAAAGCCGAACCCAATCCCGCCCATCGCGCTCTCGCTGACCTCGAAAAACTGCTCGGCAACCGCTTCTTTCTTTGCACGCAAAATGTCGACGATCTCCACGAACGCGCCGGCTCTGTCAATCTCATTCACATGCACGGTGAACTGGCCAAGTCCCGCTGCGAATGGGAGTGCGGCAGCCCTCCGGTTGAAGACCGCGCAATTTACTCCAGCCTCGACGAGGTAGCACGCTGCTCGTGCGGTGGCCGCCTGCGCCCTCATATTGTCTTCTTCGGTGAAATCCCCCTCGAAATGGACCGCATCCAGAACGAGATTAAGAGGTCAACCGTAATGATCGTGATCGGAACCTCTGGCTCCGTCTATCCCGCCGCCAACTTCGTCCACTGGGCCCGCATGGAAGGCGCGCGTACGGTTTACGTAGGTCCCGAGCCGCCCCTCAATGCCTCGGCCTTTACGCAAGTTGTCGAAGGCAAAGCTGGCCAGGTGCTGCCTGGGCTATTCCGAACCGAGCTGAGTCTGTGACTCTGCCCCTACGACCTGCCCATATCCCTCATCGATTCGAAGCCGACTTTACCGAACTCATAGTCGTCGAGGTTTCGAGGCTCTTCCCCTCGGCTTCGCGGTCAAGGCGCGCGCGTTTGGGGATGTCTATCAGATCCTGGTCGTGTGCGGTTCTTTGAACTTCTTCCTGCGCCGGGCGCAACGGACTGGGAGTGCTTTGCATGGTAGGCTCTTTCTTTTCAGGTTGGGGCGATCAGCAAGGCGCGGATCGCAAGTGGGCTCAAACCCGCCGGGGCACACCGCTGCGCGCACCCGCAAGGGCATTGACGCATAAGTTTGAATTGAAACGCGAGGGAAATCCCAAAGGGGAATCCAGAGCGGGTCGAAGCGCGAGTCGCCGTCTTCGCCGCTATTTTCGGGACTTAATGAATTCCGTGCGACGGAATCGCAGCCCGGTCCAGTCCTCGTCGATGGCGATGGCCCTAACTGTGTCGAAGCCGGCAGCCTTCAGCACATCCCAACCGGTATCGCGATTGAAGTCGCACTTGTATCTCTTCGATGTACCCTTCGGATATGCAAACCAGACGATAGCGTCACCCTGCGCCCGAACCGCAATCTTCGGCGTCAGCGCGTCCACCTCGCTTTGCCGGGTCACAAACGCAAGCACAAAACGAATCCTGGGCGTCGATTCAATCGCGTGATGAATCGTCATCACAGGCAGTTTCGCCAGCGCTGGTCTCACGCTCTCCGGCGCTTCAAGGACGACGATCTCCTGATGGTCTTTGAGGTTCAGCTTCTCCGCTAGAGTGGCCATGGAAATAATCCTACCCAGTTTCGTGAAATAATCTGCAATTCCATTTAAATATTTTTTCGCTATTTTGTCCGAAGAAACGCAATTAGATCGTTCATGTCACTCTCGGTAAATTGCGGATGCGGCGGCATCGGCGGCCTGGAATCCGGGATTCCGTTTCTGACCTTGTCACGCACGTTCTCTTCCCCAATCCGGTCCACAACCCCGAGCAACACCGGAAAAATCGGCGGAATCCCCAATCGAGTCGGCTGATGGCAAACAGCACAGTTTGCGAGGTAAAGCTTTTGACCTGCTTCGGCAGTTCCGCGCCCCGGCGACTTGACCGGCTTCTCGCCCTGCGCCGTTCCGGCCTGTGTTGCTGCACCCGCCGCGCCAGCAGCATTTCCGGCTTCGGGCGTCTTTTGTGCTCCTGCTGATATCGACAGCATAGGCAGCGCGGTCGGCATCAGGTCTGCGGTCGCCGCAGGCATATTCCAGTCGTTCAAGAATCCCGGCGGCCGTCCTGCGCGCTCCAGCGCAGCCTTCAATTCCACCACCTGCGCTCCCGGAGCCACGTCCGTCGCGTTCGCATTCTGGCTCAGTTCAAGGGCGCGAATGTACCCCGCAATCGCCCATCGGTCCTGCGGTGCAATCTGAGCTGAATAGTCCGGCATGGCGCCATATCCATGCGTCATCACAAAGAAGAAATGCCCCAGTGGTGCCTCACCCAGCCGGTCGCTGAGGAGATTGCCCGCAGGATGGTACCCGCGCTGCACAATCATCCCCTTCCCGTTGCCCACCCGCGAGTGGCATGGCGAACAATAAACATTGAACCGCTCCTGTCCGCGCGCCAGCATGCCGTAGCTCAGCGGAATCGGCAGCCCATCTCCCTCTTTTCCGTTTACCAATCCGGTGCTGAAATAGCTGGTGTTCACCCGCTGCGACCGTGCCACCGTGTCTGCGACCTGCGCCCTGGCGCCTCGCCCATCGGCAAAGAATCCGCTCGACCGCAGCGGCCGTATCTTCGGCTGGTTCTGCATATCCTGGCGGCATCCGCTCAGCGGAATCGGCAACAACGGAACCAGAAACAGCGCACGCAAGCCCGCGCTCTTCAGCCGCTGACGTACTATAGACATCCTGGATTTCCTTTTTGATTTGATCTTCTGACATCAAGAGATGCAGCTATTGCATGCAAACGTACGGGGAGACCCAGCAAACAGCCCGCTCCATTTCAAATCCGCTCGGGTGCTTCTGCCTACAGTATGCCATTTCGCACTGACGTCATCCATTCCCCAACGGCCATCAAAAGCGGAACCGGTACCGCACCTCGCCCTGGATCATCCTCGGATCGTTGAAATGAAATCCACCGATCGTGATCGAATTATCGAGCAGAACCCGGTGATTGGTGACATTGATAACAGATCCCGTCACCTTCCATCTCTCCCCCACCGCATGCCCAGCCGACACATCGAACGTCGTGTGCACCGGCAGATACCGCCCGTTGTATGGCCCCAGTCCCGTACCCGCCAGTCCGTTAGAGAATCCGGAACCGTAGTACACATTGCTCGCAAGCCATGTGTGCAGCGGCAGATTTGCAGTGAATCCAGTGTTCAGCGTCTCCCGCTGGTCGTGATCTACCGGCGTGTAATTTGGACCCATGTTGCATGCCGGGTCCTGAGGAGCTGAGCAGGTAAACCCGCCAATAATACTCCCACGCTGCTCCGCAATCTGATTGGAATACGCCAAGTGGAACTGCCCCAGACCCCAAAGCTCAGGCGACCGCATCGTGAGCTCCCATGCCCGAACCAGTGCTCCATCCACCGCAATTGGGAAATACATATTCGACTCGCCCAGGTTCGAGTGGTCGAGGAAGTTATTCACTCGATTCTTGAAGTTGGTCACATCCAGCATCCATCCCCGATACGGGATCTGAATTCCGAACTGATGCTCTTCGTCGCGCTCGCTCGGCAGCGGCGTAAACGCGTTCTCACCCGAGGGCAGCATTTGAGCGTATTGCAGCACCGCGCTCGACACCGTCTCAATCGGCGCAGGTTGAAAAAAATGGCCATAGAAGCCGCGGAGCACCCATCGCAGTCGCGGCACCTCCACGGTCGCGCCGATGCGAGGATAGGTCGCCGCCTCGTTGTATCCGGCCCGGTAAATTGAGAACCGTTCGCCGCCGAGCAACGTCACATAGCGGCCCAGGCGCAGGTGGTCCGACAAATAGAACTCAATCAATCCAGCGCCTGCCTTGGCCGGCGCGGAGTCCTCCGTGCCGCCATAAGGCTGTAGCCCGAACAGATCGCTCTCTGCCTGATAAAGCCCATAAACGCCTGCTGAAAAGTTATTTGCGCCAACATCTGCGTGCGCATCCGCCTGCCCGCCCGCGTAATTCGACGCCTGATGCCAGGTCGTCGCCACCGGGTTGTCAATTGGCAGCGAATCGTAGTTGGCCTGGTTGAAGTGGTAAAACGGCGCCACCGAAAACAGAGCCTTAGGTGAAAGCGTATGCACCCAGTTGGCGATGAGGAACGAATCCCGCTCCGTCTGCGCGTCGCGCAGCCCCCACGACTCGTAATACTCGCTGGCCTGCTCCCAGTCGTTCATGTCAGGATCGTACGGCACTTGAAAATGGTCCTGGCGGTATTGCCCATCGAGCCGAATCTGGTCTTGCGGAGTTTGATTACGGATCACTGAGGCAAATCCGCTCTCCGAGTTTGTCGCATCGTGATAAACGGCGATGACCGGCGGCGCAAGTCCGTAGTCCGACCGCGAGCCGGTCAGACTTGTGTACCAAGCTGTCTTCGCCGAGTGGTCGCCAAGAGAGAACTGGCTCTCGCCGGTATCGAAGTTCCCCGCCATGAGGCGAACCTCGGCGTCGCGGTTGCGCTCAAATCCATTGCGCGGCAGCACATTGAACACTCCGTATGTTCTATCGCCCAAATCCGATCCGTAGCTGCCCCTCTGCGTCTCCAGCGAATCGATGTCTTTGGGATCGATCTGCGGCCCCACGTTCGACGCAATCTTGGTATTCGGAATCGCAACCCCGTCGATCAGCCAACTCGTCTGGTGCCCACCCCTCATGTGCAGCATGTCGTGAGCGATGTATGCCCCCGGAACGTAGTCGGTGATCATCTCCAGCCCGGTAGTTCGGCCCGCGCCCGGAGTCTCATCGATCTCTGCGCGAGTGATGAGTGTCGTGGGTTTCACGGAATCGGAGGCCGCAAGCTCTGACTCCAGTCCCTCGACAACAACCGTCTGTGTCGCCGGTGCAACCGGCAGCATAACATGCACAATCGGATTCGTGCCTGAATCGAGCGTCAGCTCCTGGCTCACCGTGGCAAACCCCGGCGCAGCAACCTTCAGCGTGTAAACGCCGATGGGAGCTTCTGCCAGCGAGAACTCACCCTCTGAGCCGGTTGTTGTCTGAAGCGTAAATTCGGAATCGGATGCGTGAAGGGTAACGGCAGCGCCGGCCACAGGCCGATGCTGCGGGTCGTGGACCACGCCGTGTACGGTGGCAAAGACCGTAGCAAAGACTGGATTGCAAGTGGCCACAGCCAAAACCACCGCAAAAGAATATGAAAAAGAACGCATAAAGATAGGAACCTCCAGAACGCCGGCCCGGTGACGGGCAAGGTTACGCGCAGGGATGCGGCGCTCTAATGCAAGAGCGCAGATTTCAGCAGCTGGAACAGGCTGCACATATGCGGCTTTGAAAGGGCATGGCTTCAGCCGTGCCGTGAAAGCCGCACAAACATTGGGGCTTTAGCCGCTGAGGGATGTCTGAGACGGCTGAAAGCATTTGTGCAACCAGCTAGGAGAGACTTGTGTCTGGAGGTCCGCGCCCCGCGCGGGTGCGAACTGGGCTGAGCACCTGGGCCGTGCGATCCACTACAGGCGTCCACCGTTCAACGACAAGACCCTGGGCCCGGCCCTGCGAGGCTGCAAGACCGTAGGTTGGCGTCGCCGTTCCTGCCTGGTTCCCCGGGTAGATCGGGCAAGTTAGGGGCGCGGTAAGAATCGGCTTCCCCGAACTGGCCAGCGCCATCAGCTCTGCCATCTCGGCGGCCATCGCGCAATGGTGCGCTCCGTGCCTGCGGCAGCACGCGGGAAGACGCAGATCGTCATCGGCCGACATCAACGCCGTCAACGGTCCCAGCCCGAAGAACAAAATCAGGAAAGTGGAGAAGCCGCGCCGCATCTGAAACTGATCGTACATCAAGAATCGCTCCAAAACCAAAAAGTGCGTAACCTCCTCAGGTATCATCGAAGTGTTCCGCGGATTCACTTAACTCACGCGTGCAAAAGGAATTTCAGGTGCCTGAAGCGAGCGTCGCAGCCAAAACTTCCCAGCAGTCGAATGATCTCCCCGAGCAGGAATCTCGTCCTCCGCGCCCTTTGCGTATAGCACTATTCGGATTTGGCACAGTGGGTAGCTCGGTGGCGCGCATTCTTGTTGAATCCCATCCCCAGGGCCTCGAACTGACACACATCTACAACCGCGGCGTAGCCCGTAAGCGCGCCGATTGGACGCCTGAAGGCATCATCTGGTCAGAAGACGCCGATGCCGTGCTCGCCTCCGATGCCGATGTCATTGTCGAACTCATCGGCGGCCTCGATCCCGCTGGAACCTGGGTTCGCCGCGCCCTTGAAGCGGGCAAGAGCGTCATCACCGCAAACAAGAAGCTCATTGCCTATCACGGCGTAGAGCTCGAACGTCTCGCAGCCTCAAAAGGCGGACACATTAAATATGGTGCTGCCGTGGCCGGTGGAATCCCCGTCATTCCCGGTCTTGAGCAAGGCCTTGCCGGCGACCGCATCGTGCGCCTCGAAGGCATCTTGAACGGTACTTGCAACTTCATCCTCAGCAAAATGGAAGATGGCGCAGAGTACGCTCCCGTCCTGGCCGAGGCCCAGGCCAAGGGTTATGCCGAGGCCGACCCAACTGAAGATGTCGGCGGATTCGACGCCCGCGCCAAGCTCTCCATCCTCATGCGTCTCGCACTGCGCGTGCATGTCAGCCCTGAAGAGATTGTTCCCAAACCTATCACCACCATTTCCGCCGTCGACTTCAGCTACGCCCGCGACCTCGGCTGCACCATTCGCCAGATAGCTCGCGCCGACAAGTCCAAAGGCAGTGTCGCCGCCACCGTCGGACCCATGCTCGTCGATCAACGCTCACCCCTTGCCTGGTCTCGCGGCACGGAGAACATGGTCGTCCTCACCGGCCACTATGGTGGGGACGTCGTATTCTCAGGCCACGGCGCAGGCGGGCATCCAACAGCGGTCGCCGTCGTCAGCGATCTTCTCGCCCTCGCTCACGGTTCGCGCCGCGTCGAGATCCCCTCCGCCGCCGGAAAAGTCGACGGCGAATTCGAAGTTCCCCACTACATCCGCTTCCTGGTCAAGGACCGCCCCGGCATCGTCTCTGAGATCACGGGCGCGCTGGCCAGGGAGCGCATCAACATCCGTGCCATCGTCCAAAAGCCCGGCTATCCGGCCGACGCGCTTCCTTTTGTCGTAACCGTCGAGCCGTGCAAGTCCTCAGCCATGGCGCGCGCCATGGCCCACATGCGCACCATGGATTGCTTCCTCGTTGAGCCGCTGGATTTACAAATGCTTGAATAGCAGAAGGCAGTGAGGGAGGAACAGGAATTAGGCAGCAAGAAGTAGTTGAAGAGGATTGAGAGGCTCCATTCCCTGTTCCCTGTTCCCTGTTCCCTGATCCCTGATCTCTGACCCCTGCTCCCTTAGCCCCTCAGTCCCTGCCTTTCGGAGGCCCCATGATTGACAAAGTCTATCGCTGCGAAATCTGCAACCGGGAAGGTGAAGATACATCGCGCTGGATTGTCATCCACTGTGACAATGCCAAATTGATTGTCTTTAAATGGACCGATGAGGCCGCAACCGCCCCGGGCGCAAGGCATTACTGCGGCGAAGCCCACGCACAGGTCTATATCAGCCGCTGGTTCGAATCCGTCTGTTCGTGAAAGGAGGATTAGTGATCGGTTCGCGGCTTCTACCTTCAGCGGCAAGGGTGGAATTTCGCGTTTCGCAACCTGCCCCTGTTTTTTCGGTACCCGTCTTCGGATCCCTGATCCCTGTTCCCTATTCCCTGCTTTTCGCCGGCCCGGTCGATTCTCGCACCACCAGCTTTGGCGCCATCACAATCTCCGACGGAAACTCCTTCTCCCGGTTCGAGATCCTCTCCAGCAGCACCTGTGCGCCTCGCTTGCCCATCTCACTCAAAGGCTGGCGCACGGTGGTTAGGGATGGCGTGGAGTACGCCGCCGACTGAATGTCGTCGAAGCCCATCACCGACACATCTCCGGGTACATCCAGGCCCGCATCCTTCAGCGCCCGGATCGCCCCAATCGCGGCGATATCGTTGAAGCAGAAGACCGCCGTAAAATCGCGAGTCTTTTCGAGCAGCGTCGCCATCGGCTTATAGCCGATCTCCGGCGCCATCGGATGGTATCCAGCCTTCATCTGCCAGCCAGCCGAGTCAATGCGAATCAGCAGTGACGGATCGATCTCCAGCTTCATGTCGCGCGCCGCCTGCTGGATGCCCCTCCACCGGAACTCCGAGTCCGGGATCGCCTTCGGCCCGCGCATGAAAGCAATCCGCCGATGACCCAGCTTCATCAGGTGAGCAAGCGCCAGTTCCACTGCCAGCCGGTGATCCAGCACAATGTTGGTCACGTTGGGAGCCGCGCTGTGCGCCGATATGGCTACCACCGGCACAGGAACCGAAATGTTGTCTGCTGGCGTATTCAGCAGCAGAAACCCATCCACCACCCGCTCCACCAGCATCCGCGGATAGGTTGCAATCAATTCCGGCTTCCAGTCGTGGCACGCTGTGAAATAAAAATACCCAGCCGACGTCAGTTCCTGCACCACGCCGCTCATCACGTGCGTAAAGTAGCCCTCGCTCAAGTCCGGCGCCAATACTCCAACACTCATTGAGCGGCTCTGGCGCAGCGACCTGGCAAAATAATTTGGCCTGTAATTCAGCCGCGCGGCTGCTTCAACCACCCGGTTCCGGGTTTCCGTCGGAATCGACTTCGCAGACGGAGAGTCGTTAAGAACCAGCGAGACTGTGGTCTGCGAAAGATTCAGATGTTCGGCGAGCATGCGCAGGTTTACCCGTGCAGGCGGCGCCGAAGTCTTTCCCTTTACCATGTTGGAGTTGTAACATGTCAGACCACTGTCGAACAGTAGAAATATCGTTTAGTACATCGATTTTCCCTTTGTCGGGATGATTCTGTTGTGACGCCTCTCACGAGCCAAAATGCGCCAGATCGGCATTGAAGAGCATCGGCGTCGTCCTCGCTATGGTGCCTGAATCGTATTCACCCCTGGCTTGAGCGGCCAGCTCTTCCCGTGAAAGACGAACGTCCCGGTGAGCTTACCAGGCAATGTGATAGTCGCGCTCAGCCCCTTGTCCTTGCGCTCATATTCCACCGTTATCGTCCCTTGCGGATGCGGATATGTGGCCTTCAGCGACGGAAGATAGGCCAGATTCGGCGCAATCCTCACCGTGGCGAATCCAGGGCTCGCCGGCTCAATTCCCGCCACCAGAGTCAGCAAATCGTAAATCGGATGCGCCGTCCAGGCGTGCGAGTCGGAGCGCGAGTCTCCCGGGACCTCCGGCCATGTGCTGAAGTGCAACGCCAGCAGCTTTCGCCACGGATCGATTGACCTCAAATACTCGTCCGCCATCCCAGCATGTTCCAGAGCCCGCGCCAGATAGAACCGAAAGTAGTACGAAGCGCTCAGGATCCCCTCAGGCGTGGTTCCCGGGTCTATTGCTAGCATCTCCGTCAACACCTGCCTCTGTTTCTCTTTCGGAACCACGTCGTAGAGCACGCCAAGAATGTTCGCCTGCTGGCTGAAGCTAACTTGCTCCGCCGTGTCGGCAACCAACCCCCGCTTTGCGTTCCAGCACTTGCTTTGCAGGCTCGACCGCACATACGAAGCACGAAGCTGGTATCGTGCCGCGCGCTCCG
>Ga0181516_10002314_pt1 | contig 13684 bp, 12 predicted proteins | sample PEATcosm2014_Bin_25_FD_121104 | JGI IMG/M metagenome (GOLD analysis project Ga0181516, IMG submission 121104) | Peatland microbial communities from MTU Mesocosm Facility, Houghton, MI, USA - PEATcosm2014_Bin01_10_metaG | ecosystem: Environmental > Terrestrial > Soil > Wetlands > Peat | place... | reverse complement strand
TTTAGGGTTTGAAGGGCCGACGACATTCCTAGTAACAGAGTCCGACGACATGCTTGTTTCGTTGATCGACCTAACATTTATCGTTCCCGTGCCCGAATAGGTAATTGGACTGGGCGCGACTTCCGGCTCTGCAGACGTTACTTGGAGAAGAAATAACTCCTTCACCATGCTGTGCGTTTCGTCATCTCGTTCTTCTCTGCGTAACTTTTCTTTGTCGTTTACGACACCCCTCAATATCCATGTAATAAGTGAAAAGCCAGCGAACGCCAAGAACACCAGGGGCCAGCCGTGAAAGAAACTTCTAAGGTGAAAATGAGCCTTAGACGCAATGCCCCACCCGAGCTCGAAACCAAGGCTGAGGCTCAGCAAGACGGGGGGTCCGTCGTCAAGAAGTGTTGAAGGAATTCGTATGGCCACCGCCTGAGCCTAAATCTCGGTTTCTGGCTCCTCGGACTCCTCGTTTGGCGCGTCCACGCCGCCTTCGACCCCTGGGTCGCTGATGTGGTCAGGCTCAACCCCAGCGCCTGCCAAGATCGCCCCCAAGGCGTCTTCGGGCTCCATGTCGAGACTGAATCGCTCGTCGGGGTCGTATTTACTTGACATAATTTCCAGCCTAACCGTGGGTCGTTTTGGTCGAGAGGGTGTTTTTTTGCGCACACAACGCCTAATCCGCTTTACGAACATTTGTTCGTAGTATCGTGAAGCCAGGTGGAGACCGACCGATGTCACTAGGGGTGAATAACTTTCCCCTATGACAAAGAACAAGGAGACAGTAATGGCAACCGATGACCGCGCTAAGGCCCTCGACGCAGCCCTCGGCCAGATCGAGAAACAGTTCGGCAAGGGATCGATCATGCGCATGGGTGAGAACTTGCACATGAACATCGAGTCGATCCCCACCGGCGCCTTGGCCCTGGACATGGCGCTCGGTATCGGAGGGCTACCCCGCGGTCGCATCGTCGAGCTCTACGGTCCCGAGTCCTCGGGTAAGTCGACACTCGCCATGCACGTGGTCGCCGAGGCGCAACGCAACGGCGGGGTGTGCGCGTACATCGACGCCGAACACGCAATGGACCCGGTCTACGCGCGGGCCATTGGCGTGAACGTGGACGACCTGCTCATCAGCCAACCCGACACCGGCGAGCAGGCTCTCGAGATCTGTGACATGTTGATCCGTTCCGGTGCCCTTGACGTCATCGTCATCGACTCGGTCGCGGCCCTGACGCCGCGTGCCGAGATCGAGGGCGACATGGGTGACTCACACGTTGGTCTTCAAGCGCGTCTCATGAGCCAGGCTCTCCGCAAGTTGACCGGCGGACTCTCCAAGTCAAACACGGTCGCGGTCTTCATCAACCAACTGCGCGAAAAGATAGGTGTCATGTACGGGTGCTTTCAGTACAGCGCCCGTGTGGTCTTGGCTGATGGATCGACAGAGAAGATTGGCAAGATCGTAAATCAGAAAATGCCGGTCGAAGTACTTTCCTATGACGCGAAATCTGGCGCCGTGGTCCCGAAGCGGGTGGTGAATTGGTTCGACAACGGTCGTACCGAGGAGTTCCTCCAGATCACGGTCGCCAAGCCCATGAAGAATGGTCGAGCACAACTCGCGTGCACGCCTAACCACCTCATTCGCACGCCGGGCGGGTGGACCGAAGCCGGCAAACTGAGGGTGGGCGACCGAGTCCTTGAAGCCTTGCCGCATTACCTGTCGGAATTTCAGATGACGGCCTTACGGGGCACACTGATGGGCGACGGCGCGCTTTCACCGACCCGCAGTGGTTTTGGTGCGCGCTTGCGTTACTCGCACTGCGTTGCCCAGACCGAGTACGCCGACTGGAAGGCCTCGCTGTTCGCGAACGTGTCGTCATCACGGTACGTGCGTAACGACGGTGTTGTAACCTATGATTTCAAGCCGTTACCCGAGCTCGCCGAGACCAGACGAAACGTCTACGTTGACGGTAAGAAAGTGTTGGACGACGACTACCTGAAGTCCCTTTCGCCACTTTCGCTGGCCCTCTGGTACATGGATGACGCGAATTTCATTGTGAGGTCCAAGGGCGTTCAGGCACGGACCGATGGGCTTACTGGTCGGGTGACCATCTGCGTGGAGGCCATGGAGGAACGGACACGCGAACGTCTCGTTGCCTACCTTGCTGATACGTGGGGAATTCAGTCGACGCTGAAGGAAAGCGGCTCGGCGGAAAAAGCAATTTTGGTTTTTACCAATGCCGAGTCGGCAAAACTCCAGGCGTTGATAGCTCCTTACGTGCACCCGAGCATGGAATACAAGCTGCTCCCACGTTTTCGCGGGCTATTCAATGTCGAGCCTGTGTTCGTGCCGACGAGCTACCAGCTCATGGCAATGCCCGTGACCGACGTACGGGTAAAGCCGCAAACACGTTCGACGCACCGATTCGACATCGAAGTTGAGGACAGTCACAACTACCTCGTCGACGGTGTGGTCGTGCACAACTCACCTGAGGTGACTCCCGGTGGACGCGCGCTCAAGTTCTACTCGTCGGTGCGTCTCGACATTCGTCGCATCGAGTCGATCAAGGACGGTACCGAGGTCGTAGGAAACCGTACGCGCGTGAAGGTAGTGAAGAACAAGTGCGCCGCACCCTTCAAGCAGGCCGAGTTCGACATCATGTACGGCCAAGGAATCAGTCGTGAAGGCTCGGTCCTCGACGTCGCCGTCGAACTTGGCTTCGTCAAGAAGGCGGGTGCCTGGTTCACCTACGAGGGCGAGCAGATGGGTCAGGGTCGCGAAAACGTGAAGGCGTTCCTGCGCGAGAACCCCCAGACCATGGCCGAGATCGACGGTCGTGTGCGCGAACACCTCGCCACGTCGCTCGCGCCTGACGTCGTGGGCGCCAGTGATGACGATGCCGGAATCGATATCGACGCGCCAATCACACTGGACTGACAATCAGTCAGCGCGAGCAGGAGACAGAAGCGCTGGCGACGTCCAGTCGTACGGTGGTGCAATTGTCAAGACATGATTTCCTGCGTCAGCCCGCCAAACTCCGGCGGGGTGACCAGGTAGCGATTCTCTCGCCGTCGTGGGCGGGAGCGGGCGTGTTTCCCGAGGTCCACGAACGAGGTCTTCGCGTGGTGCGTGAGGATCTGGGTCTGATTCCGGTCGAGTACCCCACAACGCGGAAGGTCGGTGCGAGTCCCCTTGAGCGTGCCCGTGACGTCAACGCCGCCTTCGCTGATCCCGAAATCAAGGCGCTGATGGCGGTGATCGGCGGTTCGGACCAGATCACGGTGCTGCCGTATCTGGACGTCGAAGTCATAGCCGCCAATCCGAAGGCGTACTTCGGTTACTCGGATAACACCAATCTCCTCAACTACCTGTGGCGCGCGGGAATCGCTGGTTATCACGGTGGCTCGACCTTGGTCCATCTTGCTCGCCCGGGTGGGGTTCATCCGGTCTTTCTCGCCTCGCTTCGTCACGCACTGTTCGACCATGAGAGCGTTGAGATACTCCCGGTTGATTCGTTCACCGACTTGCAGCCGGACTGGGCTGACGTCACGACGTTGGAGGGCGAACTCGTCACGACCGAGGAGCCTGGTTGGCATTGGCATCGCGCCGGTGCTGTCGTGACCGGTCCCACGTGGGGTGGGAACCTCGAAATCCTCCAGTGGAACCTCGCGGCCAATCGTTGGATCGGGTCCAATGACGCGTACCGCGGTTGCGTGCTGCTATTGGAGACATCAGAGGAGATGCCGCTGGCCGAGGAAGTGTTTCGGATGCTGCGCAACATGGGCGAGCGGGGTCTGCTTGAGCAATTTCCAGCGGTGGTGTTCGCGAAGGCGAAGGCGTGGCATCCCCACGCGCCCCTCAACGAGAACGAGCGGGCACGTTTCCGACTGGACCAGGAAGAGGCGGCGATGCGAGCCTTCGACATCTACGCACCCGAAGCGCTGGTGGTCTTCGGGCCCGACTTCGGTCACACTGATCCCCAGTACGTCGTGCCCTACGGCGGTTCAATGACAATTGACGGGCCGTCGAAGAGAATCCTCGCCCACTACTGAGAATCTCTGCGGGAGAGGACCTAGACCGAGATCTCGTGGTCCTTCGGGTCGAAGTGGCGAGTCTCCTGGCGGAACTTGAACGTGAAATCGGGCCAGATCGTGGTGTTCTTTCCCTGGTCGTTCAAGTACCAACTTGCACAACCGGTTCCCCAGACGGTGCCCGGAAGTTTCTCCTGGAGTCCCTCGGTCCATCGGCGCGCGGCGTCAAGCGTCGGTTCGATCCGGGCGTCACGCTTGAGGGCGACCTCGATCGCCTGGACGATGTAGTTGAGTTGGCTCTCGTGCATGAAAATGATCGACGAGTGCCCGAGAGCGGTGTTGGGTCCGCCGAGCATGAAGAGATTGGGAAAGTCGGGAAACATGGTGCCCTTGTAGTTCGCCATGTCGCCGCGGAAGGCTTGGGAGAGCTTCTCACCCTTGGCGCCGTGGACCTTCTCACCAATCGGGTTGTCGGTGACGTAAAAGCCGGTTGCTGCGACGAGCACGTCAAACTCGTGCAACTCGCCATCGGCGGTGCGAATGCCGTGGGCCTCAATTCGGTCAATGGGTTCGGTCACGAGCGTGACGTTGTCGCGCGAGAACGTCGGGTAGTAGTCGTTGCTGATTAGCACTCGCTTGCAGCCGAGCCGGTAGTGCGGCGTCATGAGTTCGCGTAGTCGTGGGTCGGGAACCTGTCGTTCCAGGTGTTCGCGCGCCATGGTCTCGCCCTTGGTCATGCGCGAGGGATCCTTCACGAAGCCGAGCACCATCAATTCGCGTCGCCAGTAGCCCAGGGACCGGACGATCCTCTGGACGAAGGGAAGCACCGAGTAGATCGAGATCGTGCGCGCCCGCACCGGATGGCCCAGGTGCGGCAAGATCCACGACGGCGTGCGTTGGAAGACCTCGAGACAACCGACCTCGGGAGCGATCTGCGGGACCGCCTGGATCGCGCTGGCGCCGGTGCCAATGACACCCACGCGCGCGCCGGCGAGCGGGACCGACTCGTCCCACTTCGCGGTGTGCATGATCGGTCCCTCGAACGACTCGATACCGGCGATGTCGGGCATCCGAGGTTCGGCCAGTCCGCCCGCGGCGAGCACGACGTTGCGCGCTTGATAGACACCCTGAGTGGTCGTGAGGTTCCACAGGCTCGAATCCGGATCAAAGGAGATGTCCGTGACCTCGTGGTTGAACTTGATCAGCTTTCGAAGATCGTGTTTGGTGGCGACGTCTTGGAGGTAGGCCCAGATCTCGGGTTGGTAACTGTAGGTGTTCGACCACTTCGGATTGGGTTCGAAGGAGAAGGAATAGAGGTCGCTCGCCACGTCGCAGCGACAACCGGGATAGCGGTTATCGCGCCACGTGCCGCCGAGGTCGTCCGCCCGTTCGAACAGCATGAAGTTGCCGATCCCGGCCTCGGTCAAGCGAATCGCCGTGCCGAGGCCACCGAAGCCTGATCCGATGATCGCTACGTTCAGAATCACGTGTTGACGTTACACAGTTTGTAAAGCCTCCCGTGATGTTGCGAGGTAGCGTGATTCGGGTGAGTCTTCGCCTGCGTTTTCGACGGTCGCTGGGATCGTGGATCCGCCGCGCCCGCAGTTACGCCAATGAGGTCGCCACCGTGGGACCGGACGACGAGTACGCGAAGAAGTTCTTCCACTTCGGTGAGCGGGCGGCCTTGATGGCGCCCCAGGGGGTGATCTACAACGAGCGCTACCTGTCAATAGGAGACGAGACGCTGATCGGGCCAAACGTGTGTCTCACCGCGGGCATCAGCGGCGATCAAGAGATGCTGTCCGCTCCGGTCGTGAGAATCGGTCGGCGCTGCGTCATTGGCCGGGGTTCGCACTTGATCGGCCACTGGTCGATCGAACTGGGTGACGAGATCCAGACTGGTCCCTACGTCTACATCACCGACCAGAACCACTCCTACGACGACCCCGACGAGCCGGTCGGCTGGCAGACGCCCAGCGAGCGGGCGGTGAGCATCGGTTCGGGTAGTTGGCTCGGGGCCAACGCCGTGATCCTGCCCGGCACGAGCCTGGGCCGCAACACCGTCGTCGCCGCGGGCGCAGTGGTGCGCGGTATGTTCCCCGACCACGTGGTGCTCGGCGGCGTGCCGGCCAAGGTGCTTCGCCACTACACCGAGGCCGGTGGGTGGCAGGCGGGCCCAGCCAGTTGAGCTCGTTGTTCGGCATCGACCTGTCGCCGTTGCGCGAATCCAAGGAGTACCGACGGCTCTACAGCGCGGGTCTCTTCTCAGCGCTCGGAGGACAGGCGACGTACGTGGCGACGGCCTTTCAACTTCGACAACTCACTCATTCCACGCTCGAAGTGGGCGCCCTCGGCCTGGTCGAGTTGATGCCGTTGCTGTTCTTTGGGTTGTACGGCGGGGTGATCGCCGACCGGTGGGATCGTCGTCGCGTCATCATCCTCAGTGAGGCGACGCTGATGGTCGCGACGTCGTTGCTCGTCGTGAACGCGTTCGTGCACCATCCACAGGTCTGGGCGATCTTCGTGCTCGACGCCTTCATCGTCGCCGCGGGCAGCATCCAGACGCCGAGCATCGCGGCGATGAACCAGATACTGGTGCACCACGACCAGCAACGGGCCGCGTCGCAATTGAACGTGCTACGCGGAACGTCGATGTCGATCATCGGGCCGGCTCTCGGGGGACTGCTCGCGGTACTCGTCGGACCCGGTTGGGCCTACTTCTTCAACGTCGTGACCTTCGTCTTTTCCATCGGGTTGTTCCTCACGCTGAGGCCCGTTCGCACGACGGCTGACCGCAGCGAGAGCCAAACCGCGCTGATGCGCGAGGGAGTGCGCTACGCGCGCACGCGCCCCGACATCGTGGGGACCTACCTCGTTGACCTGCTCGCGATGACGATGGCCTACCCGGTGGTGATGTTGCCCTTCGTGGCGGCGCACTTTCACGAGACGTACGCGTTATCCCTGCTCTACTGCGCCCTACCGGGTGGTGCGCTGCTCGCCACGCTGACGTCGCGCTGGACCCACCGAGTGCACCGGCTCGGGCGCGGTCTCGTCTTTGCGGCGGCCGGGTGGGGGTTCGGCATCGCGGTCTTTGGCTACTCCTCGGCGCTCTGGCTCGTGTTTCTGGGTCTCGCCGCCGCCGGGGGCGCTGACGCCTACAGCGCCACCTTTCGCCAGACCATGTGGAATCAGTCCGTACCCCCGTCGATTCGCGGCCGCATGGGCGGACTCGAGATGATCTCCTACGCGTTGGGTCCAATGGCCGGGCAGTTTCGCGCCGGGGCCATGGCGGCCTGGACGACGTTGCGCTTCTCGCTCACCTTCGGTGGGCTCGCTTGCTCGGGTTCGATCGCGGCGGTCGCGGCGGCGCTGCCGTCACTGTGGCGTTTTGATTCGCGAAGCGATCCGCACGTCGCCGAGGTTCGTGAACTTCGCCAGCGCGAGTCCCCACCGACGACAAGCGCCGACGAAGCGTAAGCGAGTCTCGCCGACGCGTCGACCTCGAGCCTCTACGCTTCTAGGGTGCCGTCGTCCACTTACCTCGTGACCGTGAGCGGACCGGACCGGGTGGGTGTCGGTGCCGAACTCTTCGCGGCGCTCTCGTCACTCGATGAACTCGGCGCGGTCCTCACCGACGTCGCCCAGATCACTATTCGCGGGGCCCTTGTCCTGTGCGCCGAAGTCGCCGTCGACAAGGACGTCAGCAGTGAGACAATCCGAGGAGCCCTCGCGGGTCGCGACATCGAGCGTGCGGGCATCAGCGCGAACGTGGAACTCGTCACGCCCAGCGACGTCGTGCACGGGGGTCGACTGCTCGTGACCCTGCTCGCCCCGTCGATCAGTGCGCGCCAGCTCGACGCGATCTTCGCGACCTTCGCGAGGCACGACTCCACCTGCGAACGGATCGTCCACCTGGCGAACTATCCCGTTGATTGTTACGAACTGGTGGTGCGCGGCAGAAATCACGCCGAGTTGCGAGAGGCGCTCGCCACGGTCGCCAAGGAAGTCACGCTCGACCTCGCGGTCCAGCGAGCGGGCCTGCATCGGCGGGCCAAGCACCTGGTCGTGATGGACGCTGATTCGACCCTGCTTCAAGACGAAGTGATCGATCTGCTCGCCGACGCGTGCGGGTGCGCCGAGGAGGTGTCGGCGATCACCGAAGCGGCGATGGATGGCCAGATCGACTTCGCGGAGTCCCTGCGTCGTCGCGTCGCGTTGTTGGCGGGACTGCCCGAATCCGTGCTCGACGACGTGCGCGCCAAGCTGCGACTCGCGCCCGGAGCCCGGACGCTCCTGCGGACCTTGCTGCGACTCGGGTACGTGCCCGCGGTGGTCTCGGGAGGGTTCGTCGAGGTCTTGGCGCCGCTGATGGCGGAACTGCACGTGGACCACCTCGAGGCGAACCGACTCGAGATCAGCGACGGCGTCATCACCGGTCGCCTCGCCGCTCCGATCGTCGACCGCGCCGGCAAAGCGCGGGCCCTCGAGCGATTCGCGCGCGAAGTGGGCGTCCCCCTCGAACAGACCGTGGCGGTAGGCGACGGGGCCAACGACATCGACATGATTTCGGTCGCCGGCCTCGGCATTGCCTTCAACGCCAAACCCGTCGTCCAGGAGCACGCCGACGCGGCCCTTTCGGTGCCGTACCTGGACGCCGTCCTCTACTTCTTGGGCATCAGCCGTGAGGAGATCGACACCGACTAGGCACTCGAGCACGAGTGGGACGAGCGTCCCACGTTGCTCCGACGAGGGCCTTCGAGGAAAGTCACGAATTTTCTTAATTAAGCACTTACTATCGGTTAATTACTCAGTAGTAAGGTCTCGCTAACACGAAGGAGGGGTCGTGAAGGTATCAATCGACGCAGAGATCTGTCAAGGTCAGGGGCGCTGTTTTTCCATTGCGCCCGACATCTTTGGTTTTGACGACCTGGGCAACGGCGTGGTGATCGGTGACGGCACCCTCACTAAGGAAACCCTTGATTTAGCGCGACTGGCGCAGTCCAACTGTCCCGAGCACGCCATCTTCATTGAGGAGGAGTCATGACCATCAAGCCACCCGTCGAGGACTTCGCCACCGACTGGGACCACACTGACCCCCAGTGGGTCGCGGACCCCTACCCGATCTGGGACGACCTTCGTCAGCGCTGTCCCGTCGCGCACACCGAACGATTCGGCGGCGGTTGGTTCCCCGCCACGCACGAGGGCGTGACCGCCGTCGCCAAGGACACCGAGAACTTCACCAGTCGCACCGTGGTCGTGGGTAACGGACGACCCGGCGAGGAAGCGCTACCCGCGCCGATCGGCGTGGCGCCACCGATCACGTCGGACCCGCCCTTTCACGCCATCGCGCGGCGCATCATGCTGCCCGCGTTGGCGCCGGGACCGGTGAACGCGCTCGAGCCGCAGATACGAGAACTCTGCCAGCGACTTCTCGACGACATGGGCGATCACGAGATTGTGAATGCGGGCAACGAGTACGCCCAGTTCATCCCGCCCGCGGTGATCAAAGAACTGCTCGGTTTCCCACCCGGGGACGAGGACCTGTTTCGCGAGTTCGTCCACATCATCCTCGAAGGTGTCGACCACAGCGAAGAGGAGCGACTCGAGGAGTTCGCGCCCATCGAGGAATACTTCATCAAGCAGATCGAGGATCACCGCGAGAATCCGCGCGACGACTTCACGAATTACCTCTTGCACGTCGAGGTCGAGGGCAACAAGCTCGCTGATGAGCACATCTTTGGCACGATGGTGCTCACCCTGGTGGCCGGTATCGACACCACCTGGTCCGCGATCGGCGCGTCGCTGTGGCACCTGTCCACTCATCCGGGTGACCTCGAGCGTCTGGTGAACGAGCCCGATCTCATGCCCGTGGCGATCGAGGAGTTCTTGCGCTTCTACGCGCCGGTGACCATGGCCCGTTTGGTCAAGCACGACATGGAGTACTTGGGCTGTCCGATGAAGGAGGACGACTGGTTGTTGCTCGGCTTTCCCGCGGCCAACCGTGACCCCGCGGTCTTCAAGGACGCGGACCAGTTCATCATCGACCGCGCCGAGAACCGCCACGTGGCCTTCGGGCTGGGTATCCACCGCTGTGCCGGGTCGAATCTCGCTCGTATGGAGTTACGCGTGGCGATCGAGGAGTTCATCAAGCGCTATCCACGTTTCGAACTCGCCGACCCCGACGAGGTGACGTGGGCCAAGGGCCAGGTACGTGGTCCGCGTAATTTGCCGATTCGAATTCTCCGATAGCGACGTGCACGTCGCCGAGTCACGCGAGGGGGGCCGATGACTGATCGAGAGCCGGTACGAGACTTCGCGACCGACTGGGACCACACCGATCCCCAGTGGGTGAACGACCCGTACCCGATCTGGGACGACCTGCGAGAACGCTGCCCGGTCGCGCACACCGATCGATACGGCGGCGGCTGGTTCCCCACGACTCACGACGCCGTGTCGCGAATCGCCAACGACACCGAGCACTTCACGAGTCGCATGGTCGTGGTGACCAAGAACAAGTTCCCGCCGGGCGCGCCACCCGCACCCATGGGGGGCGCGCCGCCGATCACGTCGGACCCGCCCTTTCACGCGATCGCTCGTCGGCTCTTGCTGCCCGCCTTCGCGCCCGGACCGGTCAACGCGCTCGAACCCCAGATCCGGGCGCTGTGCGCGAAGCACCTCGACGGCCTCGTCGGTCGCGAGACGATCGACGCCGGCCACGAGTACGCCCAGTTCATCCCACCGGGCGTGATCGCGCGGATGCTCGGCTTCCCGCCCGAGGACGAGGATCAATTCCGCGAGATCGTGCACGTCGTACTCGACCTCGTGGATCTCGATCCCGAGGTACGTGGACCGCTCTTCGAGCCCATCAACACGTACTTCACGGCACAGATCGAGGACCACCTCGAGAACCCGCGTGACGACCTCACGACCTACTTGCTCAACGTCGAGGTGAACGGACAGAAGCTCGCACCCGAACACGTGCGCGGCACGATGGTGCTGATCCTGGTCGCGGGCATCGACACCACCTGGTCCGCCATCGGCTCGTCGATCTGGCACCTGGCCACGCACCCGCGGGACCTCGAGCGGCTCGTTAACGAACCCGACCTGATGCCGGTGGCGGTCGAGGAGTTCCTGCGCTACTACGCGCCGGTGACCATGGCGCGTCTGGTGAAGGAGGACTACGAGTTCCAGGGCTGTCCGATGAAGAAGGACGACTGGATCTTGCTCGGGTTCCCCGCGGCTAATCGCGACCCCCAGGCGTTCGCGAAGGCCGATGAGTTCATCATCGACCGCGAGGTCAATCGTCACGCGGCCTTCGGGCTCGGTATCCACCGCTGCGTGGGTTCGAACCTGGCCCGTCTTGAGCTTCGCGTTGCGCTCGAGGAGTTCCTCCAGCGCTACCAGCGCTTCGAACTCGACACGACAAAGACCGTCACGTGGGCGCCGGGACAGGTTCGCGGACCGCGAGCGATACCGCTCACGGTGGCGAACTAGCTGAGCAGGTCGATCACCTCGCCGACGATCTCATCGGGAGCCTTGGTCGCGTCGAGGCGCGCGCCGTATTCAACCTCGCCCAGTGGCTGAAGGGTGGCCAACTGCGAATCGAGCAGCGACGCGGGCATGAAATCGTGCTCGCGTGCGCTGACGCGTTCTGCCAACACCTCGCGTGGTGCGTCGAGGAATACAAAGTAGACGTTAGACACGAACGTGCGAAGGATGTCGCGGTAGCTGCGCTTCAGGGCCGAACAGGCGACCACTAGGTCGCGGTCTTGATCGCGCGCTTCTCGCAGGCTCGCACCCACTGCGCGCAGCCACGGTTCGCGCTGCTCGTCACTGAGGGGATGACCGGCGGCCATCGTCTCGATGTTGTCGTGCGAATGGAGCCAGTCCGCGTCGACGAACTGCGCCCCTAGAGCCTGCGCGAGTGCTTGGCCAACCATGGTCTTGCCCGAACCCGACACGCCCATGACGACGATTGAACGGATCGTCACTTCATGTTGTCTTTTCGGCGTGACCGCCGAACTGTGCACGCATCGCCGAGAGCACGCGGGCGGCGAAGTCGCCCTCGGTTCGAGATTCGTAGCGTTGCCACAGTGAGGCGCTGATCACCGGCGCGGGCACCGACTCGTCGATGGCGGCCTTGACGGTCCAGCGTCCTTCTCCCGAATCCGAGACGCGGCCACTGAACTCGGCGAGATCGGGGGATTGGGCGAGGGCCGCGGCCGTGAGGTCGACGAGCCAGGAACTCACGACCGATCCGTGACGCCAGACCTCGGCGACGTCGGCGACGTTGATCTCGTAGGAATAGAGCTCGGGGTGTTCGAGCGGCGCGGTTTCAGCGTCGGCGTCACGGGGACGCAGTCCGACGTCGGCGTGCTTGATGATGCTGAGACCTTCGGCGATTGCGGCCATCATGCCGTACTCGACGCCGTTATGGACCATCTTGACGAAGTGCCCCGCACCGCTTGGTCCACAGTGCAGATAGCCCCGCGACGCCGAGTCCGCGGAGCGACCGGGCGAGGGTTCGCCCCCGGGGGCGATGGATTCAAAGATCGGCTCGAGTCGGGCCACCACGTCGGCGTCGCCCCCGATCATCAGGCTGTAGCCGCGCTCGAGGCCCCAGACCCCGCCGCTCGTGCCGCAGTCGACGTAGTGGATGCCTCGTTCCTCCAGCGCGGCGGCGCGAACGATGTCGTCGCGGTAGTAGGTGTTGCCGCCGTCGATCACGATGTCGTTGGTCGCGAGGAGTGGCACGAGTTGGTCGAGGACTCGCTGGGTGATCGCTGCGGGCAGCATCAGCCAGATCGCGCGCGGCGCGTCGAGTTTGTCGACGAGGTCCTCGAGCGACCCAGCTCCGACGATTGAGGGGCCTTCGAGGGCGGCGACGGCGTCGTGGTTCACGTCAAAGACCACCGTGCGGTGTCCGTCGCGCACGACGCGCTGGACGAGGTTGGCTCCCATGCGTCCGAGCCCCACCATCGCGAGTTGGGTGGGCCTGGTGGTGGTCATCGAGCCTCCTTCGAGCGGGGTGGATTCAAAGGCCGAGGTGTGGCGTCGCCCGTGACCAGAGTTCGGTCATCCAGTCTTCGATCGCGCCCGGTTCGCGCGGGAGTGCTTCGGAGAGGTTCCTCGACCCGTCGCTCGTGACGAGCACGTCGTCTTCGATTCGCACGCCGATTCCTCGGTACTCCTGGGGCACCGTGAGGTCATTGGGCTGAAAGTACAGGCCGGGCTCGACCGTGAGGACGTATCCCTCGTGCAAGTCACCGAGGTACTGCTCGTTTCGGGCGTTCGCGCAGTCGTGCACGTCCAGGCCCAGCATGTGGCTCACGCCGTGCAGGGTGTAGCGGCGGTGGGTCTGGCGGTCCTTTCGCAGTGCGGTCTCGGGGTCCTCGTCCAGGATGCCCAATTCGTGTAGCCCTTCGGCGAGCACGCTCATCGCGGCGTCATTGGCGGCCATGAACGGCACCCCGGGTTTCACCGCGGCGATGCCGGCCTTCTGGGCGCGCAGCACCAGTTCGTAGATCCGGCGCTGGGCGGGGGAGAACTTGCCGCTGACCGGCATTGTGCGGGTCACGTCAGCGGTGTAGAGGTTGTGGCACTCGACGCCCGCGTCAAGCAGCAGCAGGTCGCCCGCACGTACCTCGCCGTCGTTGCGCGTCCA
>Ga0181516_10002312_pt1 | contig 13703 bp, 13 predicted proteins | sample PEATcosm2014_Bin_25_FD_121104 | JGI IMG/M metagenome (GOLD analysis project Ga0181516, IMG submission 121104) | Peatland microbial communities from MTU Mesocosm Facility, Houghton, MI, USA - PEATcosm2014_Bin01_10_metaG | ecosystem: Environmental > Terrestrial > Soil > Wetlands > Peat | place... | reverse complement strand
GCTCGGTCCCGGCCAGTGGAATCTCGAGGCGGAGACAGCGTTGTTGAAGAGGTTCGTCAGGCCATGACCGGGTCGCTCGCCAGTAAGGTCGCCATCGTCACCGGCGGGGCGCAGGGGCTCGGTCGGGCGATCTGCGAGCGCCTGGCGAACGAGGGTTGCGTAGTCGTCGTCGCCGACGTCAACGAACAGGGCGCGAAGGCGGCGGCCGCTGCGATTGCAGAGGCGAGCGCGGCTCGCGTCGTCGGCGTCAAGGTCGACGTCACGCGCGAAGCCGAGGTGGAAAAGCTGTTCCTCGACGCCGAGCGCGACTTCGGCCGCGTCGACGTGGTCGTCTCAAACGCCGCGATCCTGATCGCCGAACCGATCGCCGACGCCGACGCCGAGAAATGGCGCGCGGTGATGACGGTCAACCTGTTCGGCTATTTCCTCGTCACCAAGCACGCCTGCCGGGTGATGAAGAAGCAGCGCTCCGGCTCGATCGTCAACATCAACTCCAAGTCGGGCAAGAAAGGCAGCGCCGCCAATTCCGCCTACGCGGCGAGCAAGTTCGGCTGCATCGGCCACACCCAAAGCGTCGCGCTGGAAATGGCGCGGCACAACGTGCGCTGCAACGCGATCTGCCCCGGCAATCTGCTCGACTCGCCACTGTGGACAGACCCCGACAAGGGGTTGTTCGTCCAGTATCTGCGCGCCGGCAAGGTTCCCGGCGCGAACGACGTCGCCGACGTGCGTGAGGCCTACGTCGACCAGGTGCCGATGAAGCGAGGCTGCGGCTACGACGACGTTTGCAACGCGGTGACGTTCCTTGCTTCCGACGCGTCCTCGTATATCACCGGCGTCGCGCTCAGCGTCACCGGCGGCCAGGAAATGAACTGAGGCGCGACGGGCGTGACGCCGCCCACGCGAAACGGGCGGGGCGTCGTCCGCGGCGTTGACGGAAGATGGCTTCGTCGCCCTCGCCGCGAGGGTCGGGTGGATTGAAATGACTTCAGCCGTTCCGCGGGGCATTGCCGTCGTCGATATCGGCGCGACGAACAGCAAGGTCGCTCTTTTCGACGCCGGGCTGCGGGAGATCGCCCGGCGCAAGACGGAAACCGTCCACCACGACGGTCCGCCCTATCGCCATATCGACGCCCAGCGCATCGTCGAGTTCGCGATCGGGGCGATCGGCGAACTCGATCGGGTGCTGCCGGTCGACGTGATCGTCGTCAGCGCCTTCGGCTCGACGCTCGGCTGCGTCGACGAATCGGGCGAACTGGCGACGCCGGTCATGGACTATCTCGCCGAGCCGCCGGCGGAGATCGCCGAAGGTTACGCGAAGATCGCGCCGCCCTTCGCGGAGACGTTCTGCAACACCTGGCCCGCCGCGCTGTCGCTCGGCAGGCAGCTCTTCTGGCTCGAGACCGCCTTTCCCGAGGCGTTCGCGCGGGTGCGGTCGATCATGACCTGGAGCCAGTACCTCGCCTTCCGCCTCGGTGGTCGGCGGACCTGCGAGGTCACAGCCTTGGGGGCGTTCTCGCAGCTTCTCGACGTGCTCAACGGCGAGTTTTCCTCGATCGTTCGGCAGCGCGGTTGGGGCGATCTCTTCGCGCCGCTGACGCGCGCCTGGGACGACATCGGCGAATTGAAGCGAGAGTTTCGCCCGGCGGCGTTTTCCGGTCGCGGGCGCATCCTTTGCGGCGTGCATGATTCCGACGCCAACTATCTGCGCTACCTCGTGGCGGGCTTCAACGAACTCGCGCTGCTGTCGACCGGAACCTTCATCATCGGCTTCGAAAGTCAGACCGACATCCTGCGCCTCGATCCCGATCGCGGGACGTTCTCATTCACGAATGTCTTCGGACGTCCGATTGGTTGCTGCGGTTTCTTCGGCGGCGGCGAGTTCGACAAGCTGCTCGCTGGAGCGTCGCCTTCGGCAGCCTCCGCGACGGATGTCGAAACGATCATCACTCACGCGGTGTTCGCCCTGCCGTCGTTCAGCGACACCGGCGGCCCGGTGGCCGGAAGCGGCGATCGCGGACGGATCGAAGGTCCCTTCTCAGGCGCCCTCGCGCAGAGAGCGTCGCTCGCCACGCTTTATACCGCGCTGATGACGTCGGAAGCGCTCGACGCGGTCGGATCGCGCTCGCCGATCGTCATCGACGGACCGTTCTCGCGCAACGATCTCTTCTGCTCGCTGTTGGCCGCGCTGCGTCCGCGCCAACGCGTCGCCTCGTCCTTGTTGCAGGAGGGAACGGCGGCCGGCGCAGCCGTGCTCGCCCTGATGAATCCGGCCGGCGACGCGCCCGAATATCCTGTCGAGCTGAAGTCGCACCAGCCCGGCGCGTTTGCCGGCCTGCGCGCCTATCAGTCCCAGTGGCAGGCGAAAGCGCGCGCCCCGGCGCGATAGCGGGCCGAGAATCGCCGAGGTCGCGCCGGAGCGCGGGGCCGCCCCATTGGCGAACGCGCGCGTTTCGCGCGACGAGGCCACGCTTTGGCGTGAAGTGTCCGAACAAAGGCCGGCGCGCGCGTTTCGTTCGGTTTATTTGGCGCTACAGTGCGAGGGCCGCTTTCCATGAGGGTCCTGAAATGTCCCATGCCGCCGCCGCCTTGATCGTCGTCGACGCCCAGGAATCGTTCCGCCATCGGCCCTATTTCCGCGCCGATCGCCTCGACGCCTATCTCGAGCGCCAGCAAGCGCTGATCGACGGCGCCAAGCGGATTGGCCTCCCGGTCGTTCAGGTGTTCCATGTCGAAGAGAGCGGAGTCTTCGCCGAGCCGTCGGGGTTCGTGACCACGCTCGCGCCGCTGACGGTCGCGCCCGACGCGCTGTTCAAGAAGCGCAGGCACAGCGCGCTGATCGGCAGCGGGCTCGACGTCTGGCTGATCTCGCACGGCGTCAGGCGCGCGATCGTATCGGGCATTCGCACCGAACAATGTTGCGAGACGACGACGCGCCACGCCTCCGACCTCGGCTTCGCCGTCGACTTCGTTTCCGAGGCGACGCTGACGTTCCCGATGACCGACGCGCGCGGACGCGAATGGAGCGCCGACGAAATCAAGGCGCGCACGGAACTGGTTCTGGCGGACCGCTTCGCGCGCATCGCGACGGTCGAAGACGCGTTGGCTGGCTGAGAAGGCGAAAGCCGCGGATGAAGCCGTTGCGCCAAGCCGCCAAAGAGATCCAAGTCTTCGTGGTCGTTCCGCCCAACGTCCTGCTGCTCGACGTCGCCGGGCCGATGGAAGTGCTGCGCAAGGCCGATCTTGAACAGGATGCGGTTCGCTTCGTCGCGAACTATATCGGCCCCGCGCCCATCGTCGGCAGCTCGATCGGCCTCTCCGTCGCGGGCGTTGCGCCGCTGCCGGATCGGCTTCCTGACGGCGCGCTCCTGCTGATTTCCGGCGACGTGTCGGTCCCGATGGGCGGGAGCGTCGCGGATGCGCGCGAAGTCGCTCGCCTAGAGCAAGAGATCGTCGCGTGGCTGAAACGCGCTGTCCGGCCGTCGATCACGGTCGCCTCGATCTGTTCGGGGGCGCTGCTCGCGGCGCGCGCCGGCCTGTTGGACGGCAAGGCGTGCACGACCCACCACGCCTCGATCGCGGAGCTGAGAAGGCTGGCGCCGAAGGCGCGCGTCGAGGAGAACCGGCTGTTCGTGGTAGACGGCGAGCGGCTGACCAGCGCCGGAGTCACCTCCGGCGTCGATCTGATGCTGCACGTCGTCGCCGCGATGACCGGACCCGCCGTCGCCGTCGCGGTCGCCCGATATCTCGTCGTCTACCTGCGGCGCAGCGCCGCCGACCCGCAGCTCTCGCCATGGCTCGAGGGACGAAATCACATCCATCCGGCGATCCACCGGGTGCAGGACGCGATCGCGGCTGAACCGGCGCGCGCATGGTCGCTGTCGGCCGCCGCGCGCGCCGCGGCGACCAGTCCGCGCAATCTTTCGCGGTTGTTCAACCAGCATGCGGGCATGTCGGTGACGACCTACGTCAACCGCATGCGCGTCGCGCTGGCGCGCCAGCTCGTGATGGGCTCCCGCCTCGACATCGAGGCCGTCGCCGAACGCTGCGGCTTCCAGTCGACGCGACAGCTCCGCCGCGCCTGGGGACGGCTGTACGACCTGCCGCCGAGCCGTGCGAGGGCCGAAGGCGGCGCTGACGAGTGCGACGCGACCCTCGCCGCACGCTGAACGCGCTTGCCCGCGTCCGAAGACGCCTTCAACATGCGATAAGCCGCGCTGGCAAAGCGAGGGGAAGGGGGCGTCGTTGATTGTCGTGCATCACCTCGAGAACTCGCGGTCGCATCGGATTCTCTGGCTGCTCGAAGAGATCGGCGTTTCCTATGAGATCCGATTCTACGCGCGCGATCCTGCCACGCTGCTCGCGCCGCCGGCGCTGCGCGCCGTGCATCCGCTCGGCAAGTCTCCAATCATTGTCGACGGCGACGTCACGCTGGCGGAGTCCGGCGCGATCATCGAGTATTTGGTCGAAAAGAACCCCGTTCCGGCCATGGCGCCGGCGCGCGGGACAGGCGAGTGGGTTCGTTATCTCTATTGGCTGCATTTTGCCGAAGGGTCGGCGATGCCGCCGCTGCTGCTCAAACTCGTTCTGCATCGGATCGCGACGCTGCCGCCCTGGCCGATCCGGCCGATCGTCGCGGCGGTCGCGCGGCGCGCGAACGACTAGGTCACGACGCCGCGGCTCGCCGAGAACCTCGACCTGATGGAGGCGGAACTCGGGCGTTCGACCTGGTTCGCCGGCGACGCCTTCTCCGCCGCGGACATTCAGATGAGCTATCCGATCGAGGCGTCGCTCCGCCGCGCCGATCTCGACCAGCGTCGCCCCAAGCTGATGGCCTACCTCGAACGCATTCGTGAGCGCCCCGCTTATCGGCGCGCGGTCGAGCGCGGCGGCGGCGCCGTCCCGCCTAAAGCTTGAAGCGGACCCGCAGATCGGCGACCTGGTCGGCGGTCAGCGGGCGAATCTTGTGAGAGCGCAACAGCAGGAAGAGCTTTGCCGTCTCTTCGAGTTCTTCGGTCGCGTATTGCGCGTTGGCGAGGCTTGATCCGGCGACCACCGGGCCGTGGTTGGCGAGCAGCACCGCGTGATGCTCGCCGGCCAACGCGCCGACGGCCTTGGCCAGCGCCTTGTCGCCCGGCGCGAAATAGGGGACGAGCGGCAAACGTCCGACGCGCATGACGAAATAGGCGGTCAACGGCGGCAGCGCGTCCGCCGGGTCGAGGTCGTCGAGGACGCTCACCGCGACCGAGTGAGTCGAATGCAGGTGAACGACGGCGCGACAATCGACGCGTTGCTCGTACATGACGATGTGCAGGAACGATTCCTTGGTCGGCGGATCGCCGTCGATCAAACGGCCGCTCGCGTCGAAGCGCGACAGGCGCGCCGGATCGAGCGCGCCGAGCGAAGCGCTGGTCGGCGTCATCAGCCAGCCGCCGTCGTCGAGCCTGACCGAGATGTTGCCGGTGGAGCCGAACGTCAGCCCGCGAGCAAACAGCGAAGCGCCGACCGCGCAGATTTCGTCGCGTGCGCGGGAGTGAGCGTTCATGGACTTACCCTTCCTGCAGCATGCGCCACGCTTTGACGAAGAAGTCGGGCGCGCCGAAATTGCCTGACTTGAGGGCGAGGGCGAGCGGCGCGCCGCCCAGACTGAGCGTCCACGGCACGCCGGGGTCGATCTCCGGCCCGATTTCGAGCGCGCGGACGCCGAGCGCAGCGACCACCGCGCCGGAGGTTTCGCCGCCGGCCACCAGCAATCGCGTGTAGCCGCGTCGCTTGAGGCGTTCGCCGATCGAGGCCAGCATGCCTTCGACCAGCCCACTCGCCTTGTCGCGCCCGAGTTTGGCCTGGACGGCGGCGACCGCCTCCGGTTCGGCGCTCGAATAGACGATGGGGGCTATCGCGCCGGCGTTGGCGTCGATCCAGTCGGCGACCGCGTCCGCCGAAGTCGCGCCGGCGTCGATGTCGTGCGCGCTGATCTGCAGCGCGCGCGCGCCGGCGGAGACCGCCGCGGCGATCTGGCCGCGGGTGGCGGCGGAACACGAACCGACGAGCGTCGCCGCCTTGCCCTTCGGCGCGATGAGACGGACGTTCGGATCGCGCCGGCCGAGTTTGCCCGCGTTGCGAAAGTTCGCCGGCAGGCCCATGGCGATTCCGGAGCCGCCGGTCACCAACTTCATGCCCGAGCAGGCTTCGCCGATCGTGCGCAGATGCTCGTCGCGGATCGCGTCGACGACGACAATGCGCTCGCCGTTCCGCCGCGCGCGCTCGAACGCCCGCGAGACCTCGTCGGCGCCCGCCTCGACGCTCTGCAGATCGACCAGCCCGACCCTCCGCTTCGTCTGGCGCTGCAGCACGCGCACGAGGTTGGCGTCGCGCATCGGCGTCAGCGGATGGTCGCGCATCGCGCTCTCCGACAGCAGCGCGTCGCCGACGAACAAATAGCCCTTGAAGACCGAACGGGCGTTTGCCGGAAACGCGGGGCAGGCGACGCTGAAATCGGCGCCCGTCAGATCCATCAACGCTTCGGCGACGGGTCCGATGTTGCCCTTGTCAGTCGAATCGAAGGTCGAGCAATATTTGAACGCGAGCTGCTCGGCGCCGGCGGCGATCAGCGTCCGCGCCGCGGCGACCGAAATCGCGACCGCCTCGCCAGCCGGAATGGTGCGCGACTTCAGCGCCACGACGACGGCGTCGGCGGCGTCGAAATCGAGTTCGGGACCGGGGACGCCGATCGCCTGGATCGTCTTCATCCCTTCGCGCGACAGCGTCAACGACAGGTCGGTCGCGCCGGTCAGATCGTCGGCGATGGCGCCCAGCAGCATCAAACGTTCCCTTTCCGGCGCTTCGTCACGCGGTGGCGCCGAAGACGATCTCGTAACCGAGGTCGACGATCGTTGGTTCGCGGCGGCTCGGCGTGTCGTCGAGGACCATCCTGACGGCGGTCTCGCCGATCTCGAAGCGGCGCGAGCGAATCGTCGACAGCGGCAGCGGCAGCGCGGCGCCGATGGCGAGGCCATTGAAGCCGAAGATCGCCAGGCGCTCCTTGATCGCGATGGCTTCGGCCAGGCAATGGAACACGCCGCCGACGGCCATGTCGTCGTTGGAAAAAACGGCGACGTCGATCGAGGGGGCGCGGGAGAGCAGAGTCGCCAGCGTCTGACGCCCCGCCATGCTCGACGATGGTCCATCGTGCAGCGCGACGTCGACGAAGCTCACGCCGGCTTCGCGCAGCGCCGCGGCCAGACCGTCGAAACGCAGTCGGGCGCGGCGATCCTTCAGCCAGTCGTGGCCGGCGTAACCGAAGCGCCGATAACCGCGCTCGAGCAGATGGACGCCGGCGTCGAAACCGGCGCTGCGGTGCGACATGCCGACCGCGACGTCGATCGGCGTCGAATCGATGTCCATCATCTCGGCGACGCGAACGCCGGCGCCGAGCAGCATCCGGCGCGTCGCCTCGGTATGGTCGAGGCCGACGACGAGCATGGCGCGCGGCTTCCAGGCGAGCAGGGAGCGCACGAGGCGCTCCTCCGTCGCGAGGTCATATTCGGTCACGCCCACCACCGCCTGAACGCCCGATGCGTCGAGCGCCGCATGAACGCCGTGCAGCACTTCGGGGAAGACGATGTTGGACAGCGACGGAATGACGACGCCGATCAGGTTCGAGGTCGCGGAGGCCAGCGTTCCGGCGACGCGATTGGGCACGTAACCGATCTGGTCGACCGCCAGCAAAACCTTTTTCCTCGTGTCGTCGGCGATCGCGCCTTTGTTCCTCAATACGCGGGAGACGGTGATTTCGCTGACGCCGCTGAGTTTGGCGACCGCGGCCAGCGTCGTGCCGTGTTTTCCGCCTCGGCGCTGTTTTGGGGTCGCCATGCCGCTTCGGTTTCCAGAATGACGCTTGCCTTCGGCTTCGGGCAAGCGTAAATGACAGCGCTAACATTGTTACCAGAGCGGCCGATCGCGGGCAAGCCCCGGCGTCGCCAGAAAGACGAAACCGCATGCCCCGCGAAGCGCCCATCTGGCCCGCCAAGGCCCGGAAGACCCCTGCGGCGACCGCCGCCGACGCAGCCACGCGCGTCGCCGTGATCGGCGCCGGCGCGATGGGTCTCGGCGTCGCCCAGTCGCTCGAGCGGGCGGGGCTGGACGTCGTCGGCTACGACCCGAGCGCCGCCGCCAAGGCGAGGCTGGTCGAGGCCGGAATCGAATCCGCGGTCAGCGCCGCCGCGGCGGCCGCCGGCGCCGACGTGCTGGTGGTGACGGTGGTCAACGCCGATCAGATGCGATCGGCGCTGCTCGGGCCCGGCGGCGCCGCGAAGGCGATGAAGCCCGACGGCGTCGTCGTCGCGTCGGCGACGATCGCCCCGGACGTCGCGCGCGCGCTGGCGCGGGAGGTCGAGGCGCTCGGGCGCGCCTATCTCGACGCGCCGATCAGCGGCGGCGCGGCGAAGTCCGCCAAGGGCGAGCTGACCGTGATGGCTTCCGGCAAGCCCACCGCGTTCGAGCGGGCGCGGCCCGCGCTCGAGGCGATGGCGACCACTGTCTACGAACTCGGCGCTGAGGCCGGGATCGGCTCGTCGTTCAAGCTCGTCAATCAGCTTCTCGCCGGCGTCCACATCGCCGCCGCGTGCGAGGCGATTGCGTTCGCCAAGCGGCTCGGACTCGACCTGGAGATGGTCTACAAGGTCATCATGTCGTCGGCCGGCAATTCATGGATGTTCGAGAATCGCGTCCCCCACGTGCTCGCCGGCGATTATCGGCCGCTCAGCGCCGTCGCCATCTTCACCAAGGATCTCGGCATCGCCAGCGACGTTGGCCGCGCCAGCAATTTTCCGCTGCCGCTGGCGGCGACCGCGCTGCAGATGTTTCTGATGACCGCCGCGGCGGGCATGGCGCGGGACGACGACGCCTCCGTCGCCCGCCTGTTCGCCAAAATCGCCGGCCTCGAATTGCCGGCGGCGCCGAGCGAACCATAGTGGATAGAACCCTACGCTTGCCGCCCACGCCGCGCGTCCGCACACAAGCGCGGTAGCGGGTAATGCGCGTCGGCGCCTCCGAAGACGTTGAGACGACGGCCTGTCCGGCGGCTCTGGGCAGGACGCCGGGTCTTCGGTTGTGATGGGCTGCGGGCGGACCTGCATCCAGAATGCGGATCCGATTTCCTAGCGATCCTTCGCGCTCAACGCGGGCGTGCAGAATTGAAAATTGTCCCGGCCTGCCTCCTTGGCGCGGTACATCGCCGCGTCGGCGATGGCCAGCAGCGTGTCGATGTCGCTCCCGTCGTCGGGATAATTGACGACGCCGAAACTGCACGTCACGCGGAATGTGTGGCTGTCGACATGAACGGGCTGGGCGACCGCCGCCCGGATTCTCTGCAGGGTCGCGGCGAGGGTGTCGACGCTCTTGGGGTGATCGGCCAGCAGGATGACGAATTCATCCCCCCCCTGACGCACCACAGTGTCGGTCGACTTGACGCAGGCGACCATCCGCTTCGCCACCACCTTCAAGACTTCATCGCCGGCGCCGTGGCCGAAGCCATCGTTGATACACTTGAAATTGTCGAGGTCGACGAACGCCATCGTCGCCCAGGTTCCGTTTCGCTCGGCGCGCATCGCCGCCTGGGCGAACCGATCCTTGATCAAGGCGCGATTGGGAAGCCCGGTCAGCGCGTCATGGTTGGCCATGAATTGAATGCGATCCTCGGCGAGCTTGCGTTCGATCGCGATGCCGGCGACGTGGGTGGCGACGTCGATGAGACGCGTTTCGATCGGCGCAGGCGCGCGCACAGACGTCGAGTACATCGCAAACACGCCCAGCACCTCGCCATGGTTCGACAGGATCGGGGTCGACCAGCACGACCGATAGCCGTGTGGGGCGACGTGTTGGCGACAGTCGGCCCAAAGCGGATCTTGTGCGATGTCAGTGACGACGACCCGTTCGCGCCGGTAGGCGGCTGTCCCGCACGATCCGGCAATGGGGCCGATGGGGATTCCGTCGATCGCCTTCACGTAGGTTTCCGCCAGACTCGGCGCGGCGCCGTAGCGCAAATGGATACGGTCTTCGTCGAGCAGCAGGATGGAGCCGAATATCCCGGTCAACTGAGATTCGACCGTACGGACCAGACAATCGAGGACGGCGGGCAACGGCGCGCCCTTCGCGATCATCTCGAGAATCTGCGCGTGGCCGACGCGCAACTCGTCCGCCAACACGCGCGCAGTGACGTCGCGGGCGATGCCCATCAATCCGAAAACTTCGCCGTTGTCGTCGCGCAACGGCGCTTTCGTCGACGAAAGACATTTGCGCTCGCCCAGCTTGGTGACGACGGTCTCCTCGATGTCGACCGCCGAACGTCCGCTTGCCAGGAGTTCCATCTCACGCGCGCGGAAAACACGCGCGGCCTCTGGAGGGTGAATGTCGAAATCCGACAGGCCGACCAAATCGCGCGTCGTAGCGAGGCCATTGTCGGTCGCGAGCGCTTTGTTGACGACGACAAAGCGACTTTCGGTGTCCTTGATCCAGAGATAGTCAGGCACTTGGTCGATCAAGAGCTGCAGCGCCATTCGTTCGTCGGCGAGGCCGCGCTTGGGATTCTGTTGGGTGACGTCCTCATGCGTCTCGACCCAGCCGCCGTCGGGCGTCGGCTGGCGAACGATCTGGACAAGCCGCCCGTCCTTGAGCGCCTCGGTCCGAGCGTTCGAGGCGGCAGGCGCATTGATCGGATGGGTCGCAGCGCGATCGGCGTCGGTGGCGACGGCGGACGTCCCCGCGGCGGCGCGAAGCTCCACGATCTCTGGCGGCGTCGCGCCCAGACGAACCCGCTCGGGCGCAAGGCGATAGATTTCCCTGTAGCGGCGGTTGCTGAGAACCAATCGGCCCTCGGCGTCGAAACGGCAGACGCCCAGGGTGATCGCGTCGATGGTGGTCTGACAGAGCTGCGCCTCAGCGAGCGCGGCGTCGCGATCGGCCGTGATGACTTTGTGGGCCGCGGTCGCCAGTTTTGCCAGCGCGCGTAAGCCGCTGGCGAGGGGCTCCTTCGAAGCCCGCGTGACTGGAATTGGGCGCAATAGAAGTCTCTTCGCTTCGGCGAGCGCGTCTGACCAATTCGACCGAGAAGGTCTCGAGAGTCCGCCAATCGTAATCCGCGCGCCCTAATGGCCGGTGAACCGGCGGCAAATATTCATCGCGTCGAACTTCGCAATTAACGCTTGGTAAAGGCGGGCTGTAACGCCTCCGTCCGACTTGGCGGATCGATCCATGAAAGGGGCCCTTGCCGGCGGCGCCAGTCTTGTCCGCGCCGATCCGGATGGCGACGGCGTGACGAGGTCCGCCTCGATCGGCCTGTCGCCTTACGCTGCCGAGCGTGTTGCGCGTCAGGCGACATCACGGTCGATTGAATCAGGCGACCCAACGACAGCGCCGTCACCGGAGCCCGGTGGGCCCCAGTTCGATGGCGCCGGCGTCGTCCCGACGCCCCACTTCTTGCGTCTCGGCGCGCTCGTCGACGCATGCCAAACGCGCCGCCGTTGGGCGCGAAACCGTCGCGGCGTCTCGCTCGCCTCTCACGCCGCGGAATTGACGCGGCTCTCGATCCAGATTGCGAACTCAGCACGCTCGTCGGCGGTCATCCTCAGCCGGTGCTTGGTGCGCCGGACGAGGATGTCGTCGGCGGTTTCGGCCCATTCTTCGTCGATGAGATAATTGGCCTCGCGCTCGTAGACGTCAGGGCCGAATCTGCGGCCGAGGTCGGCGAGGGAAGCGGCGGCGCCGAGCAACTTGAACGCGCGCGCGCCGTAGAGTCGGGCGTAGTGGCGCGCCAGCGCGGGCGGCAGGAACGGATATTCGCCGGCGAGCTTGGCGGCGAAGCGCTCGAAGTCGCCGTCGTCGATCTCGCCGCCGGGCAGCGTCGCCTGCGCCGTCCAGTCGCCGCTCGCCGCCGGGAAGAACGGCTTGAGCTTCCGCAGCGCGTGCTCGGCGAGTCGGCGGAAGGTGGTGATCTTGCCGCCGAAGACGTTGAGCAGCGGCGCGCCGTCGGCTGCGTCGAGCTCGAGCACATAGTCGCGCGTCACCGCCGAAGGGTCGCCATGGCCGTCGTCGAACAGCGGCCGCACGCCGGCCCACGCTTCGATCACGTCCTCGCGCCGCGGGGCGTTGCGGAAGTAGCCGGCGACGGCGTCAAGCAGATAGACGATCTCGTCTTCGTCGGCGGCGGCCGTCTCCGGCGCGCCGTCGAACGGAATGTCGGTCGTGCCGATCAGCGCGAGGTCGCCTTGGTAGGGGATGACGAAAATCACCCGTCGGTCGTGGTTCTGCATCAGATAGGCCTGCGGCCCGTCGAAGAATTTCGGCGTGACGATGTGGCTGCCCTTGACCAGCTTGACGGCGAACTTCGTCCGCGCGCCTTCGATGCGGCCAATCACCTGGTCGACCCACGGGCCGGCCGCGTTGACCAGCGCGCGCGCCGCGATCTCCCGCTTCGCGCCGGCGCCGTCGACGATCGTCGCGCGCCACAGATCGCCGTCGCGCCGCGCCGACTCGACCAGCGTGTGGGTCAGGATCCGCGCGCCGCGTTCGCGCGCGTCGAGCGCGCTCAAAATCGCCAGTCGCGCGTCGTCGCCGCAGCAATCGGGACATTCGAAACCCTTGACGTAGCGGGGCAGGAGGGCCGCGCCCTCGGGCTCGCGGCTGAGATCAAGCGCGCGGCAGCCGGGAAGGGTGCGCCGGCCGCCGATGTGATCGTAGAGAAACAGGCCGAGGCGCACCATCCATGCCGGCCGGTCCTGCGGCGAGTGCGGCAACACAAAGCGGGTCGGCCAGACGACGTGCGGCGCCGAGCGCAGCAACACTTCGCGCTCGGCGAGCGCCTCGTGCACCAGGCGGAACTGGTAATACTCGAGATAACGCAGGCCGCCATGGACGAGCTTGCTCGAGCGCGACGACGTCGCTTCCGCTAGGTCGCCCTTCTCGCACAGGACGACCGACAAGCCGCGCCCCGCCGCGTCGCGCGCGACGCCCGCGCCGTTGATTCCGCCGCCAATCACCAGCAGGTCGACCGCGTCGGCCATGCGTCCAACTCCCGATTCGCCGGCGGCTGCGCGCCAAACAGGAACGATTTGGCCCGTCTTAGTTCAACCGGCGCGGCGCGGCCAGCGCGCATTCGGCCGTGCACAATGGCCGCAGGGGGCGCACTTGTCGCGGACGGTCCGCACAGGCACAATCGACCGATGTTCTTCGGTTCGAGCGCGATCGGAGCCCGGCGGCGCGCGTTGGTCTTCACGGCGGCTGTGATGGCGGCGAGCGCGGCGCAGGCGGCGGAACCCGCCGCGCCGTCGTTGGTGGTGTTCGGTTCCTATTTTCCGGCCTGGATCGTCTGCGCGATCCTCGGCGTCGTCGGCGCCGTGATCGCGCGCTTCATCCTCGCGCGGCTTGGGATCGACGAGTTCCTGCCGCTCAGGCTCGTCGTCTATCTCTGTCTGGCGATCGTCTTCGGCCTCGGCGTCTGGCTGGGCTGGTATGCGGGGGCGCCGACTTGAGAGCCGAAGCGCGGCGAATCGCCGCCCTTGTGTTCGCCGCGGCGGCCGTGCTCGGCGCGGCGGGGGAAATCCTCGCGGTCGCGATCGTCATCGACCGCTCGCCGCGCACCGACGCGGCGGAGATCGACGCGCCGTTCATCCACATCTCGCCGACCACGCCCGGCCGCGTCATCAAGG
>Ga0181516_10002311_pt1 | contig 13712 bp, 15 predicted proteins | sample PEATcosm2014_Bin_25_FD_121104 | JGI IMG/M metagenome (GOLD analysis project Ga0181516, IMG submission 121104) | Peatland microbial communities from MTU Mesocosm Facility, Houghton, MI, USA - PEATcosm2014_Bin01_10_metaG | ecosystem: Environmental > Terrestrial > Soil > Wetlands > Peat | place... | reverse complement strand
TTTCCCGCGGTTGCAGGAACGGCAAAAGCAGGTGGCGGGGACGTTGTCGGGCGGGGAGCAGCAGATGCTGGCCATCGGGCGGGCGCTGATGAGCAAGCCGAAATTCCTGATGCTCGACGAGCCGTCGCTGGGAATCGCGCCGCTGCTGGTGAAGACGATTTTTGAGAAGATTGTGGAGGTCAACCGGGAGCGGGGAATTTCCATCCTGCTGGTCGAGCAAAATGCAAACCTGGCGCTGGAAATATCACGATACGGTTACGTTTTGGAAACGGGGAGGATAATTCTGCAGGACCAGGCCGCGGCGCTGCGTCAAAGCGCGCAGGTCCGGAGCGCGTATTTGGGGGGAATTTGAGCGCCGGGCCGGGGAGCCGGCCGGTTGGGAGGTCGCGCAAAGGCTTGCAGACCGGGGCCGGTGACGCGATTTGCTTTGGCAAGCGGGGCGGGTTTCGGTAGATTCGCGGCATGTCCGAGATCGTTAATTTTGTAAATCGCGGGGCGGCGGCGGTGACGCCGGCCATCATGGAGAAGGTGCTGCGGCAACTGCCGCAATGGAAGCTGGAGTTCACCCAGATCCGCGCGCCGCTCTTCCCGCACCTGGTGGACCAGCTTGAATTTCTCGCGGACGCGGTCGAGGACACGGCCGAGGGCATCTACCGGGACCTGCCATATTTCGCGGTGGCGGAGGCGATTTTCGCGCTGCTCTACGCGCACAAGAAGGTGGGCATCATTCCCGACAGCGTGCTGAACCTGGGGCGCGCGGATGATTCCAGCATTGTGCGCGCGGTATTGATCCAGAACGAGAAGGCGTTCGCCCTGTACGCGGCGGCGCAAAATCTCGACTGGAACAAGGTCACCAGCGCCCCCTGACGTTTTTCAAGCCACGAACTTGGGTTCGAACAACGGGTCGGTCCCGTGCTTGCGCAGGAGTTCGATGAACTTCGCCAGGCCGCGCTTTTCATCCGTGCCCAGGTGGTAATGGATGTGCCAGCCAAGGTAATCCTTCCGGAATTCGTAGTCGTATTCCGTGCGGCTGAGGATGATGGAATCCAGGGTGTCCAGGCCGAAATCGCGGGCTTCGCGCAGCTGGCGGCGCAACCGGCCGTTCTCAACGCCGCGGCGCAGCGCCCAGACGGCATACACGAACGGCAGGCCGGTCAGTTCCAGCCATTCCGCGCCGAGGTCCATGATTTCGTGCCCGGTCTGGGCGCGCAAAAAATCGAGCGCGGGATCGCCGATCAAGAGGACGGCGTCGAGCTTCGCGGCGGATTCGTAACCGGGCAACGGCTTGAACTCGGGCTTCAATCCGCGTTCGGCGAGCAGCACGCGCAACAGGTTGACGCTGGTGAGCGACGCGGTGTCGCAGAAAATTTCCTTCGTCTCTTCGAGCGGACGGCGACGGCCGAGCAGGACGCTTTTGACCTCGCCGAGGGAGGCGATGGCGATGCCGTCGAGCACATCGTAACGTTCGCGGAACAGGACTTCGGTGATGCTGACCAGGCCCGCGTCGAGTTCGTCCTTCTGGAGCATCTCGGCTAGGCGGGCGGGGGTGGCGATGATGATTTCGTTTTCAATGCCGCGCACCAGCGGGGCGGCGTTGAGATAGCCCACCGAGCCGACGCGGAACGGAGCGAGGGAATTTTCCAGCCCGCCCTCGCGCTGGAGCTGGACGGCGCGGCGCTCACGTTCGGCGCGGTGCGCGAGCTGCTCGGGCGTCTCGGGCGGCGCCATGCGGAGTTTGGGAGGGTCGTCGTGCGATTCCATCAATGGATTGCATATTACGCGGCAGAGGTTTTTGGCTGCAAGCCTTCAAACCAGCGGGGGAGATTGGAGCTTGAAAAAACGGGTGCCCGGGTTTATAAGTTTTTTGTGGTAATCGAGTCCATTCGAGAATTCAACCGCGCGGTACCCTTCAAGCCATACGAGATTCGCATGGCCAGCGGCGAGCGCTATTCGGTGAAGCATCCCGATTTCGTGTTCGTTGCGCCGCGGGGGTCGATGGTAATCGTATTTGGCAAAGGCGACCATCCGCATCACTTGAGTTCGATCTTGATTGAAAGCGCCTCGCCGCTTAACGGCCATCACCGCCGCAGAAACAAGAAGGCTTGAACGCCGGCGGCGGCAAGGTTTCCTCAGGCTGACGCGAGGTTCTTTTCGAGCAATTTGGATTTGTCGGCCGGGGCATCGGCGGCATCGGCGGCGGGCAGAGGATCGAGGACTTTGATGGGTTCGTAAAAGGTGTTGCGCTGGACGGGTGCGCGGCCGGCTTCGCGGATGGCCTTGACGAGGCTAGCCTCGGTTTGCAGTTGCGGGGAGGAGGCGCCGGCCATGTGAAAGATGTGTTCCTCAATGATCGTGCCGTGGAGGTCGTCCGCGCCGTAGCTCAGGGCCACTTGCGCGAGTTTCAAGCCCAACCCGACCCAGTAGGCGGTGATGTGGTCGAAGTTATCGAGATAAATCCGGCTGATGGCGATGGTGCGCAGGGCGTCGAAACCGGTGGGCGGATGTTCGACGGGGATGCCGTTGTTCTCGGGTTGATACGCGAGCGGAACGAAGGCGACGAACCCGCGAGTCTCGTCCTGCAATTCGCGCAACTGGCGCAGGTGGTCCACGCGGTCGGCGAGGGATTCGACGTGGCCGAAGAGCATGGTGCAGGTGCTGCGGCCGCCCATTTTGTGCCAGGTGCGGTGGACGTCCAGGTATTCGGCGGCGGATTCCTTGCCGCGGGCGATGGCGGAGCGCACTTCCTTGCGGAATATTTCCGCGCCGCCGCCGGTGAGGGAATCGAGGCCGGCGGCCTTGAGTTCGGTGAGGGTGTCAGGCACGGATTTTTTGGCGAGCCAGGCGAGGTGCAAAATCTCAATGGCGGTGAAGCATTTTAATTGGAGGCGCGGGTCGAGTTGGCGCAGAGCCCGCAGCATGTCCGTGTAATACGTGAACGGCAGCGACGGGTGCAGGCCGCCGACAATGTGGAGTTCCGTGATGCCGAGCGCGAGGGCTTCGCGCGCCTTCTGCACAATTTCCTCGACGGAATGCTGGAAGCCGTCGGCGTCGCGTTTTTTGCGGGCGAAGGAGCAGAACTGGCAGCTCAGGATGCAGTAGTTGGAGTAATTGATGTAGCGATTGATGATGTAGCTGGCGCGGTTGCCGTTTTTGCGCTCGCGGGCGAGGTCGGCGATGGCGCCGACGGCGTTGAGGTCCTTGGACTCAAAGAGGCGGAGGGCGTCGGCATCGGAGATGCGCCGGCCGGCGGCGACCTTGTCGTGGAGGTCGCGCAACGGGCTGCGTTGGATGAGAAAATTCATCGGCCAAAATTGAAATGCGGAAACAAAACTTCCGCGACGGTAATGACGAGGAACACCACGCTGATGAGCGCGTTGAGGCGGAAAAACGCGGTGTTGATCCACTTCAAATCGCGCACGCGGGCCAGCCAGTGTTCCAGCAACAGGCTGAACAGGATGATGAGCAGCCCGACCAAGTATGCCACGCGAAAGCCGGAAAGCAACCCGAAGCCGAGCAGGACGCCCCACATGAGCATGTGCGCGAGGAAGGCGGCGGCGAGGGCGTTGCGCGGCCCCCATCGCACCACGAGCGAGCGCAGGCCGTGCCGGCGGTCGAAGTCGTAGTCCTGGAGGGCGTAAATGATGTCGAAGCCGACAAGCCAGAGGACGACGGCGACGGCGAGGAGGAGTGGCAGCAGGGCGCTGTGTTCGCGCGAGGCGCGGATGGTTTCACCGGCGGGCCAGAGGATGAAGCTGCCCTTGACGGCGAGCCACGCGCCAATTGGCGCCAGCGCCAGGGCGAGGCCCAGAAAAATGTGCGTGAAGTCGGTGAACCTTTTGGTCAGTGAGTAAAAGCAGATGACCGCCAGGGCGACGGGGGAAAGAAAGAAGCAGGCGAAGTTCAGGAAAAAGCTGGCGGCGATGAAGCCGGCGGCGGAAAGGGCGCAGAGGGTGACGGCGCCGGCGAGGGTGATTTGGCCGGCGGGCAGATGGCGGCCGGCGGTGCGGGGGTTGGCGGCGTCGAATTTCCGGTCAACGATGCGGTTGAAGGACATGGCGCAGGTGCGGGCGCAAAGCATCGCCGCGAGAATGAGGCCAAAGAGTCGCCAACCGGGCCAGCCGTGGGTGTCGCGCGCGGCCACGGCCATGGCAGCGAGCGCGAAGGGGAGCGCAAAGACGGTGTGCGACAGTTTGACGAAGCCGGCCCATTTGCTGACGGTGGCGAACATTTTCAATTATCAGCCCGGCGGAGACTGCGTCCAAATCCGGCTTTTGCTCCTCCTCTCCCCAGCCCTCTCCTCCGCCGGGCGGAGGCGAGGGAGAAGAACAGGGTGTCAGCCGTGCCTTGAGACAGGCTCAGCGATTTGTCCGTACCGTTGCCAGCGGTTGTCATAACGGAATTCATCAATCCCGCTCCTCCTGCCAGCGGGGCATCAGTTGGTGCGGGACGCCGAGATGGTCCAGGACGCGGGCGACGACGGTGTCCACGACTTGTTCGACGGTCTTGGGTTGCGTGTAGAAGGAGGGGTTGGCGGGCACGAGCAAGGCGCCGGCCTGGATGAGGAGCTCAAAGTTTTTCACATGCACGAGGCTCAACGGCGTTTCGCGCGGGACGAGGATGAGTTTTTTGCGTTCCTTGAGCATGACATCGGCGGCGCGCAGGAGCAAATCCGCCGCGTAACCGTGGGCGATGCGGCCGAGGGTGCCCATGCTGCACGGGATGACGATCATGGCGTCGAAGGCGTTGGAACCGCTGGCGAAGGGGGCGTTCATGGATTTGACGCTGTGGGACGTGACGCCGTCGGGGACGCGCAAGCCGCCGGGAAGTTCCCCGGAGATGACGCTTTGGGCGTATTGGCTGAGGACGAGATGGATTTCGTGGGCGCGGGGGTCGAGGTTGTCGAGGAGGCGCTGGGCGTAAAGGGAGCCGCTGGCGCCGGTGATGGCGACGAGTATTCTCAAGGGCGGGGCCTTTTCATCAGTTTTGCGTCCACGACCATGATGCGATCGGACGGGGCTTCCGGCAAGTCTGTTTGGATGCGGACGGGGTTTACCACCAAGCCACGAAGGCACGAAGGATTTGAATCCGAGGAGGTCTCGATGGTGAGGGGCTGAGTGGCGTTATTGTTGATTGCGGCTCTGGCATCCCTTCAGGATGCGTGATTTGACCTGGAACGGTACCGGGGGTGTCGGAGGACCTTCAACCCCCGGCTAATTTCTGGCAACCTTTCAGGTTGCAGACGGCGAGAGGAAGGAAGGGGCAGAGACTCGTCACCTCGTTTCCTACGAATTCGAGGGGCGGCGAGGAATCGGCGGCAGACCGCCGCTACAGGTGTTTCCGCACGACGTGGAAAGGGCTAAAGTTTTGTTGCGGCGTGCCGATATACCGAGGTGGCAGCGGTGTCGGCGTTCAAACAGCGGTATTTATGAGTTCATTGAGTAGTGTTTCAAGTTCCGCGGGGGCAAGCTACGCGACGCAACTGGCGCAGACTTCTTCGCTGGAGCGGAGCCTGTATAATCTTGGCTCGGCGGTCCAGAGCGGGGACCTGACGTCGGCGGGGTCGATTCTCACGGCGTTGATCCAGGCGAATCCGCAATACGCCACCAGTTCAGGCGCATCCGGGAGTTCCACGCAGCCGCAGGACCCCATCAACCAGGATTTTCAGAATCTCGCGAACGCCATTTCCAGCAATGACCCCGACACAGCCAAGAGTGCGTGGACGCAGCTCAAAAACGACCTGGCGAAGGCGGGCGTCACTAATATTGAGAGCGGCACGGACATCGCCGCGCAAGCTGTGGCCGCAAACAAGCTTTCGATGGAGCAAACCCTGCTCACGAGTCTTTTCGGCGGCGGTTCGGACAGCAGTTCCAATCTGGCGACGCTGCTTGGCGGGAGCGGCGGTTCCTCTGCATCGACGGATCCCGTCGCCGCGGCGGTCAGCAACTGGCTGACGTATCAGTCGAACGGCAGCGTTTCCACTCCGGCGGGCGGCAGTTCCTCAGGTGACGGGTTGGACGCGCTGGCTTGAACGTTGGCGGGGCCTGAAACGCGCAGGCGGCCAGATTGTCGCCAAAACTGCTTGTGTCGGCACGGGGGTTTTGGACAAATTAGGTTTGTGACTCGTCGCCCCTTGGTTTGCGCGCTCCTGCTGGTTGTACTGGCGGGCTGCTCGACGATGCCCACGGAGCCGCCCGATGTGGTGACGGTGGGCCCGGCGCAGGAGGTGGTGGTGGTCGCGCCGCGGGCGGTTGCGGCCACGAACCGCGTTTTGGTGACGGCATCGGCGCAAATGCCGGCGCATCGGCCGGCGCCGGCCACACTTCCGGCGATGGCGTCGACGAATCCCCCGGACTTGAGCGACGGCTGGGTGCCGCTGGAGCGCTGGAGCGAGTTGAACGGTTTCGGCGCGTTGCAACGCTCGGCCACGGACGCGTTTCCGAGCTTCGGGTTCGCGTCGAGCAACGGGACGATGTGGGTGAAGGTGGGCAGCCAGCTCGCGTATTGGAACGGGCTGGAGTACCGGCTGGGTTTCGCGCCGGAATTGATCGGGGGCCATCCGTATGTGCATGCGCTCGATGTGCGGAAGAATTTTGCGCCCTTGCTGGGGGAGCCGCTCCGGTTCAAGGCGGGCACGGTGCTGGTGATTGATCCGGGGCACGGGGGCACGGACGTGGGGGCGGCGAGCGTTTACGACGGGCACTATGAGAAGGAGTACACGCTGGATTGCGCGCGGCGGCTGGAGGCGGTGCTGGCGGGCCACGGGTGGACGGTGCTGTTGACGCGGACGAACGACGTGAATGTTTCACTGGCGAGCCGGGTGGCCTTCGCGGAGGAGCACAAGGCGGACCTGTTCCTGAGCCTGCATTTCAACTCGTCGTTTCCGGACCGGCAGCAGGCGGGGCTGGAAACGTATTGCCTGACGCCGGCGGGGATGCCGTCGAGCCTGACGCGGGGTTACCGGGACGACGCGTCGCTGGTTTATCCGAACAACCGGTTTGACGCGGAGAATTTGCAGTACGCGGTGGAGTTGCATCGCGCGGCGCTGGCGGTGAACGGCGATACGGACCGCGGGGTGCGGCGCGCGCGGTTCCTGGGGGTGTTGCAGGGGCAGAACCGTCCCGCGATCCTGGTGGAGGGCGGTTACTTGTCCAATCCGCAGGAGGCGCGGCAGATTGCGGACCCGGCCTACCGCGAGCGATACGTGGAGGCCCTGGCGCAGGGGCTTCTGGGGGACACCAACGCGGCGCGGACGAATCTCATCACCCAGTCCTCAGTGGTCCGGGCGGCGGCCAATCCGGACGGAAGAATCAATTGATGGCGGGCAAGGAACATGTCCTGGTGACGGGCGGCGCCGGCTTCATCGGGTCCCATCTGGTGGAGCGATTGCTGGCGGACGGCAGGACGGTGACGGTGATTGACGATTTGTCGACGGGGCGGTTGGAGAACTTGAAGGCGGTGAGCGGGCACGCGGGTTTGCGCGTCATTCAGGCGAAGGTTTCGGGGTGCGGGGAGTTGGAGAAGCTGGCGGCGGCGGCGGCGGCCATTTATCATCTGGCGGCGGCGGTGGGGGTTGAGCTGGTGGTGAACGCGCCGATTCGCGTGCTGGAGACGAACTTGCACGAGACGGAGGTGCTGCTGTCGGCGGCGGCGGCGGCGGGCGCGCCGGTTTTATTTGCGTCGACGTCGGAGGTCTATGGGAAAAGCGAGAAACCGGCGTTCACGGAGGAGGACGATTTGCTGATTGGACCGCCGCACCGGAGCCGGTGGAGTTACGCGTGCTCGAAGCTGATGGACGAATTCCTGGCTCTGGCCCACGCGAGCGAGCGCGGCTTGCCGGTGGTGATCGCGCGACTGTTCAACACCGTCGGCGCGCGCCAGACCGGCCGTTACGGGATGGTGCTGCCGCGGTTCATTGCCGCAGCGCGCAAGGGCGAGCCGTTGCGGGTGCACGGCGACGGCCGGCAGACGCGGTGCTTTTGCCACGTCAACGACACCGTCGAAGCCCTGGTGCGCCTGGAGAAATGCCCGGCGGCGCGCGGCCAGGTGTTCAACGTGGGTGGGACGGAGGAGATCAGCATCCTGGATCTTGCGCGGCTCGTCGTGGAGACCTTGAGCTCGAAATCAGCCATCGAGCTGGTGCCCTACGCGGACGCGTATGCGCCGGGCTTCGAGGACATGCGCCGGCGCAAGCCGGTGGTGGACAAATTATTCAACGCCGTGAAGTTTCGCCCCGCGACGCCATTGCGGCGGATCATCGAACTGGCGGCCGCGTCTTGAAATGCAAAGGCGCCCTTGCGGGCGCCCATGCGAATCTGAATTGAATATACTCGACCGATTACGGGAACGACAACACGTTCACGAACGGATTGATGTCGCCGGTGCGGGCGAGGAACGTGTGGAACGTGCCGGTGCTGCCCTTCTGCACGCTGCCGTCCGCGAGGCCCCAGTTGCCGCTTTGATTGTGGCACTTCTGCGTCCACGCATAAAGTATGGTGCTCGCGGTGATCGTGTTGGAACTGGGGACCGAGATAATGTCCCCGCTCCCGGGCGCCGACTCAAGCCCGCTGAAGCCATACTGGGCGCTGACGGGAGCCACCTGACCAGCCGCGGAGGTGGTGTAGTTATTGCAGACGTTGCGGTCACCGGACAGGATCATGGCCGGGAAGGTTTCGTCGCACTGCATGCCCACGAAGTAAGAAAGGGTCGTGTTGTTGAAGAGAGTAACACCCGCGGTCTGGCCGGTGATGAAGTCAGACGGAATCGTGCCAACCGGCCGGCCGTCCGAAGGGCAGAGGCAAACCTTGGGATTGTTCAACTCGTTCGACATGACCTGAAAAACTTGGTACGTATATTGATAGTTGGCAGGTGTGCCGGTCGCGGTGATCAGCGCCTGCCAGGCGTTGTTGAGAATGTAACCGCCAGAGGTGGAAGTAAGCGGAAATTGGGTGGTGCCGGCCGCGATTAATTCCTGCGGATATTTGTCCCCGTAATCACCCTCCCAAGTGCGGAAGGCGATGCCGACCTGCTTCAGATTGCTCTGGCAGGAGGCTTGCTGTGCCTTGGCTTTGGCACGGGCGAGCGCCGGCAAAAGCAGGCCCGCCAGGATGGCGATGATGGCGATGACGACTAGCAACTCGATAAGAGTGAAAGCCCCGATGATAAGCTTGCGCGTTTGTTTCATAAGTATGGTTCGTTGGGTGAACAGTGGCGAACTTTACTTTAAGCGCACGCTCTGTCAACCCGATTTGGATAATTATTTAGCACGACCGGTGCCATCCGTGTTTTCCCTGCAAATCGGGCCTTTTCAAATGGGAAAAAGGCCGTTTTACGAAAATTTCACGCATTGTGCGTGGAAATCCCGCGCTTTTTGGGGTTGGTTTTGCCGCGGTTTTTACCCGTTTTTCTGTTATGGTCGACGTTGCATCCTCTTGCTCTTCTGTTAGCCTCTCCCAACTATGGCGTTCGACTCCTTTGCCGATTTCCTCCTGACGCTCGAACGCGCCGGGGAGCTTCGGCGCATCCCCTCTCCGGTCGCCACGGAACTGGAAATCACCGAAATCGCCGACCGCGAGATGAAAAAACCGGGTGGAGGCCAGGCCCTGCTTTTTGAGAAGCCCACCATCAACGGCGAACCCTCCCCTTTTCCGCTCGCCATCAACACCCTCGGCTCCCACCAGCGCATGGCGCGCAGCCTCGGCCGCGCTTCCGTGGACGAAGCCGCTGCCGAGCTGGGCGCCCTCCTCAAAGCCAAACCCCCGACCGGGTTCCGGGACGCCATCAAGCTCCTCGGCACCGCCCTTGACCTCCGCCATGCCAAGCCCAAATCCGTCGGCACCGGCCCCTGCAAGGATGTCATCCACAAGTTCGACTCCCCCTTGACTCGCACCGAGCCGTGGCCGAAGGCGCCCGATGTCAAATCCGCTTCCTCCGCCGCAACGCCCCTCCCCACTTTGCTGAACCTGCCCATTCAACAATGCTGGCCCTTGGACGGCGGCCGGTTCATCACCCTCCCCTGCGTCGTTACCCGGGATCCCGACACCGGCGACCGTAATCTCGGCATGTATCGCATCCAGATTTACGAGCCGCAAACGACCGGGATGCACTGGCAATTGCAGAAGGTTGCCGCCCGCCATGGCCGGCGTTATTACGAGACCCGGACGCGCATGCCGGTTGCCATCTTCCTCGGCGGCGACCCTGTTTTCACCTTTTGCGCCACCGCGCCCCTGCCCGACGGTCTCGACGAATTCCTGCTCGCCGGCTATTTGCGCAAGAAATCCGTCGAACTCGTCAAATGCGAGACCAACGACCTGGAAGTCCCTGCGAATGCCGATTTTGTCATCGAAGGCTACATCGACCCCGCCGAACCGCTCCGGGAGGAAGGGCCGTTCGGCGATCATACCGGCTACTATTCCCTGCCCGAGCCGTACCCGGTCTTCCACGTCACCGCCATCACCCACCGGCGCGACGCGGTTTATCCCGCCACGATTGTGGGCGTGCCGCCCATGGAGGATTTTTATATCGGCAGCGCCAGCGTGAAGTTGTTCCTGCCGGTGTTCAAAATGAATTTCCCCGAAATTGTGGACCTTGCCCTGCCCGCCGAGGGCGTCTTTCACAACCTTGTCTTTGTCAGCATCAGGAAGACCTACCCCATGCAGGCCTATAAAATCATGCACGGCCTCTGGGGCATGGGCCAGATGATGTTCAGCAAGTACATCATTGTCGTGGACGCAGATGTCAACGTCCACAACACGAGCGAAGTCCTCTTCCGCCTGTGCGCCAATACCGATCCCCAGCGCGACAGCATTTTCACCAAGGGCCCGTCTGACGTCCTCGACCACGCCACCACCGACCTCGCGGTTGGCGCAAAAATGGGCCTCGACGCCACGCACAAGCTTCCCGGCGAAGGCCATGCGCGCGGCTGGCCGCCCCTCATCAAGATGGATCCCGCCGTCCAGGCCCGCATCGACCGGCTCTTCGGCAAATAACCGCCCGCCGCAAATGCGCTGCGGCGTCCGCGCGCAGGCAGACTGCGGGTGACCCTGAATAGGATTGACGGGCCGGGGCGGGTACTTACGATTCCCGCAACAACAGGATAAGGTCATGTTTTTTGAGATATTTACTGGACTGATAACAACCATCGGCACGTCCGGAGTTTCGGCGGTGGTTGAACATACCGTGGAGCGGTTTCTCAACAAGGACCCGAAGAAAAAGGAATCCAAGACGGAAGAGGAACATCCCACGGTGGCTGTTCCGCTGGCGATTGGTTACTACTACAACTTCATTGAAAAACTGGAGGAGCGGCTGGCCGGCGACAATTTCACGGTGAAGGAACATTATTACGCCAAAGTGCTGGACAAGCTGACCCTGAGCGAGGAACAGGCCGCCCGGCTTTCCAGCGATGAAATCCGGCAGATTCAGACCCAGAAGATCGAGATGACAAAATTTGTCGGCCGTTTCGAGCCGCGCGCCATCAAGCTGGACCTCATCTATCCAAAGCAGCTCACAAATCCCATTTTAAGGAACTGCTCGGCCTATCTCCAGGAAAAGACCAGCCGGGGTTCCATTGAATCCACCGCCGGAAGGCCGTATGGCATCAATTTCCTGGACGCCTCGACGGTTGAGCCGCCCTCCATAAAAATAGTGGATTACACCCGCCCGGTGGAAGTCATCCTCAAATACTATCAGGAGGTCAAGGGCATGGCGGGGCTGGGGTCCGACCAGCAGCTTTGGAATGAAATTCAGGACAAGGAAATGCAGGCCTTCCTTTACACGCTCAAATTCCTGATTGAGACCAAGTCGAAGTTCGTTTACGACAAGGTCTATTTCCGGCCCTTCGAAAATTAGCGCCGCCGGCTGTGGTTCATTGTCGCCACGGGGACAGCCCTTCGGGCGGCGAGGACCGTCAGGCCCCCTTTTCTAAAAACTTGCGCCGCGGCAAAGCCGGGGCATATTATTGCGGCACTAAAGCCGGTTGGAATATTTCGGGATTAATTTTATGAAAGATCGAAAACCTCTCCGCATCCCCGTCCCCGCCCGCTTGCGGCCGGGACTTTCCCTCGCCGCGTGTGTTCTCGCGGGACTCATGGTCCTGCCCGTGCGCGCGGCGGACGACAAACCCGTCATCGACCCGCGCGCCGATGAATTGCTCAAGCGCATGGGCGATTACCTCGGCCAGGCCCAGTTCTTCTCCGTCAACGCCGAGATCTGGCAGGACGTCGACCTCTCCACCGGCCAGCGCGTCCAGGCGGACCGCACCGTCAGCCTGCAGGTGCGCCGGCCGGACCGCTTGCACGCCGAGGTCCATTCCACGCGCCGCAATCGCGAGCTGCTCTACGACGGCGAAGCCATCACCCTCTTCAACCGCGCCGAGAATTTCTACGGCACCGTCCATACTTCCGGGCCCCTCGATGACGCCATGGACGTCGCCAGCGAGCGGTTCGGCATCTCCTTTCCGCTGGAGGATTTTCTCCGCAGCGATCCGCACAAGGACTTCCTTGCCAAGGCCGCTTCCGGCACCGACATCGGCCCCGTGACCGTCATGGGCGTGCCCTGCGAACACCTGGCCTTCACCCAGGAAAACATCGACTGGCAGGTCTGGATCGAGGACGGCCCCATGCCCGTTCCGCGCAAATTCGTCATCACCTACAAGGATGAACCGGATGCGCCCCAGTTCACCGCCATTTTCTCGAACTGGGATTTCACGACGAAACTGCCGGATTTTGTGTTCAAATTCGAGCCTCCCCCGGGCGCCGCCAAAATCAAGGTGCACGAAATCAGGGCCGAAAACCAATCCCACGAAACGGAGGGAAAATGAACGAGACCATTGATTTTACCCGCAGGATGTTCTTCTCGAAAACGGTCCGGCACCTGGCCATCGGCTTGCCGGTGTTGCTTGCCGCCCTCACCTTGGCGGGCGCCGATCGCGGCGGCGGGCAGCGCTCCGCGCCTGCCCGGTCGGTCGTCGTGGACCGCTCCAGCCATGGCAGCATCCGGCACGCGGATACGCACATCGTCCAGCGCCCGGTCGAGGTGCGCCCCGAACCCGCGCGTCCCGTCGAAGTCCACCCGGGCCCCGCGCCCCGGCAGGTGGTCGCGCCGCGCCACGAGGTCGTGACTCATCGCGACGTGGAAGCGGATGTGCATCGCCCGCACTTTTGGAATGACTTCGCCTTTCACCGCCGGCTGGGAGCGTTGCCCGTCGGTTTCCTTGCCCTGCAAATCGGCGGCGTGCCCTATTATTACAATGACGGCATTTATTACCAGCCCGCCGACAACGGCTATGAAGAAGTGTACCCGCCCGTGGGCGCGGAAGTTCCCGAACCGCCGGACGGCGCCATCGAGATCGATGCCGGCGGCGGCCAGGTCTATTATTATGCCGGCGGCGCTTTCTATGAGCAGCAGGCGGACGGCGGCTACGCCATCGTTCCCACTCCGATCGGCGTCATCGTCCCCGAACTCCCGCCGGGCGCGGTTCCAATCACCATCAACGGCAGCGTCGCCTACCAGTTCAATGGCGTTGACTATGAACCGGTGTTCGTTGACGGCGTGACCCAATACCAGACGTTTGCGCCGTAACCGCGGGCTGCAAGCACGCCAGCGGACGGCCTGTTTTTTCGCTTGACATGCATCGTAAAGCAATGTATTGTCTCGCTATGCTAACCAAAGAACTGGTGGCGGCCTCGACCGAGCCGTTGATTCTGACCATCCTTTCC
>Ga0181516_10002310_pt1 | contig 13719 bp, 7 predicted proteins | sample PEATcosm2014_Bin_25_FD_121104 | JGI IMG/M metagenome (GOLD analysis project Ga0181516, IMG submission 121104) | Peatland microbial communities from MTU Mesocosm Facility, Houghton, MI, USA - PEATcosm2014_Bin01_10_metaG | ecosystem: Environmental > Terrestrial > Soil > Wetlands > Peat | place... | reverse complement strand
AATCTCCGGCTCGGGAAACCCAAAGGTATGCAGCACCGTTCCCGGTTCGAGATCGGAGTCGGCACCCTCCGGCAGTTCGATCACAAACTTCATTCCCAGCGCCCATTCGCGATGACGGTCTGCGCCCCAAAGCTTCTCGTCGAGAGCCCTGCCGACTGCGCCCACCGGCCCATCTCCCACCACGGTCAGCAGCGCGCGCACATCCATCCCCGGCATGAATCCGTCAGCCGGCGCGCCGGCGCGATCCACTCCCTGGTCAGCCAGCCGAAGGCCCTCCACCTTTTCCCCGTTGAAGAGTGGCCCCGCTACCGGCGTGCCCGGCCAAATCTGCGCCAGTCCGCTGGCCATCAGTTGCGCGCCGACCCACTGATTAAATTGCCCGATCGACATCACCAGGCCGCCATTCTTATGCAGAAATCGCGGCGTCCATGGCAGCTCCAAAACATAGTCGTTGACGCAAGCGACGTGCTCTTCCAGCCGCAGAACAGCGTCTGCAAGCCGCAGAAGCCAGGAGCGCCGGCTGGCGCCGATCGGATCGAGCAAATAGAGCACCCGCTCGCGCTTGACCTCAACCGCCATCGGAATTTCCGCGGAATTCAGCTCCGGAAAACTCGCCCGAATGCCCTTGGCCTGCGTGACAACGCCACTCACGCCAGCGGCAATATCGTCCGCGCGCTCGTAGCACATCACCTGCAGCGGCATGCCCGGCGCGACCTTGCTCTCGAACGCCGGATCCGTCGGATTCGCATTCCACGCCTGCGTCAGCGTAGTCAGAAATCCGCCCATCGCCGGACCAAACCCCGCGCAGGCGATGTCGACTTCCATCGTCGCCCGATCGACCGTTTCCGGATTCATCGCGTCGCCGCTCATGCCGGGCCTGCCGCCGGATAATCCAGCGCCTCGGGAATCATCACCTTGCTCACCGTCTCCGCCGCGCGATCTTTGGCAAGCCGCGATCCGCTGAGACACGTCGTCAGCTTGTTCTGCATGCGCAGGAACTCGCTGTTCCCGCTGCACGCAGCACACGGTCCAGCCTTCATCGGATGGCTGCCGTCGATCTTAATCACATCCACGGTCATCGCCGTGATCCCCGGCATCGTCTCCTCGTAGGCATCGAGCTCGCTCGCCAGGAAGCACGCTTTGTGGTCCTCGTCTTCCCAAGCCGGATGCCGGCTGTATCCGAAAACCAGCTCCGCGCAAATGCGCGATACCTCACCGGCCGCCTGCGCCGCCTGCGTATGGCACAGATCGCTGAGGAACTGAACCGTCTCCGTCAGCCCTTCCGCCGCAACCGCATCGTCGCCGCCGCGCCGCTCCAGTTCCAGAACATCCAGAATCTGCGCTCGCGAAGCCAGTAACCAGCAGAGCGCGTCAGCCAGCGCAAACGTCACGCCCTGGCGCTGTCCGTGATAAAGCTTCGTGCCCCCGGGGTCAGTGCTGGTCTGCAGATAGTTCAGCGTCCATGCCCACAAATTCATTGCCGAGGCCAGCGTGCATGCGCCTGTTCCCGGCTTCTCCGCAGCCACCCGCCGCATGTCGCGGGTCCAGACCTCAAACAGCGCCAGGAAAACCTCGCCCGTCATAGTTACCGTCAACTGCCGCCGCTGCACCGCCTCCGGGCCTTCGTAGGTCGCTTCCAGTTGCGCATCCATCCACTTGTTGGCAAGGAATCCGGGGCAGTCTTCGGTAATTCCGTAGCCGCCCATCAGGCTCACTGCCTCGCGCATCATGTTGGCGCCGTGGCCCGTGTTCCAGAGCTTGGTCGCCGGGCAAAGTACGTTTGCCTCGGCATCCATCAGCACATACTGGACGAGCGGATCGGCCTCCAGCTCTTTCCGCCGCGCATCGCCTTCCGGCAAACCTAACAGCTCCACCGCGCGTTGCTCGCTCTCCTTCAGCGCCTTCATCTCCGCGCGCCCGCCCTGAATCCCCAGCTCCTTCATCAAAGCCGTCTTGTTCTTCTCCAGCGGATCGAGCGCGTCGAACAGCCGCGCCGTAGCGAACCCCAGCGATGCCCCAGCCTCGCCCGTGGCCCACACATCGACCAGCCGGTGCAGCGCATCTTCACGCTGCTGGATTCCCTGCTCATACCGCACCGATCCCGGCCGCGCGCCCTCCGCCCCGCGAAAGCGTTCACGCTGGTAGCGGATCACCGGTTCAACCGCGGAGAGCAGCTTCGCCGAGGTCATCAGGCCCACGCCCACGCGCGTCCGCTTGAAGACCGCTTCAATCACCTCTCCGTGATTCCAGTTGGGCACAATCACGTGGTCCTTCACCGTGTAACCGCCCACAATGCGGCTCGCCGGCACCTTGAGGCTGAAGATCGGATCGCCCGTCGACGACAACTGATGCACCAGCTTCTTCGTCGGAGTTCCGCGATCGAACTGTCCCTCGTCGCCTTCCTCCAGAATCACCACGCAACTGCCCTTGATCCGTGGATCCTCCGACATCACTGCAGCGGTTACAAAATTCGCAAAGGCAATGTTCGTGATGAACCGGCCGCGCTTGTCTACCTGCAGCACCGGCTCCTCGCCGTCCTTCCAATCCGCAACGCTGATGCGGCCGCTCAGCATGCCCGTGTCCACTCCCACATACGGAATCGGCTCAGTCAGCGCAAACGCGCCGCGCCAGGGCACGCGGTTCTCACCGGGCTGCGGAGGCGCAGCAAGAGTCTTGTAGCGCGTCACCTGCTCGGGTGTCCCGCGCTCGTGAATCGGCGCCAGCGCCAGAAAACTCGCCAGGCTCGCCGTAGCCGCACCGCCATCCACCCACGCCAGCTCAAAGGCCGCCAGGCTCAGCGCCAGGTTCTTTGGCCCCGCAATGAATCCGCCCTCTTCCGGCTCCATGAAAGCCGCGGTAATCCCGGCGCGGTCGAACGCCACCATCATCCCGGCCTTGGCTGCGGTCCACTCATGCGTATTGCGTTCGCCGGCAGCCACCATTCTGGCGACGGTTCCACGCGCCACTCCGCGCGCGCTCTGCACCAGCATCTGCAGGTCAAAGCGATCCGCATACCGCCATAGAATTTGCCGCACCGCATCCCCGGGAAGGGTACGCATTGTGTTTGTTTTTGTTAATTGTGACACCGCGACTGTGGCCATAGCAGGGTCCTCATGCAGCGCACTTATTGTGCTTGATTGCGCGCTTGGCGGCATGTGACCCACATCACCTCGACGCCTCTTCCACGCCGCAAACTTGAAAGAAAATCGTCGCCCAAATTGATCCCTCGTCACAGCCAGCACCGGTGATTTGTCGGCGATTAGAGCGATCGAAAGGAGAAATGATCTATGGGCCTGCGCTCACGAAGGGCGGATCGTTGATGAGATAGAGCATGCCTGGGCCGATGCCTGGATTGTCCATAGGTTCGATGTATGTAACGAGCACGAGACCGGATGCGCCCCAGCGGACCAGCGAGGTGGGTGTGCCGCAAATGCCTGCGAGTGTGATGGAACTGACGGGGGTGAAAAGCTTCGCATCGTAGGAGTTGATGGTATAGGAGGTGCAACCAATGGAGGAATGAATGAGGCTATCCAGGTTGAGGCTGAGGACGAATTCTCGATTCAGGGAAGAATCCACCGCGACGTAGCCGTTCGACCCAAGAATCGCCAGCTGGCTGCCCGTTGCAGGATCGACGACAAGGCCGTTGTCGTCGTAGAGATAACCGGTCCCCGCGTCGAAGTGGAGAGCATCGAAGGTGTCAAACGGCCCAATGGGCAAGTTGGGGTTGTTCAATGCATTCCAGGCGCCTGCAGCGAGAACCGCCCCCGAGGACGAGACATTCACCTCATAAAGGTTAAATACCACGTCGTTGGGACCATTGTTAGCGCCATAGAGCGTAGAGTCGTTTGCTCCCCATTGCAGAGTTCCGAATTCGATATTGGTGGGATAGACGTTGGGGATGGAATCAGCCCGCGGCAAGTTGTTGTCGTAGATGGTAAGCGCTCCGTACGCGTAAGGTTGAAAGCTGTTGTAGGCGTTATTGACGTCGGCAATCGTGCCCGTGGAGATGGCGGTTGTCTGCGAGGCGAACGGGGAGGGCTGCATGTCGATGGCGATCACGGGCCCCTGCTCGGCAGTGGCACCTAAGTACCAGGTGAGCGGCGAAGTGAAGCCCGGAATCTTAATCTGCGTTGCCGAGTTCGACGCCATGTAGCTGACGTAGGCATACTTGCCATCGGAGCTGGTTCGAATCATGTAGGGATCTGCCCCGATATTTGCCGACTTGACAACCTGCTGCGTTGCAGGAGAAACAGCGACGATGGAATTCGGATACTGCGAATCGCCGCCCCACACAGCTCCGTAGAGAAGTTGGCTGTTCGGATCCCACGCGACGTTAAGTGAGGCCAGGTTCATCGCTCTCAGGCCGCTGACGGAATCGCCAATGGTGAAGATGAGCGTGTTCATGGAGCTCAACGAAGTTTCGCTGTTGGCCACTCCTACTTGCGCGCTGCCTGGAGTCGCCAGGTCATTTGCGGGAATCGTGGCCTGCAACTGGCCGGAGTTGACCATGGTTGTGTTCAGTGATGTGCCGTTCCACTTGATGGTGGTGCCAGCCAGGAAATCGGAGCCATTGACAGTGAGCGCGGTGGCCCCGGTGCCCGCGGTTACGCTTTCCGGGCTGATGGAAACGATGCGCGGCAATCCGTTGAGCAGGGTGTCGGTGACGAAGTCCGTCGAGCTTGACGAATTCACAAAAGCGCCATCTACCAGATAGATTGCAGACGTGGCGGCGTTGTGCGTGTTGAATGCGAGGCCCGAGTTGCCCCAGCGCACGAAGTCGATGGCATTTCCAGAGGCCTGAGGAATACTCAATGCCCTGAGCAGGCGATAGGTAGATTTGTCGAAGGCCAGAATGGTGAATCCGCTGAAGCTGTCATATTGAACATCAGTCTGGCCAAGAAAGAAAACGACGCCCTGTGAGGAGTCTACGATGCATTGCGTGTTGTAGTTGTATTGCCTAAGGAGATATTGAAGGTTGAAATTGCCTACAATGTTGCCGGTTCCAGGATCGATGACGCGACCATCATCGTCGTACACATACCCGCTCGCCGCATCGAAGTGGATATGGGTTAAATCGGCGAGCGGTACGTCGAAGACGAATGGATAATTGGTTTGAACCGAAACCCCGGAAGAATTCACGCTGAGCACGTCCATCCCGAATGTTCCGTATTCCCCCTGATTACCATAGAGCACGGAGGAGCTCGCGCCCCACTCAATTCCGGTGACGCCCATTGTGAGATAGCCGGTGTTGGTCGGCCGCGGAGTTGCGCCGTCGTAGATGTAAGTGCTATCTGACGCGAGGTTGGAAAATGTACTGCTGCTCGCAAGGATGGCGACAGTATTGGGGTTTCCGGGCGCGGCCTTAAGCCCGATGGCGTTCTGCGCATTGGAGTCGTAGACCGGCAGCGAGATGGTGGTGCCGGGAGAGAGCGACGGCAGAGAAAAGCTTTGCACCGCGCTGCTGCCGTCCTCGCCCAGCCAAACGAGCGAATCATCGGACGCGACGGAGATAAGGTCAGGCGTCACCCCTGCCGGCTGCGTCGCGACCTGGGAACCCGTGAGGGGGTTGATGGTGACCAAGGTGCCGGTCGATCCGCTTACGCCGGGAACGCTGGCGATCAGAAGGCTGTGCTCGCTGTCCCAGCCAATATCGTTAGCCGCGATGGGAATGGTCATTAACGACGTTGCCGCGGCAACAATTGAAACATACTCGCTGTTGGACGCACTGCTCGGCGAAGGATTGGAGACGGAGATCGTGGCGGTGCCTGCAGCGGCGATGAGCGAAGCTGGGACCTGCGCATTGAGCTGGGCTGCGCTAACGTAGGTCGTGTTTATGGGCGTGCCGTTCCAAAACACCTGGACCCCAGAGTAGAAATTCGCGCCTGTTGCGGTGAGCGTGAAACCGGAACTTTCGGCCAATACCTCGGACGGCGAAATGGAAATGAGCTGAGGCGAGGGATAGGCCACGGTGAACGACGCTGAGTTGGAGGCGGTTTGACTCGGATTGGCGACGGTCACCGTATTCACAGCGGCCGAGGACAGGTCGCTCGCAGGCACCATGGCCGTGAGCTGATTAGCTCCCACGTAAGTTGTCTGAAGAGCGGAGCCGTTCCATTCAACCAGTGAGCTTGCATTGAAATCGGAGCCGTTTACGGTCAAGCTCAAGCTACTGGTGCCAAAGATTACGGTCGTAGGCATGAGGGATGAGATGGACGGGCCCGAAATCGGATTGCTTTCTCCTCCGCCCCCTCCGCCACCAGAACAGCCGGCAGAAAACAAAGCAAGCGAACATGCAAGGAACCCAGCGATCCGCAACGGATTCTGCTTGTTTGCAGGCATGACGGTTCCTCGCACAAGAAAGGTCCTCCTAACGCCCGGCAGGCCGAGGGTATTTTGGATTCTCAGGCGGACACTGGCAGTCATTATGGCACGAAGCCATTCCGGACAGAAAGCGCCTTGTAAACCGGCTCAGCCAATGTGTCCCGTAGCACATTTCGCATCCTGCAAAAACGGCCGCTCACGGCCCGTTTTGTGATCCATATCGCCTCGCTTGTGACACCTGTCACTGCCAGCATCCCCCAAATAGCTTCATCTCTACTTAGGCGCGAACTCCGCGAATTCATTCAGCTCCACCGCGCGGAGACCGCAACACGAACGCCGGGACTCGGTTATCGCATTCATATTCTTCCCGGGGAAAGCAGGCGGCAGGATGCTCGAAGCCGCAACAATCAGTGTGATCTCCCTCACCAGGCGAGCCCTAACGAGGCGAACCCTTGCCGGGAGCATCGGGACCGCCGCAATTCTGGCGCTCGCGCTCGCCCTCCCGGCGCGCAGTCTCCACGCCCAGGCAACAGACTGCCTGGCCTGCCACTCCGACACCACCATGCAGGATGCGGCCGGCCACAACGTCGGCGTCGATGGACCGAAGTTCCATTCCAGCATCCACGGCAGTCTCGACTGCAACAACTGCCACACCTCCATCAAGGACTACCCGCATCCCGACAAGCAGACCCCGGTTGACTGCAAGAGCTGTCACGCCGATGAGGCCAGCAGCCTTACCGGCAGCGTCCACGCCAACTCCAAAGAGCATCCCTGCACCAGTTGCCATGGCGACGCGCACAGCATCTTCCCAAAAGCCGATTCCCGCTCGGCCGTCTATCCGCTCAACGTCCCCGCCACCTGCGGCAAATGCCATGGCAATAACGGCATGGGACAGAAGCACGGCCTGCCCAGCATCCTTCCGCAATATGTCGACTCCATCCACGGCTTTGCGCTCAGCAAGGAGGGCCTGCTCGTCGCCGCCAACTGCCAGAGCTGCCACGGCTCGCATCACATCCTGAGCCACAGCAACCCCGAGAGCCCGACGTACAAGACCAATATCCCAAAAACCTGCGGAAGCTGCCACGCCAAGATCAACGACGATTACATGACCGGCGTCCACGGAAAAGCGGTTGCCAACGGCAACCTGAAAGCGCCTGTCTGTTCCGACTGCCACACCGCTCACGCCATCCTTCAGCCAACCGAAGCGGCCTTCCGGTCGCAGTCCACGCCCATCTGCGGCAACTGCCATAAGGAAAAGTTCTCAACCTATCGCGACACCTTCCACTCGCAGCTCGGCTCGCTGGGCGGCTACGTTGAAACGGCCCGTTGCTGGGATTGTCACGGAGCTCACGGCATTCTCCCCACCGCCGACCCCAACTCGCCCGTCAACCCGGCCAACCTCGTCAAGACCTGCGGACGCTGCCACGCCGGCGCAAACGCCAGCTTTGTCAAGTACCAGCCGCACGCCAACGCCCGCGACCGCAAGTTGAACCCGGCGCTCTACTTCATCCGGCTCTTCATGAATTTGTTGCTGGCCAGCGTGCTCATCTTCTTCATGATTCACACCATCCTGTGGGTAATCCGCGCGCGCTACAACCAGGTAAAAAGTAAAGCGGGCAACGGAGGAAACCATGCCTGATTCAGTGCAAGCGCAAGTCACAATGTCGCAGCCCGCGCCCGTCGAAACTAACCTGACGCAAACCAGCCCTGCCCGGTGGTTCCGTCGCTTCACCGCCGAGCAGCGCACCATGCACGCGGTCCTGTTCTCAACCTTTCTGGGCCTCGCGGCAACTGGCCTTCCCATGCGCTTCAGCGAGAGCCTCTGGGCGCGCAAATTCGCCACCGGCGTCGGCGGGTTCGGCGCAATCCTCTTTTTTCACAAGCTCTGCGCCATCGTCCTCACCATTGCGTTTCTCATCCACGTCAAGGAGATCTTCACTCGCGGCATTTTGAAGCGCGAAAAAGGAATCTTCTGGGGCGCAACATCCATGGTTGCCAACTGGAAAGACGCAAAGGACCTCGTCAACCACATGCGCTGGTTCGTCGGTCTTGGAAAACGGCCCCAGTTTGAGCGCTACGCATATTGGGAAAAGTTCGACTATTGGGCGGTTTTTTGGGGAATGATCGTCATCGGCTTCTCCGGCTACGCCATGTGGTTCGCGCCGTTCTTCGCCCACTTCCTGCCCGGATGGGCTTTGAACGCCGCGCTCATCATCCACAGCGAGGAGGGCCTGCTCGCCATCCTCTTCATCTTCGCCATCCACTTCGTCAACACTCATCTCCGGCCCGACAGCTTCCCCATGGACATGGTCATCTTCACCGGCGTCGAGAGCGAAGAGGAGTTCAAGCACAAGCGCCCGCTGGAGTATGAGCGGATGCAGAAAGAAGGCAAGCTCGAATCGAGGCTCGGCGAAGCCCCGCAGACCTGGCAGCTCAACTTCTCCAGGGTCGTCGGCGCCATCGCCATCTTCATCGGGCTCACGCTGCTGGTCCTCACCCTGAGCGCCTACTTCATATAGGGTCGACGAGCAGGCCAAAACAACCTTCCCTCCCCCAGAGAGATGCCAGTTTTCCACCCTTTCCGCAGCCAAAGCGCGGAAAGGGCAGGAAACCCCCGACTCCCAGCCCCGCACTCCAAAAGTCCCTCAGTCCCTAGTCCCCAGTCCCTTAGTCCCGGTCTTTCGGTAATTGACATTGACACTCGCGTTTCTGTTGCGGATACTCTTCTTCTAATCGATTGAGGGCACTTTTTTGCCCCCGAGACAGGAAAGCCAGCAGGATCAGGAGAGCCCCCATGAAAATCAACGACACCATCGGATTGCTGCTCAAGGCCAAGGGCGAGAGAAAGATTCTATCCATTGAACCGGAACAGACCGTCTACGAAGCTATCGAGATGATGTCCAAGTACGATGTCGGAGCTCTGCTCGTCCTCTCCCGCCACAAACTGGTCGGTGTTCTTTCTGAGCGCGACTACACCCGCAAAGGCGTTCTCCTCGGCCACGCTTCCAAAGAGACTCGAGTAGAAGAGATCATGACCACGCCGGTCACCTCCGTCACTGCGGAGAACACCGTCGACGAGTGCATGGCCATTATGACCACGGACCGCATCCGCCATCTCCCAGTTTTGCATCTGGGCTCAGTCATCGGAGTCGTCTCTATCGGCGATCTGGTCAAATGGGTAATCAGCGGCCAGGAACAGACCATCCAGGAACTCCAGGGCTACATCTCCGGCGCCTATCCCGGCTAACCCACCTCAGCTTCCGACCACCCGATCCATTCGCCATCCTTCCAGCGAGCGGATCGGATGCCACCGGCCCAAGTCCCGTGCCGCCCCAGAAAGCTGAGAGCTGAGAGCTGAGAGCTGAAAGCTGAAAGCTGACAGCCAAAAGCTAGGAGCCAGAAGCTAGAAGCTGCAGTTGTGACTCCAGTCACTGCGCCACTTTTCACATCGGCGTCACATCGATCCTGTGAAACAGGGCCAAAGATTTCTCACGCTGTCTCTAGCTTTCGCCCTCCTTGCCTGCGCCTCAGCCCTCCCCGCACAGCACAAGCTCAAGGATGCGGACTGCCTCGCCTGCCACTCCGACTCGACACTGACGACCGATCAAAGCGGCAAGCCGGTCAGTCTCTTCGTCGACGAAGGCAAGCTCCAGCACTCCGTCCACGGCGGCATGTTTGCCTGCGTCGACTGCCACACCGACGTCAAGAGCCTCGTCCACGACACCCCTCCCAAGCGCATCTACTGCGCCCAGTGCCACGCCGATGCTCAGGCTGCCTACGATCGCAGCACCCACGCCAAGCCCAGCAAGACCGGGAAAATCCCCGCCGCCAACTGCGAAGACTGCCACGGCGGCGTGCATCAGATCCTTCCCGTCGACGATCCCAAGTCACCCGTCGCCCACGCCAACATCCCCGTCACCTGCGGCCGCTGTCACGGGCAAAAGTTCCTCATGGAATCGAACGGCCAGAGCAACCAGCCCTTCCTTTCCTATCAGGACAGCGTCCACGGACGCGCCACGGAGCACGGCTCTTCCAAGGCCGCAGTCTGTACTGACTGCCACGGCAGCCACGAAATCCTCCCCGCCAACGACGCCAAGTCGCCCATCTACAAATTCAACGTCCCCTTCACCTGCGGCAAGTGTCACACGGACGTTCAGTCCACCTTCGTGGCCAGCATTCACGGCCAGGGCATCGCGCGCGGCAACGGACTCGCACCGGTCTGCACCGATTGCCACGGCATCCACTCCATCAAGGCGCCGGCCAATCCCAATTCGCCGGTCTCTGAGCAGAATCTCTCCCGCGACACCTGCGCCCGCTGCCATCAGGGCGTGCGCCTTTCGCAGGAGTTCGGCGTCCCCGGCAACCGCGCCAGCTCCTACTTCGACAGCTATCACGGTTTGGCAACAGAGGGCGGCAGCGTCGTCGCCGCAAACTGCTCAAGCTGCCACGGCGTCCACGATATTCTGCCCTCCAGCGATCCTCACTCCACCATCAACAAGGCCAACCTCGACGCCACCTGTGGCAAATGCCACAAAGGCGCGACCCGGAAATTCACGCAGACTAAGGTTCACCTGCAGGATGGCGATCGCTCCAGCGATATCGGCTCTCTCGCGGTCCGCTGGGTGCGCCTCATCTATATAGTCCTCATCCTCGCCGTCATTGGCGTCATGTTCCTGCACAATGCCATCATCTGGCGCAGCAAAGCCGTTGCCCGCCGCCGCATGCAGAACCCCATGATGACGCGCATGACAACAAATCAGCGTTGGCAGCACCTCATCCTGCTCTCAAGCTTCATCATCCTGGTCATCACCGGATTCGCGCTCAAGTTTCCCGAGTCCTGGTTCGCGCAGATCCTGGGCATGGGCGAGCATTGGCGCAGCTTAATCCATCGCGTCGCGGGTGTCTTCCTCATCGCCGCCGGCGTCTATCACGTTCTCTATCTGGCCGCGCTCAAAGAAGGCCGCCGCATGTTGCGCGACATCGCGCCCCGGCCCAAAGACGCCTTTGACGCGCTGGGAACCATGCTTTATTACCTCGGCCTGAGCAAGCAAAAGCCAAAGTTCGGCCGCTTCAACTACGCCGAAAAGGCCGAGTACTGGGCCCTGGTCTGGGGCACTGCACTGATGGGCCTCACCGGCATCATGATGTGGGCCAAAGTCTGGGTTGGCAACCTGCTCGCCCGCTGGTGGGTCGACGTAGCCACCGCCGTCCACTTCTACGAGGCCATCCTGGCAACGCTCGCCATCGTCGTCTGGCACTTCTATCAGGTCTTCTTCGATCCCGACGTCTACCCCATGAACTGGGCCTGGTGGGACGGCAAGATGCCCGTCGAACATTATCGTCACGAACACGAGCTGGACCCGGTCGCGAAGCCTGCCGAACCCGCCGACGGCCCTGAATCCGGCCCTGACAAATAGCCTCCGGAGAAAACCCGGTGTCGTCCGATCAGCCCGGCGAACCCCGGTGTCAATGCGACGCAAGTCCAGCTTTTGATGGGCTTTCGGCTTCCCCACAGCAACTTGTCGCCTCGAAGAGGGTCCAACATTCAAGAGGGCCTGGAATTGAGACGCGAGCTTTTCGCGTGCTTTTTCAAAGCTTTGACCGCGTTGACCAGGCGGGACTTTTACAATCTTGAGCAGACAGCCGATGCTTCGCCGAACCACCCCGAAACCGGCTGCCGAAATGAGGAATTGACGATGATGCAAGCTTCCCGAACCATGAGATTCACCTCCACCGCCGCCATCCTGGCCATGTTTCTGGGCCTGGCCGCCGTGGCCGGCGCTCAGAGTGAAAACAAGGAGAGGAAAGAGAATACCTCCAAGCCAGCCGCCGGAAATAGATCCGAGCATGGCGGAAACAACGGCCATGAAAATGGTGGAAACGCCGGCCATGAAAATGACGCCGGAAGAGAGTCGACAACCCGCACTTCCACCACCACGCGCAGCGTCACCACCGTCCGCGACGTCCACACCACCTCTGGAGCCAACGTCCATACCGGCTTTAACGGCAACCGCACGGTCACGGCTTATCGCCCAGGCAACACACGCATCGTAGCCGTGCGTGGCCGCGCCGGCTTCGTCGAGCACCCCTTCACCTTCCGTGGCGCGACATTCACCCGCCGCACCTATGTCTTCAATGGCCGCGTCTACGGCGGCTTTTACCGCGGATTCGGCTTCCGCGGCGTGATGCTCAACGTCTATGCTCCTGGGTTCTTCTTCCGCCCCGCATTTTACGGATGGGCTTATAACCCGTGGCCGCGCCCGATTGTGTTCGCCTGGGGTTGGGGTCCAAGTCCCTGGTATGGCTATTACGGCTATTATTTCCAGCCCTATCCGTCTTACCCCTCTGCCGCATTCTGGCTCACCGACTACATGATCTCGAGCGATCTGCAGGCATCCTACGCAGCCCAGCAGGATAACGGAGGGTACGGTCCGCCGCCGCAGGACGGCCAGGCCGCGCTGACGCCCGACGTCAAGCAGGCCATCGCAGACGAGGTCCGCAATCAGCTCGCGCTTGAAAATCAAGAGGCCCAGCAGAGCGCCCAGCAGCAGAACATCGATCCCGGTTCCAGCGGCATCGCCCGTATGCTGAGCGATGGTCAGCCGCACGCGTTCCTGGTCGGCGGCCCGCTCGATGTCACCGATCTCTCCGGCGCTGCCTGCGGTCTAAGCGAAGGCGACGTCCTGGAACTGCGCACCGATCCTCCACCGAATGCCCCTCAGGTAGCCCTGATCGTAGCCGCAACCAAGGGTGGAAACGAATGTCAGAGGGGTAACACGGTTTGGGTAGGGTACGACGCTCTCCAGGAAATGCAGAACCAGATGCGCGCAGGCATCGATCAAGGTCTCCAGACCTTGCAATCGCAGCAGGGATCCGGCGGACTGCCCACCGCGCCTCCAGCTGCTCAGGGCCAGGCCACGCCGGCGCCGTACGCCGCCATCGCGCCTCCGCCCGACCCCAATGCCGCAACCGAAATTCAGCAGGAGCAACAGCAGGCGGATCAGGCAAACACTCAGGAACAAGCCGCGCCGCCCGCGCAGCCTTAACCACCTGCGGTGAGGCCAATTTCGCATACGCGCGCGTGCCCCCGGGTCCGGGGCCCCCACGGATAGGTCTTTGTCCGTGGGGTGGAGATCTGGAGTTGCAGACCGGGGATCCCACGAGCCTCAATCAAGAATTCCAATGTGACTGGAATGATCCGTGCCCCATTCATTCGACTGGCCGGGGTCCCCAAGGACAGGTCTACGTCCTTGGGGTGGCTGGCCGGGGTCCCCAAGGACAGGTCTACGTCCTTGGGGTGGCTGTCGAATGGGTGGGAAAGCAAGATCCTCAATCCGGAAACCCAACCGAAGAACGAATGATGGGTGCCCCCGGTCTGGAGTTTCAGACCGGGGATTT